>Ga0114984_1000218_pt1 | contig 23142 bp, 25 predicted proteins | sample Shrwel1BS1Day1_FD_96987 | JGI IMG/M metagenome (GOLD analysis project Ga0114984, IMG submission 96987) | Subsurface microbial communities from deep shales in Ohio, USA - Utica-3 well 1 S-1-Day1 | ecosystem: Environmental > Aquatic > Deep subsurface > Shale gas/oil reservoir > Produced water/Flow...
ACGACATCGAGCTGGAGCTGGATCTGTTCGCATCGCTGTGGCAGAGGGTACCGATCTTCCAGCGCTTCGAGGTGGAGGGGGTGGAGTTGCGCTGGCGCCAGCGGGGCGGCCATTGGCTGCATCGACCCGGCGCGGCCCCCGGCGAGCAGGAGCAGGGGATCGCGCCAGCGGCCTGGGAGCAACTGGTGGGGATTCTGGTGCGCCAGCCCTATGCGGTCATTCGGGATGTCCATCTCACGCTGCTGCCGGAGCAGGGGGCTCCGTTTGTGATTACGCCGGCTGATCTGGAGCTGGAGAACGCCCCCGGGGCCCACCGCCTGAGCGGCCTGCTGCGCATGCCCGAACTGGGCACCGCATCGGGTCTGCACTTTTCCATCGAGACCGATCTGGCCACCGTCGATCCGCTCGAGGCCCACTACCGTTTCTATCTGCAAGCGGAAGATCTGGGGCCGGAGCTGGTGCAGATGGTTGGGCTCGGGCCCGGGCTTACCGGGCTGGATCTGGATCTGCAGCTGTGGGGAGAGTTTCGCCAGCAACGGCTGCAAAACCTGCAGGCGGAGGCTGGTTTCGAGCGGCTGCAGTTGACCGCCCCAACGCTTTCGCAACCGCTCTCGGGACACGTTACCGCTGCACTGCTGCAAAATGAGCAGGGGTATCAGCTGCAGTTACGGCCGATCACCCTGCTATATAAACAGGCCGAATTGACCCTACCGTTGGTGGTGGCGGATCTGGACTGGACGCAGCGGCAGCTCGATTTCAGGCGGGCCTTCATCGCCGAGCTGGATCTGGGCGCCACCGCAGCCTGGCTTGGCGTTGCCGCGGATGCCGCTCCGGAGCTCGTCCACCTGCTGCAACAGGTCAAACCCCGCGGCACGCTGCGCCGGTTGCGGCTGGAAAAACCCGAGGAGGGGCGCTGGGATGGGTTGCGGCTGGAGGCTGAGCTGGATCGGGTCGCCGTCGATGACTGGCGCGGGGCGCCCGCCCTGCAAGGGGTCAGTGGCCAGCTGGTTGCCAGCCTCGATGCCGGTCTGCTCCGGCTCGACAGCCAGGATTTCCAGCTGCATCTGCCCGAGCTTTATCCGCAGGGCTGGCGCTACCAACAGGCCAGCGGCGAGGTGCGCTGGCAGCTGCAAGAGAGCGGCGTCCGAGTGACCGGGGAGCAGTTGCGGTTGCGCAACCCGCAGATCGATGCGGCGGGGCGGTTCAGTATGGAACTGCCCTTTGATTCCGAGCGCCAGGCCGATCTGACCCTGATGGTGGGCCTGGTGAACAGCGACGGCGCCCAGGCTCCCCTCTACACCCCCAGGGAGGAGGTGGGCAGCGAGCTGTACGACTGGCTGGAAAGCGCAGTGCAGGCGGGGCGGCTGCGCCAGGCGGGCCTGCTGCTCAAAACCGACCTGCGGGCGCTGGAGGAGGAGGGCGAGACCCCTGTCGTACAGCTGTTTTTCGATATCGAAGATGCTCGGCTGGATTATCAACCGGGCTGGCCCGCCATCGAGCAGGGGGATCTGTTTGTATTGATCAGGGAAGAAGGGCTGGCGCTCAATATCAACCATGCCACCCTCCTCGACAGCGAGATCGCCTCGGGCTGGGCCTACCTCCCACCCGGCGGTGATCGGCTGGAGATCGAAACCCTGCTGGAGGGCCCCGCCAGTGATATCGATCGGGTCCTGAAAACCACGCCGCTGGCCGAGCGGGTGGGGCAGGCGTTGCAGCAATGGCAGTTGCAGGGGCGGGCGAAAACCCGGCTGGGGTTGAGCATCCCCCTGGCCGGGGAGCGGGCACCCGAGGTGAGGGTCGGCGTGGCGCTCAGTGAGGGGCGCTTCGGCTCGCAGGCACTCGGCGTCGAGCTGGAGGGGCTCAGTGGAGAGTTGCGCTATACCAGTGCTCGCGGCTTCAGCGCCGCTGGGCTCCGTGCCCGGGCGTGGGGTGGCCCGGTCAGCGCCAGCATCACCACCAGGGGGGATAGGGTCGATGTCAGTTTACAGGGGCGGACCGATCTGGCGGCACTGAATCGCTGGCTGCAGCAGCCGCTGCTGGAGCGGGTGACGGGAACGGCCCGTTGGCAGGGCGCGCTGCGGCTTTGCGCCGATGCCGGCTGCCCCGCCCTCGAGTTGCGCAGTGATCTGGCGGGCGTGGCGCTGCCGCTGCCCGGCCTGCTGTACAAGCCGGCCTCGGTCGAGGCGCCTTTGCGCCTGAAACTGAATCTGAATCCGCCGGTTCGGCTCGAGCGGCTGGAGCTGAAGCTGCCCCGGGCCGGAACGACGGCGGAGACCATCGATCTCGACGGCGCGCTCGAAACAGCCGGCTTTGCCCTGCAGATCAACGGGGCCGACCTGCAGGGAAAGGTGTTGCTGCCCCGCGGCGGCGGGCCGCTTCAGGTTCACCTCGATCGACTGCAGCTGACGGCGTTGATGTCGCCGGAGGGCGCGGCTGAAACCGAGCGCGTGGCAAAGCGGGAGAGCTATTACCCGCAGCTGTTGGGACGGGTAAAGTTGCCCGCCGCCGATATCCGGGTCGACTCCCTCTGGCTGGGCGAAAAAGCGTTGGGCGACTGGCGGTTCAACCTGCGCCCGGACGCAAATGAGACCCGCATCTCCGCGCTGGAGGCCTATCTCGAACAGCTGATTCTGCGCGGTGAAGCACACTGGAATCAGCAGGGGGAGCAGCACACCGAGTTGACCCTCAAGCTGGTGGGCGATGATCTGGGCCCGTTGCTGGAGCGCTGGCACTATGGCCGGGTGGTGGAGACGAGCCAGGTGGAGTCACGGCTGCAGTTGAGCTGGAAGGGGGCGCCCTGGGAGGTGAGCCCGGAACGGCTCGATGGCGAGCTGCAGTTTTCCAGCCGCAAGGGGCGCTTGATAGAAACCGCCGACAGCACCAATTTGCTCCGGCTGTTTGGGATTTTGAACTTCAACTCACTGCCACGCCGGTTGCGGCTCGATTTCAGCGACCTGCTGAAGAAGGGGATCAGTTTTGACCGCCTGAATGGGCATTACCGCGTGGAGCAGGGGGTTGCGACCACCGTGGAACCACTGGTGATGACGGGCCCGTCCGCCAACCTGAGTGTCCAGGGTCGGGTCGATCTGACCACCAAAACGCTGGACAACCAGGTGGAGATAGCCCTGCCGATCAGCGGCAATGCGTCGCTGGCGGCGGTGCTGCTGGGGGCGCCGCAGGTAGCGGGGGCGGTGTTCGTGATCGATAAACTGATCGGCGATCGGCTGGAGCGCTTCTCGACGCTGCGCTATCGGCTCAAGGGCAGCTGGGATGACCCGGAGCCGGAGCTGTTGTCCGGTTCCGAGGAGTGAATCAGGTCTCGCTCAGCTGGCGCAGGTACTGGAACAGCTTGCGTCCGTTCACGGGAGGCTTCCCCAACTGCCGTTCCCGCTTGGCGTTGCGTACCAGTTGGCGCAGGTGCTGGATCTCGGCTTCCGGGTGAGCGGCAATGAACTGTTGCAGGGCCGTATCATCTTCGCTGAGCAACCGTTCGCGCCACTGCTCCAGTTGGTGAAACAACTGATTGTGGGCCGCCGTGGCCGAGTCGAAGCGCTCCAGCACCGCGCGGATGGCGTCCGCATCCGCCGTGCGCATCAGCTTGCCGATGAACTGCAGCTGGCGCCGTTTGGCGCCATTGGCGTCGATTTGGTTGTACTCATCCAGCGCGCTGCGCAGGCGCTCATCGAGCGGCAGTTTTTCCCGCTGGTCGGGGCGCAGGGCAGCGATCCGCTTGCCCAGCTGCTGCAGCTGATCGGCCTCCCGCTTGAGCTGCGACTTGCTCGGCGGGCGCTGTTCTTCATCATGGTGCTGCAGGGGGTCAAAGTCGGGCATAACCGTTTCCATCAGGCAAAAAAGAGGGTCGCCAGTCCCAGAAAGGCGAAAAAGCCCACCACATCGGTGATGGTGGTCAGCAGCACCCCTCCGGCCAGGGCCGGATCGATGCCCATCGATTTCAGCATGGTCGGCAGCAGGGTGCCGGCGATCGCGCCGGCGAGCAGATTGATCACCAGTGCCAGGGCGATCACGATCCCCACCGTCAGATCCCGAAACCAGAGCAGCGCCACCACGCCGACGATCAGGGCCCAAACCACCCCGTTCAGCAGGCCGACGATCAGCTCCCGGTTGAACAGCCAGCCGAGGTTGGAGCGCTCGATGAGCCCCAGCGCTTGGCCGCGAATCACCAGCGTCAGGGTTTGACTGCCGGCGATCCCCCCCATGGAGGCGACGATCGGCATCAGCACCGCCAGTGCGACCACCTTGTCGATGGTGGCCTCGAACAGCCCGATCACCGCCGATGCCGCCAGCGCGGTGAGCAAATTGATACCGAGCCAGATCGCACGCCGGCGGGCGGTTTTCAGGATCGGCGCAAAGGTGTCCTCGTCATCATCGAGCCCCGCCATGCTCATCAGTGAGTGATCGGCATCTTCGCGGATCACATCGACCACGTCGTCGATGGTGATACGGCCGAGCAGGCGACCCTCCTCGTTCACCACCGGGGCGGACACCAGATCGAGCTGTTCAAACCGACGCGCGACCTCCTCGTCGGGCAGGTCGGCCGGAATCGGCTCCACATCGGTCTGCATGATCTCACGCACCAGCATGTCGGGGTCGGCGGTGAGCAGACGGGTCAGTGGCAGTACGCCGATGTAGGCGTCCTTGCGGCTGACCACGAACAGGGTGTCGGTCGTCTCCGGGATCTCCTGATGGCGGCGCAGGTAGCGCAGCACCGTTTCCACGCTGATGTCGGGCCGGATGGTGACCGTGTCGGTGTTCATCAGGCCGCCGGCGGTATCTTCCGGGTAGGCCAGCACCTTCTCGATCCGCGTCCGGTTCTGCTGGTCCATGATCTGCAGCAGCTCCCTCATCACCCGTTCGGGCAACTGCTGCAGAATGTCGGCCATGTCGTCCGTTTCCAGCGTCTCGGTGATGGCGAGCACCTCCCGGGCGTCCATGCCGTTCAGAATCGCCGCCTGGGCGTCGTAGCCCAGATACTGCAGCACCTCGCCTTCCAGCTCCCGGTTGAGCAGGTTCCAAAGAATCTGGCGCTCGCGCGGCGGTGATTTTTCCAGCAGGTAGGCCACCTCGACCGGCTTCAGCCCCTTGTTGAGCATGAATCTCAACTGCTGCAGCTCACCCACCTCGAGCGCGGCGCTCAGTGCTTCCAGATTGGATTGGGTTTCCTGCTCGCTCATGGCGGATCTCGCATGGGGGTGGGTTGCGCGGGGGTGACGGTTGGGGGTGTGTTATTCCGGCTCGTCGAAGCGGTTGTTGATCAACAGGGTGAGCGCTTCCAGTGCCTGGGGGGCATCCTCTCCCTCGGCCATGAGCGCGATCTCGGTGCCCTTGCTGGCGGCCAGCATCATGACCGACATGATGCTCTTTCCGTCCACCTCGTGATCACCCTTGCAGATGCGGATGGTGGCGTCGAACTGATTGGCCAGCGTGACCAGTTTGGCCGCCGCGCGCGCGTGCAGACCCAGCTTGTTGATGATGGTCAGTCGCTTCTCAATCATGGCGTGTTCCTGCGGCAGGCTGACTCAGTTCCCGATGTAGCACCTGCACATTATCCACACGCCCGCGAAAATAACCAGCCAGCTGCTCGGCAACGTAAACCGAGCGGTGCTGCCCCCCGGTACAGCCGATGGCGATGGTGATATAGCTGCGATTGTTGGCCTGCAACCGGGGCAGCCACTTGGCGATGAAAGCCTGCAGGTCGGTTACCATCTCGCTCACTTGCGGCGACCGGCGCAGAAACGCGATCACCTCGCTGTCGCGGCCGGTATACCCGCGCAGCTCCGGTACCCAGTAGGGGTTGGGCAGGGCGCGGACATCAAAGGTGAAATCGGCATCGATCGGGACGCCGTGCTTGAAGCCGAAGGACTCGATCTGCAGGGAAAGCATCTGTTCGCTACGCCCGGCAACACGCCGCTTCACCCCATCGCGCAACTCATACAGCGACAGCCGCGTGGTGTCGATGCGCAGGTCGGCCAGGTTGGCGATCGGCTCGAGCAGGTCACGTTCGGTTCGGATCGCCTGGCGCAGGCTCTGTTGCTGGTCGGTGAGGGGGTGGCGCCGCCGGGTGGCGCTGTAGCGCTGCAGCAGGGTGGCCTCATCGGCATCGAGGAACAGGATTTCGCTGCTCATTTGCGGCTGCTCGCGCAGCGTCTGCATGACCCGGGGGAACTGTCTCAGGTTGCTCAGCAGGTTGCGCGCATCGATGCTGACGGCGATCTGCAGGTGGGGGGTTTCCTCGGCCAGCATCAGCCGGATCAGCTCGGGCAGGAGCAGGGCCGGCAGGTTGTCGATACAGTAGAAGCCGACATCTTCCAGCGCCTGCAGGGCGGTGCTTTTGCCGGAGCCGGAGCGGCCGCTGATGACGACCAGCCGCATCTCAGGCTCCGTTGCAAAGAGTCTGGACGTGCGCCAGCAGGTGGGCGGAATCTTCGCAGCTGCGCAGCGATTCGCGCACGCTGGCGTCGTTGAACAGCTCCGCCAGCCCGGCCAGGGTCTGCAGGTGTGCCTGCGCCCCATCTTCGGCGTCTTCGGGCACCAGCAGAACACAGATCAGGTCGACGGGGCGGTTGTCGATGGCATCGAAGTCGATCGGGGTGGCGAGGGTCATCAGCAGGCCGATCGCGGTCTCGATGCCCGGGATTCTGCAGTGGGGAATGGCGACGCCCTCGCCGATACCGGTGCTGCCGAGGCGTTCGCGGTTGATCAGGCCGCTGAAGATCTCCTCAGCGGCCAGCCCCTCCAACTGCTCGGCAATCGTCTGGCTGGCGAGCTCTAGTGCCCGCTTCTTGCTGACCACATCGACGTGGCAGAGGGTACGGGATGGGGTCAGCAGTTCAGATAGTTGCATGTCGTGACGTGCCGCTACCGGTCATTTGTGGGATTTGAGTTTTTCTTTGTGTTTGATGATCTGGCGATCGAGCTTGTCCACCATACCATCGATCGCCGCATACATATCGTCATGCTCATGGGCGGCGAACACCTCGCCACCGGCCAGATGGATATCCGCTTCCGCCTTGTGGCGCTGTTTCTCCACGCTGAGGGTGACCTGTGCATTGGTGATGTTATCGAAATGACGTTCCAGTCGGTCGAACTTGTTGTGGACATACTCATTCAGCGCGTCAGTCAGTTCGACGTGATGGCCCGTGATGTTGATCTGCATAGGTTTTCTCTCCTTGTCATGGAACACGTTGAGGTCGACGTGTCAGGTGTGTCATTAAACCAGACGCTTGCGTTCATTAGAAGGTGGAATGTTCATCGCCTCGCGATATTTTGCCACGGTGCGCCTGGCTACCTTGAACCCCTGCTCCTCGAGCAGGGCGGCGATTTTGTTGTCGCTAAGGGGTTTGGTGGTGGTTTCGTGGCTGATCAGCTTCTTGATCAGGGCGCGAATCGCCGTGGAGGAGGCCGCTCCTCCATCCGAGGTGGCAACGTGGCTGGAGAAAAAATACTTCAGCTCGAAGATACCACGCGGGGTGTGCATGTATTTTTGTGTGGTCACCCGGGAGATGGTGGACTCGTGCATCTCGACCGCCGCGGCGATGTCGTGCAGCACCATCGGTTTCATCCCCTCATCCCCCGCTTCGAAGAAGTCGAGCTGGCGAGCGACGATCTCTCTGGCGACCTTGAGCAGGGTTTCATTTCGGCTTTGCAGGCTCTTCAGGAACCAGCGCGCCTCCTGCAGGTGGTGCTTCAGGTAGGTGTTGTCCGCGCTGTTGTCGGCGCGGCGGATCAAGCCGGCATAGTCGGTATTGATGCGCAGTTTCGGCGCGGTTTCACTGTTGAGGCTCACCTCCCAGTGGCCCTCCACCTTGCGCACGATCACATCGGGGATCACATACTGCGCCTGTTCGCTGCTGATCAGGGTGCCGGGCCTGGGGTTGAGCGACTGGATCAGGCCGATCACCTGCTGCAGGGCGTCTTCCTTCAGGCGCAGGCGGCGCATCAGGGTGCGGTAGTCGTGGCTGCCCAGCAGGTCCAGATAATCGCGCACCAGCCGCAACGCTTCCCTCCGCAGCGGGGTATCTTCCGGCAGTTGGCGCAGTTGCAGCTGCAGGCACTCGCTCAGATCGCGGGCGCACACCCCGGCCGGATCGAACTGCTGCAGGCGGTGCAGTACGGCTTCGATCTCGGCCGGTTCGGCATCGGCGAACAGCTGCGGTTCGCTGCGGCGAAATTGCTCCAGTATCTCATCCAGATCGGTGCGCAGGTAGCCGTCGGGGTCGACCGCGTCGATCAGGGCGAGGGCGACCATGCGATCGACATTGTTCATGGGGGTCAGGTTCAGCTGCCAGCGCAGGTGGTCCTGCAGGCTCTCCTCGGCGGTGTCGTTGTCGCCCGGCTCCCAGCCATCATCCCGGGCGGGGCCGGGTGAGCTCTGGTGCTGAAAGGTATCGTCCCAGTTGCTGTCGGTGACCAGCTCGCGGGGAATATCATCGCTCCAGTGCTCCTCCAGTGTGGCTTCCTCCCAGCTGTCCGGTTCGGAGACATCATCGCCCGAGCGGGTATCGCTGGCGGACTCCTGCTGGTTGGCGTCGTTTTCGGCGCGGGGCTCACCGCTGCTCTCTGGCTCCTCCTCGACCTCCAGCAGGGGGTTGCTCTCCAGCGCCGCCTGAATCTCCTGCTGCAGGTCCAGGGTCGATAGCTGCAGCAGCCGTATCGCCTGTTGCAGCTGCGGCGTCATCGTCAGGTGCTGGCCGATCTTGAGTTGTAACGATTGCTTCATATCAGAGCTGCCAGATGGACGGGGTGGATGTACATGGATGCCGTTTCAGGTCAAAGGGAAAACTGCTCGCCCAGATAGGCGCGGCGGACCTGCGGGTTGGCCAGAATCTCGCCGGGGGCGCCCTGGGCGAGGATCTCCCCCTCGCTTACGATATACGCTCGTTCACAGATGTCGAGGGTTTCGCGCACGTTGTGATCCGTGATCAGGATGCCGATCCCCCGCTCCTGCAGGTGGCGAATGGTCTGCTTGATGTCGCTCACCGAGATCGGATCGACACCGGCGAAGGGTTCGTCCAGCAGGATGAAATCCGGTTCGGTCGCCAGGGCGCGCGCAATCTCGACCCGCCGGCGCTCTCCGCCGGAGAGGGCCATGCCGGGGCTGTCGCGCAGGTGGGTGATGTGGAACTCCTCCAGTAGCTGCTCCAGCAGGGTGTTGCGATCGGCGTGGCTCAGCTCCTTGCGCGTCTCCAGAATGGCCAGCAGGTTGTCCTGTACGCTCAATTTGCGAAACACCGACGCTTCCTGGGGCAGATAGCCGATCCCCCGCCGCGCCCGTTCATGCATCGGCAACCGGGTGACATCCTCCTGATGCAGGCGGATCTGTCCGTGGTCCGCCGGGATCAGCCCGACGATCATGTAGAAGCAGGTGGTTTTGCCGGCGCCGTTGGGGCCAAGCAGACCGACGATCTGGCCCGCCTCCATCCGCAGGGAGACATCCTGCACCACCTGCCGGCCCTTGTAGGTTTTGGCCAGATGCAGCGCTTCCAGCGTCGCCATCAGTCGGCCTCCGCCGGTTTGGGCTGAATCACCATCTTGACCCGCTCGCCCCCCTCGCGGTCGCTGCCGTAGGCGTTCACCAGCGCGCGTTCCATGTTGTAGACGATCCGCTCACCGGTGAAGGTGTCCTTGGCCTGATCGACGCGCGCGTTCTCGGTGATGGTGATCTCCTGCTTTTTGACCTGGTAATCCATCTTGCCGCCGTAGGCTTTGGTCAGGGGTTGCCCCGCAGCCGGCTGCTGTTGAAATCTGGCCGGATTGCCGGTGGAGATGATCCGTTCGATGCTGCCGTCGGCGGCCCGGTGCAGCTCGACCCGCTGGCCGCGTATCTCCATGCTGCCCTGGATGATCTCTACGGCGCCGGTATAAACGGTGACCCCGGTGCGCCGGTCCATGCTGGCCCGGTCCGCCGAGATGTTGATCGGCTGATTACGATCCTCGGGCAGCGCCCACGCGCCGAGGGGCAGGGTCAGCAGCAGGGCGAGCAACAACATGGGGCGGTCAATTCGCATGGTATCTACCTGTTACCTCGGACAGCAGCTCGATCCGCTGTTGGTCAAAAAAAACCTCCATGCCGTGGCTCGTCGTGACATCCTTGTCGCGCACGACCTTGACCGGCAGGTCGGTCTCGGCGTAGTCGCGGGGAGGGTACAGTGTCAACCGCTCGGTCAACAGCTCGCTGCCACTGCCCGAGGGCGGATTATCGTGAAGCTGCACCTCTCCGGCAAGTATTATGCGCTCCTGCGAGTCGGGCATCCGCCCCTGCCGGGCCAGAACGCGGAACTCGCCTCCCTGCTCGCGGGGGATCAGCACCACCGGATCATCCAGCCGCAGCTCGCCCGGTTCCGGGTAGTGGCGCAACAGGGGGGCGTTCAGTTTCTGCGCCGTTTCGCCCTGCCGGTTCCAGTGGGTGATCCGCGCCTGGCGGATGAAAAAATCGATCCGCTCGGCGCCCCGGTTCGCCAGCGGCGCGTCGCTCAGCGGGGCGGAGGAAAACCCCCACCAGAGCAGCGGCACCAGCAGCAGAACCAGGGCGATGAAAAGCCTGAGTCGACCTTGCAGCATTCAGCGGTACTCGGCGTAGATGGCATCGAGTTTGCCTTGGGCGGCCAGAATCAGCTCGCAAAATTCCCGCGCCGCGCCCCGGCCACCCGCGGCGCGGCTGCACCAGTCGGCCTCCTGGCGCACCAGGGGGTGGCCGTTGGGTACGCTGGCGCCAAAGCCACAGGCGCGGATGGCGGGCAGGTCGGGCAGGTCGTCGCCGATGTAGGCGGTGGTGGCGGCGTCGTGTGGGCTGATCTGCCAGATCTCATCCAGCGCGGCCCGTTTGTCCTCCCGCCCCTGGCGCAGATAGGTGATGGTCAACGCCTCCGCCCGCTGTTCGACCTGCGGCGAGCGCCGGCCGGTGATGAGGGCGGTTTCGATGCCGCACCGGTGGAGCTGCTTGATCCCGAAACCATCGAGGGTGTGGAACGATTTCACCTCGCGGCCATCGGCCAGAAAGTTGAGGCGGCCGTCGGTCAGGACGCCGTCGACGTCGAACACGGCCAGGCGGATCTCGCCCAGCGCCTGGCGCAAGGAAACGGAAAGGCTGTCCAGCTGCATCAGATTACTCCCGCTTTCAGCATGTCGTGCATATTGAGGGCGCCCACCGGGCGGTCCTGTTCGTCCACCACCAGCAGGGCGTTGATTTTGCGCCGCTGCATCAAGCTGAGCGCCTCGGCGGCCAGAAGACCGGGCGCCACCCGGGTACATTCGGCGGTCATCACCTCAGCGATGGGGGTGGTGGCGAGGTTGATCTCCTGATCGAGTGTGCGGCGCAGGTCACCGTCGGTAAAGACCCCGAGCAATTTTCCCTGGGGGTCGGTCACGGCGGTCATGCCCAGCCGTTTACGGGTTACCTCCAGCAGCGCCTCGCGCACCGGGGTGTCGGCCTGAACCCGGGGGATATCCTCGCCGGTGTGCATGATATCGTCCACCTTCAGCAGCAGCCGTCGGCCGAGGCGGCCACCGGGGTGGGAAAAGGCGAAGTCCTCGCTGCTGAAACCGCGGGCCTCCAGCAGGGCGATCGCCAGCGCGTCGCCCAGCACCAGCTGTGCTGTCGTGCTGGAGGTGGGCGCCAGCCCCAGCGGGCAGGCCTCCCGGTCCACCGGGATATGCAGGTTGACATCGGCGCTGCGGGCGAGGGTCGAGGCGGCGTTGGCGGTGATGCTGATCATGGGGGCGCCCATCCGTTTGATCAGCGGGACGATGGTGATCAGCTCAGCGGTTTCGCCCGAGTTGGAGAGGGCCAGCACCACATCGGCCCCGGTGAACATGCCGAGATCGCCATGGCTGGCCTCCGCGGGGTGAACGAAAAAGGAGGGGGTGCCGGTGCTGGCCAGCGTGGCGGCGATCTTGCTGCCGATATGGCCCGATTTGCCCATGCCGGTTACGATCACCCGGCCCTTGCAGTGGAACATCAGATCGCAGGCGCGGTTGAACGGTTCATCGAGGTGGTTCAGCAACTCCTGCACCGCCTCCAGCTCCAGGCGGATGGTCTGCTGGCCGGATCGAAGGTAGTCGCTTTGGGTCATGGTCGGTATCATCTGCTCGGTCGTATCTGCCAAAGCCCCCATTCTACCCCAGAGTGCCCTGGGCGCCTAACCTGCGCTGCGCGCCCCGGAGGAATACGTTCACGTTTGCCACCGGCGGTGATATATTACCGCCTTTCGTGTCGGCGCCGGTCCTCAGCCGATCGCCCCTGGTAGCTGGAGTCACATTGACGTCATGAAGCCTGAAAGTGATGCCATTATCGATATCCGCGGATTGAGTTTTGCCCGTGGCAACCGCCCCATCTTTGCCGGCGTGGAGATCAAAATACCCCGCGGCAAGGTGACGGCGATCATGGGGCCCTCCGGTACCGGCAAAACCACCCTGCTGAAACTGATCGGCGGCCAGTTGCGCCCCGACCGGGGGGATATTCTGCTGGATGGTCTCAACATCCCGACCCTGGGACGGCGTGAGCTGTTCGAAGTGCGTGAGCGGATGGGGATGCTGTTCCAGAGCGGTGCCCTTTTCACCGACATGGATGTGTTCGAAAATGTGGCGTTTCCGCTGCGGGTGCACACCGATCTGCCCGAGGAGATGATCCGCGATATCGTGCTGATGAAACTGCAGGCGGTGGGACTGCGCGGCGCGCGCGCGCTGATGCCGAGCGAGCTCTCCGGCGGCATGGCGCGGCGGGTGGCGCTGGCGCGTGCCATCTCGCTGGACCCGGATATCGTGCTGTACGATGAACCCTTCACCGGGCAGGACCCGATCGCCATGGGGGTGCTGGTCAATCTGATCCGTCGCCTCAACCAGGCGCTCGGGCATACCAGCATCATCGTTTCGCACGATATCAAGGAGACCCTGGCGATCGCCGACTACGTTTATATCCTGTCGGACGCCGAAGTGATCGCCAGCGGCACCCCCAAGGAGCTGGAAGGGGTGGATTCCGACAAGGTGCGCCAGTTCATGCAAGGGTTGCCCGATGGGCCGGTGCCGTTCCATTATCAAGCACCGGATTACATGGAAGACCTGCTCGGAGAGGTATCATGATCTCGAATATGCTGCAACGGATCGGGCACCGGGCCCTCTCCCGGCTGGCGTCTTTGGGCCGTTCGGGCCAGCTTCTGTTTCAGGCGCTGGTGGCCAGACCTCAGCCGCTGGTGATGCTGCCGCTGCTGATAAAGCAGCTCTGGTTTGTGGGCGTGCTCTCGCTGGTGATCATCGTTGTCTCCGGCGGTTTCATTGGCATGGTGCTGGGGTTGCAGGGCTACACCATCCTGGTGGATTACGGCTCGGAGCAGGCGGTGGGCCAGCTGGTGGCTCTCAGCCTGGCGCGGGAGCTGGCGCCGGTGGTGACGGCGTTGCTGTTCGCTGGCCGGGCGGGCTCGGCGCTCACCGCCGAGATCGGCCTGATGAAAGCGACCGAACAGCTGGCCGGCCTCGAGATGATCGGGGTCGATCCCTTGCGCCGTATCATCGCGCCCCGTTTCTGGGCCGGGTTTATCTGCATGCCGATCCTGACGATGATTTTTACCGTCGTTGGCATCTGGGGGGGTGCCCTGGTCGCGGTGGACTGGCTGGGGATCTATGACGGCTCCTTCTGGGCCAGCATGCAGCAGGCGGTCAGCTTTTATGATGATATCGTCAACGGCATCATCAAGTCGATCTGCTTTGGTCTGGTGGTCACCTGGATTGCCGTGTTTCAGGGGTACGACTGTATCCCTACCTCGGAAGGAATCAGTCAAGCCACGACCCGTACCGTCGTGTACTCGTCGCTGGCGGTGCTGGGGCTCGATTTCGTACTGACAGCTTTGATGTTTGGAGAACTCTGAAATGCGCATGAGAACCATAGAGATCGGCGTGGGAGCGTTCCTGCTGGCGGGCATCGCCGCCCTGATCGTGCTGGCGCTGAATGTCAGCGGCCTGAACCTGTCCGAGCAGGTCAAGGGGTACAAAATCTACGCCCGTTTCGAGAACGTGGGGGGGCTGACCCCACGCGCCAAGGTTGCGATGTCCGGTGTGCAGATCGGCAGGGTGACCGCGATCCGCATCGATCCGCGTATGCTGATGGCCGAGGTGGAGATGGAGATTTTCGACGATGTGGATTACCTCACCACCGATAGCTCCGCCAGCATCCTCACCTCGGGGCTGTTGGGTGAACAGTATATCGGCATCGTGCCGGGGGCGGATGAGGAGATGTTGGCAGAGGGCGATTACATCCAGGACACCCAGTCGGCGCTGGTGCTCGAAGAGTTGATCGGCAAATTTCTATTCAACAAGGTGGGGGAATGAGATGGTTGGATTGTGCAGAAGTGCGCTGATCATGCTGCTGGTGGTGATGGTGCAGCCGGCGGTGGCAAAGAGCGCCTGGGATGAGGCCAGCGCGGTGATCGACAGTGCCACCCGCGATATGCTGGCGCTGATGGAAAACGATGCCCTGACCGGGGAGGAAAACATCGAAGCGATGATGCGGGAGATCGAAACCATCATTGCCCCGGTGGTGGATTTCCCCTATATCGCGCGGCAGGTGATGGGCAAGTATTACCGCCGCGCCAGCGACGAGGAGCAGAAGCGGTTTGCCGATGTGTTCAAAACCACCCTGCTGCGAACCTACGCCAAGTCGGTCTCCGGCTTTGAGCTGCGAGGCTATCAGATCCTGCCGCCGAGCTCGGAAAGCCCTGAACCCGACAAGCAGGTGGTGAGTGTCAGGGTGGATGCCTCCAACGGCCAAAGCTACACGCTGGTTTACTACATGCGGCGGCAGCAGGGGCGCTGGACGCTGGTGAACGTGATGGTGGATGGCATCAATCTGCGGATCACCTTCCGCAACCAGTTTGCCGATCTGTATGAACGCAACGGCTCCATTTCGGCCACCATCGAGGCGTGGGCCGATCAGATGCAGAATATCGATCTGAAGGAGCAACAACCGGGCGGGCAGGATGAAAGCAACAGCAGCAAAACTTGATGCCAGCGATGCGGGCGTCATCCGCCTTCTGGGTGATTTGACCTTTCAGACCGTTCCGGCCCTGCGCGAGCCGCTGCTGCAGGCCCTGAGCGCGTGCACGGATGGGTGTCGGCTGAATCTGGAGGGCATTGGCCGGGTCGACAGTTCGGCGCTGTCGCTCTGGCTGGTGTGCCAGCGGGAGGCGCGCCGCAGGGGGGTGCAACTGACACTGGAAAGCCCCCCCCGGGATCTTTGCTCCATAGCCGAGGTGGTCGGGCTGGCGGAGATGCTGCGCTGAGGCCCGGTCGCCCTTTGTCCCCTTTTTCGCTATCATCCGCGCCCGATCCGGTGTGGAGAACACGTTGCAACATGGGAGTCGCGCATGCAGGCCGATGACGTAAAACAGATTCTGGAACAGCAGCTGGAAGGCTGCACCGTCTACACTACAGGGGAAGGTTGTGATTTTCAGGTCACCGTGGTCGGTGAGCTGTTTGCCGGCCTTGCCCCGGTCAAGAAACAGCAGTTGGTCTACGGCTGCCTCAATGATCTGATCGCCAGCGGCGCCATCCATGCCGTCACCATCAAGACCTACACCCCGGAGCAGTGGGCCGCACTGAGCTGAGTTCCCAGCAGGAAACCCGATGGACAAACTGATTATCGAAGGGGGTACCCGCCTCAATGGCGAGGTGCGGATCTCCGGCGCGAAAAATTCAGCGCTGCCGATCCTGGCCGCGACCCTGCTGGCGGATCGGCCGGTGACGGTGTGTAATCTGCCCCATCTGCACGACATCACCACCATGCTGGAGTTGCTACGTCGCATGGGGGTGGAGCTGATGGTGGATGAAAAGCTGAGCGTCGAGATCGACGCTACCACCATCACCGATCTGTGCGCCCCCTATGAGCTGGTGAAAACCATGCGCGCCTCGATTTTGGTGTTGGGGCCGCTGCTGGCGCACTTCGGTCGTGCGGAGGTCTCCCTGCCGGGGGGGTGTGCCATCGGCAGCCGTCCGGTCGATCTGCATATCCGCGGCCTGGAGGCGCTGGGGGCGGAGATCGTCGTGGAGAACGGCTACATTCGGGCCAGCAGCCGGGGGCGTCTCAAGGGCGCCCGGGTGTTCTTTGACGTGGTCACGGTCACTGGAACCGAAAATATCCTGATGGCGGCCACCCTGGCCGAGGGGGAAACCATCATCGAGAACGCCGCGCGCGAGCCGGAGGTGGTCGATCTCGCCAACTGCCTCAACGCGATGGGGGCGAATGTGCGCGGTGCCGGCAGTGACACCATCACCGTGCAGGGGGTGGCCTCGCTCAAGGGGTGCCGCTACTCGGTGTTGCCGGATCGGATCGAAACCGGCACCTTTTTGGTGGCCGCCGCCGCCACCGGCGGCAAGGTCAAGTGCAAGTACACCCGCCCCGACACCCTCGATGCCGTGTTACTGAAGCTGAAAGAGGCCGGTGCCGAGATCGCCTGCGGCGACAACTGGATCAGCCTCGACATGCACGGCCAGCGGCCCAAAGCGGTCAGCATCACCACCGCTCCCTATCCGGCGTTCCCCACCGATATGCAGGCCCAGTTCGCCGCAATGGATACGGTTGCCTTCGGTGTGGGCAAGATTCGCGAAACTATATTTGAAAACCGTTTCATGCACATGCAGGAGATGATCCGCATGGGCGCGAATATTTCCATAGAAGGCAATACGGCCATCATTGAAGGGGTCGAGAAGCTACAGGGCGCACCGGTGATGGCGACCGATCTGCGGGCGTCGGCCAGCCTGGTGGTCGCCGCCCTGGTGGCGGAGGGGGAAACCGAGATCGATCGCATCTATCACATCGACCGCGGTTATGAATGTATCGAAGAGAAACTGCAGCTTTTGGGCGCACATATTCGCCGTGTGCCAGGCTGAGTGAGCGAAGGGGCCCATGAAACAACAGCTGACCATCGCCCTCTCCAAAGGGCGCATCCTGGAAGAGACACTACCCTTGCTGGCGGCGGCCGACATCGTACCCGCCGAGGAGATCTTCAGCAGCCGCAAGCTGATTTTCGACACCAACCAGGCCCATATCAAGCTGGTGGTCATCCGCGCCACCGATGTGCCCACCTATGTGGAGTATGGCGGTGCCGATATGGGGGTGGCGGGCAAGGATGTGCTGATGGAGCACGGTGGCGAGGGGCTGTATGAGCCATTGGATCTGGAGATCGCCAAGTGCCGATTGATGGTGGCCGGCCTCAAGGACGCGCCCGCCATCGAGGGGCGGCTGAAAGTGGCAACCAAGTTCGTCAACCTGACCCGGGAGTATTTTGCCCGCCAGGGGCAGCAGGTCGACCTCATCAAGCTCTACGGTGCGATGGAGCTGGCACCGATCCTGGGGCTGGCCGATCGAATCGTGGATATCGTCGATACCGGCAACACCCTGCGCGCCAACGGACTGGAGCCGATGCAGCAGATCGCGCAGATCAGCTCCCGTCTGGTGGTCGGCCAACCAGCGATGAAAATGAAACACGCCCTGATCCAGCCGATTCTGGATCAGCTGCAGCAGGCGGTCGCGGCCCGCCGTGAGGAGAAAGCATGAGTATTTCCATGCAACGGCTGGACGCCTCCCAGGCCGACTTCGAACAACAGTTGAGCCGACTGTTGGCGTGGGAGCGCGTGTCGGATGAGAAGATCAACGCGATCGTGGATGAGGTGATCGCCCGGGTGCGGCGCGAGGGCGATGCCGCGCTGGTGGAGTACAGCAACCGCTTCGATCGCACCCGCGCCAGCTCGATGCGGGAGCTGGAGCTGGGGCAGGCGCGGCTGCAGCAGGCGCTGGCCAACCTGCCGGCCGAGCAGCGGGCGGCGCTGGAGACGGCGGCGGAACGGGTGCGTGGGTACCATGAGCGGCAGAAGGGGGAATCCTGGCAGTATACGGAAGCCGACGGCACCCTGCTCGGTCAGCAGATCACGCCCCTCGATCGCGTCGGCATCTATGTGCCCGGTGGCAAGGCGGCCTACCCCTCCTCGGTGCTGATGAACGCACTGCCGGCCCATGTGGCGGGGGTGGGGGAGATCATCATGGTGGTGCCCACGCCTGATGGGGTACTCAATGAGCTGGTACTGGCCGCGGCGGCGCTGGCGGGGGTGGACCGGGTGTTCACCCTGGGAGGGGCGCAGGCGGTGGCCGCGCTGGCCTACGGCACCGAAACGGTGCCGCGGGTGGACAAGATCGTAGGGCCGGGCAACATCTTTGTGGCCACGGCCAAGCGTGCCGTTTTCGGCACCGTCGGCATCGATATGATCGCGGGCCCCTCGGAAATTCTGGTGGTGTGTGATGGCAAGACCGATCCGAATTGGGTGGCGATGGATCTGTTTTCCCAGGCCGAGCATGATGAGCATGCACAATCGATTCTGCTCTGCCCCGATGGCGGCTACCTGGATCAGGTCGAGGCCAGCATCAATACCCTGCTGCCGACCATGGAGCGGCGTGAACTCATTGAAATTTCGTTGCAGAATCGTGCTGCGCTGATCGAAGTCGCCGATCTGGAGCAGGCGGCGGAACTGAGCAATCGCATCGCGCCGGAGCACCTCGAACTATCGGTGGAAAACCCGCTCGCACTGTTGCCACGGATTCGCCACGCCGGCGCCATCTTCATGGGGCGTTACACGGCCGAGGCGCTGGGCGACTACTGCGCCGGCCCCAACCATGTCCTGCCGACCTCCGGTACGGCGCGTTTCTCCTCCCCGCTGGGGGTGTATGACTTCCAGAAGCGCTCATCGCTGATCATGTTCTCCCCCGAGGGGGCCTCGAGGATGGGAGAGGTGGCCTCGGTGCTGGCTCGCGGCGAGGGTCTCACCGCCCACGCCCGCTCGGCCGAGTATCGGATCAAGCGCTGAACCGGGGCGGATTCACGCCGCGGGCCAGGCGGTGCTCAGCCGCGGCTGGAGGGCGGGCGTTCGCCGATGGTGACCTTGATGCTCATCTCACGGCCATCGCGCAGGAGGGCGAGGGTAATTTTCCGCCCGGGTTTGAAGCGTGCGATCCGGTTCATGGTGGCGCGGCTGGTGGTGACCGGCTCCCCCTCGATCCGCAGCAGAATATCACCGGGCTGGAGTCCCGCCCGGTGGGCCGGGCCGTTACGGAAGATACCGGCCACGATCAGGCCGGGGCGGTCGCCAACCCCGAAGGACTCGGCCAGCCGCGGCGTCAGCTCCTGAATCTCGACCCCCAGCCAGCCACGGATCACCCGGCCGTGGCTGATCAGATCCTGCATCACCTGTTTTGCCAGCGATGAGGGGATGGCAAAGCCGATCCCCTGTGAGCCGCCGGATTTGGAAAAGATGGCGGTGTTGATACCAACCAGATTGCCCTGGGTATCGACCAGCGCGCCGCCGGAGTTGCCGGGGTTGATCGCGGCATCGGTCTGGATGAAATCCTCAAAGGTGCTCAGCCCCAGCTGATTGCGGCCGGTGGCGCTGATGATCCCCATGGTGACGGTCTGGCCGACGCCGAAAGGGTTGCCGATCGCCAGCACCACATCACCGATGCGCAGCTCGTCGCTGGCCGCCAGCGTGATGCTGGGCAGGTCGGAGAGCGCGATCTTGAGGAGGGCGAGGTCGGTTTCCGGGTCGAGGCCAACCACGGTGGCCTGCGCCTCGCGGCCATCACGCAGCGCAACCACGATGGCGTCGGCTCCATTGACGACGTGGTTGTTGGTGATCACATAGCCCTGTTCATTGAGAATGACCCCGGAGCCCAGGCTGGACTCTATCCGTTCCCGCTGCGGCAGGCGATCGGCATTGAAAAAATCGCGAAAGAACGGGTCCGCCAACAGCGGATTGACCGGCTGTCGCACCAGCTTGCGGGTGTAGATGTTGACTACGGCGGGTGCCGCCTTGTCGACCGCGTCAGCATAGGAAACCACGCCGCTGCGTACCGGCATCTGCTCGAAAGCGGTCGCCTCATGCAGCTCGACGGTGGTGACGGGAGGGGCGATCAACTGGGGGTAGAGCCGCAATATCAGCAGGGCGGCCAGGATGCCGGTCACCACGGGCCAGATGAGGTAGGATACTCTGCGTATCATGCTTGCTTGCACCTGTGAATCATGTCGGATTGGATCGATTATACGGGCCCCAGGCCCGTTTTGAAAATTGATGGAGGAATCGATGGCGACGAGTGTCACCGTGCTGGTCGAGTATTGTGATCAGCTGCTTGGGATTGGTGGTTTCCATGATTACTGCCCCAACGGCCTGCAGGTGGAGGGGCGCTCCCGGGTGGAGCGGATACTCAGTGGTGTTACCGCCTGCCAGGCACTGCTGGATGTCGCCGTCGAGTGGCAGGCGGACCTGGTGCTGGTACACCACGGCTACTTCTGGCGGGGAGAGCCCGCCGCGGTGACGGGGATCAAGCGGCGACGGCTGAAGACCCTGCTGCGGCACGATATCAATCTGCTGGCTTATCATCTGCCGCTGGATGCACACCCGACGCTGGGTAACAACGCCAAGCTAGCGGAACTGCTGGAATTTACGGTGGAAGGCCCCCTGGTGCCGGACGCTGTGCCAGCGGTAGGTAATACAGGTCGGTTACAACCAGGTCTTTCTCTGTCGCAGCTGGAGGAGCGGATCAGTCAGCGCCTTCAGCGTAAACCGCAGGTGATCAGCGGCGGTGAGCATGATATTCAAACCATCGCCTGGTGTACCGGCTCCGCTGAACGGATGATCGAGCAGGCGCTGGCGCTGGGGGTTGACGCCTACCTCAGCGGGGAGATTTCGGAACCGGTGGTGCATATCGCCCGCGAAGCGGGGATTCACTACCTCGGTGCCGGCCACCACGCGACCGAACGGTACGGCGTGAAGGCGTTGGGGGAACACTTGGCCGATCGGTTCGGATTGGAGCACCGCTTTGTCGATATCGACAACCCGGTGTAAGCCCAATGCGCTCAGGGCAGGGTAGGCGAGCGCTCAGCCTTTCGTTTTCTGCTCCGATGGCCGGCTGTCGGAACCCTCCGCATCAGCTTCCGCCTGGGGGGTGGGTTCATCCTCGACAGATCTTCCCGTAGGCTTATCCACTTTCGCCCGGCCAAGGCCCGAGTGCTCCGACAGCGCCCCCGGCTCGCCAGACCGTTTCGGCGCGTAATCACGCGGTGGCTGCGGTGACTGCTCTTCCTTACCGGATTTAGCAGAGCGATCGTTGGATATGGCTCCAAGCTCCAATTCAGGCGTCATCCCCGGTTGCGACACGATTGACGGCGACACCTCAGGACTGAGTGATTCGGCGCCGTGGGCAAGGTGTTGGTACACCCTACGATACTGATCGTTCAGGCCCCTGATCAGCTCTGCGGTCTCTTCAAAATGGCGCGCCACCTTGGTGCGGTACTGTTCCAGCTCGCCGTGAACATCACGCAGTTGATCCTGCAGTTCCTGCTCCCGGCTGGAGGAGCCGCGAACTCGCCCAATGAGAAAACCGATGAAGGCGCCGATCGCCAGGGCGATCAGCGTGATGATCCATACGTTGCCTTGCTCCACGCTTACATCCTCTATTTCTAACCCTGTACACGCCACCATCTTAGACTCATTTCAGCGACCCCGGTAGCCCGGTGTGTCAACCCAAAACAGAAATGTCCTCTTTTGAGCCATGCAGAAGTGTCCCCCTTTGGCTTGATCAGGCTGTGTGGTGAGAGGGATCAGTAAGCCAGGAGGGATTTTATTCATTCTCGAATTTTTTGCCTAAGCTCAGCTGGCTGATGGTTTTCGGGTGTGGCGCGTTAGCCCTCGTCCGACGGCTTGAGGGCGTAGGCGAAGGCGATCACCTCCGCGATGGCACGATAGAGCGCCTCCGGGATCTCCTCGCCCAGCTCCAGCCGAATCAGTACCTCGATCAGCTCCGGGCTTTCGTGGATATGGATATCATGCTCCCGGGCCAGGGCCACGATCTGCTCCGCGATCAGCCCCCGGCCCTTGGCCACTACCTTCGGCGCCGTCCCTTTCTCCTGCTCGTAGCGGAGCGCCACGGCGCTGCGCTTTGGATCATGCTCGCTCATGTGTGCAGGTCCACGAGACGCCGGTGAAGATCGGTCAGCTCCGGCTGGCTTGGGCGTCCCTGCCGCGCCTGCAGCGTCTCCACCAGAAACCCCTGTTGATGCAACCCCGCGCTGAACTGATCCAGCCGGCGCTCGATCTGGCGCAATGTCGCCGCCTGTTCCGCCCACAGCTGCACCTGCAACCGCCACCCCTCACTCAGACTCAGGCGAGCATCGACGCTGCCGTACCGGGCCAGATCAAAATGGAGCGCGACCCCCCAAAGCGTCTCCGTTTCACCGCGGCTGCCGCGCCGGCGCTGCTGGGTGATGGTCAGCTCCGCGTTGTCGTACCGATCCGCCAGGCGGATCGGCAGATCGAGGCGGTAGACCCGCTCCTGGGTGCCATCCGGCTGCTCCTGCCAAGCCTGCAGGCTGCTGATCTGCTGGGTGGTGGTGCGCGCCTGCAGCCCCTCCACCAGTCGCCGCATCTGCTGGCGGGCGTCCGGCGGCAGTTGCTCCGCCGCCTTCAACAGCTGGCCCAACTGCTGTTTTAGATCGGGCGGTGCGCCCCGTTCGCTGCCGCCTCCCTGGGCCAGTCTGGATTCGGTCAGCAGGCCGCCCTGGTGCAGGTTGCGCTGGATCGCCTGTTCGGCATCGCTGCTGCCGGGGCTGACCGAGAACAGACTCAACATCGACTGCACCAGTTGGCCGATCGCCCCCTGACCGCGAGCGGCCGGGCTGCGGCTCAGCTGAACCAACTGGTTCAGGGCATCGCCGAAGGGGATCTGGCGCGGCAGGGACTCGCGCAGCGCCTGCTGCATCGGTTGTTGGGCCCGGGCCTCCTGCGCCGGGGTGGAGGGGGGGGCGAGCGGCTGCAGGTTGACCTGCTGTTCGCCCACCCGCGTCAGGATCACCTGCTGCCCGGTGAGCAGCGGTTTGGGGCTGATCAGGGCGAGCGTCTGCTGGTTGAGAGTGAGCTGGATCAGATGGCGTTGCGCCTGCGCCGGGGTCTGCGGGCCAAGGGTCTGCAGCAGGGTCTGGCCGGTGTGGCTGAGGCCGGCCCGGCCCGCCGGTGCTCCCGGGTCGGCAGAGGGGGTGCCCGGCGGGGCGCCGCTGCGAGCCGGGGCGGCGCGAGGCTGGGGGTCAGCGGCGGGATTGG
>Ga0114984_1000221_pt1 | contig 22932 bp, 23 predicted proteins | sample Shrwel1BS1Day1_FD_96987 | JGI IMG/M metagenome (GOLD analysis project Ga0114984, IMG submission 96987) | Subsurface microbial communities from deep shales in Ohio, USA - Utica-3 well 1 S-1-Day1 | ecosystem: Environmental > Aquatic > Deep subsurface > Shale gas/oil reservoir > Produced water/Flow...
GACCTCTCTCGACAAGAGCAAGATCAAGTTCCTTCTTCTCGAAGGCGTCCACCAGAATGCCGTGGACACTCTGAAGGCCGCCGGCTACAGCAACATCGAGTACCTCAAGGGCGCGCTGTCAGGCGAAGAGCTGAAAGAAAAGATCGCCGATGCCCACTTCATCGGCATTCGCTCGCGCACCCAGCTGACCGCCGAAGTCTTCGACTGCGCGAAGAAGCTGGTCGCCGTCGGCTGCTTCTGCATCGGTACCAACCAGGTCGACCTGGACGCCGCCCGCGAACGCGGCATCGCCGTCTTCAACGCGCCCTACTCCAACACCCGTTCGGTGGCCGAACTGGTGCTGGCCGAGGCCATCCTGCTGCTGCGCGGCATTCCGGAGAAGAACGCCTCCTGCCACCGCGGCGGCTGGATCAAGTCGGCGGCCAACTCCTTCGAGATCCGCGGCAAGAAGCTGGGCATCATCGGCTACGGCTCCATCGGCACCCAGCTCTCGGTACTGGCCGAGGCCCTGGGCATGCAGGTGTACTTCTACGACACCGTGACCAAGCTGCCGCTGGGCAACGCGCAGCAGATCGGCGATCTGTACGAGCTGCTGGGCCTGTGCGACATCGTGTCCTTGCACGTGCCGGAGCTGCCGTCGACCCAGTGGATGATCGGCGAGAAGGAAATCCGCGCCATGAAGAAGGGCGGCATCCTGATCAACGCCGCACGGGGCACCGTGGTCGAGCTGGATCACCTGGCCAACGCGATCAAGGACGAGCACCTGATCGGTGCGGCCATCGACGTGTTCCCGGTCGAGCCCAAGTCCAACGACGAGGAATTCGAGAGCCCGCTGCGCGGCCTGGATCGCGTGATCCTCACCCCGCACATCGGTGGCTCCACCGCCGAAGCGCAGGCCAACATCGGCCTGGAAGTCGCCGAGAAGCTGGTCAAGTACAGCGACAACGGCACCTCGGTGTCCTCGGTCAACTTCCCGGAAGTGGCCCTGCCGGCGCACCCGGGCAAACACCGCCTGCTGCACATCCACGCCAACGTTCCTGGCGTGATGAGCGAGATCAACAAGGTGTTCGCCGACAACAACATCAACATTTCCGGCCAGTTCCTGCAGACCAACGACAAGGTCGGCTACGTGGTGATCGACGTCGACGCCGAGTACTCGGACCTGGCCCTGGAGAAGCTGCAGCAGGTCAATGGCACCATCCGCAGCCGCGTACTGTTCTAAACCGGAGCTGCTGCGCGTCGGCGATACGGCGTTGCAGAAATGAACAAAGGGAGGCTTCGGCCTCCCTTTGTCGTTCCGTAGGGTGCGCCGCGCGCACCGCCGTGCCCCGGATTGCCTCCGGGCTACCTCAATCCCGCTCCAAGCGCGCCAGTTCGGCTGCTGCTTCGTCCAACTGCATTTCGTTGAATACCTTCACTCCAGCTCGTTTCAGCAGGGCAGCGGTCACGCCCTCGCCCGGCACGCGCACGCCACTGAAGCTGCCGTCGTAGTTTTCCAGATTGCCACACGAAGGGCTGCGCGCCTTCAGCAGTGCCAGGCGGATGTCGTGTTCGCGCACCAGCCTCAGCGCCTGTTCGGCGCCATCGACGAACGCGGCGGTAACGTCCTCACCCTCGACGGTTAGTACCGGCACCCGGCCGTCCAGCACCGCAGCGCCCTGGCCGCCGTCAATCTCGGCCGGCGGGCGCGGCGTGGGCAGGCCGCCCGCGACCTCCGGACACACGGCTACCACCCGTCCCTCGTCCAGCCACTGCTGGAGCTGGTCGAAGGGGCCGTGGGCGCCGCCGTCGTAACGCACCCGATGCCCGAGCAGGCAGCGACTGACCAGAATCTTGTGCATCGCCTTTCCTCTCTCGACTGTGAGCGCCCGGCGCAACTTCGCCAGCCTCGGTGCAGGAGGTTAGAACAGGCCGCCACCGCGGCGCCTGAACCAGCCCGTCAGCGACAGCCGTTCGCGGCTGGCTGGCAATACCTCGTGCGGCATGGCGTCGGACATGAACAGCGCCAGCGTACCGGCCTCGGGCAGCACGTCATGCTCGCGCTCATCGGCCAGATACAGGCGCAACGCGCCGCCCTGCTCGGCCTGCCAGTTCTCGTTCAGGTAGAACACCGCCGAGACCGTACGCCGGTCGTCATCGCGAAAACGATCGACATGGCGTTGATAGAAAGCACCCGGCGCATAGCAGGCGAAGTGGCACTCGAAGTCCTCCAGGCCGAGAAACAGCGCGCGGTTGAGTGCCTGGCGCAACGCGTCCATCAGCGCCAGATAGCGGTCGCAGGCAGCGCTCTGCCCAGGTTCGAGCCACTGGATGCGGTCCCCGCGCACGCCCTCCTGCACCTGCAACGCGGCGCCGCGGCCGACGCCCGCGGCGCTGAGCGCACCACTGCGTGCACGCGCATGGCACTCGGCGGCCAGTTCGCGGGTCAGAGCTTGGGGGGCGAACAGCCGTTGCTGCGACCAGCCCTGGCTGGCGAGGTCGTCGACAAGACTGGAAAAGAGATGTGGCTGGCTGGATTCGTTCATGGCGGCGATTGTACAGCGCCCGATGGCCGCCAGACATAGCTCGACAAGCCCCGGTCAGCCACCGAAAATAGCCGGCCGCAGCAGCCTGCGGCCAGCCAGGAAAGTTGCCAAGGAGTTATCGATGCGCGTTCTGTTTGCCCTGTTGCTGATTGGCCTGAGCCTGCCGACCCTGGCCGACGACTACTTGCGCCTGTACCAGGCTGCCGGCTGGCCGCAACAGCGTGAACACTTCAACCAGGCGCTCGACGCTGCCCAGCAGCGCTACCGCAACACCCTGCCCCCGGCGGTGTTTCAGGCGCTGGTGGACAACAGCAACCGCCGCTTCGCCGCCACCGCCATCGACCAGCGCGCGCAGCACAGCCTGCGCACCGAGCTGGCCGACCCGCAGCCGGCGCTGGCCTTCTTCGAGTCCCCGCTGGGCCGCAGGATAGTCGCGGCCGAGACGCTGGCCACCCGCAGCGATCAGCTGGCCAGATATGCCAACGGTCTGCCACGCACCGACGCCGATGCCACCCGTCGCCTGCTGATTCGTCACCTGGCCCAGGCCATTCCCGCCAAGGAGGCCGGCGCTGAAGTCAGCCTTGCGCTGGCCGGCGTGGCGGCCGACAGCCTCAGCCAGATGATTCCCGGCCTGCTCGGCGGCGGCCAGGCGCAGGGCCTGCTCAACGGCCAGCGCCAGCGCCTGATGGCACAGATCGAGCAGGATCTGGACAACACCCTGCTGCATGTCTATCGCGAGCTGAGCGACCCGGAGCTGGAGCAGTTCGTCGAATTCGCCCAGTCCGAGGCCGGCAAGGCCTACTACCAGGCCGCCCTGGCCGCGCTACGCGCCGGCCTGGCAGTGGGCATCAGCAGCAATGAGCTGGAGCCCGCACCCCGGGGCATTTGAGGCCAGACTGAGTCGGCGCCCTCATATAGTGAATTCATTCGCGATTCTTGGGTTTCAGCGCTAACGCCCATTGCGGATAAGTCCCTGGCAGCACATGGCCAACCACGGAGCCGCATCAGAAGGCGTCCGAAGCCAGCACGACTCGCCGCACCTTGTAGGAGCGAATTCATTCGCGATTCTTACGGTGCATTTCTAACGCCATCGCGGATCAATCCGCTCCTACCCTTTCCGGCCCACCGCCGTTGCCGCAGTGTATCTAGGCCAGACGCTCACGTAGAAAATCGAAGTAATTGCGGCGCAGCGCCTCGTTCTCGTTGGCCAGGTGATGGCGCGCTTCGGGCAGGCGTAGGATCTGCGGCTGGCGGAACTTGTCCTGCAGCACCTCAAGGTTGTAGCGCCAGTCCACCGTCATGTCCGCCTCGCCCTGAATGATCAGCGGGCTGTGCTCGCTGCGCCCGGCCGCCTCGATTCTCGGCACCCACTGGGCCAGCGCGCCGACCCAGGAGGTCGGCAGGCTGCGCGGCTGCAGCGGGTCGAGGTTGTGCACGAAGTCGATGAAGGTGGCATCGCTGGAGTTCTCGCTGAAGCGCCGCGGGATCTCGCGAACGAAGGGGCTGAGCAGGCGATAGCTGAGCTTCGACCAGGCCCAGGCGCGTGGACGCACCAGCGGCGCCAGCAGGATGCTCTGCCCCAGTTCCGGGCGCTTGCCGTCGGCAAGCAGATAGTCCAGCAGGATCGCCCCGCCCGTGCTCTGGCCACACAGATGCCAGGGTTGTGGCAGGCCGAGCTCGCTGGCCTGCTCGAACAGGCCGGCGAGCACCTGCTGATATTCGGCGAAATCGCCGATGCTGGCGCGCGCCCCGCTGGACAGGCCATGCCCAGGCAGGTCACAGGCGAGCACGGCGAAATTCATGCTCAGCGCCCAGTCGACCACATGCCGGTACAGGCCCATATGGTCGTAATAGCCGTGCAGCAACAGCAGGGTGCCCTGCGGCTCGGCTGGCGCCCACAGCTGCACGGCGATCTGGTAGCCGGCGGCATTGAAGCTGCCGAGCCGGTTGTCCAGCCCGGCGAAACGCGCTGCCTGATCGAAGCCGTAGAAACTGCGATAGGCCTGCAGCGCCGGCAAATCCAGGTGCGCTGCGGCCAAGGGTCGCAGCAGCGGGCGCAGTTGTTCGGGCTCAAAGGGCTCTGACATGGGGCTTTCCATATGCAAATGGCAGGTTGCGACGACCGCGCATCGCAGGCGCTGATATTCAGCTGCCGGGCGCATCGTGGCAAGCTAGGCGCCCTTTTCAGCATCACCCATCCGCCATGCCCCGGTTCTCACGCAAGACCCTGTTCGCCGCCCTGCTCGCCCTCGTCTGGCTGGGCGGCATGCTGCTGGCCTTCTGGTGGTTCGAGGCACGCTATCTGCGACCGTTCGACGAGCGCGCCGCCGTGTTCGCCGGGGCCGACCTGCGCCTGCCCGACGCGCTCGCCGGCCCCGGAGCGATACGCCTGGTGCACTTCTGGGACCCGGCCTGCCCGTGCAATGTGGGCAATCAGCAGCACCTGGCCGAACTGATCGAGCGCTATGCACCCAAAGGCGTGCAGTTCCATGTGCTGCAGAAGGCCGGCAGCCAGGGACGACTGCCCGCCGCGCTGGCCGCGCTGCAACCCATCGACGAGTTGCCCGGCAGCGCCAACCTGCCGGCCAGCCCCGCCGTGGCGATCTGGGATGGTCAGGGCCAGCTGGCCTACTTCGGCCCCTACAGCGAAGGCCTGACCTGCAGTTCGAGCAACAGCTTCATCGAGCCGATCCTCGAGGCGCTGGCCGAAGGGCGCAAGGTCGATGCCAGCAACACGCTGGCGGTCGGTTGCTTCTGCGACTGGCAATAACCTTGGTGAAACCCGACACCGCCATGTACCGGGCCGCCGAGCGGCTCCCGGCATGCGCACGCCGTCCGGCGGAAACTTATACATTAAGTTGTACATAATAGAATTTTTGTACAATTATTACTCGCAAGCACCTCCACCCTTCTTGCGAGCCGTCATGAGCAGTCATCTCCAGGCCCACTACCGCAAAGCCGATCGCATCATGCTCGGCGTTCTCTGGCTCATGTTCCTCTACGCGCTCGGGCTTGCCGCCTGGCATTCCACCTGGGCCCAGGCGTTGCTGGTCGGCGGCACGACCGTCATCACCATGAGCCTGCTGCAACAGCTGATTCCCGGCCGGCGGCTGCTGCGCTGCTGCATCGCGGCGGCGTTCATGGTCATGTCGGCACTGCACATCAACCAGAGCGGCGGTATGGTCGAGATGCACTTCGGCATCTTCGTGCTTCTGGCCTTCATGGTGTTCTACCGTGACTGGCTGCCGATCGTGGTGGCGGCAACGGTGATCGCCGTGCATCACCTGAGCTTCTTCGCCCTGCAGCTGCAGGGTGCCGGCGTCATCGTGGTGCCGCAGGGCAGCTGGCCGACCATCTTCCTGCACGCCTTCTATGTGGTGCTGGAGAGCGCCATCCTGATCTATCTGGCCCAGCAGACCTACGGCGAGGCGCGCGAGGGCGCGGCCCTGAGGCAGACCGCCGAGCACCTGACCCAGCGCGAGGGCAGCGTGGATCTGCGCTACCGCAGCGCCGAAGCGGGGGAGGTTGTACAAGGTTTCAACCGCTTCCTCGATCAGCTCGACGAGCTGGTCAGCGAAACGATCGGCGACAGCCGCGACCTCGACCAGCTGGGTCGTCAGCTCTCCGCGGCCACCGCCGAGCTGCGTCAGGGCGCGCAGCGCCAGCAGCACGAGGTGGGCTACATGAGCGAAGCCATGCGCCAGATGGGCCGCGCCATAGACGAGGTGGCCGGCCACGCCGACCAGGCCGCCCTGTCAGCCCAGACCGCTACCCGCCAGGCCAGCGAAGGCAGCGCCGCGGTAGCACTCATCCGCCGGGAAATCTCCAGCCTGGCGACGCACATCGAAGGCACCGACCAGGAAGTCCAGTCACTGGCCGAGCAGTCGCAGCAGATCGGCACGGTTCTCGACGTGATTCGCGCCATTGCCGAACAGACCAACCTGCTGGCGCTCAATGCCGCCATCGAGGCGGCGCGCGCCGGCGAGCAGGGCCGTGGTTTCGCCGTGGTGGCTGACGAGGTACGCAACCTGGCGCACAAGACCGCCCAATCCACCGCCGAGATCCAGCAGATCATCACCCGCCTGCAGGACAGCAGTCGACGCGCGGCAGACGCCATGCAGCAGAGTCGCGGCGGCGTGCAGCGCTGCGTCGAGGACAGCGGCAGCGCAGCGGACAGGCTGGAGCAGATGGCTCGCGCCATCGCCGCGATCAGCCAGATGAATGAACTGATCGCCAGCGCCACTCATGAGCAGGCTGCAGTGACCGGCGAGGTGGCCCAGCATCTGGACAGCGTGCAACTGGTCGCCCAGCGCAACGCCACGGACGCCGACAGCCTGGCCAGCCAGAGCCTGCGCCTGGCCTCAGTGGCCGAACGCCTGGGCCTGCTCAGCCGACGCTTCATCGTCACCCCCTGAGGCAGCGGCCCCCCGCGGCGTGCCGCCCTGCCAGCGGCGAAAGGCACGGTAGAACGGCGACAGCTCGTCGAAACCGCAGGCGCGCGCCACCTCGCGCACGCCCAGGCCCTGATCGAGCAGGCGTAGCGCACGCAAGCGACGTACTTCGTCGTGCAACGTACGAAAGCTGCTGCCCTGCTCGCCCAGTGCCCGCTGCAAGGCGCTGCGATTGCTGCCCAGGGCCTGCGCACAGGCCTGCAGGCTGCAGGTCATGCTGCCCAGGTTGAGCTCCAGCCAGTAGCGCACCCGCGCCAGCAACTGGTTCTCCACCAGTTCCGCCAACTGCCTCTCGGCTTCCCCACTGAGCACCTCGAACAAACGCGGGCTGGCGCTGCGCGAAGGCCGCGAGAGCAGCGCTCGCGGCAGGATCAGTACGTCGTGCGGGCGCGAGAACCGCGGCTCGACGCCAAGCAGGCGGCGATGCTCGGCAAGCCTGCGCGGCGACCGGTGACGAAACTCGACACCCACCAGCGGCAGCTCGCCGCCAGCCGCCGCGGCCAGCATCTTGCTCAGCAGCACGGCCAGGCATTCCATCTGCTGACGCAACGAGCCGACTTCGCGGTAGTTCAGATCGATCACCAGGCGCGCTTCATCGTCCTGCTCCTCCAGCCGCGCGGCAAAACCACCGGAGAGGATGTGCTGGAAACGCACGAAGGCCAGCAACCCCTGCCGCAGGTCCCGAGCCGCCAGCAACAGGTAGCCGACCACATCCATCGGCCGTGGCTGCATCATCTCGCCCAAGTGCAAGCCGATGTCGCCATCGCCCGTGATACCTTCCAGCGCCTGCCAGAAGCGCGGTGCGTTGTCGTGCTCCTCACGCGCTTCCAGTAACGGCGCCGCCAGCGCTACCCCGGCGTAGGCACGGCGGTAGGTGTCGGTCGGGTCGAGCCCCAGCGCCGCCAGGGCCTCGTAGAGCAGCCGACGCAGGGTCGAGGAGTGGGTCAGAGCAACGAATGCGCTATCGGTCATGGTGGTTCCAGCCTGATATTGACCATAGACTTCCAGCCCTGAGGCATATGGTCAATGCCGACACTCAAGCGCCTGAGCAGAATGCTGCACGCCTGCCCACAACAATAAGGATCGCTGGATGAAACGTTCCCTGACCGCCCTTGCGCTGGTGATTGCCGCAGCAGCAGGCGGCCTGAGCTGGTACCTGCACGACAAACAACCGCAGCGCGACGGCGAGCTGGTGCTTGCAGCGCTGCAGGCGCCGGTCACGGTCGACTACGACGAACGCGGCGTGCCGCATATTCGCGCCGAGAATGAAGCGGACCTGTATCGCGCCCTCGGTTTCGTCCACGCCCAGGACCGCCTGTTCCAGATGGAGCTGCTGCGGCGCCTGGCACGCGGTGAACTGGCCGAAGTGCTCGGCGAGAAACTGGTGCCCACCGACCGCCTGTTCCGCACTCTGGAAATCGGCCGCCATGCCGATGCCTACGCTGCCCGCCTGGACGCGGGCAGCCCGTCCACCAAGGCCCTGCAGCACTACCTCGAAGGCATCAACCAGTACCAGGCCAGTCGCCCGCGCCCTCTGGAGTTCGACCTGCTGGGCATCGAGCCACGCCCCTTCACCATTGCCGACACCCTCAGCGTCGCCGGCTACATGGCCTACAGCTTCGCAGCGGCGCTGCGCACCGAACCGGTGATGACCCACATCCGCGACGAGCTGGGCGCGGACTATCTCGGTCTGTTCGACCTCGACTGGCATCCGCAGGGCGTAGTCGGTACCACCCTGGCCACCAGCGACTGGCAGGACCTATCCGCCCTGGCCCAACTCAGCAATGACGCCCTGGCAGGCACCGGCCTGCCGCAGTTCGAGGGCAGCAACGCCTGGGCCGTCTCCGGCAGCCGCACCGCCAGCGGCAAGCCGTTGCTGGCCGGCGATCCGCACATTCGCTTCTCGCTGCCGGCCGTCTGGTACGAAGCGCACCTGCAGGCACCTGGCTACGAGCTGTACGGCTACCACCATGCGCTGATCCCCAGCGCCATGCTCGGGCACAACCGCGACTTCGCCTGGAGCCTCACCATGTTCCAGAACGACGACCTCGACCTGATCGCCGAGCGGGTCAATCCGGACAATGCCAATCAAATCTGGTACCAGGGCCACTGGATCGACCTCCAGCAACGCACGGAAACCATCCAGGTCAAGGGCGGCGAGCCGGTGCAGATCACCCTGCGTCGTTCCCCGCATGGCCCGATCATCAACGACGCTCTGGGCCAGCCCAGCGGCAGCACGCCGATCGCCATGTGGTGGGCTTTCCTCGAAACCGACAATCCGATGCTCGACGCCTTCTACCAGCTCAATCGCGCGGACGAGCTGGACAAGGCCCGCGCCGCCGTCGAGAAGATCGAAGCCCCCGGCCTCAATGTGGTCTGGGCCAACGCCCGCGGCGATATCGGCTGGTGGGCGGCGGCCAAGCTGCCGCTGCGCCCCGAGGGCGTCAACCCGACCTTCATTCTCGACGGCGCCAGCGGTGACGCGGACAAGCTCGGCTATCACCCCTTCAGCGCCAACCCGCAGGAGGAGAACCCCGAACGCGGCTACATTCTCTCGGCCAACTACCAGCCCGTGCCGGCCAGCGGTATCGAGATTCCCGGTTACTACAACCTGCCTGATCGTGGTCAGCGCCTGAACCAGCACCTGAGCGATGCCTCGGTGAAATGGGATACGCAGAACAGCCAGGCACTGCAGCTCGACCCCGGTACCGGCTACGGCCCGCGCCTGCTGGCACCGATCCTCGACGAACTGCGCAGCGCAGCGGCGAACGATCAGGAGCGCGCGCTGGTGGAGCAACTGGCCGAGTGGAATGGCGACCACGCACTCGATTCCGTGGCCGCCACCCTGTTCAACCAGCTGACCTACCAGCTCGCCCACGAAGCCATGGCCGACGAGCTGGGCGAAGCGTTCTTCGACAGCCTGCTGCAGACCCGCGCGCTCGACATCGCGCTACCGCGCCTGACCGCCAATGCCGACTCGCCCTGGTGGAATCGTCAGGGCAGCGAGCAGCGTGAAAACCGCGCACAGATCGTCGCCGAGGCCTGGCGTGCCAGCCTGGAGCACCTGCGCAGCCTGTTCGGCGATGATGTCGGGGCCTGGACCTGGGACCGTGGCCATACCCTCACCCACGGCCATCCGCTTGGCCAACAGCAGCCGCTGGCCTGGCTGCTCAACGTCGGCCCGCTGGCCGCGCCTGGCGGCCATGAAACGCCGAACAACCTGTCGCACAAGATCGGGCCGGCGCCCTGGCCGGTGGTCTACGGTCCCTCGACCCGGCGTCTGGTCGACCTCGGCGACGCAGACAAGGCCCTGGGCGGCATTCCGGTAGGCCAGAGCGGCGTACCGTTCGACGCGCATTACGGCGATCAGGCCGCCGCCCATGTGGCCGGCGAATATCAGCCGCAGCACCTCGGCGAGGCGGATGTGAAAGCGCACAGCCAGGGCACGCTGCGCCTGCTGCCACGCTGATCGCCTTCAGGCGTCTGCACACAGCGTGGTGCGCCAGCGGTGCATCGCGCTGCACGCTGGTGCACCGTGGCGCTGCAAATGCCGCCGCAGCCCTCGCCCGAGGGTCTGGAAGCCAGCGAAACCGGCCCTTGCCGCTTCGGTAATAAAATTGGCACACCCCCTGCATAAGCTAAGGCAATCCCAGTTTCGGGGACCTTGGTACAGGCAGGCCGGGGAATCCCCTCTTTATTCGCCGTGACGTATGCGTCACATGCAGTGCGCCGCAGCCCGCTCGACGAGCACGGCGCCACCCGTTTCGGGGGCCTTGGTACAGGCAGGCCGGGGAATCCCCCTCTTTATTCGCCGTGACGGATACGTCACATGCAGTGCGCCGCAACCCGCTCGACGAGCACGGCGCTACCCGTTTCGGGGACCTTGGTACAGGCAGGCCGGGGAATCCCCTTCTTTATCTGGGACGTAGCGCCAGGCGCGCACGCCAACGTCCGTCCTCTTGCGAGCCGCGCCACTCCCCCTGCAACGGGCGGGGTGACACCAACACCAGCAGCAGATCCCGCCCGTCGCGCTCCAGGCGCCAGTTCACCAGGCCCAGCGGCAGCTTGAGCTGGCCGTCACGCACCCGTCCGTAGGCATCCTCATAGCGATACACCAAAGCACCGTCGACATGCTCGACCTGCGCCTCAGGCTCACGATTGAACCAGAGCTGCAGCCCCAGCTCCCAGGCCTCGGCATCCTCGATGCGCAAACGGGGCGGGTCGAATACACGACCGATCATCATGCCGACGAGAAAGGCGATCAGCATCACCGACGCCATAAAACGCCAGCGCAAACGCGGCCGTGGATCTTCTGGCGGCGTAGAATGGCGCTCGTCCCAGTGCTCGGAGTGCTGCATGTTCCACGTCATCCTCTTTCAACCGGAAATTCCGCCCAATACCGGCAACATTATCAGGCTGTGCGCCAACAGCGGCTGCCAACTGCACCTGATCGAGCCACTGGGTTTCGAGCTGGACGACAAACGCCTGCGTCGCGCCGGGCTGGATTATCACGAATACGCCACGCTCAAGCGCCATCCTGACCTGCAGAGCTGCCTCGACACCCTTGGCCAGCCGCGCCTGTTCGCCTTTACCACCAAGGGTTCGCAACCCTTCGACGAAATCGCCTACCAGCCCGGCGACGCCTTCCTGTTCGGCCCGGAAAGCCGCGGCCTGCCGGAGGAGGTGCGTAACGCACTGCCGCCAGAGCAGCGCGTACGCCTGCCGATGCGCGCCGGCTGTCGCAGCCTGAACCTGTCCAACACGGTTGCAGTCACCGTTTACGAAGCCTGGCGGCAGAACGGTTTTGCCGGCGCGGGCGACTGACTCCGCCGAAGTGGCCGGGCGGCAATCCGCTTCAGCCGCGAAGCCGGTTCGCGAACGAAGTCAGCCCCAGAAAGCAAAACGCCGCGATCCTCGCAAGGAGTCGCGGCGTCTTTGCAGCGAAACGACGCTTATTGAGCGTTGGTCTCGCCAGCCTGCTGCATGCGCTGCAGCTCCTGCGCGTACAGCGCATCGAAGTTCACCGGCGACAGCATCAGGGCCGGGAAGGAGCCGCGGGTCACCAGGCTGTCCAGCGCCTCACGGGCGTAGGGGAAGAGGATGTTCGGGCAGAAGGCGCCGAGGGTGTGGCTCATCGAGGCAGCGTCCAGGCCCTTGATCAGGAAGATGCCGGCCTGCTGCACTTCGGCGATGAAGGCCACTTCTTCACCGTTCTTCACGGTCACCGACAGGGTCAGCACCACCTCGTGGAAGTCACCTTCCAGGGCCTTCTGGCGGGTGTTGAGGTCCAGGCCGACGCTCGGGGTCCACTCCTGACGGAAGATTTCCGGGCTCTTCGGCGCTTCGAAGGACAGGTCCTTGACGTAGATGCGCTGCAGGGAGAATTGCGGGTTCTGCGATTCGGCAGCGGCTGCGCCGCTGTTGGCTTGCTCGGTCATGGCGTTAGCCTTCCTTAACGTTGAGGTTTCAAGCGGGGTTCTGCAGCAGGGCGTCGAGCTTGCCGGCGCGCTCCAGGGCATAGAGGTCGTCACAGCCACCGACATGGGTGCTGCCGATCCAGATTTGCGGCACCGAGGTGCGCCCGGCCTTGCGGGTCATCTCCGCGCGGATGGCCGGCTGGCCGTCGACGCGGATCTCCTCGTAATCCACCCCCTTGCTGGCCAGCAACTGCTTGGCGCGGATGCAGTAGGGGCACCAGTCGCTGGAGTAGATGACCACGGCGGTCATGTCACTTCACCAGCGGCAGGTTGTCGCCGCGCCAGGTGGCGATGCCACCGGACAGCTTGGCGGCGGTGAAGCCGGCCTTCTTCAGCTCGCGGGCGATGCTGCCGGCGTGCTGGCCCATGGCGTCGACGACGACGATGGTCTTGGCCTTGTGCTTTTCCAGCTCGGCGATACGCGCAACCACCTTGTCGTAAGGGATGTGCAGCGAGTCGACGATATGGCCGGCAGAGAAGTCCTTCTGCGCACGCACGTCGAGCACCACGCCCTGGTCGCTGTTGACCAGCGCGGTGAGTTCGCGGCTCGACAGGCTCTGCCCGCCCTTGCGCATTTCGGTGACGATCAGCAGCACCAGCAGCACGACGAACATGCCGCTCAGCACATAGTGATTAATAATGAATTCAATCAGGTTGGCGAACATCTATATGGCCCAGGACGGTAAAATGCCGGCCAGTATACACAGCCCCACAAGTCGGCCAAACCCCGTCCGGCAGTGACGCGCCAGGCGCTTGGCCCTAAAATGCCGGGCTGTTTCCTTGCCCCCTCAGACGCAGAGCGAGCCCGCTTAATGAGTGCCACGCCAAAACCCTTGGTTCTGATCATCCTCGACGGCTTCGGTCACAGCGACAAACCCGAGTACAACGCCATCCACGCCGCCAACACGCCGGTCTACGATCGCCTGCGCGCCACCTACCCGCACGGCCTGATCTCCGGCAGCGGCATGGACGTGGGCCTGCCGGACGGGCAGATGGGCAACTCCGAAGTCGGCCACATGAACCTCGGTGCCGGGCGCGTGGTGTACCAGGATTTCACCCGCGTGACCAAGGCGATCCGCGACGGCGAATTCTTCGATAACGCGACGATCAATCAGGCTGTGGACAAGGCCGTGGCCGCCGGCAAGGCCGTGCACATCCTCGGCCTGCTCTCCGATGGCGGCGTGCACAGCCACCAGGACCACATCGTCGCCATGGCCGAACTGGCCGCCAAGCGTGGCGCCGAGAAGATCTACCTGCACGCCTTCCTCGATGGCCGCGACACGCCGCCGAAAAGCGCGCAACCGTCCATCGAGCTGCTCGATGCCGCCTTCGCCCGCCTCGGCAAGGGCCGTATCGCCAGCCTCACCGGCCGTTATTTCGCCATGGACCGCGACAACCGCTGGGACCGCGTCGAGCAGGCCTACCACCTGATCGTCGACGGCGCCGGCCAGTTCAACGCCGCCAGCGCCGTGGAAGGCCTGCAGGCCGCCTACGAGCGTGGCGAGAGCGACGAGTTCGTCAAGGCCACCACCATCGGCACGCCGGTGCAGGTGGAAGACGGCGACGCCGTGGTGTTCATGAACTTCCGCGCCGACCGTGCCCGCGAACTGACCCGCGCCTTCGTCGAGCCCGGCTTCAAGGAGTTCGAGCGCAAGCGCGCGCCGCAGGTCGGCTTCGTCATGCTCACCCAGTATGCGGCGAGCATCCCGGCGCCCGCTGCCTTCGCCCCGGAGGCGCTGACCAACGTGCTCGGCGAATACCTGGCGAAGAACGGCAAGACCCAGCTGCGCATCGCCGAGACCGAGAAATACGCCCACGTCACCTTCTTCTTCTCCGGCGGGCGCGAAGAGCCATTCGAGGGCGAAGAGCGCATCCTCATCCCCTCGCCGAACGTCGCCACCTACGATCTGAAGCCGGAAATGAGCGCGCCGGAAGTCACCGACAGGATCGTCGATGCCATCGAGAACCAGCGTTATGACGTGATCATCGTCAACTACGCCAACGGCGACATGGTCGGCCACACCGGCGTGTTCGAGGCGGCGGTCAAGGCCGTGGAAACCCTCGACACCTGCGTCGGCCGAATCACCGAGGCGCTGGAGAAGGTCGGCGGCGAGGCGCTGATCACCGCCGACCATGGCAACGTCGAACAGATGGAAGACGAGTGCACCGGCCAGGCGCACACCGCGCACACCTGCGAGCCGGTGCCGTTCATCTACGTCGGCAAGCGCCCGGCGCGCATCCGCGAAGGCGGCGTGCTGGCCGACGTGGCGCCGACCCTGCTCAAGCTGATGGGCCTGGAACAGCCGGCCGAGATGACCGGCAAGACCATCGTCGAACTGGAGTAGAGCGGCTTCAGGCGGCAGGCGGCAGGCCGCAGGCAAAATCAAAAGCCTGTGGCCTGTAGCCTGCAGCCTGCAGCCGCTTTTTTAGGCATACTAAGCGCCATTCGCACTCCGTTCAGGTGTCGCCTCGCCCATGCTTCGCATCCTTGCCCTGATTCTGCTCAGCAGCCTGATCGCCCCGGCCATTGCCGACGAGCGCGCCGACACTCAGCGCCAGCTGGAGGCCGCGCGCCAGGACGTCGCCGAGCTGAAGAAGCTGCTGGAGAAACTGCAGCAGGAAAAATCCGGCGTACAGCAGCAGCTGAAGAAGACCGAAACCGAGATGGGCGATCTGGAAAACCAGGTCAAGGAACTGCAACGCGAGCTCAAGGGCAGCGAGCAGGAAATCCAGCGCCTGGATCAGGAGAAAAAAAAACTCCAGGGCGCGCGCACTGAACAGCAACGCCTGATCGCCATCCAGGCCCGCGCCGCCTATCAGAGCGGCCGCCAGGAGTACGTCAAGCTGCTGCTCAACCAGCAGAACCCGGAAAAGTTCTCGCGCACCCTCACCTATTACGACTACCTCAGTCAGGCGCGCCTCGAGCAGCTCTCCGCATTCAACGAGACCCTGCGCCAACTGGCCAACGTCGAACAGGAAATCACCCGCCACCAGGCCCAGCTGCAGGCGCAGAAGGCAGACCTGGATGAACGCCACGCCAAGCTCGCCGAGGCGCGCAAGGAGCGCCAGCAGGCATTGGCCAAGCTCAATCGCGACTTCGCCAGCCGTGATCAGCGGCTCAAGGCTCGCCAGCAGGAACAGGCCGAACTGGGCCGCGTACTCAAGACCATCGAGGAAACCCTGGCGCGCCAGGCGCGCGAAGCCGAGGAAGCGCGCAAGCGCGCGCTGGCCGCACAGCAGGCCGAGCAGGCGCGCCCGGGAGGCCAGCAAAGCAGCCAGCCCAGCGGTCCGCTGGTCAGCTCAGGCGCGGTCTATGGCGGGCCCTTCGCCAGCGCACGCGGCAAGTTGCCATGGCCGGTCGATGGCCGATTGGTAGCACGCTACGGAACCCCGCGCGGCGGCGACGCTCGTACTAAGTGGGACGGCGTACTGATCGGTGCGCCTGCCGGCAGCCAGGTGCGCGCCGTGCATGGCGGCCGAGTGGTTTTCGCCGACTGGTTGCGTGGCGCCGGTCTGTTGGTCATTCTCGACCATGGCAACGGTTATCTGAGCCTGTACGGCCATAACCAGAGCCTGCTGAAGAACGCGGGTGACCTGGTCAAGGCCGGCGAACCCATCGCCACCGTTGGCAGCAGCGGTGGTCAGGACACATCGGCACTGTACTTCGCCATTCGCCAGAACGGTCGCCCGAGTGATCCGGCACAATGGTGCCGCGCGCAGGGATGATCAGGCCCAGAGCCTGATAGCGCCTCATTCATTTAGGAGTTGTCTTCATGCCCCATCGCTTTCGCCCCACCTGCCTGGCTCTGGCCCTCGGGCTGCTGCTCGGCGCTCCAGCCCTGCAAGCGGCAGAGCCTGCCCCTGCGCCAGCACCGGCGGCGAGCGGCAAGGCCCCGCTGCCCCTGGATGATCTGCGTACCTTCGCCGAGGTGATGGACCGCATCAAGGCTGCCTATGTCGAGCCGGTCAGCGACAAGACCCTGCTGGAAAATGCCATCAAGGGCATGCTCAGCAACCTCGACCCGCATTCGGCCTACCTCGAGCCGGAAGCCTTCGCCGAGCTGCAGGAAAGCACCAGCGGCGAGTTCGGTGGCCTGGGTATCGAGGTCGGCATGGAGGATGGCTTCGTCAAGGTGGTATCGCCCATCGACGACACGCCGGCATCCAAGGCCGGTATCCAGCCCGGCGACCTGATCGTCAAGATCGATGGCCAGCCGACCAAGGGCCTGTCGATGATGGAAGCCGTGGACAAGATGCGCGGCAAGGCCGGCAGCAAGATCGAGCTGACCCTGGTGCGTGACGGCGGCCGCCCCTTCGACCTGACCCTGACCCGCGCGGTGATCAAGGTGCGCAGCGTCAAGAGCCAGATGCTCGAGGATGGCTACGGCTACCTGCGCATCTCGCAGTTCCAGGTCAACACGGGCGAGGAAGTCGGCAAGGCGCTGACCAAGCTGCGCCAGGAAAACGGCAACAAGAAGCTGCGCGGCCTGGTCATGGACCTGCGCAACAACCCGGGCGGCGTGCTGCAGGCCGCGGTGGAAGTGGCCGACCACTTCCTCAAGAGCGGGTTGATCGTCTACACCGAAGGCCGCCTGGCCAACTCCGAGCTGCGCTTCAACGCCGACCCGGCCGATGCCAGCGAAGGCGTACCGCTGGTGGTGCTGATCAACGGCGGCAGCGCCTCGGCCTCGGAGATCGTCGCCGGCGCCCTGCAGGACCACAAGCGTGCGGTACTGATGGGCACCGACAGCTTCGGCAAGGGCTCGGTACAGACCGTGCTGCCGCTGAACAACGACCGCGCCCTGAAGCTGACCACTGCGCTGTACTTCACCCCCAACGGTCGCTCGATCCAGGCCCAGGGCATCATTCCGGACATCGAGGTGGCACGCGCCAAGGTCACTCGCGAGCAGGACAACGAAGGCATCAAGGAAGCCGACCTGCAGGGACACCTGGGCAACGGCAACGGCGGCGCGGATCGCCCCAGCCGCGCCAAGGCCGCGCGCACCGAACGCCCGCAGGATGACGATTACCAGCTGAGCCAGGCACTCAACCTGCTCAAGGGCCTGAGCGTCACCCGCGGCAACTAAGACGATACGGCAATACGAAAAAGCCCGGACAACTGTCCGGGCTTTTTCTTGGCTTAGGGCGCTCGCAACCCCCGTTGGGTGCGCCATGCGCACCAAGCCTGTCAGGCACCGCCCTCCGAGGCTGAAAGGCCCGAGCTCCTGAGATTCTTTACAGGTAATTCTCGGTGATATCGTCGATAAAGCCTTCGGCGCGCATCTCGTTCAGGGCCTTCTGCAGACGCTCGATGACCTCGTCCGGGGTGTCCTTGTTCAACGCCAGGTACAGCTCGGCATCGTTGAAGCGCAGCACGGTATTGAGGCCGCTGACGTCTTCCTGCTTGGCCAGGTAGCGGCCGACCGGGTCGGTGGTGGCCCACAGGTCGATCTGCCCGCGCACCAGCTTCTTCACGTTCTCCTGGTCACGCAGGGCATTGATCGGCGCCAGGCCCTGGCTTTCCAGGTGCTGGCTGACCGCATCGTTCTTGTACGCGCCGATGCGGTACTTGGCGGCATCCTGCAGGCTCGACACCTTGATGTCGTTACCCGGTGCGGCGAGCAGCACCCAGCCGGTCTTGGCCAGCGGGCCGACCCACTTGAACAGTGGCTGACGCTCGGGCGTGTAGGTGGTGGAGAACAGGCCGTAGTTGGGCTTGTCCAGGGTCAGGCGATACAGGCGATCCCAGGGGAAGCGCAGGGTCAGGGTGTAGTCGATGCCGGCACGCTTGAACATCTCGCGCACGATGTCGGCGCTGATGCCGTCGATGCCGTCGTCACGGGCGAAGTTCTTGTCGTCCACCGCCATGTTGAAGGGCGGGAAATTCTCGGTCAGCAGCACCACCTTGTAGTCTGCCGGCAGCTGCGCATGGGCGAAGCCGGTGGCGAGAAACAGGGCGATGAACAGGCTTTTCTTCAGAGTATTCAGCATAAGACGTACCGCTCGCATGATGAGGTTATGGCTAGCGACATCCCTGCGTGGACCTGAGCCCGGTCATTGGCACTCAGCGGCTCTGCCATCCATGGCAAGCGACCGGCTCGTGGCCGGTCGCGTATTCGGTGCCTACAGGTAGTTGTTCAGGGTGGCGTCGACGAAACCTTCGGCGCGCATCTGGTCCAGCGCGGCCTGCAGCCTGGCAACGATCTCGTCGGGCATTTCCTTGTTCAGCGCCAGATACAGCTCGGCGCTGTCGAAGCGCAGCACCGTGCGCAGCCCGGAGATACCTTCCTGCTTGGCCAGGTAGCGACCCGCCGGGTCGCCCGTGGCCCAGAGGTCGATCTGCCCGGCCACCAGCTTGCGCGCATTCTCCTGATCGCGTAGCGAGGTGCTGTGCTCGACGCCCTTTTCGCTCAGGTATTCGGAGATGGCGTCGCCCTTGTAGGCGCCGATGCGGTATTGCTTGGCCTCATCCAGGCTGGTGAGGTTGATGGCGCTATCACCCCTGGCCAGCAGTACCCAGTCGTCCGGGCCGATGGGGCCGACCCATTTGAACAGCTGCTCGCGCTCCGGCAGACGCGCGGTGACAAATACGCCGTAGCCCGGTTTTTCCAGCGCCAGCTTGTAGATGCGATCCCAGGGGAAACGCAGGGTCAGGCTGTACTTGACCCCGGCGCGCTTGAACATTTCCTTGACGATATCCACGGCGATGCCGTCGATACTGTCTTCCTGGGCGAAATTCTTGCCATTGATCGCCATGTTGTACGGCGGGAAGTTCTCGGTAAGCAGGACCACGCTGTAGTTCGGGTCCACTTCGGCGCGCGCGGCACCGGCCAGCACCACCAGGGTGCCGCCTAGCGCAAAAAGCAGGCGTTTGAACATGGCATTTTCTCTTTCTATGTGTAGACAGACGCCATCAGCATAACCGCCGAGCCCTCCCCGGCCCAGCAATTACTGGCAGTGTGCCTCAATAGCGGGCTTCGATGGTTTTCAATGCCCCCTCGGCCCGCAGCGAATCCAATGCCTTTTGCAACTTCTGCACCACCTCGTCCGGCGTCTGCAGGTTGAGCGCCAGATAGAGCTCGGCCGTATGCAGGTGCTGCACGACCCTGAGGTTCTCCACGCCTTCCTGACGCGCAACGAAACGGCCAGCCTGATTGGAGGTGACCCACAGATCGATCTGCCCGCGCTCGAGCTTGCGCACGTTCTCGATGTCACGCAGCGCGGTCTGCACTTCCAGGCCTCTGTCGAGGAGGAACTGGGTCTTGGCGTCGCCCTTGTAGCCACCGATGCGGTAACGCCGCGCGTCCTCGATGCCGGTCAGCTGGATCGGGCTGTCGCCCTTGGCGAACAGCACCCACTCGTTCCTGGCGATAGGCCCGACCCATTTGAACAGGCCCTCGCGCTCGGCGGTACGCGCAGTGGAGAACAGGCCGTAGCCAACCTCGTCCAGCGTCTGCTGGTACACGCGCTGCCAGGGGAAGCGCAGGATCAGCTGGCACTCGACCTCGGCTCGCTCGCACACGGCACGCAGGATATCGGCACTGATGCCGGTGACGTTGTCGTCGCGGGCAAAGTTGTTGCCACTGACGGACATGTTGAACGGCGGCAGATTCTCGGTCAGCAGCACCAGCGGTTCCGCGCGCGCGAGGCTGAGGCCGCAGGTCAGGGCCAGGATGGTCATGAATCGAAGAAGCAACATGGAGACTCCGTGTCGAAATGCTCGGCAGAAAGCAGCCCTCCGCAATTGCGGAGAACCAGAATGGAGGGATATGCACCAATCCTAGCCGGATCGCTGGCACTTTGCCGTCGACTCGCCCGCAGCTTTGAGCGAAAGCGGCGTCAAACGGACGATCCGGGAGGAAGCTCGCAGCGCCCGGCGCCACGTTTTTTGTGGCCCCGAGCGACGCGGTGTATCAGCGTACGACGATGCCGCGACTGGCCAGGTAGGCCTTGGCCTCGGGCACGGTGTACTCGCCGAAGTGGAAGATGCTCGCGGCCAGCACGGCATCGGCCTTGCCCTCGAGAATGCCGTCGGCCAGGTGCTGCAGGTTGCCGACGCCGCCTGAGGCGATCACCGGCACGCGCACGGCCTCGCTGATGGCGCGGGTCACGCCCAGGTCGTAACCGCTCTTCACGCCGTCCTGATCCATGCTGGTGAGCAGGATCTCGCCAGCGCCGAGGCCTTCCATCTTGCGCGCCCACGCCACGGCATCCAGGCCGGTCGGCTTGCGCCCGCCATGGGTGAAGATTTCCCAGCGGCCCGGCTCGCCGGGTGCGGACACGCGCTTGGCGTCGATGGCGACGACGATGCACTGCGAGCCGAAGCGCGCTGCGGCCTCCCCGACGAACTCGGGATTGAACACCGCGGCGGTATTGATCGATACCTTGTCGGCGCCGGCATTGAGCAGGTTGCGAATATCCTGCACGGTGCGCACGCCACCACCGACGGTGAGCGGGATGAACACCTGGCTGGCCATGCGCTCGACGGTGTGCAGGGTGGTGTCGCGACCGTCGACGCTGGCGGTGATGTCGAGGAAGGTGATCTCGTCGGCGCCCTGCTCATCGTAGCGACGGGCGATCTCCACCGGATCACCGGCATCGCGGATGTTCTCGAACTTGACGCCCTTGACCACGCGGCCGTTGTCCACGTCGAGGCAAGGGATGATGCGTTTGGCGAGGGCCATGTGGAACTCCGTAGGGTGGGTGCAACCCACCAATAAAAGTTGCGTCGGTCGCGGCGGGTTTCACCCGCCCTACGGTCAACGGCCGTAGCTATCGCAGAAGGCCTGGGCCTCGGCCACATCCAGGGTGCCTTCGTAGATGGCACGGCCGGTGATGGCGCCGATGATGCCCGGCGAGCGTGCCAGCAGCAGCTTCTGGATATCGCCGAGGTTGTGGATGCCGCCGGAGGCGATCACTGGAATGCGGCTGGCAGCAGCCAGCGCAGCGGTGGCTTCGACGTTGCAGCCCTGCATCATGCCGTCCTTGGCGATGTCGGTATAAACGATGGCCGAAACGCCGTCGGCCTCGAAACGCTTGGCCAGATCGGTGGCCTGCACGCTGGAGACTTCCGCCCAGCCGTCGGTGGCGACGAAACCGTCCTTGGCGTCCAGGCCGACGATGACCTTGCCAGGGAAGGCCTTGCACGCCTCGGTGACGAACTCCGGCTCTTTCACGGCCTTGGTGCCGATGATCACGTAGCTGACGCCGGCGCGCACGTAGTGCTCGATGGTCTCCAGGGTACGGATGCCGCCGCCGATCTGGATCGGCAGGTTCGGGTAGCGCTTGGCGATGGCGGTGACCACTTCGCCATTGACCGGCTGACCTTCGAAGGCACCGTTCAGGTCGACCAGATGCAGACGACGGCAACCGCCCTCGACCCATTTGGCGGCCATGCTCACCGGGTCATCGGAAAATACCGTGGAGTCTTCCATGCGGCCCTGACGCAGACGCACGCAAGCGCCGTCCTTGAGATCGATAGCGGGGATAATCAGCATCGGTTGAACCTGCTCAAGTTTGAATTCGGTAAGGCGCTCAGCTCTTTTCGAGCGCCCAGAGGTCGCTCTCGATGCTTTCGAACCTGTCCTTCAGGTGCGCCTGCACGTCGAGAATCGCCTTGTTGTAATAGTGCGGTGCCAGCTCGCGGGTGATCTGGTCGAGGATTTCCTGCACTTCGAAGGTGCCCAGTTGCAGCTCGAAACGCTCATCGAGAAAGCGCTGCAGCATCAGCAGCGCAGCCTGCTCCTGGGCAGGCTCGAGCGCAAGACCGGGAACCTTGTTGCGGGCCATTACCAGCGGCCATCCCAGGCGGCAAAGTTCTGCAGCAGCTGCAGGCCGTGGGTATGGCTCTTCTCCGGGTGGAACTGCACGGCGAAGCGCGAGCCCTCGGCCAATGCCGCGGCGAAGTCCTTGCCGTAGTGACCGCGACCGACCACCTGCTGCGGCTTGCCGGCCTCGATGTAATAGCTGTGCACGAAGTAGAAGCGCGCATTGTCCGGGATGTCGTGCCACAGCGGGTGTTTGACCGCCTGGCTGACCTCGTTCCAGCCCATGTGCGGCACCTTGAGGCGCTCGCCGTCTTCGTTCAGATCCTTGCCGAAGAAACGCACCTGCCCGGGAAACAGGCCGATGCAGTCGACGCCGTCGTTCTCCTCGCTGCGCTCGAGCAGCGCCTGCATGCCGACGCAGATGCCGAGGAACGGACGGTCGGCGCTGACTTCACGCACCAGCTCGTCGAAGCCCAGACGCCTGATCTCGGCCATGCAGTCGCGGATCGCGCCGACGCCGGGGAACACCACGCGGTCGGCCTCGCGGATCACCTTGGCGTCGGAGGTCACCAGCACGCGGCCGGCGCCGACATGCTCCAGCGCCTTGGCCACCGAGTGCAGGTTGCCCATGCCATAGTCGATTACGGCTACCGTCTGCATTTACAGGCAGCCCTTGGTCGACGGCATCTGCCCGGCCATGCGCGGGTCCAGC
>Ga0114984_1000222_pt1 | contig 22779 bp, 7 predicted proteins | sample Shrwel1BS1Day1_FD_96987 | JGI IMG/M metagenome (GOLD analysis project Ga0114984, IMG submission 96987) | Subsurface microbial communities from deep shales in Ohio, USA - Utica-3 well 1 S-1-Day1 | ecosystem: Environmental > Aquatic > Deep subsurface > Shale gas/oil reservoir > Produced water/Flow...
ATCGAGACCGATCAGGGGTATGGCCGCTGGCTGCACGGGGAAGCGGTCGGCGTGGGGATGCTGATGGCGGCCAACCTTTCCGCCCGCCTGGGGTGGTTGAGCTCGGTCGAGCTGACCCGCATCGGGCAGGTGTTGCAGGCGGCGGGGTTGCCGCTCGCGCCGCCGGAGTCGATGAGCCGCAAGCGGTTTATGGAGCTGATGGCGGTGGACAAAAAGGTGATCGACGGCAGCCTGCGGCTCGTTCTGCTGAAACGTATCGGCCAGGGGGTGGTTAGCGCCGACTTTCCACCCCAGGCACTGCAACAAACCCTGATCTGTGGCCAGACACTGGGGCAGGTCGGATAACAGGACAGGATGTCATGACGAGCCCGATCCATTACTACGAACCGCAATCCCGCCTGCAGCAGAGGGATAAGCTGCGACACCTGCTGCGCTTCTCCGATTTTGTCATTTTGGTCATCGGGGAGGCGGGAGCGGGCAAGTCGGCCCTGCTGGAGCAGCTGCTGCCCGATGCGGACAGCAGCCAAGGGCGTGCCGTTTGCCTGCGGCTGGATGCCACCACCGATGTGACCCGGCTGCTACAGCAGCTGACCGCAGCGCTCGATTGTGAGCCTTCGAACGATAATCGGCAGCGCCTGAAACAGCTGCATCAGCTGGCACGACAGCTGCGCGAAGATGGCCTGCCTTTGATCGTGTTGCTCGATGATGCCGACTTCCTCACCAACAACGCCCTGGAGCTGCTGGTCAATTTTGCCACCATCGAGAAAGGGGTTCCGCCACGGGTTCTGCTGGCGGGCACGGCGGAGTTTGAACAGCGTTTTCGAGAGCTTGGCTTGGCGGAACAGCTGGAGAGCCACCTGCATATCGAAAGGCTGGAGCCTTTTTTGCCGGAGGAGTCGAGCGACTTTGTCGCCTCTCTGCTGCCGGAGGGCGTTGAATTGAGCCGGCGGCAGTTGGCGCAGCTGATCGAGCGATCGCAGGGGTACCCCGGCCGGCTCCGTGATCAGGTGATCGAGCTCTCCCACCGTGGTCGGTTGAAGCCCGCGGGGAGCAACCAGTTGCCGCTGCCGCCCAAACATATCAGCGCGGCGATCATGGTGCTTTTGCTGGTGTTTGGCGTGGCTCTCTGGCAATACCTGCCGGACGACGAAGACGCCCCCGCCGTGCGTGAGCGGATCACCCTTCCCCTGCCGGTCGGACGGGAGGACGCGTCCCGGGTGGAGATCGCCGCGGCGCCACCGGCGGAGGCGGTGGCCGAGGTTCCGGCGCCTCTGCCGCCCTCCCCGGAACCGGAAACAGAGCAGATTGCGAAGGAGAAAGCGCCAGCGACACCCGAGCCATCGGCCGACACCACCCCCCCGGGGCAGACCGGCGCCGAACCGAGTGAGCCGACGGTGAGCGCTGCCTCACCCCGACCGCAGGCCACGCCCGCCCCCGCAGCAGAGCCAAAACCGGAGCCGAAGCCGGAGCCAAAACCGGAGCCGAAGCCGGAGCCAAAACCGGAGTCGAAGCCGGAACCAAAACCGGAACCAAAACCGGAACCGAAGCCGGCGGCGAAACCGCAACAGAAACCAGCCACCCCGGCGGCCACGACGGCGGGCGGCGTGGCGCGGCAATGGTTGCGCGAGGAGGAGCTGCTCAGTTGGCCCGACCAGGGCTACACCCTTCAGGTGATGGGTGCGCGCTCGGAAACCAGCATCCGAGAGTTCATTCAAGCTCAGGAGCAGCCGCAGCGGTTTTATTATTTCCGCACCGTTTTCAAGGGGGCGCCTTGGCATGTGGTGGTGTACGGGCAGTATGCCACCCGGGCTGCGGCAACCCGCGCGATCGCCGAGCTGCCGCCCTCCCTGCGTAAACTGCGCCCCTGGGCGCGATCGATCGCTGGAGTCAAGGCGGATATCCGCAAAAAGTGAGTGCGCCGCGGGCGGTTTTGCCTATGGGCGCCCCGTGGAGGTGCAAGCAGAGCAACTATTTTTGCCGCAATGCACCGTATTGGTGCAATAACGGCTACAATTCCCTTGAGTCCGACCCTTTCCGTAGGTAGAATTGCTTCCCCTTTTTGCCCATAATTTGCTCGGCGGAAGAAAACGGTTTATATAACTTTTTGATTCAAAAGAGTTTTAGCGAGGTCGGCGTATGAATAAAGGTCTATATCGCCACGGGGAGTTCAAGGATAACTGTGGATTCGGCCTGATGGCCCACATGCAGGGACAGGCCAGCCATGATCTGTTGGACAAGGCGATTCAGGCACTGGCGTGCATGACACACCGCGGTGGTATTGCAGCCGATGGCAAGACCGGCGACGGCTGCGGCCTGCTGATGCAGATGCCGGACCGGTTTCTGCGCACCGTGGCCGCCGAGGAGCTGGGCATCGAGCTGGGCGAACACTATGCCGTGGGGATGGTATTTCTCTCCCCCGAGCCGCGGCAGGCAGCGGTGGCCCGTGAGCAGCTCGATTCAGCGCTTCGAGCCGAAGGGCTGCGGGTGTTGAGCTGGAGGCAGGTGCCCACCAACGATGGCTGTCTTGGCCCCATCGCCAAGGATACGCTGCCCCGGATCGAACAGGTCTTCATCGATCCCAACGACAAAAGCCCGCGCCGGTTCACCGTCAGCCTGTTTACCGCCCGCCGCAGGGCGGAGATCGCTCTCGCCGATGATCCCGATTTTTACATCTGCAGCCTGTCCGACAAGGTGCTGTCCTACAAGGGGCTGATGATGCCGGTGGATCTGCCGGTGTTCTACCAGGATCTGCACGACCCCCGCCTGGAAACGGCTATCTGCACCTATCACCAACGCTTCTCCACCAACACCGCACCGCGCTGGCCCCTGGCGCAGCCGTTCCGGTTTCTGGCCCACAACGGCGAGATCAACACCATCGAGGGCAACCGCAACTGGGCCCGGGCGCGGCGCACCAAGTTTTCCACCGAGCTGCTGCCGGATATCGAAGCGCTGCAACCGATCGTCAACACCACCGGCTCCGACTCCTCCAGCATGGACAATATGCTGGAGTTTCTGCTGGTCGGCGGGATGGACCTCTACCGCGCCGTGCGGATGCTGGTGCCACCGGCCTGGCAGAATGTGGAGACCATGGACTCCGATCTGCGCGCCTTCTATGAGTTTCACTCCATGCACATGGAGCCTTGGGACGGGCCGGCCGGCCTGGTGATGACCGATGGCCGCCATGCGGTGTGTATGCTCGATCGCAACGGCCTGCGCCCGTCCCGCTGGGTGATGACCCGGGATGGGTATATCTGCACCGCCTCCGAAATCGGCGTGTTCGATTACAAGCCGGAGGATATCGTGGCGCAGGGTCGGGTGGGTCCAGGTCAGATCCTGTCGATCGATACCCAGACCGGTGAGGTGCTGCACACCCAGGATGTAGACAATAAGCTCAAATCCGGCCAGCCCTACAAGCGGTGGCTGCGGGAGAACGCCATCCGTCTGGAACAGACCATGAGCTTTCATGAGGAGTCGCGCTCGTTCCGCAATATGTCGCCGGATGAGACCCGGCAGCACATGAAGATGTATCAGGTCACCTTCGAGGAGCGCGATCAGATCCTGCGCCCGCTGGGGGAAACCGGCATGGAGGCGGTCGGCTCCATGGGGGATGACAAACCGATGGCGGTGCTCTCCAGCCGGGTCCGTTCTCTCTATGACTATTTTCGGCAGCAGTTCGCTCAGGTTACCAACCCCCCGATCGACCCGCTGCGCGAGGCGATCGTGATGTCGCTGGAGACCTGCATCGGCGCGGAGCAGAACGTATTCGAGGAAACCCCCGAACATGCCCGCCGCCTGATTTTGACCACCCCGGTGCTGTCGGCGAGCAAGTTCCAGTTCATGCGCAACTGTAAGCTGGAGGGGTTCGATTCGGTCGATCTGGATCTGCAGTATGACCCTGAAACCGGGCTGGAGCAGGCGCTGCGAGAGCTCTGTGCCAGGGCCGAGAGCGCCGCCCGCAGCGGCGTCACCCTGCTGGTCCTGACCGACGCCTATCTACGGCGCGGCCAGCTGCCGATCCACGCCGCGATGGCCACCGGAGCGGTGCACCACCATCTGGTGGAGAAGGGGCTGCGCTGCGAAACCAACCTGATCGTCGAGACCGGAACCGCCCGCGACCCGCACCACTTTGCCGTGCTGTTCGGTTTCGGGGCGACGGCGGTCTATCCCTACCTCGCCTACCGGGTGCTGAATGATCTCTGTCGCACCGGCGAGCTGGCGCTGGAGCCGCTGCAGGCGCATGAAAACTATCGCAAGGGGATCAACAAGGGGCTGCTGAAGATCCTCTCCAAGATGGGGATCTCCGCCATCGCTTCCTACCGCGGGGCGCAGCTGTTCGAGGCGGTGGGGCTCTCCAGCGAGGTGGTCGATCTCTGTTTCCGGGGGGTGTGTAGCCGCATCGAAGGGGCCCGTTTCAGCCACTTTCAGCAGGAGCAGGCGCTGCTGGCGCGGGAAGCCTGGAACGCCCGCAAGCCGATCCAGCAGGGCGGCCTGCTCAAGTATGTGCATGGGGCCGAGTACCACGCCTGCAACCCGGATGTGGTCACTACCATTCATGAGGCGGTCACCAACGGTGACAAACGCGCCTACGCCCGTTACGCCGAGCTGGTGAACCAGCGTGGCGTCGCCACCCTGCGTGACCTGCTGGGGCTGAAGAAAACGCTGCAACCGATCCCGCTGGATCAGGTGGAGCCGATCGAGAAGATTTTCCCCCGCTTCGACAGCGCGGCGATGTCACTGGGCGCCCTGTCGCCGGAGGCGCATGAAGCGCTGGCGGTGGCGATGAACGAACTGGGCGGGCGTTCCAACTCCGGTGAGGGGGGGGAAGATCCCGCCCGCCACGGCACCAACAAGCGCTCCAAGATCAAGCAGGTTGCCTCCGGTCGCTTCGGCGTGACGCCGGAGTACCTGATGAGTGCCGATGTGATGCAGATCAAGGTCGCCCAGGGTGCCAAGCCGGGGGAGGGGGGTCAGCTACCGGGGGGCAAGGTGAACGCGCTGATCGCGCGGCTGCGCTATTCGGTGCCGGGCGTCACACTGATTTCGCCACCGCCGCACCACGACATCTACTCGATCGAGGATCTGGCCCAGCTGATCTTCGATCTCAAGCAGATCAACCCGGATGGGCTGGTCTCCGTCAAGCTGGTCTCCCGCCCGGGGGTGGGCACCATCGCCTGCGGGGTGGCCAAGGCCTATGCGGACCTGATCACCATTTCCGGCTACGATGGCGGCACGGCGGCCTCACCGCTGACCTCGATCCACTACGCCGGCTCCCCCTGGGAGCTGGGGCTGGCCGATGCCCATCAGTCGCTACGCGCCAACCATCTGCGCGGCAAGGTCAGGCTGCAAACGGATGGGGGGCTGAAGACCGGTCTGGATGTGGTCAAGGCCGCCATTTTGGGGGCGGAGAGCTTCGGCTTCGGCACCATGCCGATGGTGGCGCTGGGCTGCAAATACCTGCGCATCTGCCATCTGAACAACTGCGCCACCGGTGTTGCCACTCAGCGTCAGGATCTGCGCGAAGAGCACTTTCGCGGCACCGTGGAGATGGTGAAAAACTTCTTCCGCTTCGTGGCGGAGGAGACCCGGGAGTTGATGGCCCAGATCGGTGTTCGCCGCTTCGATGAGCTGATCGGGCGGGTGGATCTGCTGGAGGTTCTGCCGGGGGTGACCGACAAGCAGAACCATCTGGATCTGGAGCCGATCATCGGCACCGCCGGGGTGCCCGCCGACTACCCTCACACCTGTCAGCAGGCACGTAACCAGCCCTATGATCCGGGCAGCCTGAATGACCGTATGCTGGAGTTGGCACAGCAGGCGATCGAGAACCGCTCCGGCGGGGAGTGGACGCTGGAGATCACCAACTGCGATCGCTCGGTGGGGGCGCGCACCTCCGGCTTGATCGCCCGCCACCACAGCAATCTCGGCATGGAAGATACGCCGATCGTGTTCCGTTTTCACGGCCATGCCGGCCAATCCTTTGGGGTCTGGAACGCCGGTGGCCAGCATCTGTTGTTGGAGGGCGACGCCAACGATTACGTCGGCAAGGGGATGGCGGGTGGTAAGGTGGTGGTGCGCCCGTTCGCCGCAGCGACCTTCCGCTCGCGGGAGACCGCCATTCTCGGCAACACCTGCCTCTACGGCGCCACCGGCGGCAAGCTTTTCGCGGCGGGTCGCGCCGGCGAGCGGTTCGCGGTGCGCAACTCAGGCTGCCACGCCGTGATCGAGGGCGCCGGTGATCACTGCTGTGAATACATGACCGGCGGGCTGGTCACCGTACTGGGTGCAACCGGCTATAACTTTGGTGCCGGCATGACCGGCGGTTTCGCCTATGTACTGGACTGCGATAACACCTTCGTGGACAAGTACAACCACGAGCTGGTGGAGATTCACCGCATCGCAACCGAGCAGATGGAATCCTACAAAAACCACCTGCGCGCGGTGATCGCGGAGTTCACGGCCGAAACCGGCAGCGACTGGGGACAGGAGATTCTGGACAACTTCTATGACTATTGTGGCAAGTTCTGGCTGGTGAAACCCAAGGCTGCAAGTCTGAACGATCTCCTGAACACGGTGCGCGCGCGTCCCGAGTAAGCACTGAAAAAGACTAACTGCGATATCTGCCCCAGCGGCAGGTATCGGACGAGGTGGCAATATGTCTGACCGTCTGAAGAACCATTTCCAGTTTATTGACGTTGGCCGCCGGGGGCCGAAAAAACTGTCGGCCGGAATCCGCAAGCGGCAGTTTACCGAGATCTACGAGCCGTTCCGCCCCAGAGAGGCGGCCTCTCAGGCGGACCGCTGCCTGGAGTGTGGCAACCCCTATTGTGAATGGAAATGCCCGGTGCACAACTTCATCCCCAACTGGCTCAAGCTGGTGACCGAGGGCAACATCATGGAGGCGGTGGAGCTGAGCCACCAGACCAACTCGCTGCCGGAGGTGTGTGGCCGGGTTTGCCCGCAGGATCGTCTGTGTGAGGGGGCCTGCACCCTGAACGACGGCTTCGGCGCCGTCACGATCGGCTCGGTGGAGAAATACATCACCGACACCGCCTTCGCCATGGGCTGGAAGCCGGATATGTCCAATGTGGAGTGGAGCGACAAGAAAGTCGCCGTGATCGGTGCCGGCCCCGCCGGTATCGGCTGTGCCGACGTGCTGGTGCGCAACGGCGTCAAGCCGGTGGTGTTCGATCGCTACCCCGAGATCGGTGGCCTGCTCACCTTTGGCATCCCGGAGTTCAAACTGGAAAAGAGCGTCATGAGCCGCCGCCGTCAGATCTTCACCGAGATGGGGATCGAGTTCCGCCTCAACACCGAAGTGGGCAGGGATGTAACCATGCAGCAGCTGCTGGATGAGTATGACGCGGTGTTCATGGGGATGGGCACTTACACCTACATGAGGGGGGGGTTCCCCGGGGAGGAGCTGGAAGGGGTGCATGATGCGCTGCCGTTTCTGATCTCCAACATCAACCACTGCCTCGGCTATGAGCAGGACCCCGCCGACTATATCAGTGTCAAGGGGCAGCGCGTGGTGGTGCTCGGCGGAGGCGATACCGCCATGGACTGTAACCGCACCTGCATCCGTCAAGGAGCCAAGTCGGTAATCTGTGCCTACCGCCGTGATGAAGCAAACATGCCCGGCTCCAAGCGGGAGGTGGAAAACGCCCGCGAAGAGGGGGTTCGGTTCATCTTCAACCGCCAGCCGGTGGAGGTGGTGGGCGAGCAGGGCAAGGTCACCGGTGTCAAACTGGTGACCACCCGCATGGGCGAGCCGGATGAAAACGGCCGTCGCCGGGCCGAAGTGGTCCCCGGCTCCGAGGAGGTTCTGCCGGTCGATACCGTACTGGTGGCGTTTGGTTTCCGCCCCAGCCCTGCGCCCTGGTTTGCTCAGTTCGGTATCGAGCTGCATGAGGATGGCCGGGTCAAGACCGAATCCCAACCACGGGAGGCGGGCCGCTTCCCGTTCCAGACCAGCCATGCCAAAGTGTTCGCCGGCGGCGACATGGTGCGCGGCTCCGATCTGGTGGTGACCGCCATCGACGAAGGCCGCCGCGCCGCCGAGGGTATTCTGGACTTTCTCGACCTCTGATCACTCGGCGGGAACGCAACGCGGGTGATCGGTGCCCACAACGACAGCGACCGGTGGCAACGCGCCGCCGGTCGGCGCGATGAGAGGATGTGAACAGGGCGGATGCAACTGGGAAAACTCACCACTCGCTATATAGCGAAAGAAGACCGTTTTCTGATCAGTGCCGAAACCGACCGCGGTAACATCAACCTGTGGCTGACCCAACGGCTCCTCAAAAGCCTCCTGCCCCACCTGCTGGAGTGGCTGGAGGCACAGACACCCCCCGAACAGGCGGCCTCCGCCTCGCTGCCTGCGGCCGAGGGCCAAAACAGCGGCGCCATCCCGGCGCAAAATCTGACGCCCTCCCCCCAGGTGGCCTCGCAACTGGTGGCACAAACGCAACCGCCCGTTACCCAGGTGGATGCCGCCGCGGCGAGCGAATCCACCCTGGTGCAAACTATCCAGTTTCAGCCTCGGGGTGGAACCCTGCGGCTGATATTTGAGCTGCCCGACGAACCGGCGCTACTGATGCTGCAGCCGGAACATCTTCGTATCTGGTTGGGCGCACTCTATACTGGTTGGCAACAGGCGGACTGGCCCGACCTGTGGCCCGACTGGATGAAGCAGGCCCAGAGATTGCGCAGCCAGCACTCCTCTGCGCTGATACACTGAGTAACGTTCTATGGATGGTAAGCAAGCGCGCATCGTGCAGGGCTACCTGAAACAGTGCCCGTTGTTTCAAGAGCTGGGCGAACAACGCCTGGGCTGGATTATCGGCCACCTGAGACTGCGGCAGTTTCAACGCGAGGAGGTCGTGCTCGCCATGGGAGAACCTTCGGAGGCGATGGGGTTTCTGTTTCGAGGTCAGCTCAAGGCCGTCGCCTATTCCAGCAGCGGCCGAGAGATCGGCTTCTCCCTGATCCAGCCGGTGCAACATTTCGGCGAACTCTCCCTGATCGATGGCCAACCCCGCTCCGCCTCCGTACTGGCGGTGGAGTCCTCGCTGGTCGCCTTCCTGCCGCGCAAGCCCGCGCTGGAGTTGATGATCAACGAACCCAGCGTATCCGCCCGGATGATGGTGGCCCTGACACAACTGATTCGTCGCTGCAACCAGCAGATAGTGTTGCTGGGGTATCAACAGGCGCACAGCCGGGTCTGCGCCCTGCTGCTGCGCTCACGCACGGAACCCACCGATGAAGGGCTCAAAGTGCTCGACTTTCCATCCCAGCGAGAGGTCGCCAGCCTGACCAATACCAGCCGCGAAACCGTCTCACGGGTACTCAGCCAGCTACAGGAGTCCGGCATCATCAAGAAACAGGGGCGGCAGGTTCTGATTACAGACCTCCCCCGGCTCGAAAAGCGAGTGGTGGAGGGGAAGGAGTGAGCGCTGGCCCCGAGCGGCCCGGATGCCGGAGGCTGGTGCATTTGAGTTGGGTTTTATTGTTGCTCTTTTTTTCATTGGGTGATCCCGCCTTTTCCACCCCTTTGAAAATAGGAGAAGACATCGCCTATTTTTATACCGAGGACAAAAGCGCTACGTATGACTTAAAGCAGTTCCTATCTATCCCTGAACCGGAATTAATTCGTGCCAAAAATTCAATATCGATTGGCTATACAAAGTCGATCCTGTGGATAAAATTCAGGATTCCAGCATATCTTTTCAAGCGTGGTGAGCGGTGGCTGGAGCTAGGCCCTAATTTTGTCGATCATGTCACTGTTTACTATCGTCCTGAGCGGAGGAGCGCTACATGGAAAACCCGTGATGTGGGTGACCGAGTCAGTCAGAACCGAAGTGATATAAACTATCCATTTCCCGTAATTATACTCCCGGATAAAAGAGACAAATATAACCAGCCACTCGCATATAATGTGGTTGTTAGGGTAGAAAGTACCAGCGCTGTAGTATTTGACTCCAAACTTTGGAGTCCAAAAAATTTTGCTGAACATGCATCATCTAAAAATGCCTTCTGGAGTTTCTATTTTGGCTTGGCATTTGTTTCTACGGCATTGGCTCTGGCGCTGGCCATCGTGCTGAATACACGGCTTTACTGGTCAATTTTTCTATTTTCCATCAATTTCATGCTGGTCGCTGCGGTACAGGGGTATATAGCCTGGATTCTAGGCCCGCAAGAGATCTATGTTCAACACTACCTTACCAGTATTTTGACACTGCTTGGCTATACGAGCCTACTGTGGATGTGCACTGAAGTGCTGGATATTAGGACGAAGCTTCCGGTACTGCATAAATTTTTTTCCTTCGCAATTATGTCGAACCTGTTGTTGCAACTAAGTATACCGTTTGGATTTTATGGTTTAGCAATTGAGTTGCAGGGCTTTTTTTTACTGGTGACCGCAGTCGTATTTTTATGTGCCACAATATACATCTGGATGCACGAAAGCCCAAGTTTTCTCTATCTTATTGTTGGCGTTTCCCCCTTTGTTTATCTACTTTGTGCCCTGCTCACCCTGTTTACCCTCTATGGAATTATCCCATATAAAAGTAATATTTACATAAGCTGGCAGTATATGTTGTTAATTAATATGCTACTTGTTATCTGGTTAGCGCTGCATGGGATTTTTCAAAAAAATAAAGAGCTTAGAGAAAAGGAAAAAATTGAATATGAGCTAAAACTTGAAAAAGAAACTAGCTTTCATCAAAGACAGTTCATTGGCGTGGTGTCACATGAATTCCGCACGCCGCTCTCCGTCATCTCTAGTGCGGTGCAAAATCTGCAGCTATTGGGAGGTAATGATCAAATAATGAAGCGGTATTTCAAAATTCAACGGGCGGCAAGTCGGCTTACCCAGCTGACAGATAATTGTCTAGCAGATGCCAGGTTGGATGCGACCAATATAAAACTACAATTGGAATTTTTTGATTTTAGGGATTTGGTTGATGAATGTATACGGTTTTTGGAGTTATCTGAGCGCGCTGATATTTTTGCAAGTTATAACAATCTTCTTATATCTTTTGATAGCATTCCATCTATACCATGTTTCGGCGATAGAGGCATGTTGAAGATAGCATTATCTAATATATTGGATAATGCGGTGAAGTATACAATAAAAAGCGTTATATATATAGATATTGAGCATTTGAAACATGAGCTGAATATTTATATAAAGGACGAAGGGCCTGGAATACCCAGGGAACAGGCTCAAGAGGTGTTCAAGCGTTACCGGCGGCTCGAAGTACCTCAGAAAGATGGCATGGGAGTGGGTCTAGGCCTCTACGTTGCCAAAGAGATCGCCCAAGCCCATGGTGGAGATATTCAACTCGTCACCTATCGGCCGGAAAGTTGTCGTTTTAAAATTAGTCTGCCAAATAAAAAAGAAAATTATGGGTAGCAAACAGATTCGTATTGCCATACTGGAGGATAACGATGACCTCAGGGAGGAGCTGCAATTTTTTTTACAGGCGCAAGGATATTCCGTGTGGGGTGTAGATCGTGCAGAGGCGTTCTGGAAGCAACTCCATGTCATGCCTGTTGATGTGGTACTGATCGATATCGGATTGCCCGGCGAGGATGGATTCAGCGTTGTAAATTTTCTGCATCAGCTTCGCCGCCACGGTGTCATCATTATCAGTGCCAGAGGCAGTCAGCAGGACCACGCCCGGGGTTTAAGCCTTGGCGCCGATTTCTATCTGGTAAAACCGATCAACTTTGCGAATCTGAATGAGGCCGTGGTAGCTCTATGGCGACGGTTACAACAGGAGGCCCGCAATGCCGTAGCTACTACCGATAGCGATTCTGAATGGGTGCAGAGCAATCGTCAGTTGGTCTCACCCGAGGGGGAGCGGCTTCCTCTGACACCGCAGGAGGAGCTGCTGGTCGCCTTTCTTCTGCAACACCGCAACAGTGTCTGTAGCAAAGTGCAGTTGCATGATCAATTGTTCGGCTACCATTCGGAACCTGACACCCATCGAGTCGATGTGATTGTCAGCCGGCTGCGTAATAAAGCGCGCCAGCATAAGTACCCGTTGCCCATTCGTTCTCTGTTTGGCAAGGGGCTTACCTTTATCGACAAAAAAGACGGATTTTAGGCTTGAAATGAGAGGGTTGAGATAATCGAGACTGACTACCGTGTTTGACTGTCTGGCATAGTGCGACACAAGCGGTGAAATGAGCTGCCTTGGTTCATGCCGCAGCCCAATGCCTTATATGTCATCACGGAGCCTTCAGCATGTCCGCCTCACCCACACAGTCTATCTATTTCGTCGATGCAACCCTTTCGGATCTTGATACATTGCTGGCAGGTTTGCCGCCAGAGTCTAACGTGGTTCTGCTGCAACCTGATCAGAACGGGCTTCAACAGATGTTGGCAGCCCTGGTCGAGCGTGACGAGGTCGATGCAGTACATGTTGTTACCCATGGTGCGCCAGGCAGTATTCAACTCGGCAACACAACTCTAAATGGTGAAACTCTGCCGGAACTGAAAGAGTCACTGGCAGCGCTGGGTGAGCACCTCAGCAAAGAGGCTGACCTGCTGTTCTACGGTTGTGATGTGGCCGCTTCCGATGAGGGCAAGGCCCTGGTTGCGCAGATTGCCGAGCTGACAGGCGCTGATGTGGCCGCTTCGGATGATCTCACAGGCGCTGCAGAGCAGGGTGGTGATTGGGTTCTGGAAACTACTGTTGGAGCTATTGAGGCTGCCGGTATCACTGCTTATGATTTCGATGGCACCTTGGCACTACCCGGCGTCCATAGTGCCGTACAGGGCGGCGAGGTCTTCCTGGGCGGTAACTATATCGAGCTGGGTATCAGCGCGGTGGGGTCGTTTGGTACCAGTGGCAGCAAGCCGAGTGGCTTTTTCGGTACGGGTGGCAGCAGCGCTGTCGGTATGAGCAATGATGCCGATGGTTTCGGCACCGGCAGTGACCTGCGTATCGACTACTTCCTGCCAGGCACGCCCGAAGAACGTTGGGCGATTGGTTATAACGGCTCACAGTATGGCGGCTTCAGTGCGCTGAACCGGAATAACGGTACGACCACCTCTCTTTCAGGCACCAGCATTACCAATAATTCTACGGGAGATAATCTATCTGCCACCTTTGGAACAACTGTCGGAAGCACCCTTCAAGTCGAACAGACGCACTCTTTCAAGGCAGATGACAAGTTCTTCAAAACCACAGTCACCCTGACCAATACCACCGGCAGTACATTGACCGACGTGCGCTTTATGCGCTCGTTCGACCCGGATAATACCGTGTATAAGGGCGGTAGCTATGGCACCGTCAACAAGGTTGAAAACACCCATGCAGCTGGCGATGGGAAGGCGGTCGTTTCAGCGACGAGCCAGTCGGACAGCTACTCGTCTACTGCGGGCAGTACGGCCAAGATCCTGTTTTTCTCATCCGATCCGCGTGCCTATGTAGCCAACTTCGGCTTTTCGAACTCCAATCCTTATGCGGCGCCAGAGCAGGCCAAGGGCTATACCACCAGTTCGGATTCAGCCATTGCGATCATCTTCAAGGCAGGCACTTTGGCTGCAGGTGAGTCGGTCACTTTCGATTATTACACATCCCTTGATACAGCCGATGTCTCTGAAACAATCGCGGCGATTGAGGCAGCCTCTAACCCGGCCCCAACCTTTACCGCATTTGATGCTCCGATTGATAGCGTTGACGAAGATACCCAGGTTGAGATTACGCTGGACGATCTGAAAGCGCGGGGCAACGAGGCGGACCAGGAGCCGATCCCTGAAGGTGAGCTGACCGATGGCGGCCCCACCCTTCGCGAAGGCAGTGTAGATGCCTTTGTCGTCACCAGTGTCACCTCCGGTACCCTGCTGATCGGCGCCGATGCGGGCAGTGCCACGGCCTGGGTTCCTGGCGTCAATGATGTGATTGATGCCAGCAATCAGGCCTATTGGACAGCCGACGAAAACGCTAATGGCACTTTGAATGCGTTCAAAGTAGTGGCGCGGGATTTCGATGGCCTGACATCATCCACACCGGTGGAAGCCCAGGTAACCGTGAATGCAGTCAACGATGCGCCAGTGATTGCCTCTTATACCACCGCCATTGAACTTCAGGAAATAAACGAAGACCAGGTCACTATCAACGGTGCTTCAGTTACCGATCTGGTGGGGCCGCGTTTCACCGATGTGGATGCCGGTGCAAGCTTCGGCGGCATCCTGGTTGTGGCGGATACTTCCACGGCTGGGCAGGGCGTCTGGCAGTACAGTACTGACAACGGGGCAAACTGGTATGCGATCGGCTCCATTGCCGCTGACAGTGCGCTGGCGCTGAACCCCAGCGCCAAGCTGCGTTTCGTGCCAGAGCCGGATTGGAACGGCGAGCCGGGCGCACTTTCAGTCCGAGTGACGGATAATGAATACACCGGTAGCTATACCAGCGGTGCCACGAAAGAGCTCGAAACCAATACGAGCGCCAGCGGCGTTTCTGACAACACCGTCAATATCAAGACCCAGGTTAACTCCATCAACGACGTGCCGGAGTTCACTTCTGCGGCTGGCGCAGCGACATTGACGGAAACCCAAACGTGGGATGACGAGCTGACCAGCGGCGAAGTGGAAGTGTCCAGCGGCAGCCTCACTGGCACGTTGACCGGCGATGATGTAGAAGATGATTCTGCGGGCGTCAGCTTCACGATTCGCGGCGGTTCCGAAGCTGCAGGTACGGTCACCAAAACCGGCTTCTACGGCACTCTGACCCTTGATACCAGCACCAATGAGTGGCAATACACCCCCACCAACTTCACCGCCATCAATGCGCTGGCGCAAGGGGTTACCGCCACAGAAACCTTCGAGTTCAAAGTGGTAGACACCGAAGGCGCCTCCACGACCCAAGAGCTGACCATCAGCCTTGAGGGCACCAACGACCTGCCGGTGCTGGCGGCGACTATTGCCGACCAGGAATTAAATGGCAACGGCACCTGGGTGTACCAGATCCCGTCCGCAACCTTCACCGATGCGGAAGGCCTGGCTCTGTCCTATACGGTTGAGATCGTGGACAGTGGTGGCAGCACCATTGATACCATCGGTGCAATAGTCGGTGCTGGTACGGTTTCCAGCTGGATGATTTTTGACGCCGACTCCCGCACTCTGTCCGGTGATCCGACGCCGTTTCAGCTGGCTGATCTGCCACTGAACATCAAGGTGACTGCAGAGGACTCGGCAGGGGCCTCGGTCTTCGATACCTTCACGCTGACCCTTAATGAGCTGGCATCCGACGCCAACCCTGCGGCCCCCAATGTGGCACCCACCTCAACCAACGATCAGGTGTATGTCGATGCGGGAGTGCCCCAGGTACTGACGGCAGATGAGTTCGGCGCTTTTGACGATGCCGACGGCGATGCGCTGGCAGCGGTGAAAATCACCACGCTGCCGAGCTCGGGTAAGCTGGAGTGGAACTCAGACGGTGCTGGCAACTGGCAGTCGGTTACTGATGAACAGGTCATTAGCAAGGCGGATATCGACGCCAGTTATCTGCGTTACACCGGAAACAGCCTCGACTCACTCGCCTTCCAGGTGGGCGACGGCGCGGCCTTCAGTGGTGACTACACGCTGACGCTGGCAGTGGACGAGTCTGCCGCAGACGCTGGTGTTGCATTAGCGGCCAGTGGTGTCACCACCGCTATCGAAAACCAGTGGACACAGGTTTACGATGAGGCTCCTTTATCCGGTTTTACCGATACACTCCGGGTGGTGGTGGATGCAACCAACGGTTATGTGAAACTGGATTCGCTGCCGACCGGGGTGACCGCAGTTACTACGGGTTATGACTCTGCCACGGGTGAAACTTCCAGCAGCATCGCCTTTGAAGGCACACAGGCCGATGTCAATGCGGCATTGCAGCTTCTGCGGGCCAATGTGCAGGAAAACCCGGGTATGTCGATCAGTATCGACGTTCAACCGGGCGGTAAGGCGTACTACAGCTACAACGGGCACTTCTATGAGTTTGTTGAGGCGTCTGGTATCACCTGGCAGGATGCGAAAGCGGCCGCTGCTGGCAAGACGTTCATGGGTCTGCATGGCTATCTGGCAACCATCACGTCCGAGGGCGAAAACAATTTTGCCGCTGACAAGCTCGCAGGCGATGGCTGGATCGGTGCCTCCGACGCCGTCAGTGAAGGGATCTGGAAGTGGGTGGAAGGGCCGGAGGGCGAAGCCAACGCTGGCAGCGGTACTCAGTTCTGGACCGGTGACACCGGCGCAGGAGCGAGCTCGACGACTAACTACGGCATCGCGTTTGGTGGGGCCTATGCAAACTGGGCGGCGACTGAACCAAATAACAGTGACGCCAGCAATGGCGGAGAGGACTATGCGCACTTCTATGGTGTCGGTACTAATAAAGGCACCTGGAACGATTACTTTCAAGGTAACACGTCGTCCATCAGCGGTTATCTGGTCGAATACGGTGGGCTGAGCAGCGATGTAAGTACAGTCAAGTCTGCCTCTCGCACCATCACCCTTACCGGCCAGGACCCGGCCCCGGTACTTAATTTGTCCGGCAACGCGGCCTATACCGAAAATGCAGTTTCCAAGGCGCTGAACCCGACGCTGTCGATTACTGATATCGACAGTGCCACCCTTGCCTCAGCGACCGTAGCAATCACGGCAGGCAGTGTCGCTGGCGATACGTTGGCCTTTGACAATGATAACGGCGCTACCTACGGCAATATCCTGTCGGTTTTCAATGCGGGTACGCTGACGCTTTCCTCTGCAGGTGACACGGCGACGCTCGATCAGTGGGAAGCCGCGCTCCAGGCAATCACTTTCTTCTCTTCCAGTGAAGATCCCGGAGCTATCCGCACGATTCAGTGGCAGGTGACCGATCCGGATGGCCATACCTCTGAGGTGGCCAGCACGACCATAGCCGTAACCGAAGTGAACGATGCGCCGGTGGCGGCTGCGCTTGACGATCAGACCGCCACCGCCGGCCAGCCCTTCAATCTTAACGTGTCTGGTACGTTTACCGACCCGGAAGACGACGACATCACCTATTCCGCCAAACTTGAAGATGGTTCGCCGCTGCCGTCCTGGCTGACATTCGATGCCGACACCCAGACGTTCAGCGGCAACCCACCAGCCGGAGTTCCTTATCTGAATATCCGCGTCATCGGTACCGACACCGGAGGGGCTGAAGGCAGCACGACATTCACGCTCAATCTGGCTGATGCATCGGGTGCCGCAGCGGCAAACAACTCCCCCGATCCGTTTACGATTACCGATAGTAATGGCGATGCTATCGCGCTGGGTGACACCATCACGGCGACAGCGCCGGTCGATAACGATGGATATAATCCAGCCAACCTGAGTTACCAGTGGCAGGTCAGCAGCGATGATGGTGTGAGCTGGACCGATATCAACGGAGCTACCGGCAACAGCTACACCCTCACCCAAGACGAATCGGGCAAAATGCTGCGTGCTCAGGCGTTCTATACTGATAATGGTGGTTTCGCCGAAGCCCCACTGTCTAATGAGCTGACAGTACCGACGCTTAATATGGGTGGTGTCGCCAATATCACAGGCTCCACCATTCCTGGCCAGACTCTTGTCGCTACACTCTCCGATGGCAACGGCATTACTGGCGCAGAACCAGTCTATAAATGGTATCGCTCGGGCACCGCTGAAGGGGCCAAAACACTTATCGACGGCGCAACCGCCAGCGCCTACACACTTACCAATGCTGATGGTGGAAAATTTATCAGTGTTGAAATCAGTTATACCGATGATGAAGGCACTGCCGAGGTCGCTATCGACACCAGTGTTGAAATTCAGCTGGGTGCAACCGCGCCTGTTGCGGTGGGCGACACAGATACGGCCACAGAAGCAGGCGGTGTGGATAACGGCACGCCCGGCAGCAACGCCACCGGCAATGTGCTGACCAACGATACCGATGCCAACGACAGTGATACCAAAACCATCACGGCGCTGCGCAGTGGCGATACTGAAGGACTGGGCAACCCGGCTCTGCCGGATGGCAGTGGTGGTTACTCCGTCAGCGGCAAGTACGGTACGCTTACCATTGGTGCAGATGGTGAATACACCTATCAGGTTAGCCAGTTCAACTTCAGTGTTGAAGCGATGGGGCCGGGCGACACACTGACGGATTCCTTCAACTACACCGTGACCGATGGCACCGGCCTGACCGACATAGGGGTGCTCAACGTCACCATTAACGGTGCTGATGACGCACCCACCGTGCGCGATCTGCCAACCGATCTGCTAGCCACAGAAGACACCAAAACCGCTATCCCATTGTCAGTGCCTTTTGCACTGGAAGATGTGGACAGTGATGGATCTTTTACCGTCAAACTGACGGCGGATAGCGGCAAACTTTACGGAGAAAACGGTGGCGGCGTTACGGTTTCCGGTGCGGAAAGTTCAACGCTTACCCTGGAAGGGAGCCTGGCTGATATCAATGCCTGGCTGAATGCTGACGAAAACCTCTTCTACAGTTCGTCACCCAACGATGAAGGTGGTACAGCAGATACGCTGATACTGGATGCAATCGTAGGTGGAGACACTGTCACCCTTGGCACCATCAATGTCGAGATTGAAGATGCCAATAACGCCCCGCGTTTGGATTTGAATGTTGACAACAGCATTGCTCCGGGTGTGGTTGAAACTGATGCGCTGAACGCTGGTGCAGACCTGACCGGTAACGACCACGCGGTGGTGTTCCGTCCGCGCGGTGAATCCGTAGCAGTGGTTGATGACGATGTTCGCATAACCGATGCGATTGATGACGATACAACCCTGGTGAGTGCTACCGCCGAAATAACCGCTGGCGCCTGGGATAACGGCCGTACCATTTACGAAACACTCAGCTCAACGGCTGGCAGTAGTTTTGAGGGTGTGGTCGGAACCATTGCGATCAGCGGTAATGGCACGGGTGATAATGGTCTTGTCGGCGCAACCAAGCTGACGTTCAGTGGTGAGGCGACACACGCTGACTATGAAAATGTCTTGAAGACAGTGGTGTATAACAACAGCCTCGACAGTGCGTTTGCGGGTAACCGTACCATTACCTTCTCGGTACAGGACAAGGCCACAGCTGAAGGTGGTTTGGTGTCCAATGCTGCAGCCTTCACGACCGAAAGTGCCAACAACTATATCGCTGTCGGCCAGATGATCTATATCAATGACGTTGACAGTGGTCACACTGTTGCTGAGGTCATCGATGGGACTCACTTTGTTGCCTCAGGACCGCTGACCAGCCTGGCAGACGGGGCAGCTCTAAAATTCACCCTGGATGGCATTGAAGTCACCACAGCAACCGCCAAGGCGGATCTTGCCGCCGATGGCTATGTGGCGGGCGCGGCGACCACTCTGGTGCAGGTACTCTGGACTCCGGTTGTCGACCTGAACGGTAATGCCAGTGATGGTTCTGATTACTCAACAACCTATACAGAGGGCGATGCAGGTGCCTTTATCACCTCTGCTGATGCGCTGATTACTGATCAGGATGGGAATCTGAAATCAGTCACTATCACTTTGAGTAACCCGGTTGATGGAAACACCGAAAGTTTGTTTGTAGGTACTTCAATAGTCAGTAACTTGTCGGCTAACGGCATTACGACAACGTTTTATGATGCAGATAACAGCGTAGTTGCCAATGGTAACGCTGGCGTTCACAAAATCGTCTTCAGCGGCGACAAGGACGCTACAACCTTCCAGCAGGGTATCCGCGAAGTTCAGTACCGTAATACCTCTGAAAATCCTGATATCACGGCCCGCAGTTTGACAGTCGATGTGGTCGATGCGGCCAATAATGATGGTATCTCGGCCACCACAACCATCGGCATAATACCCGTCAACGACGCCCCGGTTATGGGTGGAGACTATGCAGATGAGCTGGATGAAGGCGGCGTTTACGTCTTCACCAATGCTGACCTCAACAGCACCGATGTCGATAACGACAACGGCACGCTCAAGTACATTCTGACCTCCACCCCTGCAAAAGGCACGCTGTTCCGCGACACCAACAACAACGGCGTGGTCGACACTGGGGAAGTGATTGCCACTGTCGGCGCCAGCGACAGCGTGGGTGCGATCAACGCGATTGGTACCGATGGCTACTTTACCCAGGCGGAGGTCAATGCGGGTCAGATCAAGTATGCCCACAACGGCCAGAACCCGGATGGCACCAGTGCAACCGGTACTGACAGCTTTGGCTTCAAGGTTGTCGACGGCATGGAAGACTATGCCTTTGCCGATATCGCTGCCAATCAGGCCGGTGACGTTACGCTGACAATCACCGAAACCGATGATGCACCCACGGGGGAGCCTGTTATTACAGGCACTATGACGCCGGGTGAAACACTCACGGCAGATGTCAGTAGTATTGCTGATGCTGATGGACCTGAAAGCCTTGATTTCACTTATCAGTGGCAAACCTTTAACGGTACAACCTGGGATAACGTTGGCACCGATTCAGCCAATTACACATTGGAAGCAGCCGACCAGGGCAAACAGGTCCGGGTACAGGTCAGCTTTTACGATGCCCTGAATCGCCCCAACACCCTGAACGGTGAAGCGACCGGCACGGTGGCCTTTACCAACACAGCGGCCACCGGTGCCGTCACCATTACCGATGATGGCACGCCGCAGGCGGGTGAAACGCTCACCGCAAACACGTCTGCCGTAGAAGATGTCGATGGCCTGGGGCCGTTTGGCTACCAGTGGCAGGTCAGCATGGATGGTGGCACCACCTGGCTCCCTGTAGAGGGTGCCACTGCCAAAGCATATAGCCTGCCGACTGATACCACCGAGGGTGCACAGTACAAGGTCGCCGTGAGCTTTACCGATGGCCGCGGCAACGCTGAAACACTGGAAAGTGCGGCAACTACGGTAGTAGCAGCCGATGCAATAGCCAATGTGGCGCCATGGCTGACGGCAACCGGGGAAAATCCAATCGCCATCGACGGTAGCGGAGCGTTGTTCAGCAGTGTGGTTGCTGACACCGTGGAAGACGGCCAGTTGATCACCCAGTTGACCCTGAAGGTCACCGGTTTGGCCGATGAGGCGGATGAGAAGCTGAAACTTGACGGCGAAGAGATTGGCTTAACCGACACCAATACCGGTACTACAGCCACCGGGGCTATTGATTATGCCGTGGCTGTAAGCGGTACAACTGCTACGGTAACCCTGACTCATGCTGGTCTTACAGAGGCCGAAGTGGGTGCTCTGGTCAGCGGGTTGGCCTACGTCAACAGCAAGAATGATGGTGGTGAGCCGCCCGTATCAACAGCGACTGATGGGTTGCGTGTAGTCACACTGGTCAGCCTGCAGGACAACGGTAAGGGTGATAACACGGGTCTTATTGGCCTGAGTTCAACGCAGGATGTGGGCAATACTTTACCGGGCAGCAATAATGCTCCAACAGCGACAGGTGATCTCAACGCCGATGTGAATGAAGGCGAAACGGTCACGCTGACGCAGACTGACCTGGGTGGCACCGACGCCGAGCAGTCCGGCCTCAATGTCCAACTGGCCAGCGCCACCACAAATGGCGTGCTGTTCCGCGACATCAACGGCAATGGCACTGTTGATGAGGGGGAAACGCTGACCGCAGGCAGCACCTTCACGCTGGCCGATGTCGAAAAAGGCCGTATCCAATACGAGCACGACGGCAGCGAAACGCTCGCAGACAGCTTTACCTTCCATATCAGTGATGGCCTTGCACTGAGTGATGCCGATGCGGACACCGCTGACGATCAGGCTGGAACCTTCGATATCACCGTTAACCCGGTGGATGATGCGCCGACGCTGACAGCTACTGCATTGGGTAGTAGTGCGACACCTATCGCCTTCACCGAAGGTGACGCAGGTAAGCCCTTGTTCGGTGACTCAGATGCTGACCCGATCGAAGCTGACGAAAACATCACCGGCCTGACGGTCATGATCAGTGGCCTGAAAGACAACAAAGCAGAAAATGTGGTTGTCGATGGCGAGAGCATAGCCTTGATAGCAGGCACCGGCACCACAAAGACCAATAGCGTTGGATATAGTGTTGTTGTTGCCGGCGGTACCGCCACGGTTACCCTCAGCAAAGATGCTGACGAAGCCACCTGGAACAGCCTGATTGACGGTCTTGCCTACCAAAATACCAGCGAGAACCCGACGGAAGGCAACCGTACTATCACGCTCACCAAAGTGACCGAAACGGGCGGCCCGAGCACAGACGTTACTATCACCAGTCATGTTGCAGTAACCGCTGTCAACGATGCGCCAACCTTGGCAGTGAATGGCTTCACGGTAGCAGAAGGTGGCTCAAAAACCTTGAGCACAACTGATATTGAGGCCAATGATGACGATCATGCGCTGAACACGCTGACCTACACCCTCAAGGCCGCACCGGCAAGGGGCGCTGTCTATATTGATGCCAACGGCAACGGTGTTCAGGATAGCGGCGAAGCGCTGACAACGGGTGAGTCCTTCAGCCATAGCCAGTTGGGTTCAGGCAAGGTGCGCTATCAGCACAATGACGGTGAAAACGACGACAGCTTTACCCTGAGCGTCAGCGATCCTGAAGCAGCCAGCTCAGCTGATGTCGCGCTGAACATCACCCGCACACCGGTCAATGATGCGCCTGTAATAACCGGCTTGAACACCGATATTCTGGGCTACCCTGCCAACTCCGCTGCCAAAACCCTGGAGCAGGGCGGTGATGTTGTCATCAACGACCCGGATTCTGCCGACTTCGATGGTGGCAAGCTGCAAGTCTCGATTACCTTCAACCG
>Ga0114984_1000223_pt1 | contig 22722 bp, 17 predicted proteins | sample Shrwel1BS1Day1_FD_96987 | JGI IMG/M metagenome (GOLD analysis project Ga0114984, IMG submission 96987) | Subsurface microbial communities from deep shales in Ohio, USA - Utica-3 well 1 S-1-Day1 | ecosystem: Environmental > Aquatic > Deep subsurface > Shale gas/oil reservoir > Produced water/Flow...
GGATCAGATCGTCGTAGGTGTGCGGGTTGCTGAAGCGCTCGTATTTGACGCAAACCGTCAGCGCGACGGCAACCAGTTGGCCGTTGTCCTCAATACAGATCTGCCCGTCAGGGAACTGTTCGACCAGTGCCTTGATCGTCTCTTTGGGCCAGGCCCCGCCAATGTCATCGTAGACCAGGTCCATCAACTCCTGAAGCTGTTCGTAGTCATCCAGCGTCAGGTTGCGGAGATTGAGGTGCAGCTCATCATGGGGCATTCAGAGAGACTCCAGTTTGGCGATGGCTTTGAGGAAGGTTTCGCCGTACTTTTCCAGCTTGGCGGCACCGACACCGTTGATCGCGCCAAGTTCTTCGATAGTGCCGGGCCGGCGTTCCATCATTTCGAACAGGGTGGTGTCGTGGAAGATCACGTAGGGCGGCACGCCCTGCTGGTTGGCCAGATTCTTGCGGCAGGCACGAAGATGATCCCAGGCGGCCTGATCGACGATCTGGTCGGACGCGAAGCTTTTGCGTCCTGAGCTGCTGCGCCCTGACGAGGTCTTTTTCTGCACCGGGTCCTTGCGCAGCAGGACCGTCTCCTCGCCCTTGAGGAGTGGCCGGCAGCGTTCGGTCAGTTGCAAGGCGCCGTAGCCCTCGGGATCGGCCCTGAGATAACCGTTAGCCACCAGTTGCCGGAACACCGATTTCCACTCGTTGGCACTCAGTTCGGTGCCAATACCATAGGTGGACACCCGGTCGTGGCCGGCCTGCAGGATGCGCTCGTTCCCGGAGCCCCTCAAGACATCGATCAGGTAGGTCACGCCGAAGCGCTGGCCGGTGCGGTAAACGCAGGAGAGAGCTTTCTGGACTGCCACGGTGCCATCCCAGGTCTCGGGAGGATTCAGGCAGGTGTCGCAGTTGCCGCAGGGTTCTTGCAGGTCGTCGCCGAAATAACGCAGCAGAACCTGGCGGCGGCAACTGGTGACCTCGCACAGGCCGAGCATGGCATCGAGCTTCTGGCGTTCGACGCGTTTGAACTGGTCATTGCCCTGGGAGCCCTCGAGCATCTGGCGCAGTTTGATGACGTCCTGCAGCCCGTAAACCATCCAGGCGGTTGAAGGCTTGCCATCCCGGCCGGCCCGGCCGGTTTCCTGGTAGTAGGCTTCCAGGCTTTTGGGCAGATCCAGATGGGCCACAAAGCGGACATCGGGTTTGTCGATGCCCATGCCAAAGGCAATGGTGGCGACGATGATGACTCCGTCTTCCCGCAGAAAACGGTTCTGGTGCCGCGCCCGCTGCTCGGCATTGAGACCCGCGTGGTAAGGCAGTGCGGTGAAGCCCTTGTCCGAGAGCATCCGGGCTGTGGAATCAACCTTGTTACGGGACAGGCAGTAGACAATCCCGCACTCGCCCTCGTGTTCAGCCCGGATAAAGTCCAGCAGCTGCTTGTTGGCGTTGGTCTTGGGGGCGATGCGGTACTGGATGTTCGGGCGGTCGAAACCGCTGACAAAATGCCGGGCTTCGGTCAGTGACAGCCGTTCGGCAATCTCCTTCCGGGTGCGCTCATCGGCAGTGGCCGTCAGCGCAATGCGCGGGACGCCGGGAAATTCGCCGGCCAGCATGCTCAGTTGCAGGTAATCCGAGCGGAAATCGTGGCCCCATTGGGAAACACAGTGGGCCTCGTCGATGGCGAACAGCGAGATCGAGGCGTTGTGCAGCAGCTCGATGGTCCTGGACTGGATCAGCCGCTCCGGCGCGCAGTAGAGCAGGTCCAGTTCGCCGGTGGTCAGGGCATACTCGGTGGCGCGGGCCTGATCCATGTCCATGGTGGAATTCAGGAAGGCGGCTTTGACGCCCAGCTCCCTCAGTGCCGCGACCTGATCCTGCATCAATGCAATCAGTGGCGATATGACAATCGCCGTACCCGGCCGCACCAGGGCCGGCACCTGGTAGCACAGCGATTTGCCACCACCGGTGGGCATCAGGACCAGGGCATCTCCGCCATTGACTACTTCGCGAACAATGTCACCCTGCAGTGGACGGAATGACTCGTAACCGAAAACCTCGTGCAAAATCTGCTCGGGGTCTCTCCGGGTCGCGGTGGGCCTTTCTGTGGCGAGCTGTTCGAAATCCTGGTCAAGTTGCATAGCTGAACCGTGAGTGTCTTCCTTCTTGGGGCGAAGAGATAATGAAAGGGAGATAGATGGCGCCAATTCCGTGGCGCGAGTGGAATGATACCAGAATAATCCGGCAGGTTGGTCAAGGTGCCTTTCGGGTGAGGCAAAGCTGCCTGAGAAACGCTACAATACCGCGGTTTTTGAACCAGACATTTCCCGGCGTAATCCGTTGGATACGATAACAACAGGGTTTCAATGCACGAATTTGATGCCATCCGTCCTTATTCGGACGAAGAAACCGGTCCGGCCATACAGCGCCTGGTCAACGATCGGGAGTTTCTCGACATGGTCGGGCGTTTCAAGTCGCCCACCCTTGAGCGCTGGGCGCCCGCGGTACTGCGGTTTTTCATCCGCCGCTGGCTGATCAGCAATTTCGGTCATTTCACCCGTGTGGATGACCTGCAGGCCAGGCTGTCCACTTATGTGGGTGAACTGATTGAGGGCACTACCACCCGGGTCACCACGAGTGGTCTGGAGAATCTGGACAAGCACAGCGCCCACCTGTTCATCTCCAATCACCGGGACATCGTGTTCGATCCCATGGTGGTGAACTTCCTTTTGTTCCGGAACGGGTTCTATACCACGCGTATCGCGATCGGTGACAACCTGCTCCAGAACCGGGTATTCGCGGAAATGATGCGGCTCAACAAGAGCTTCGTGGTGCGCCGGAACATGACCAGCCCGCGGGAAATGCGGGACGCGTACATGACGCTTTCCGCCTTCATCAATCACAGTATCGACACCAATCAAAGTATCTGGATTGCCCAACGGGAAGGCCGCGCCAAGGATGGGCTGGATTACACCGATCCGGCCATCATCAAGATGTTCTACATGAGCCGCAAGAAGAGCGGGCTGAGCTTCGGCGAGGCCATGAATCGCCTTCATATCGTGCCGGTTTCGATTTCCTATGAGTACGATCCCTGTGACGTCGACAAAGCCAAAGAACTGGAAACCCGGGCGCGGACCGGCAGCTACATCAAGACCGAAGGAGAGGACAGCGAGCAGATCGTGAAGGGCCTGACCGGATTCAAGGGCCATGTGCATGTGCACTTTAGCGCACCGATCGTGGACGCTCCGGAAAATCCCAGGGAGCTGGCAAGCCGGATTGACCACGAAATGCACGCCAATTACCACCTGCATGCCTCGAATCTGGTGGCCTACCAGCAACGCGGACTTCACCCGGATGCTCATGCCACCCCGGAAACGGTCACCGAATCCGTGGTGACTGCGGAAACCTGGTCACCGGCGGATATCGCGGCCGCCGAGGCGGAGATGGAGCGGCGGCTGGAGGCCTGTGACCCGGCCATCCGGCCTTACCTGCTGGACATGTACGCCAATCCTGTGGTCACAGCGCTTCAGGCGACACTAGACCCATAACATGGCGCCCATCTCCAGCGGATGGCTCAAAGCCGGATGGTAGGGATACATGCGCAGCCGGAGCGTCTGCAGGCCGGGATAGGGCGGTGGAACCCGTGTTGCAAACACGGTTTTACCGTCCTGCTCGCTTTCCATGGTGAGCAGGAAGCGATCCGTGCCGGGTGCCTCGTGGCTGCCGGTGCATTCGGGCGTGACCAGGCACTCCACCCGAACATCCCTGGCGGTCAGGCCATTAAGCACTGCCTCGACCCGTAACTCCACCGTTTCATCATAGGCACACTGGCATTCCACAGAGCCGACAACAGACAGGGACACGCCCGGCCACGCTTCGCGCACCCTGGCCTTCCACTCTGCCAGATCCCGGGCCGCCCTGGCGCCGTCGGCGAGCAACCTCTGGCCCTGGGAGGAGGCCGGTTCGTAATAGCGTTCCACATAGTCCATCACCATGCGCTGGCTGTTGAACCGGGGTGTGACGGTCTTCATGGAGGCTTTCGAGCGGGCTACCCAGCCCTTTGAGTAGCCCTGAGAGGCGCGGTCGTAGTAGATCGGGACGATCTCGAACTCCAGCAGGTCCAGAAGGTCCCGGGCTTCCTCCTCATTGCGAAATCCGGGATCCAGGCCGATGTCTCTCGGGTTGATGGCCCAGCCATTGGTGCCGTCGTAACCTTCGCCCCACCAACCATCCAGGACGCTGAGATTAAGCGCACCGTTAAGGGCGGCTTTTTCACCGGAGGTGCCGCTGGCTTCCTTCGGATACTCCGGGTTGTTCAGCCAGACGTCGACACCGGCGAGCAGGTAACGGGCCATGGCCTGGTCATAATCCTCCAGCAGGATGATATGGCCCATCAGGGAGGGTTCCATGGAGAGGTCGTGTATGACCTTGATCAGTTGTTGCCCCGGCCTGTCCTTCGGGTGTGCCTTGCCGGCGAAAATCAGCACCACAGGGTGTTCGGGGTTGGTCAGCAGGCGCTTGAGACGTTCCAGGTCCGAGAAGATCAGGGTGGCGCGCTTATAGGTGGCAAAACGGCGCGCAAACCCGATGACCAGGGTGTCTTTTTCCGGCGACACCAGCTGTCGCGTCATTCGTTCCGTTACCGAGTGACCGGTGCCATTGCGTTCGTGCTGCCGTGCCAGCTGTTCCACTACGAATTCGCCCATTTTCTGTTTCAGGGCCTTGTGCACACTCCAGTAGTGATAGTCGGGAATGTGGTCAACGAAATCCCAGAAACCGGGATTCCGCAGCTCGCTTTTCCAGGTGGGTGCCTGAATATCGAACAGGCTTGCCCATTCCGGCGCCAGGAAAGTCGGCACATGGACACCATTGGTGATATAGCCGAGGGGATTCTCGGAAGGCGGCACCTGCGGCCAGACATACCCTTCCATGCCCGAAGCCACGCTGCCGTGGATGCGACTGACCCCGTTGTGGAAACGGGAGCCCCGAAGCCCCAGGGTGGTCATGTTGAATCTGTCTCCGCCGTCGCGGATGCCAAGAGCAAAGACCTTTTCGAAATCCAGGCCGGATTCCTCCAGATAGTCGCCCAGGGCATGCTGCACCAGCTCCCGGGAGAATATGTCATGGCCGGCCGGTACCGGCGTGTGGGTGGTGAACAGGGTCGAAGCGGCAACCGCCTCCAGCGCTGTTTCGAACCCGAGGCCTTGTTCTATCAACTGGCGACACCGTTCGAGGACCTGGAAGGCGGCATGCCCTTCATTGATGTGCCAAGCTGAAGGTTGCAGCCCAAGTGCCTCAAGGACCCGTGTACCACCGATACCCAACAGTATTTCCTGGCTGATCCGGGTGGACTCGTCGCCGCCATAGAGCTGGAGTGTCAGGTTCTGGTCTTCGTCACTGTTCTCCGGCGTGTGGCTGTCCAGGAGGTAGAGACGAATGTGGCCGACCCGGGCTTCCCAAACCCTTGCGGTGACAGTCCGGCCGGGGAAGGGCACGGTAACCTTCAGGAGTTCGCCATTCACCTGCACGGGGGAGATCGGAAGTTCGTCACTGGAATGGGATTTGTAGCGGGCAATCTGATTGCCCTGGGCATCTATGCTCTGGATGAAGTAGCCCTGCTGGTACAACAGCCCGACGGCCACGAAGGGCAGGCCCAGGTCGCTCGCTGCCTTGCAATGATCTCCCGCGAGAATCCCGAGACCGCCGGAGTAGATCGGAAAGCTTTCATGGAATCCGAACTCCGCACAGAAGTAGGCGACCAGATCCCGTGCGGGATCCAGTATTTCGGTCACTTCCGGGCCCGGCTCGGCCTCCACATAGACATCGTAACTGTTCAGAACCTGGCGATACTCTGCAAGAAATGCACGGTCCCGCGCAGCCTCGTCAAGACGCTCTTGTGCTACCCGGCGAAGAAACAGTTTGGGATTGTGCTCAACCCTTTGCCAGAGTATCGGGTCAATACGGGCAAACAGATTCCTCACACCGTAATCCCAGCTGTAGAACAGGTCGTTGGCCAGCTCTTCCAGTCGTTCAAGACCTTCCGGAATCCTGGGTTGCGCTTCAAGCCTGTACTCTGTGACCTTGCTCATGATCGTTCTCCTGTAAAGGAATCTGCTGCGTTGGCGTCAGTTTCGTTTGCATTGCTCGGTCAGAATCGACTGGTACAGGGCCAGATATTCCCGGGCCCGGTACTTCCAGGAATAATCACCCGCCATGCCGTTGCGCTGCAGGTGCCGCCATTGCTTACGGTTACTGTAGTATTCCAGCGCCCGGTCGATCGCGTCCAGGAACGCATCCGCGTCGGGTCGCTCAAAACAGAAACCGGTGGCGCTGCTGCCAGCCGCCTGGCCAGGATCCACGACGGTGTCCTTCAGGCCGCCGACGGCATGCACAACCGGGATGGTGCCATAGCGCATACTGAACATCTGGTTGAGACCGCAGGGTTCAAAACGGGAGGGCATCAGAAACATGTCCGCCCCGGCGGTGATCCTGTGGGCCAGTGGTTCGTCATAACCCACGGTCAGGGACACTTGCCCGGGATGCTCCCTTGCCAGGGTCCGGAGGGGATCGGTATATCGAGCCTCCCCTGAACCGAGAATGGCAAACTGGCAACCTTTTTCAAGCAGGGGCGGAATGATGGCCAGCAGCCAATCGATACCTTTCTGCTCCACCAACCGTCCGATGGATCCGAACAGGGGCGCGCCGTTGACTTCCAGTCCCAGCTGTTGCTGGAGCCCGGCCTTGCACTGGCTCTTGTTGCTGAGGCTGTCGGGCCCGTAATGAAAGTCGAGGTACCGGTCATCCGAGGGGTTCCAGATCCGGGTGTCGATGCCATTCAGGATTCCGGAGAGCCGGTCCGAACGGTATCGGAGCAGCCCGTCCAGGCCGTAGCCGAATTCCGGAGTCTGGATTTCCTGAGCATAGGTGGGACTCACTGTGGTGATTCTGTCAGCGTAAACCAGCCCACCCTTGATGAAGCACAGCTGACCCTGGAATTCCAGCCGGTCGAAACGCCAGAGTGAATCCGGCAGCCCCATCGCCCGGAAAGTCTCCTGGGAAAACAGGCCCTGGTACGCCAGGTTATGGATGGTAAAAACGGTGCCGGGCCGGTTGGGCAGATGATCCAGGAAAACAGGTACCAGGGCGGACTGCCAGTCATTGCAGTGCACGATGTCCGGCGCCCAGCCAAGACCAAGCTGGCCGCTGGCCATCATTGCTGCGACCTGACAGAACAACTGGTACCGGTAGGCATTGTCCCACCAGTCCTCGCCTTCCTCGTTCTGGTAGGGATTGCCCGGACGGTCAAAAAGTGCCGGGCAGTCCACCAGCCAGAGACTGACGGCGGTTCCGGGCAGCCGGGTGCGCCAGAGTGCAACCTGGTACTGGCCAATGCTCAGCCTCGCCTTGCTTTGGCTGCCGGCGGTTCGCGCAGCTTCCATTGCCGCCGGGTAGCCGGGTAGCAGTATCTGGATGTCACACTCCTGCCGGCTCAGAGCCTCGGGCAGGCTGGCAGAAACATCCGCAAGACCTCCGGTCTTGATCACCGGGTAGACCTCACTGGTAACAAAAAGAACCCGTTTCATGATTCCGGTCTGAGAACAACGGCCGCCAGCGGTGGCAGCGTGAGTTCGAGCGAGCAGGGGCGGTCCATCCAGGGTACCTCACGGGCTTCCAGGCCGCAGGGATTGCCGACGTTACTCCCTCCGTAGTATTCCGAGTCCGAGTTGAGTACTTCCACCCAGCGTCCGCCGTACGGTACGCCAATCCGGTACCCGTACCTGGGCACCGGGGTGAAGTTGATCACCACCACTGTGACTTCACTTTCTCCCCGGCGCAGGTAGCTGATGGTCGACTGGGGGGAATCGTGGCAGTCGATCCATTCGAAGCCGTCGCCATAGTAATCGCGGGCGTGCAGGGAAGGCTCCCGCCGGTAGAGTCCGTTCAGGTCCTGCACCAGCTTCTGAAGACCCCGGTGCTCGGGATATTGCAGGAGGAACCAGTCCAGCTCCCGGGATTCACTCCATTCCTGACGCTGTCCGAACTCCCCACCCATGAACAGAAGCTTGGAACCGGGGTAGGTAAACTGGAAGCTGAACAGCAGGCGCAAATTGGCCCGCTGCTGCCAGTCGTCCCCGGGCATCTTGCTCAACAGGCTGCCCTTGCCGTGAACCACCTCATCGTGAGAGAGCGGAAGAATGAAGTTTTCGGAGAACGCATAGAGCAACCCGAACGTGAGTTTGTCATGGTGGTACTGGCGGTAGATTGGGTCAAGCTGCAGATATTCCAGGGAATCGTGCATCCAGCCCATGTTCCACTTCAGGTTGAATCCCAGCCCTCCGATTTCCGGCGGGCGTGTCACCTGCGGCCAGGAGGTGGATTCCTCGGCGATCACCAGAGTGCCCGGGAACCGGCTCTGGCAAACCTGGTTCAGGCTCTTCAGGAAGTCGATGGCCTCAAGGTTTTCATGGCCGCCGTGAACGTTTGGGAGCCATTCTCCCGGATTGCGGGAGTAGTTGAGATAAAGCATGGAGGCAACCGCATCCACCCTCAGACCGTCCATGTGGAAAGTGTCGAGCCAGTACAGGGCACTGCCAATCAGAAAGTTCCTTACTTCATGTCGACCGTAATTGTAGATCAGGGTGCCCCATTCCTTGTGCTGGCCCCGGCGCGGGTCCTCATGTTCGTAGAGGGCCGTACCATCGAATTTTGCCAGCGCATGCTCGTCTTCGGGAAAATGACCGGGCACCCAGTCCAGGATCACCCCGATGTTGTTGCGATGGCATTGGTCAACCAGGTAACGCAGATCGTCGGGTGCGCCGAAACGGCTGGTGGGGGCGTAGTAACCGGTGGTCTGGTAACCCCACGACTCATCCAGGGGGTGCTCGGTAACCGGCAGCAGCTCGATGTGGGTGAAGCCCTGTTCCCGGACATAGGGAATCAGCTGGTCGGCCAGTTCCCGGTAGGTCAGCCAACGGCCGGAGCCATGGTGCTGCCAGGAAGCGGCATGTACTTCGTAAACGGAGACCGGAGACTGCTGCCAGGCCCACCTGCTGCGCCGGGCAAGCCAGTCACCATCACCCCAGCTGTAATTACCCCGTTGCACCACCACGGCCGCATTGGAGGGGCGCAGCTCGAAAAACTGACCGTAGGGGTCGGTCTTGAAGATCTGCTTGCCGGACCGCGTGGTGATGGCAAACTTGTACTGGGAACCGTTGCCGGCGCCCGGCACGAAAGCGGACCAGACTCCGGAGGATCCGTGCGCGGTCATGGGGTGGTGTCCGGGGCTCCAGTCATTGAAGTCACCCACCACGCTCACCGCAGTTGCATTGGGTGCCCACACGGCAAATCGGACACCCTCGGTACCGTTCCGGGTCTGGATATGGGCTCCGAGCACATTGTAGATGTGCCAATGGCGCCCTTCGCCGAAAAGGTATAAATCAAAATCGCTCAGGGTGGGGCTTTCCATGGATTGCGCTTCTTCCTTACCGGGTTCCCGGGTAGTAAACGCCTGCCGGCGCCTTCGAAAAATGACTTGTAACGATTCTACGTCATATTCCTGTGATAATGTTCTAATATTATTACGATGGTAAGAAGGCTGTCGATGTGGCGCAAGGGCTCACGGCAGTAAGTATCAAGTCAGACGATTTGCAGGGAAGGATTCATGCATACGGCTCAGCGTTTTGTCAGTCGCCTCACTCGCCAGACACTTGCTCTGGTACTCGCCGGGGGGCGCGGCTCCCGGCTTCACGATCTCACCAAGTGGCGTGCCAAGCCCGCCATGCCATTCGGCGGAAAATTCCGGATCATCGATTTTCCACTGTCCAATTGCGTCAACTCCGGCATAGGGCAGGTCGGTGTGATCACCCAGTACAAATCCCATTCACTGATCCGGCACATCCAGCGGGGCTGGAGCTTCCTGCGTGGGGAGCTCGACGAGTTCGTGGAACTGTTGCCGGCCCAGCAGCGGATCGAAACCTCCTGGTACGAGGGCACGGCGGATGCCGTGCTGCAGAATCTCGACATCATTCGCAGCCACTATCCGGAGTATGTCCTGATCTTGGCCGGGGACCACGTCTACAAGATGGATTACGGAACCATGCTGGCCGCCCATGTTCAAAGCGAAGCCGACATCACGGTTGGTTGTATCGAGGTTCCGGTCGAGGAGGCGTCCGCCTTCGGGGTCATGGATGTGGATGAGGAAATGAAGATCCGGGAGTTTGACGAAAAGCCGGAGAATCCCCGGCCCATGCCAGGCAACACGGGCAAAGCACTGGCCTCCATGGGCATTTATGTGTTCAGCACCCAGGTGCTGTTCGATGAACTGATCCGGGACCATCAGATGCAGGGCACATCCTCCCATGATTTCGGCAAGGATATTATCCCGTCAGTCATCCGCCGGTTGCGGGTGATGGCGTTTCCGTTCCGGGACCCGGTCGAGAATAAACCGGCCTATTGGCGGGACGTGGGTACCATCGATTCGCTGTGGCAGGCCAACCAGGAGCTGATCGGTGTGAGCCCGGAACTTAACCTCTACGATTCCGATTGGCCGATCTGGACTTACCAGGAGCAGCTGCCACCGGCCAAGTTCGTCTTTGACGATGAGAATCGGCGGGGTACTGCTGTGGATTCCATGGTTGCCGGCGGCTGCATTGTTTCCGGAGCCATGGTGCGGCATTCGTTGTTGTTTTCACATGTGAGGGTGAATTCGTTCTCCGAGGTGACTGATTCGGTGATCTTTCCGGACGTTGAAATTGGCAGGAATTGCCGGGTCCATCGGGCCCTGATCGATCGTGGCTGCAAGATCCCGGAAGGTACCCGGATCGGCCTTGACGCGGACGAGGATCGCAAGCGTTTTCTCGTTTCCCCCAAAGGCATTGTTGTGGTAACACCCGAGATGCTCGGGCAGGACTACCCCCATGGCCTCTGACGCAAAGACACCGGTAGTGCTGTGCTGGCACATGCACCAGCCGGCGTATCAGGACCTGAACACCGGCCAATTTCTGTTTCCCTGGGTGTATCTGCACTCCATCAAGGACTACAGCGATATGGCCGCGCATCTGGAGGCGCATCCGAAGGCCCGGGCCGTGGTGAATTTTTCGCCGGTGCTGCTGGAGCAGATCCAAACCTACCTGGTCCAGATCGAGCGTTGGCGTCACGGGGCTGGATCCATTGGCGATCCGCTCCTGGCGGCTCTGGTTGCCGAAACTCTGCCGGAACCCGGAAGCCCGGCATTCCAGGACCTCATGAACAAGGCCCTGAGGGCCAATCCGGAACGGATTATCAAACGCTTTCCAGCCTATGCCCGCCTCGCTGATCTGGCCGAGCTTTACCGGTCCAAGCCGGAAATCCAGCGCTACATCTCGCCATCCTTCCTGATCGACCTGCTGGTCTGGTACCACTTGGGCTGGATGGGAGAAACCGTACGCCAGAGCAACCCCTGTATCCAGAGCCTCCAGGAAAAAGGCGCCGGTTTCACCATGGACGACCGGACTGCGTTACTGGATGTGATTTTCGAGGTGATGGCCGGAATCGGGCCGAGGTATCGGCACCTGGCAAAGACAGGACAGGTTGAGCTTTCTGTCAGCCCCTACAGTCATCCGATCCTGCCTCTGTTGCTGGACCTGGAGTCGGCCAGGGAAACCATGCCGGACATTGCCTTGCCGTCACACGCCCACTATCCGGGAGGGGACTTACGGGCGAGTTGGCAGTTAAAGCAGGCCAGGGAGACCTTCAGACATTTCTTCGAGACGGACCCCGAGGGGTGCTGGGCGTCGGAAGGCGGTCTGAGCCAGGCGACTCTGGACCAGCTGGGAAAACACGGGTTCCGATGGTCGGCCAGCGGAGATTCCGTCATCCACAACAGCATGAACCTGGCCCGGGAAAACGGTGGCCTTCCGGAGGTAACGGGCATTCATCAGCCCTTCCGATTTGGCGATAGCGACCTTACCGTCTTTTTCCGGGACGATGGACTTTCCGACCTGATCGGATTTACCTATGCGGACTGGCATGCCGACGATGCGGTTGGTGACCTTGTGCATCATATGGAAAATATTGCAGGCCATGCCCAAGGCAAAAACAGGCCGGTAATATCCGTGATTCTGGATGGCGAGAATGCCTGGGAGTATTACCCGGAAAACGGCATCCATTTTCTCGACCGGCTGTACTCTGTTCTGGAAGATCACCCCCGGCTGAGGCTGGCAACCTACAGTGAACTGCTTGATCAGCCGGTCGCCGAACCGGTGCAAGTTCCCCACCTTGTAGCCGGAAGCTGGATCTATGGCACCTTTTCCACCTGGATCGGTGATCCCGACAAGAACCGTGCCTGGGACCTGTTGTGCGAAGCAAAAACCCATTATGACCGGGTGATGGATAACGGCAGCCTGAGTTCCGAGGAAAAACAGGCCGCACAGCATCAGCTCGCATTGTGTGAGGGATCTGACTGGTTCTGGTGGTTCGGCGATTATAACCCGGCGCAGATTGTTCAGGACTTCGAGCGCCTTTACCGCAGGCACCTGGTCAATCTGTATGAACGGATTGGTTATCCGGCACCGCCATCGGTATTCCAGCAACTGAGCCAGGGTGGCGGGCAACCGGCTCGCGGCGGAGCCATGCGGCCGGGCCACGACAAGGATGCTGAGACCCCATGAGTACGGAAGAAATATCGCAACGCCTTTTCGAAGCACGTCGGGCGGGGGTTTTGTTGCACCCGACGGCACTTGGGGGGGAATATGGAATTCTTGGTGCCACTGCCCGTCGCTTCGTTGATTTCATGGCGAAGAGTGGTCTGAGCATCTGGCAGACCTTGCCGGTGGGGCCGACCCACAGTGATCTGTCACCGTACCAGTCACTCTCTGCCCACGCCGGTCATCCCGACTTTATCGACCTGTCAGAGCTGGTCGCGCTTGGTCTGATACGGCGGGATGAGCTCGACCCCTCCGCAGAAAGGAGCAAACAGGTACTGGTCAAACTGGCCGCCAGGCGCTTTTTTGGCGGGGAAGGGCAGTTACGCCGCCAGGATTTCGAAGATTTCTGCTCGGAACAGGGTGACTGGCTCGACGACTTCTCAATCTTCTGTGGTATACGGGAGACGCTGCAAGGCATGAGCTGGACAGAATGGCCGGCGCCACTGCGGGACCGACATCCCGAGGCAGTTGCGCAGTTTGTCCGGGAAAATGCAGAACCGATCCAGGCGGTCCGGTTCGAACAGTTCCTGTTCCGGCATCAGTGGCAATCGCTCAAGGCATACGCTGCCGAGCGTGGTGTTTTGCTTTTTGGCGATATTCCGATTTTTGTGGCCCATGACAGCGCCGATGTCTGGGCCAATCGTCATCTTTTCAAGCTGGACCGTGAGGGCAATCCAACTGTCGTCGCCGGCGTTCCGCCGGATTACTTTTCCTCGGAGGGTCAGCATTGGGGGAACCCGATTTACGACTGGGACGCCATGGCCGAAGACGGTTACCAGTGGTGGCTGCAACGGCTGGAGAGCCAGCGCCAGCTGTTTGACCTGATCCGGATCGACCACTTTCGTGGCCTTGAATCTTTCTGGGAAATTCCGGAGGCAACGCCGCAGCCCCGGTTCGGGTATTGGGCCCCGGGACCGGGCCGCAAGTTCCTGAACGCGTGCTTCGAACGTTTCCCCGGATTGCCACTGGTTGCTGAAAACCTTGGCATCATCAGCGATGAAGTCGAGCAGTTGCGTCGGGAGTTCAGGCTCCCCGGCATGACCGTTATCCAGTTCGGGTTCGATGGCAACCCGGATAACCCGCACCTGCTGCACCGGCACCAACCCGGGGACCTTGTTTATACCGGCACCCACGACAATGATACCAGCCTTGGCTGGTATCAGAGCCTGGATGATCACACCAGAACCTATGTAAACCGGTACCTCGGCACTGATGGCACCGGGATGCCCTGGCCAATCGTGGAGGCGGCTTTCAGCTCGGTATGTTGGTTGGCGATGGTACCGATGCAGGATTTTCTGGGGCTGGGCTCGGAGGCGCGCTTCAACACACCGGGCACCGTACAGGGCAACTGGGTCTGGCAACTGGAACTGTCGCAGTGCACGGATGAGCTTGCTGAAAAAATCCGGGAAGCGATCTCTCGGCATGAACGAATCCGGTTCTGACTGTTTATATATTGACCAGCATCGTCGTGATGCTGTAAACGTGGGTGTACAAGAAACAGGCATCTTTTGATAAACGCCAAGCCTGTTCAGGGAGGGCATGATGGAACACAGACTCAGCAAACGCGTCGCCGGAAGACTTTCAATCCTGGTCTATAAACGAGGAATGCCTGTCGCCACCGGGCAGGTCCGCAATGCCTCACGGAGAGGCGTTTTTGTCTCCACCGACTATGATGATGTAAACCTGAACCAGACCCTCGAGCTGGAACTCTGTTATCCGGAGAAAACCGGAAAACCGCTTCGCAGGCTCAATGCCCTCGTCGTAAGAAAATCACGCAATGGATTAGGCCTTGACTTTGACGGTGGGGATAATAATGCGCTGGCTATTACGAAACTTCTCGACTGGCTGACCACGCACCACCCGATGTTTCATTATGATTCTTCGCCGGACAGGGTACCTGACCTATTGATTGATCCTGACGTATCAGCAACAAAGGGAATTCAACACCGATGACGCTAGCGGCCTACCGGCCAAGAAGGCAGTTGCCTGAGGCCCTTAATGGATTGTTCACCCTTGCTCTGGACCTGAGATGGAGCTGGCATCACGGCAGTGACGTGCTGTGGCGCTCCCTGGATCAGGAGACCTGGGACAGTACCCACAACGCATGGCTGGTGCTCAACAGTACCTCGGGAGAGCATCTGGACGAGCTCAGCCGGGATCCGGAGTTTCTGGCCCGGTACCGGGAACAGATGGATGCCCACGACCGGTTCGTCCGCACCAGAACCTGGTATTCCGAGCAGTGCAGGGACGAACTGGACCGTGGCATCGTCTTCTTCTGTATGGAATACGGACTGAGCGAGTCCTTGCCGCTGTATAGTGGTGGTCTTGGCGTTCTTGCCGGGGATTACCTTAAGGCGGCCAGCGATCTTGGCGTTCCCGTGACCGCCGTTGGCCTGCTTTACCAGCAGGGCTACTTTCGCCAGGCCATCAGTAACGATGGCGAGCAGCTGGAATTCTACCCCTACAATGACCCCACCATGCTACCGGTATCTCCACTACGGGATGAGGATGATCAGTGGTTGCGGGTGATCGTGCCGTTGCCCGGCCGGGATGTGCGCCTGAGAGCCTGGGTCGGTCAGGTAGGGCATTGCGACCTGTTGCTTCTGGACAGCAACGACCCCCGCAATGAACCCGGGGACCGGGGTATTACCAGTGAATTGTACAGCGGCGATCCGGAAAAACGGCTGCAGCAGGAGATGATCCTCGGTATCGGCGGCTGGCGCGTGCTGCGGGCCCTGGGCAGGGACCCTGTCGCATGCCATCTTAACGAGGGTCACTGTGCCCTGGCGCTGATTGAACGGGCTTTTGGATGGGCCCGTGACAACGAGCGCGATTTCGACACCGCCCGCATGGCAACCCGTGCAACCAACCTGTTCACTACCCATACCGCGGTGGCCGCCGGTTTCGACCGGTTTCCGAGGCGGTTGGTACAACTCTACCTGAGCCCCTGGCTGGCCGGGAAGGATCTGACCGTGGACCAGTTGATGGATCTGGGTACCCACAACTTGGATCAGGACACCACCGGGGACCCCTTGCTGAACATGGCATGGCTTGCCCTGAACATGAGCGGGCGGGTCAACGGCGTCAGCAGGATCCACAAAAAGGTCTCCCAGACCGCCTTTCAGGACTTCTTCCCCCGGTGGCCCACGGAGGACATTCCGGTGGAATGTGTCACTAATGGAATCCATACGCCAAGCTGGGATTCTCCGGAATCCGATGAACTCTGGACCCGGGCCTGTGGCAAGGATCGCTGGCGCCGTTCGATGGAAACCAGTTGCCCGATGAGCGGGATCTCTGATCAGGACCTCTGGGACATGCGCCTTGCCCACAGAAAGCGCCTGATTCAATACCTGCACCGGCGCCTCGCGAGTCAACACTGTGAACACAATCCCGGAAACGACCCCGCAGCGGCTTGCGGCCTGCTCCTGGACAACGAAACCCTGACCCTGGGCTTTGCCAGAAGGTTCACGGACTACAAGCGGCCCAATCTGCTACTGAGCGACCCTGGCCGGCTTCTGGGCTTGCTTAATAACCGGGACAAGCCGGTACAGATCGTACTGGCCGGCAAGGCTCACCCTAATGACAAGCCAGGTAAGGAGCTGATCCGGCGCTGGAAGCAGTTTTCGAGAATGCCGGAAGCCGAGGGCAAGGTTGTGTTCATTGAGGATTATGACCTGGGCGTCGCAAACCAGCTGGTTCAGGGCGTGGATGTCTGGCTCAATACCCCGCGCCATCCCTGGGAGGCCTGTGGTACCAGCGGCATGAAAGTGCTCGTGAATGGTGGTCTGAACCTGTCCCAGTTTGACGGTTGGTGGGCCGAAGCCTGGAATCCGGATGTGGGCTGGGCGATCAGGCCCGATGCCACCTTCGAGGAGCTCAGTCACACCAACGACCATGATGAATCCGACGCCCGGGAACTGTTTGAGCTGCTGGAAAATCAGGTGATCCCGGCATTTTACCGCATCGATCAGGAAGGGCGGCCCATAGACTGGATCAGGATGATTCGGGCCAGTATGGATCAGCTGACACCATATTATTCAGCCAATCGCATGGTTCGGGAATATGTAGAGGATTTCTATCGCCCTATGGCAGCGTTGGGCAAACAGCGGGACCCGGATACGGCATATGCCATGGTTCAGGAAACGCGTGAAATCAATGCCCACTGGTCCCGCCTCCGGTTTACCTCATTTGAGGTTGAGGAACAGGATCAGAGCCAGACCTTTATTGTGGATGTCTACCTGGACGGGGTGCCGGCCGAGCATATCGGCGTTGAGCTGGTGGCAGAAACCTCTGAATACGGCCCCCGGCTGGTGCAGGCCATGGAGCGCATTCAGGCCATGGAAGGATCAGCCCGGGGCTGGATCTACCAGTGCACCGTCCCCGCCCGCCCGGAAGGCCATTACACGCCCAGAATCCGGGTCAGAGACGATCGCCTGAACCTGCCTCTGGAAAACGCCTCGGTGCTCTGGCTGCGGTAGTTATAGCTGTGATAGCTATCAGCCCCGCCGGAAGGCGGGCGAGAGCACAACCCGTAAGACGGTCAAGACCTTAGCGTGCAAGGACGCGCAAATTAAATCGACGTAAATAACAGATAAATTAGGATCTTTACTATGGAAAACATCGTGAGGTTGGTCCATTTTCAGTAATGAACACCGAACGAATCGGTTAAGGAGAACAAGTCATGGCACGTACAAAATCTTTCGCACTGGCGCTGGCAACCCTTTCAGGCGGCATCCTGGCTACCGGTGCGGCCCAGGCTCAGGACATGTACAAATCCGGTGTTGGCGGGCTGTACGCCGGCCTGAATTATTCTTTCATGAATACGGAACTGGGGTCTTACGATGCTGATGTCGGCACCCTCTCCGGCAAGGTCGGTGTGATGGCCACGCCCTTTCTTGGCATCGAGGCTCGTGCCGGTTTTGGCGTCGACGATGACACCATCAATGGAGTGGACGTCTCCGTAGACAACTTCTACGGCGGTTATGCCACCTTCAACCTGGCCAATGAATCCATGGTAACCCCGTATGCAGTGCTGGGTTTTACCCGGGTTGAGGTGGAAGTTGGTTCAGTTGAAGATGATGACTCCGACGTATCCTACGGTATCGGTGCCAACATGGAGTTCGCTCCGAATCTGTCCGGTAACCTGGAATACATGCGTTACTATGATGACGACAATGTTGAGCTCGACGGCCTCGGCTTAGGTATCCAGCTCAATTTCTGATCGTTGCTCTGATTTAGCGAACAGGGAGTTGATTTGAACCATCTTGCCCACGTTTTCCTGGCACCGGATTCCCCGGAAGCACGCGTGGGCAGCATTCTTGGTGACTTTGCCCGGGGCGTCGAACTGTCGGCGCTTCCCGGCGAAGTCCACCGGGGAGTGCGTCACCATTTTTCAGTGGATACATTCACTGACCGCCATCCCGAGGTTCTCGCTTCCAAACGACTTTTTTCGCCACAGCGGAGGCGTTTTGCCGGTGTGGGGCTGGACATACTCTATGATCATTTCCTGCTTAAACACTGGCATAGGTTCAGTGATCATGATTGTGACCGGTTTATCGAATGCACCTACCGGGAGTTAAGCGAAAACCGCCATCTGATGCCACCTCAAATGGTGCAGGTAACCACACGCATGGTGGATCATGACTGGTTCGGAGCCTATCAGGACCTGGATAACATAGGGCAGGCGCTGGATCGGGTCGCCTCCCGCATCCGGTTTTCCAACCGGTTTGAGGGGATGATCGAGGAAATCCATAATCATCAACCGGAGCTTGAAGATCGTTTTCTTGAATTTTTTATGGATCTTCAATGTGTTGCAAAGGAATTTTAATGCGGTTTCTGGCTGCTGTACTGCTGATGTCGTCGCTGGCAGGCATGTCTGTCGTGGCTGAAATGATACGCTGCATGGCATTTAACATAATATACATTATGCGCAGTATGGGGTGCTGAATCGGGAACCGGCATGGCAGTCTGGCCCATAAGGAACCCCCCGCAAGCGGGTGCCCCCCTTATGGCACCATCGGCTATGGAGTTTAGCTACCTGGCGCCACAGGTACCGCCTGAGGATTGCAGGTTAGCGGATTTACTTACCGTTTGCTAATGTCTGATAGAGTTCATCCTTGAGTTGGGCTCGCCATGCTTTCAACCGGTGCATCTTGTCATCACTGATGGGTCCACCTCTTTGTTCCAGCCCTTCGATTTCCTGGTCCAACTCCGAGTATCGGGTGAGTTTCTCACTGAATTTCGGGTCGTTGGCCCTCAATTCTTCAATCCGATCCTTGTATTCGGGGAATTCCTTGTGGATTTCGTGGCTGGTAATGCCCATAGTGATTGGCCTCCGGTTAGCTGAATTTGAGCGAGTGTTTGACTCTCCCCTCATCATAGTAGAACTGGAACATTCCTGTGGGGTCTTTGACAAATCGCTAATAACCTCCACATTCGCCAGAGTATAGGATGGCAATATCACAATCCATACCAGACAGAAACACCGTACACCTCAGGAACAACAAGCATGACCTACGCCCGAATCATTGGCACCGGCTCCTATCTGCCGGAGAATATCCTGACCAATAAGGATATGGAGTCTCTGGTGGATACCTCGGACCAGTGGATTCAGGAACGTACCGGTATCGAGCAGCGGCACATTGCCGCGGACGGACAGACCACGGTCGACCTTGCCGAACAGGCCGCTCTCAGGGCGATTGAGGCCGCCGGCATCAGTGCGCAGGACATCGATCTCATCGTTTTTGCTACCTCAACCCCGGACAAGATTTTCCCCAGCTCCGCCTGTATTCTCCAGGCTCGACTCGGTATTCACGGCTGTCCGGCTTTTGATATCCAGGCGGTCTGCAGTGGCTTTATGTATGCCCTGTCCGTTGCGGACAAATTCATCAAGACCGGCAGCAGCAAGAAAGCCCTGGTCATCGGTGCAGAAATCTTCTCCCGGATTCTCAACTGGGAAGATCGTGGCACCTGCGTACTGTTCGGTGACGGCGCTGGTGCGGTGATCCTCGAGGCCAACGAGGAAACCGGCATTCTCTCAACCCATATTCACGCGGACGGGCAATACGAAGAGCTGTTGCATGTACCGTGTGGTATTGCCGATAATTTCGCGCGCGTAAAAGCCGGTCTCGCCTTCGTGGAAATGAAAGGGAACGAGGTCTTTAAGGTAGCGGTGAATACCCTGGGCAAGATTGTCGATGAAACCCTTGAAGCCAATAACGTGGAAAAGACCGATGTGGACTGGCTGGTGCCGCACCAGGCGAATCTGCGGATCATTTCGGCGACTGCCAGGAAGCTTAAGTTGCCCATGGATCAGGTGGTCGTGACCGTGGACAAGCACGGGAATACGTCGGCGGCGTCGGTTCCCCTGGCGCTGGATGTGGCTGTTCGGGACGGGCGGATCAAGCGGAATGAAGTGGTGTTGCTGGAGGCCTTTGGGGGTGGGTTTACCTGGGGATCGGCGCTGCTTCGGTACTGACCTGATTTATTCCTATTTATTATAGCGTAATCACCCAATAAACGTTTTAGTTCTTAGCAGATTTTGATAGATTGCGGGCATATTCACTCAACAGAGGATGGCTCGTTCATGAAAACCCTTTCCCGTGGCATTGCTCTGGCTGCACTCATGACCGTACAGCCGGTATGGGCCGCAGACCGTGAGCTTCTGAATGCCTCCTACGATATCGCCCGCGAGTTGTTTTCGGCCTACAATGAGCAGTTCCAGGAGTATTGGCAGGAAAAAACCGGCGAAACCGTCGCGATTGACCAATCTCATGCCGGTTCCTCGAAACAGGCACAGGCCATTATCCAGGGCCTGAAAGCAGACGTTGCAACCTTCAATCAGGTAACCGACATCGACATCCTGCACGAGCGGGGCAACCTGATTCCGGAAAACTGGGCAGATCGCCTGCCCAACAACAGCTCCCCCTATTATTCCACCATGGCTTTCCTGGTTCGCAAGGGCAATCCCGGGAATGTTGATAACTGGGATGACCTGATCCGGGAAGACGTCGAGCTGATCATGCCCAACCCGAAGACGTCCGGGAACGGTCGTTACACCTATCTTGCGGCACTGGGCTACGCCAAGGATCGTTTTGGTGACGACCAGGAAGCGATCGATACCTTTATGGCCGACCTGCTTCGCCACGTTAAAGTGTTTGATAGCGGCGGTCGTGGCGCCACCACCACCTTCGTTGAGAGGGGCATCGGTGATGTCCTGCTGACCTTCGAATCCGAAGTACTGAACCTGGCCGACCGTTTCAACAACGGCGAATACGAAGTTGTTACGCCAAAGGTCAGTTTCCTGGCGGAGTTCCCGGTCACCTGGATTGATGAATACGTGAAACAGAATGGCACCGGGGAGCTGGCCAGGGCCTACCTGGAACATCTCTATTCCGAGGAGGCCCAGCGACTGCTGGCGGGCTTCAACTACCGGGTTCATAATGAAACGGTCAAGGCCGAATCCGCTGACCGGTTCCCGGAAGTAAAGCTGATGACCGTCGAGGAAATCGCCGGTGGCTGGGAAGCAGCGATGCAAACCCACTTTGCCAGTGGTGGCAAACTGGACCAGTTGCAGCGTCGTCGATAAGGCCCGCGCGTGATCAAACAAGCAACAGCGGGCGCCGGTAAAAGCCGGCGCCCCATCGGTCGTAGCAAGCGCGTTTTGCCGGGGTTCGGCCTGAGCCTCGGTATTTCGCTGTTTTTTATCAGTCTGGTTTTGCTGCTACCGCTCACCGGACTGATTGCAGAAACCTCTGGCATGACCTGGGACCAGTTCTGGTTCGTGATTACCGACCCCAGGGTGGTCGAATCCTATAAGGTCACCCTCTGGACCGCCGGAGCCGCATCGCTGTTCAACGGTGCGTTCGGGTTGTTGCTGGCATGGGTTCTGGTTCGATACAACTTCATTGGCAAACGTGTGATTGATGCTGTTGTCGACCTCCCCTTCGCGCTGCCAACCGCTGTTGCAGGTATCACCCTCGCAACCCTGTTCGCAGAGACGGGCTGGTACGGGCAATGGTTGGCCAGGGCAGGAATCGAAGTGGCCTTTACCCCATCAGGAATTATCGTAGCGATGGCCTTTACCAGTATCCCCTTCGTGGTACGGACAGTTCAGCCGGTACTGGAAGAAATCGCACCAGAGGACGAAGAGGCAGCCATGAGCCTGGGAGCCAGGGATGGCAGGGTGTTCAGAAAGGTTCTGTTACCGGCGTTGTGGCCGGCGATGGTCACCGGTGTTGCGCTCTCGTTCACCCGCAGCCTGGGCGAGTTCGGTGCGATCATTTTTATTGCCGGTAATACACCGTACGTCAGTGAAGTGACCAGCCTGATGATCTTTGTCCGGCTTCAGGAATACGACTACGCTGCCGCGAGCGCCATTGCATCAGTGGTTCTGGCGGTATCGTTGCTGCTGCTCTTTGTCATCAATATCTGGCAGGGGCGTTACCTGAAGCGGCTGGAGGGGCGATCCTGATATGGCTTCCGGAACCCGTCACCGCGTCGCTGATGCCCCGTGGTTGCGTCGGGCCCTGATTGGTCTGGCGCTGCTCGTCACCACCTTCCTGTTGGTCATTCCCTTGATTCTGATCTTTGCGCAGGCGCTGGGGTCCGGTTGGAGTACCTTTGCCGCCAACCTGACAGATCAGTACACGCTCCACGCCATCGGCCTGACGCTCTTTGTCGCGGCGCTGACCGTGCCTCTGAATCTCGTCTTTGGCACCGCCCTGGCCTGGGCGGTAACCCGTTTCCGCTTTCTCGGGCGGAAGCTGTTAATCACCCTGATCGACATTCCCTTCGCGGTATCACCCGTCGTTGCCGGGCTGCTCTACCTCCTGCTATATGGCCGGAACGGCTGGGTGGGCAGTTGGCTGGCCGATTACGATATCCAACTGATGTTTTCCTGGCCCGGAATAGTGATGGTTACCGTGTTCGTAACCTGCCCCTTCGTTGCCCGGGAGCTGATTCCTCTGATGCAGCAGCAAGGCAGCGAAGAGGAGGAAGCCGGCGTGGTGCTGGGGGCATCGGGATGGCGCATGTTCCGCAAAATCACGTTACCC
>Ga0114984_1000224_pt1 | contig 22636 bp, 18 predicted proteins | sample Shrwel1BS1Day1_FD_96987 | JGI IMG/M metagenome (GOLD analysis project Ga0114984, IMG submission 96987) | Subsurface microbial communities from deep shales in Ohio, USA - Utica-3 well 1 S-1-Day1 | ecosystem: Environmental > Aquatic > Deep subsurface > Shale gas/oil reservoir > Produced water/Flow...
ACAGCCCCAGGGCAAACTGGTACGAGTCACCCGGGGCGAAGTGTTCGACGTAGCCGTCGACCTGCGCACCAACTCACCCACCTTCGGCCAGTGGGTAGGGGAATACCTCTCGGAAGAAAACAAGCGCATGCTGTGGGTGCCACCGAGGTTTGCCCACGGGTTTCTGGTAATCAGTGAGGCCGAAGTTTACAAAGCCTCCGAAGGCAAGCTGTGCTAACAGCTCTACGCACCAAATTCCAAACCCTGATAAGCCACCAGGGCCTCCGCCGCTATGGTGCCAACACCTCATGGATGCTGGGCGAAAAAATCCTGCGCATGTTCGTGGGTCTGTTTGTGGGCATCTGGGTGGCGCGGTACCTTGGGCCTGAGCAGTTCGGTCTCCTAAGCTACGCCCAGAGCTTTGTTTTCCTGTTCACGGCCATAGCAACCCTGGGGCTGGATGGCATCGTGGTTCGGGAGCTGGTAAAAGACGAAAGCCGCCGGGAAGAGCTGTTAGGCACGGCATTCGGGCTAAAATTTATCGGTGCCATACTTATACTGCCGGTTTTATGGCTTGCGGTGCAGCTAACCAGCAACGATACCTACACCAACCTGCTGGTATTTATCATCGCGTCCGCCACCGTCTTCCAAAGCTTCAACGTGATTGACTTCTATTACCAGGCCAAAGTGAAGTCAAAATACGTCGCCCTGGCTAATACCCTGGCACTTGGGGTGTCCAGTGCGATAAAGATTATACTCATCCTCACAGAGGCACCGTTGATGGCTTTTGCCGCCATGGTGACTTTTGACGCTTTCGCACTTTCACTGGGGTTAGTCTTCTTTTACAAAGTTTCATCCCGGCATAGACTATTTAGCTGGAAGTTTCGGGTGTCCACTGCCAAGCGATTGCTCAAGGATTCCTGGCCGTTGATACTCTCGGGGCTGGTGATCTCGGTCTATATGAAAATAGACCAGGTAATGATCAAAGAAATGCTGAATTCAGATGCCGTAGGCCAATATGCCGCTGCAGTGCGGCTGAGCGAAGCCTGGTATTTCATTCCAATGGTCATCGCTAACTCAGTATTCCCGGCAATCATCAATGCCAAGAAAGTCAGCAATCAACTCTATCTGCAACGATTGCAGCGCCTATATACCCTTATGGTTTGGATGGCGATAGGCATTGCCCTGCCAATGACATTTCTTAGTAACTGGCTTACGACGTTGCTGTATGGCCAAGAATACCAGGAAGCGGGACCGGTCCTGATGGTACATATCTGGGCGGGGGTGTTTGTTTTTCTGGGTGTGGCATTTAGTAAATACCTTACTTCAGAAAACCTTGTGATCAAGTCGTTTTATCGAACGACAGCCGGAGCAGTTGTAAATATTGCTTTGAACTTCTTTTTAATACCCGTCTACGGGATCTTAGGTGCCGCGATTGCAACTTTGTTAGGGCAAATGTTCGCAAATCTTATCTATGACCTTTTCGATAGGGACCTTAGAGCGCATCTTTTTATAAAATTACGCGCTTTCTTACCTATTGTTAATAGGTCGTCATGAAAATAGCACTAGTCACAACAGACTGCGCTAAGTTATCGATGACTGTTTTGTTTGCATACACTGGCGGGGTAGCTGTTAACATCATTATCGCCACCAAGTTCGAGAGGCACTACTTGTTAATAGGAAAACATAAACACCAGAGTTTTTGCAAAGGTTTAAGATGCATAAAAAAATTTTGGTAACAGGTGGTGCGGGTTTTGTCGGCAGCCATCTATGCGAGCGGCTGGCGGAGGATCCAAAGAACCTTGTGGTTTCTCTGGACAACTACTTCAGGGGTAGCGAACTAAACCATGTACCGGGTGTAAAGTACATTCTTGGCAGTACTTCCCAAATTGGTGAGCTCATCGACTTCACTCCGGACTATATCTACCATTTGGGCGAGTACTCCCGAGTTGAGCAAAGTTTCGACGACATTGAGAAAGTCTGGCAATTCAACAAAGACGGTATCTTCTCGGTGCTCCAGTATTGTCGAAAAACCGGTGCAAAATTTAATTACGCTGGTAGCAGTACGAAGTTTGGGGATGGCGGCTTGGGCCGAAGCCAAAGCCCCTACGCCTGGACCAAAGCCAGTAATAAGTAGTTGGTAGAAAACTATGGAGAAGTCTGGAGGGCAGTAATTGTATGGCAGCACCGATCAGTTGTATTGTGACCAGTTATAATAATCAGTCTACATTATCTGCAGCGTTGAACTCAGTTCTTAATCAAACTTTGCCCGTAGCTGAAATCGTGGTTGCCGATGATGGATCTACTGACGGTTCGCGTGACATTATAAGAGCATTTTCTGAGAAATATGATTGCATCAGGCCTATTTTTAGATCGGACAATTTAGGTGTTGCTGCTAATCGCGATTTAGCCATTCGCTCCTCACAACAGCCATTTGTTACACATTTAGATGGGGATGACCGTTTTAGCCAACGTAAGATTGAGAGAGAGTGGCTTGCACTTGGTGGCCAAAAAAATTCCGTAGCGTATTCTTTAATAGCAAGTGTTTGCGAAAATAAATGGTGGCGTACTCGTGTGCTAGACCCATCCGAAACCGTAAGGGAAAATGATAAAGCATTTACCTGTCTGATAGAGCGCAAGGGTGCTATCCCACGTGATATGTTGATGTCCCGTGACCTCTTTGAACGAGCCGGGGGATTCAATCACTCTATCCCTATCTATGAGGATTGGGATTTCAAACTTAGGTTAGCTCAGTGCGCGGATCAGTGGCTGTCTAGCGGTGTGGTGGGAACATTATATTTTCAACATAGCCATGGTTTGTCCTCGAAAAACCGAGAATTTCACTTAAAGTGGCAAAAAAAAATCTGTAGGCAGTATCAAGAGGAAAGTGACTTCAATGGCTATTATCCTGGCCGTCACTTGAGATGGAAATCAGTTCTAAATACTGCGTTGCTAACTATGGTGCGTTTCAGGGATGTCAGGGAAACTCTAAAGATGTCATCCTAGCTCGCTCCTTTTTTAAAGGAAGTGCTACGGTATAGGAGTTTGTAAAGTTATTATTAATCATGGTATTTAAATGTTTGTTGTGCATATTGGTTTTCATAAGACTGCAACTACTTCTTTGCAAGAAGATGTCTATCCATATATTGGTGAGTATGAGTTCGTTGGTAGGTGTGGTGGTAGCCTTAAAAATCAAGATGAGCTTTATCTCAGGATCGCAGAGTTTTGTTTCTCAAGTGATGATATAGATCCGGTGCGTGAGTCGGAGGTAAAAAACCTAGTTTTGAAAAGGTTGGATAAATCTAAGTTATTGCTTAGTGAGGAATGGCTGACGGCTGATTATTCTGGGCTTTTTGGCTTTAAGGGGGCGACTTGGCAAACAAAATTAGATCGACTTTCCCGACTGTTGACGGGTGTTGAGCACAAGATTTTGGTGTCTTTACGCGATCCGGTAGATGGTATGTTCTCACAATATTGCGAATTTATGACGGTTGGCGTTGATGATTACTATCCTTCTTTTGAAGGGTATGCATTGAGATCAAATGACGCAAAAGCGTATCGGTACTATGATTTTCATATGTTTATAAGCGAAAGATTTTCTGAGGTTGGATATATCACCTTTGAGCATATTAAATCCGACCGGAATTTAACTAATCTTAAGAGGTTTCTGGGTGTTCAAGAAATGCCTCGGTTGGGTCATCATAACCAAAAGAGGAAATCGGAGACAGGCGTTCGAGTTGAGAAGAAAAAGGAATTAATAATTAAATTGCTGCAGTTAACCCCCAAGCCTTTGAAAGACGCTTTAAAGAAAGTTCAGATTATAGTATTCTTGCGAAACTCAATCGTATATATGTTTTCAGATAAAAAAAATATACCTTATCCCAGTGAGCAGTTCAGGCGGAAGCTGGAGAGTCAGATTAAAACCTCTTATGATTTTTTGGAAGACTTAAGCGGCACTTAAGGAAACGCTGTTTTATTAGCGACTATCATCGGCCAGGGCCTGGCGTTTATTTAAGGAATAGACTTAATGAAAAAAGCCCTAATTACTGGCATAACCGGCCAGGACGGCTCCTACCTCGCCGAGTTCCTCCTGGAAAAAGGCTATGAAGTCCATGGCATCAAACGTCGTGCCTCCTTGTTCAACACCCAGCGCGTAGACCACATCTACCAGGACCCCCACGCAGAAAACCAGAACTTTGTCCTGCACTATGGAGACCTGACGGACTCCTCCAACCTCACCCGTATTCTGCAGGAAGTGCAGCCTGATGAGGTATACAATCTGGGCGCGCAATCCCACGTAGCGGTGTCGTTTGAGGCTCCGGAATACACTGCGGATGTGGATGCCATGGGTACCTTGCGTTTGTTGGAGGCTATTCGGCTGTTGGGGCTGGAGAAGAAAACCCGGTTTTACCAGGCATCCACCTCCGAGTTGTACGGCCTGGTTCAGGAAACCCCGCAAAAGGAAACCACGCCATTTTACCCTCGCTCGCCTTATGCGGTGGCTAAGCTTTATGCTTACTGGATTACGGTTAACTACCGCGAGGCCTACGGTATGTACGCCTGTAACGGCGTGCTGTTTAACCACGAATCGCCGCGTCGTGGTGAAACCTTCGTTACCCGCAAGATCACCCGTGGCCTGTCCAACATTGCACAGGGCCTGGAAGACTGCCTGTACATGGGCAACATGGATGCATTGCGCGATTGGGGCCACGCAAAAGATTACGTGCGCATGCAGTGGATGATGCTTCAGCAGGACGAGCCCGAAGATTTTGTGATTGCAACTGGCAAGCAATACTCGGTACGCAAGTTCATTGAGTGGTCCGCAAAAGAGCTGGGTGTAACCCTTCGATTTGAAGGGCAGGGCGTTGATGAGGTGGCGATTGTGGATGCCATCGATGGCGGTAATGCTCCCGCGTTGGACGTGGGTGATGTGGTGGTGCGTGTAGACCGACGCTATTTCCGGCCCGCAGAAGTCGAAACCCTGCTGGGTGACCCTTCGAAAGCCAAAGAAAAATTGGGTTGGACGCCGGAAATCACCACAGAGGAGATGTGTGCCGAAATGGTGGCCGAAGACCTGCACACTGCCAAACGCCATGCCTTGCTTAAAAAGCACGGGTATGAAATTCCGGTGTCGGTGGAGAATTAATTGGTTATGACCAAACAACGCATTTTCGTGGCCGGGCACAAGGGCATGGTCGGCTCCGCGCTGGTTCGGCAGCTGGAGCAGCAGCAAGCGGTCGAGCTGGTTACCCGCGACCGTCGCGAGCTCAACTTGCTGGACCAGGCTGCGGTTCAAAAGTTCTTTGATCAGGAAAATATCGACCAGGTATACCTGGCCGCAGCCAAAGTCGGAGGGATTCACGCCAATAACACCTACCCGGCGGAATTCATTTATGAAAACCTGATGATCGAAGCCAATATCATTCACTCAGCCCACTTGGCGGGTGTTCAGAAACTGTTGTTCCTGGGCTCTTCGTGCATCTACCCGAAAATGGCCGAGCAGCCCATGAGGGAAGAGGCGCTGTTAACCGGTCCCCTGGAGCCCACCAACGAGCCCTATGCCATCGCCAAAATCGCAGGCATCAAGCTGTGTGAAAGCTACAACCGCCAATACGGTCGCGACTACCGCAGCGTAATGCCCACCAATCTCTACGGCCCGAACGATAACTTCCACCCTGAAAACAGCCACGTAATCCCTGCGATGATGCGCCGCTTTCATGAGGCAAAAGAATCCGGGGCCAGCGAAGTGGTGGTTTGGGGCACGGGAAAACCCATGCGGGAGTTTTTGCACGTTGATGATATGGCGGCAGCGAGCGTGCATGTGATGAATCTGGATGATGAAACCTATCAGGCCAATACCCAGCGGATGCTTTCACACATTAACGTTGGGACAGGTGTGGATTGCACGATCCGGGAACTTGCTGAGACTATGAAACAGGTGGTGGGATTTGAGGGGGAGATAGTGTTTGATACTAGCAAGCCCGATGGTACGCCCCGGAAGTTGATGGATGTATGTCGCCTTAAAGGGTTAGGTTGGCAGAGTAAGCTCACTCTGAGAGCGGGCCTGTCTGATACTTATGCCTGGTTCTCACAACACCGGGACCGCCTGCGCATCTGATTTCAAAGCGGCAAATATTCGTGGTGCCATAATAATGCAAAATAGGCTGGGTAATTGTGAGCGGCATAGCGTACGTAACTGTTACCGATGAAGTCTTTTGGCTTTCAAAATGCCCCTGAATATTTTTCCTGTCAGTTGAACGCTGCCGAGGTAAACGGGGACGCACTCAGATTGTCCAACTGATTGGGTCTACCTCAATTACCCTGTTGTCGCATCTCGAATTATTGAGCCCTATCATGAGGTCTTGCCTTGACGGGATTGTCACTCGAACTTCCGGAAAGAGTCGCTAGCGCAGCTCCTGCACTGGTCTATTTGGGCTTTTTCGGGCTGGGATTGAACCTGTACTGGGTCTACCTGCCGGCCCTTGTTATTGGCATTCCCTGGTTGTTGGTTAGCCGGGGTAAGGCTTACGCGTCAGGTTCTGAGACTGTTTACCCAATAGTGGGTCTTCTGTTCTATCTTTTCTCTCTTTTCTCATTGGGATGGTCAAATTTCCTCTGGGAGAGCACCCTTAAATCGGTGCTGGTTGTGACGTTTTGTCTGACAATTCCAGTAATGACGATTCTGTGGCTGAAACCTGTTGAACTACGGAATGCCTTTGCATTCTACTTTTCCGGGGTTGCATGCTTTATCCTTTCCGGTGTGCTGTATACATCTTTGGTGCTGGGGCTTGAAAGCGGTAGAGGGAATGTTTGGCTGCCTTGGAAGTCCATCTACGTTAATTCCCCTGAGTTTGCGAATCTGACGGCATTGGCGGCGGCCGCTGCGGTGATTACAGGCGTTGCTTCTAAAAGCCGTATTATTCTTTTTGTATCTGTGTTGTTTTTTGGGGGCAGCTGGGGAATAGCTGCTTTTTGGGATGCCAGGTCATTTTACGTTGTTATGGCCTTGACGTTTGCCTTGCTGATGTTTTGCTACCAATGGCGTAAAGTTGTGCTTGTTTATTGTTTGAGCATTCTTCTTTATTTTGTCGCTTCATATTTTTCTGATGTCATTCTTTCACTCTTTAACGAGAGCGCGATGCTTGCTCCGCACCTTCCGGGAGGAATCGAGGCACCTGCAGGCGGTGTTCATGGGGGGGACCCGCAATTAAGAGGATCATTCTTTTTACGCTTTTACCTCTGGGCGGAGGGGGTTCAGGGTTTAGTGACCTATCCGATGGGGGGGTATCGCCCGGCTGATATATCCGTTTGGTTTCATAACCTTTGGCTAGACACAGCCTCTACATCCGGGCTGATCCCTCTTGCTTTTTTGTTAGTTTTGAATAGTGGGACATTGATTCAGATAATTCTGGTACTAAAAGGAGCGAAAACAGTGTCACCTGCACTGGTTATCTTCCAGATAATTGTTCTCGCAATAATGTTCCAGGATGTTGTGATTGAAGGGAATTTTCGATTAATGGCAATCTATATGTTGGCCATGGTTGCTAATTTTTATTTTTATTCCAGTGATGTGAGACCGTTTTTCAGTGAGAAATAAAATTGAAGGTGGCCTGAGAGTATCCGGGCAAGACAACCAGCGACCCAGGCTAACGATAATTACTATCTGTTTCAATGACCTGAGTGGCCTTCAGTTAACGGCAGACTCTGTTAAGTCAAATATCTCCGAAAACCTTGAATACTTGGTCATAGACGGTGGATCAACAGACGGCACAGTTGAGTTTCTCAGTGGCTTGGGCTTTGTGGATTATTGGGTTAGCGAACAGGATCGCGGTATCTATGACGCGATGAGTAAAGGTGCTCGTTTGGCCAGGGGGGAGGGGTTGATCTTCCTCAATGCAGGCGATTATATCGAGGGAACGATCAGGTTTGAGAGTCTTAGGCCTCCCTGTTTTTTACCGGTTTGGTACCGAGACCCCTTGGGACGATTCCGGCAAATTCCGCTAAAGTCTGCAACCAAGGGAATGCCAAATTGCCACCAAGGGGTGGTGTTTGAAAATAAAGGTCTGGAGTACAACACCGGTTTTCGTATTGCAGCTGATTTTGATTACTTTCTTCAGCACGGCTATGACGAGGGCTTGCCCATGGCCGACGTGGCGGGATATGTGGTTTTCGATTCTTCCGGTGTCAGTTCAACAAGGTTGTCTGAGCGGGATAAGGAGATTGAGACCATTATCAGGCAGCGATTTGGGCTGTGGCATGGGCTTGTATTTCGCCTGTCAGCGTCTATGAAAAGAGCTCTCAAGCTTCTGATTAAAAGGGTTAAGCTGTGACTACCGTTTCCGTCATCATACCCGCCTACAATGCGCAGACGACGATTGCAGAGGCCATTGATTCAGTCAGGGCACAAACGTTCAGTGAATGGGAGCTGTTGGTGGTTGATGATGGATCGTCTGATGGCACCGCAGATATTGTTGAACACTATGTGGCCATGGATCATCGTATCCGTTTATTCAGGCAAGCCTCTCCCTCTGGTAGTCCTGCTGTGCCAAGAAATGTTGGAATCAAGTCTGCCCGGGGTCGCTACCTGGCTTTTCTGGATTCTGATGATCTTTGGTTTCCTGAGAAGTTGGAAAAACAGATTAGGTTTATGGAGAAGGAAGGTTGCTCAATGTCTTGCTCCGGGTACCTGGCTTTCATGGAGACGACTGCGCAACCTGCCGGATATTTCGTACCTCCTGCTAAAGCGGGTTACCGGCAGCTGTTATCTGAAAATACAGTGGGTTGCTTGACGGTGGTCGTTGACGCGTCCAGGTTCCGTCAGGTTGTTTTTCCTGTATGTGGGCATGAAGATTACGCGCTCTGGTTGGATCTTCTCCGGCCGGGGGGGGAGGTATGTGGAATGCCGGATATTCTGGCTGGCTATAGGCTTAGTCCCGGTTCTGTGTCTTCCAATAAGATCAAAGTACTCCGGTTTTTCTGGTTTATCTATCGTTACCGGGAGGGGTTCAGCCGGGTTCGTTCTCTGCTTTATTGCTTGCGCTATGCCTGGAATACTCGCAGAAAGTATCGATCAGGTGTCCCTGGAGAAAATTTATGACAGCAGGCTCCAGCCTGATCCTTGTCACTGGTGCCAGCGGTTTTATTGGCCGGGCACTTTGTCGGCATCTGGTTCAATCAGGGTACCGTGTGCGTGGTCTGGTCAGGTCTGTGCCCGAAGAGCCAGTACGAGGTGTTGACTATGTTCGGATGGGATCTTTCGATGATTTATGCGAGGGAATCTCTGGTATTGTTCATTTGGCCGGAGCGGCTCACGGTCGTGGCGGGGATTCTCGAGAGAACTTGTATACTACTAATGTTGCGATGACGGAAACGCTGGCGAAGGCAGCTATTGAAGCAGGTGTCGGTCGTTTTCTGTTTGTCAGCTCAATTGGTGTTAATGGACCACAAACCCATGGCTCTCCCATTACTCTAGCATCATCGGAAGCGCCTTCCGAACTTTATGCTGAGTCGAAGTGGGAGGCAGAGAAACGGCTCGTTGCCACGTTGAATGGCTCGGCAACAGCCTACACGATTGTTCGCCCTCCTTTGGTTTATGGTGTGGAGGCACCGGGTAATTTCAGGCGTTTACTGACATTGGTTGATTCAGGGTTACCTTTGCCATTTGCCAATGCCTCGAATAAACGAACCATTGTATCGATAGATAACCTCATCAGTCTGCTTGTTCGAGCTCTGGAGCACCCTGGTGCTAAAAATCGGGTTTTCTTGGCAACCGATGGTAAAACTGCGGTTTCAACTCGCCAGATAGTTGAAGTGCTTCGTGAAGGAATGGGGCGACCGCGTCGACTGTTTCCGGTTCCTGTTCGTTTCCTGGGGTTTTGCGCCCGGCTGGTGGGTAGGGGCAAGGCATTTTCGCAGTTGTATGGCGACCTGGAAATAATGGACAACCATGTTTCCGGCGTTCTTGGCTGGAGCCCGGATGAGGATACGCTGTCACAGTTGAAACAGGTGGCCAAACAGTACTGGCGGGACACACAGAGGAGTTAAAAACTGAGGATGACGGTGTTGACTCGATTGCTGGATCTTTTTTTTTCTACAGTTGGACTTCTGTTTGGAGCTCCAATTTTCGCATTATTGATGCTAGCCGGCTATTTTGATACTGGTTCGCCTCTGTTTCGACAAGAGCGGGTAGGCCGCCATGGCAAATCCTTTACCCTGGTCAAGTTCCGCACTATGCGCCCGGAAACCGCATCGGTTGCCAGTCATCTGGCTGATGTCTCCGCCATCACGCCTCTGGGCCGGTTTTTGCGCCGCACCAAGCTGGATGAACTTCCCCAGCTGTGGAATGTATTGAAAGGTGAAATGAGCCTGGTCGGCCCGCGTCCCTGCCTGTTCAGCCAGGAAGAACTGATCGCCGAGCGGGAACAGCGCGGAGTGCTGAACGCCCGCCCCGGCATTACCGGGTTGGCACAAATTAATAATATCGACATGTCTACGCCACGTCTGCTGGCGGAAACTGATGCCAGGATGTTATCAGGGATGGGTGTCAGGACCTATTTCTACTATATTGTAATGACAGTACTGGGGCGAGGTGCCGGTGATCGGGTCAGGGAGTAATTTCGTCAAAGGATTCTTCGGGCTGCCGCGGATTTATAAGCGGGTTGTGTCCGTTGTGTCCGATGTGTTCTTCCTTTCCTTCGCGTTTTGGGCGGCGTTTGCGTTGCGGTTGGAGCAGGAGGCCTGGCTGCCTTCAGCAAACCAGTTCGTGGTCTTTTTTGTCACGGTGGTGGTGACCATCGGGGTGTTCATCAAGCTGGGGCTTTACCGGGCGGTTATTCGCTATCTCAGTGACAAGGCCTTTCTGACGATTGTCTACGGGGTGGTCACATCCAGTCTGGTGATGATTGTGCTGGGTTATCTGATGCAGGCGTTTATTCCCCGCTCGGTTCCGGTTATCTATGGGGCGTTGGCGTTCCTGTTTGTGAGTGGTACCCGGCTTGGCGTGCGCATGCTGGTCAATCATCCCCGTAAGCGCTCCAAAGAACCGGTGGCTATTGTGGGTGCGGGTGAGACCGGGATGCAGCTGGCCTATGCGCTGGAGCAGGGCACTGAGTACAAGCCGGTGTTGTTTGTCACTCTGGAACGCTCCAACCACAAGGCGATGATCGGCGGTTTGCCGGTGGTGAGCCTGGAGCATGTGGCCAGGTACATTGGCCGGTATGATGTCAGCCGTATTCTGCTGGCGCTGGATCAGGATACGAAAGTCAGCCGTAAAAGCCTGTTACAGCATCTGGAACCGCTTTCGATTCCGGTTCAGACCGTTCCTTCCATGTCCGAGCTGGTGGCCGGTCAGGCCCGTATCAATGATATCCGGGATCTCGAGATCGAAGACCTGTTGGGTCGCGATCCGGTGCGCCCGGATACGGCGACTGTAGCGGGCAGTCTGTATCAGAAATCGGTAATGGTCACCGGTGCCGGCGGCTCGATCGGTTCGGAGCTTTGCCGGCAGATTATCCGCCACAAACCCCGGCTACTGGTGTTGTTCGAGCAATCGGAGTTCTCTCTGTATTCCATTGAGCGGGAGCTCAGAAGCATTAATGACATTGAAGGGCTGGGGGTGCAGTTGCATCCGCTGCTGGGTAATGTCGCCCACCGCCGGCGGTGTGAGTCTGCCATGCGGGCCTTTGGGGTGCAGACGGTCTATCACGCGGCGGCCTACAAGCATGTGCCGTTGGTAGAGGAGAATGTGATTGAAGGTGTTGAAAACAATGTGTTCGGCACCTGGCATACAGCGGAAGCAGCCGTGGCGGCAGGTGTCGATCGATTTGTCCTGATCTCCACCGACAAGGCTGTACGCCCGACGAATGTAATGGGAGCGAGTAAGCGGCTGGCGGAACTGGTATTGCAGGGGTTGGCTCAGCGCCAAAGCAAGACCGTGTTTTCCATGGTGCGCTTTGGCAATGTTCTGGGGTCTTCCGGCTCGGTGGTGCCTCTGTTCCGCGATCAGATTCGTGACGGTGGTCCGGTGACAGTGACTCACCCGGATATCATCCGGTACTTTATGACGATTTCTGAGGCGAGTCAGTTGGTGCTGCAGGCGGGAAGTATGGGCAAAGGCGGTGAGGTATTTGTGCTCGATATGGGCGAGCCGGTAAAAATTGCCGACCTGGCCCGGAAGATGATTCATCTCATGGGGCTTGAGGAACAAACCGCCGAGAACCCTTCCGGGGATATCGAGATTACCTTTACTGGTTTGCGCCCGGGCGAGAAACTCTACGAGGAATTGCTCATCGGCGATGATCCGCAGGGAACTACCCATCCACGGATCATGAAGGCCCGGGAAGTTTCCATGCCGTGGGATGAACTTGAAGCGGTATTGACGCAGTTGACGCTCGCAAGCCAGGAGTTTGATTGTGGCCGGGTTGTTTCCCTGCTGCGTGATGCACCCACGGGGTTTGCGCCGAATGGCGATGTTGCGGATCTGGTTTGGTGTCAAGGTGATGAAACGAAGCAAAAGTCGGCATCGGTGTTGAGCTTGAGGTGAAGGCTAAAGTTGGGGCAGATGAAAAAGCCTGAAAGGTGTATTCATCTGATCCTTTTTAACGACAGGGATTGTTGGAAATGATTGATATTAAACATCATGGAGCTACGTCCGGAGTGACCGGCTCCTGCCATGAGTTGAGCCTGAAACCAGGGGCTGAGGGTTCCCGCCACGGCATCCTCATCGACTGCGGCCTGTTCCAGGGCCGGGATGAGGGACGGGAGGCCTCCGCAGCTGACCTTACGATTGATTTCCCCATTGATCATATCCGCGCTCTCGTGGTGACTCACGTGCATATTGACCACGTGGGCCGGATTCCCTATCTGCTGGCTGCCGGGTTTGAGGGGCCGATTATCTGCTCCGAGCCTTCGGCGGTGATGTTGCCTGAGATCCTGGAAGACGCCCTGAAGATCGGCTTTACCCGCAACCGGGATCTGATTGAGCGGGTGCTGGGCCTGATTCGGGGGCGTGTGGTGCCGGTGCCCTATGGGCAGTGGTATTCGGTGGTTGGCGAGGGTGAGTGTTCGCTTTCACTGCGGCTTCAGCAGGCCGGGCATATTCTCGGCTCGGCGTATGTGGAGTGTGATGCCCGGGTCGGGGATGTCGAGGAGCGGATCGTGTTCTCCGGTGATCTGGGGGCGCCGCACTCGCCGTTGTTGCCGGAGCCGGAATCGCCGGAGCGGGTGGATCGTTTGGTGATTGAGAGTACCTATGGGGATCGCGACCATGAGGATCGGGAGACTCGGCGGGATCGGTTGAGGGCGGTGCTTGAGAATGCTCTGGCCGATGGCGGGACGGTGTTGATTCCGGCGTTCAGTATCGGGCGGACGCAGGAGTTGTTGTATGAGATTGAGGGGATTATTGCCGACTTTGCGGCTGACCCCGGGATTGACTGGAAATCCCTGGAAATCGTCGTGGATTCACCGCTGGCCGCCAACTTCACCCGGATCTATCGGGACCTGAAGCCCTTCTGGGATACCGAGGCCCGGGAATTGATCCGGTCCGGCCGGCATCCGCTCTCCTTTGAACAACTGACGGTGATTGATTCCCACGAAGATCATCTGAATGCCGTGGAGTATCTGGCGAAATCCCGCCGTCCCTGCGTGGTGTTGGCAGGTTCCGGCATGTGCGCCGGCGGCCGGGTGGTGAATTATCTGAAGGCGATGCTCGATGATGAGCGCAACGATGTGCTCTTTGTGGGTTATCAGGCCGCCGGAACGCCCGGGCGTGATATTCTTGCCTACGGCCCGCGCGGTGGCTGGGTTGAGCTGGATGGTGAACGGTATGATATTCGCGCCCGGGTTCACCAGGTGGGCGGTTATTCGGCCCATGCGGGGCAGCGTGATTTGCTGAGGTTTGTTGAGGGGATTCCCGAGGCGCCGGGAGAGATCCGGGTTGTGCATGGGGATTCCGGGGCCAAGTTGGCGTTTCGGGGGTTGCTTGAGGCCAGGGTTGGGTCTCGGGTACTGATTCCGGAGTAGGTGTAGCAGGAGGAAAAATGAAAAAAATCGCGGTAATCGGCCTGGGTTACGTGGGCTTGCCGCTGGCGGCTGCGTTTGGAGAGAAACGTGAAGTCGTGGGCTTTGATATCAACAGCAAGCGTATTGCCGAGCTGAAGGATGGTGTGGATTTCACCCGCGAGGTGTCCCGTGAGGAGCTAGCCACGGCCAGGCACTTGTCGTTTACCGATCAGTTGGATGACATCGCCGATTGCCGGATCTTCATCGTGACGGTGCCGACCCCGATTGATGAGTACAAGTCACCGGATCTGACGCCTTTGATCAAGTCCAGCGAGAGTGTGGGCAGGGTGCTCAAGCGTGGCGATATCGTGATCTATGAATCCACGGTGTTCCCGGGGGCGACGGAGGAGGTCTGTGTGCCGGTGCTGGAGAAGGTTTCCGGGCTCACGTTCAATCAGGATTTCTTCGCCGGCTACAGCCCGGAGCGGATCAATCCGGGTGACAAGGAGCACCGGGTGGCGTCCATCATGAAGGTGACCTCCGGCTCTACGCCGGAAATTGCCGATGAGGTGGATGCCCTGTATGCGGACGTAATCACCGCCGGTACCCACAAGGCCAGCTCCATCAAGGTGGCGGAAGCGGCGAAGGTGATCGAGAACACCCAGCGGGATCTGAACATTGCGTTGATGAATGAGCTTTCCATGATTTTCTCCCGGATGAAGATCGATACCCATGAGGTGCTGGCGGCAGCGGGTACCAAATGGAACTTCCTGCCGTTCAGGCCGGGCCTGGTGGGTGGTCATTGTATTGGCGTGGATCCGTATTACCTGACCCATAAAGCCCAGGCTATTGGTTATCACCCGGAGATTATCCTGGCGGGTCGCCGGGTCAACGATAATATGGGGCCGTATGCGGCCGGCGAACTGGTCAAGGCGATGATCAGGAAAGGCCATACCATTGCCGGTTCCAAAGTATTGGTGATGGGCCTGACCTTTAAAGAGAATTGTCCGGACTTGCGAAATACACGGGTGATCGATGTGATTCGCGAGCTGGAGGATTTTGGTTGCCAGGTGGATGTCACCGACTGTTGGGCCGATAACGAAGAAGCCCGGCATGAATATGGCATTTCATTAATTGAAAAGCCGGCACAGTCTGAATATGATGCGGTTTTCCTGGCAGTGCCTCATCGTGAGTATGCACAAAAGGCCAGTTCTGAATTGCGCCAATATATGAAGGGTGATGGCGTACTTTTTGATCTGAAAGGTGTGTTTCCGCAGGGAGAGGCCGACCTTCGGCTCTGATGTTTCCATAAGTATCTTCCGAAAAGCCGCCGGTTGGCGGCTTTTTATTTTACGGTTTTTTAAACAAATCTTTTTGCCAATAGAAATTTATTTGTCTATTATTGTTGGTGACTTGTGGTCAGTTCCCTTTATTTGAACTCTTCTTGAAATAAGGTTTTTGATTTCATGGCAAAGATTAACGATTACTACCAGAAAAAACAGCTTATGGAGAAGCTCGCGGCCGAGCTGGAGCAGCTCGAAAAAGACCAGGCCCTGAAAAAGGAGCTGGACTTTGAAGACAAGGTTCGCGATTTGATGAAGGAGTTTGACAGGTCTCCGAAGGATGTGCTTCAGATTCTGTCTGCCATTGATCCTTCCATCGCCGGTACCAGGGCCGAGGCCGCCGCTGGCAGCCGTCCGAAACGCCCGATGAAGACCTACAAGAACCCGCATACCGGTGAAGTGGTTAAAACCCGTGGGGGTAACCACAAGACTCTGAATGAGTGGCGGGAGAAGTATGGTAAGGAAGCTGTTCAGAGTTGGCAGCAGGACTGATTTTAAAGAAAGGGGTCTGATGAGAGCTTTCATCTGACCCCGTCTTCGTCTTAAACTCCTGCTATTATTCAAATTACCAGGAGTTTTCCCTTGATCCGTTCGTTCTACTGGCACGATTACGAAACCTTTGGTGTCGATCCGGTGCATGACAGGCCTGCACAGTTTGCCGGGATTCGGACGGATGCGGATCTGAATATTATTGAGGATCCGCTGGTGATCTACTGCAAGCCGGCGGACGATTACCTGCCTTCGCCGGAAGCCTGTCTGATTACCGGGATTACGCCCCGGAAAGCGATAGAAGACGGGTATCCGGAGGCCGAGTTCATTGCCCGGATCAACGAGGCTTTCAGCCAGCCGGGTACCTGTGTGGTGGGCTACAACAGCCTGCGCTTTGATGATGAGGTGACGCGGCACACGCTCTACCGGAACCTGCGTGATCCCTATGCCCGGGAATGGCAGAACGGGAATTCCCGCTGGGACATTATCGATATGGTGCGGCTGACCTATGCGCTGCGCCCCGAGGGCATCCACTGGCCGAAGAAGGAGGACGGCAGCCCCAGTTTCCGGCTGGAGGATCTGACGGTGGCCAATGGCATTGCCCACGAGAGTGCCCACGATGCCATGTCTGACGTGGAAGCGACCATTGCCGTTGCCAGAATGATCAAGGAGAAGCAGCCCAGGCTGTTCGACTTTGTGCTGCAGCACAAGGACAAGCATTCGGCCCGGCAGATGCTGGATACCGCCACCATGAAGCCGGTGTTCCATATTTCCGCCAGGTATCCGGCCAGCCGCGGTTGTTGTGCGCTGGTGGCGCCGGTTGCCGAGCACCCGACCAACAGGAATATGGTGATTGTCTATGACCTGCGGGAAGATCCGGACGAGCTGATTGCGGCTACTCCGGAGCAGATTCGTGAGCGGGTGTTTACGTCGCAGGCGGAGTTGGGGGAGGGTGTGAGCCGGTTCCCGCTCAAGGGCGTGCAGCTGAACAAGTGCCCGGTGCTGGCGCCGGCGAACATGCTGTCAACGCTTTCTCCGGAGCGGCTGGAAGAGCTGGCGCTCGATGGCGATGTGCTGCGTGCCAACCTGGCGAAGCTGCGCAAGGCGCCGGACCTGCCGGCTCGCATTGCCCGGGCCTTTGACCAACCCCACGAAAGTGACCTCACAGACCCGGATGAACAGCTCTATGCCGGCGGCTTCATCAGCAAAACCGACCGCGAGAAGCTGAACTGGTTGTTGGAGCAGCCGGTGGAAACCCTGGGGGAGCTTGATGTGACTTTCGAGGATGATCGCCTGCAGGAACTGCTGTTCCGCTATCGGGCCAGGAATTATCCGGGCAGCCTGGTGGGTGAGGAGCTGGAGCGTTGGGAGGAGTTTCGCAGCCAGCGGCTGATGCACCCGAAGAAGGGCTGGCGGTCTCTGGAGGATTATGCCCGGGAATTACAGCGCCTGGCGGCGGATCCGGAGCTGACGCCCGAGAAGCGGCACATCCTCGAGGAGTTGCATTTGTACGGGGAGTCTTTGATTCCCTATCTCTGATCCTGTTTTCATCTGACACAGGGCTCACTTCTCGAAAAGCACGGTAATGTCCTCGGCAGTCAGAGCGGTCGCGAAGGTTTCGGATTTGCCGTACAGGCCATCGGCAAGCTGGCTCTTTCGGGCCTGCAAGGCCTGGATCCGTTCCTCTACCGTGCCTTCGCTGATCAGGCGGTAAACGAATACCGGTTTGTCCTGGCCGATGCGCCAGGCGCGGTCGGTGGCTTGTTGTTCCACGGCGGGGTTCCACCAGGGGTCATAGTGGATCACGCAGTCGGCGGCGGTGAGGTTGAGGCCGGTGCCACCGGCTTTCAGACTGATCAGGAAGACCGGGCTTTCGCCGTTCTGGAAGCGTTTGACGGGAGTGGCGCGGTCCCGGGTCTGGCCGGTGAGTTTTTCGTACCGGATGCCGGCGGTTTTCAGGGCCTGTTCGATCAGCGCGAGCATGCTGGTGAACTGCGAGAACAGGATGATCCGGCGGCCTTCTTCGAGCAATTCTTTGATCATCTCCAGCAGGTAGTCCATCTTTGCGGAGCCGGCGTTGGTTTCACTGTTCAGCAGGGCCGGGTGGCAACAGATCTGCCGGAGTTTGAGCAGGGCGTCGAGAATTTCGATCTGGCTGCGGGCGGCGCCTTTGCTGGCCAGAAGCTCGCGGATGCGTTTGTCCATGCTGGCGCGCACGGTTTCATAGAGGTCCCGCTGTTCCCGGTTCAACTCGACATGGCGGATGATTTCGGTTTTTTCCGGCAGTTCCGGGGTTACCTGGTCCTTGGTGCGCCGGAGCATGAACGGTCGCACCCGTCGGCTGAGCCGGGCCTGGCGGCTGGCGTCGCCGTTTTGTTCGATGGGTTTTCGGTATTCTGCCCGGAAGGCTTTCTGGTCGCCGAGGTAGCCCGGCAGAATCAGATCGAACAGCGACCAGAGCTCACCCAGGTGGTTTTCCATGGGTGTGCCGGTAAGCGCAATGCAATTCTCGGCGGGTAGCTTTCGCGCGGCCCTGGCGAGGGCCGTCGCCGGATTCTTGAGATACTGGGCCTCGTCGAAGAAGGCCAGGCTGTAGCTTTGTTCCTTATGCCGCTCGATGTCCCGGGGGATCAGCGGGTAGCTGGTAATCACCAGGTCCGCTTCCGCTACCTGGTCGAAGAGGGGCTTGCGTCGGGGGCCGTGGATGACCAGCAGTCTGAGTCCCGGCGTGAATTTTTTGGCTTCCGATTGCCAGTTGGCAATCAGGGTGGTGGGACAGACCACCAGGGCGGGTGCCTTCAGCCGGCCTTCGGATTTCTCTGACTGGATGCAGGCCAGGGTCTGCAGGGTTTTGCCCAGGCCCATATCGTCGGCCAGAATGCCGCCAAGGCGAAATTCCCGGAGAAACTGCAGCCAGTTCAGGCCGTCCTGCTGGTATGGGCGAAGCCGGGCGTTGAGCTCTTTGGGTGGCTGTACCTCTTCCAGCGCCTGGAAATCTGTCAGTTTTTCGCCCAGGGCCTTGAGTTCGCTGCTGCTGTCCCAGTCCGCGCGGGTGTTGCCCATCACCTGGGCAGCGTCCAGGCGGGGAAGTCTGAGCGTACCGTCGGATTCACGCCCGAGTATGCTCAGGAGGGTTTGCGCCAGAGGCCGGATGCGTTCTGAGGGAACCCGGATCAGGGTTTCGCCGTTGTGCAGCCAGAGGGTTTCCGGCAGGTTGTCCGCGCTGGCTTCCTCTCCTTCAGGTTGTGCGGGAAGGTAGGCGAGCGCCTGGTGCAGCAGTGGAATCAGGTCGATCTGTACGCCTTCGTGGTCAATGCCGAGTTCCACATCAAACCAGCCCGGGGCCTCGTCATCCGGCCTCAGGCTTCCCTGTAACTGGTCCACCTCGACCACGGGCAGGTCAAAGCTCTCGTCCATTTCAATCTGCCAGCCCCGGGCGTGGAGTTGCGGCAGCTCGTAGGCAATGAAATCGAGCCATTCTTCCCGGGTCGGCAGGGTGAAATCCAGCAGCGCGGCGCCGGAAAGCTGACGCAGATCGGCGCCTTCCGGCTGGTCAGCCAGCATGCCGGCGAATTGGAAGCCGGGGAGCCCGTGCTCCCGCATTTCCGCTTCCTGGTCTTCATCGCGAATGATCAGCACCGGGCCGGACGGGGTCTGTAGCAGTACCCGGGGGTCCGGCTCCGCGTAGTAAACGGGGTGGCCCTGATAATCAAAACGCAGGCGTGCCAGTAATATGGGCTGGCCGTCAGGCTCCGGGTGATCCACGCAGTACAGCTGGAGAACGGGCTGCGGTTCAGCTTCGATCACTTCCGGAACCGCCAGGGATTCCGGCAGGGCAGCGCCGGCTTTTTCCAGTAACGGGGTCAGGTCCGGCAGTGCTTCCTGCAACTCTTCCTCGGTCAGGGGCGGGCACTGGTTTAACAGCTCGCGGGTTCCGGGGTCCAGATCCGTGTGAACCGGGCCGAGACGATGGTTTCCGGAATCGAGGTACAGCGGCGGATCGGTGTTCAGCAGGGTGATTTGCGAAGGAAGCTCCCTGGGAAACAGTTGCCAGTGGTGCGTGCCAGGCAATTGCTGCCACTCATAGCCGGTCTCGATGCTGTCGCCGGGTTGCAGGGGCGGGTTGGAAGTGGACTCGAGAAATAAGCGACCGGTTTGCAGGGCCGCCTGCAAAAAATGGCTGGCGATCTTTCCCTCAAGTACGGGGTCGACCAGGTAGGACGTGGGCATGGCCTGTAGCCAGGTGAGGGGTGCCATGTCACTGTCCCGGATATATTTCGGGCGATCGTTTTCCAGATTGATGCGGTTCCAGGCCACGCTGTGGGAGCCCCTGGAGTAGCCACCGGCTTTTCGCTGCCGGACTTTGTGCACAGTGATTGCGGGACGTCGCGCAATGTTGTGATTGGTTATAATATACACAAGGCATTCGGGGCTGGCCGGCCTTGCCGGCAGGCTGGCAACCGAGGCAATCCACTCCAGCCAGGTCTGCGCGCTGAGCCCTGATCCGTATGTCGGCGTTTGTCCGGCGCTGGCGTCCTCCTCCGCCAGTGCCTGTTCGTGGTTGGCCTGAAGGATTACCGCGACTGCGTGTTTGCAATGAAAGGTAACGGGGCAGCTGCAGAAGGTTTGCACCTTGGAGGGCATGTAGCGGTCGTACCGCACTTCCGTCCGGTAGCTCTGGTTCCGTCTGCCGACAACGTCTGCATGCATCACCTGGATGCTCATTCCCTCCAGGTCCAGCTTCAGATGCTGCACACGACTCTGGTTGAAGTAACGTTTTCCCCGCTGGAGAGTATTGGTGTCGAAAATCCGGGTGAGGGTCTTGTCGTCGATTAGCATGGTATGCGGATCGTTCGGAAGCTGAGGCGTGGAATCTACCGGAAATCGCTTCCGGGCTCAATAACGGCGGGGCCGACAATGGGGTCTGATGAAAAAAGGGGGGGGGCTGGTGAAAGCCTTCATCTGAGCTTCAGCGAAACGTCATGGCGGCGTAACTCTCCTTGTGAACACTGATGGTGCAGTATCATTCATTTCGCCGCAAGGAGCTGGTTATGAAGTTACGCACACTGATAGGTCTTTTGCTGTGTTCCATCGTATTCTCGCAGGCGCTGGCCTCCCCTGGCAAGGCGCAATCCGGCCACTGGGTACCGCCTGGGTCGGATGACTGGAAAGATGTCTCCGAAAAGGGCTGGAATAAACGTGCCGGAGCCAGAGAGGCTATCGATCCTGGCCCGCGGCCGTTCTGGCTGGTTGAGGACATGGATGAGGGGCCGCTGAAAGAGCGTCTGCAGGCTTGCAATACCCGCCAGGTTAAACGTTCGGACTTTTCCATCGGCCACCGGGGCGCGGGTCTGCAATTTCCCGAGCATACGCGCGAATCCTACGTGGCGGCGGCCCGGATGGGAGCCGGCATTGTGGAATGTGATGTCACATTCACCAAGGACCGGAAACTGGTGTGCCGCCATGCCCAGAACGATCTGCACACCACCACGAATATCGTCACTATTCCGGAACTCAATGCCAGGTGCACCCAGCCATTTGTGCCGGCTGACCCGGCCACTGGTACGCCAGCGAAGGCAGAGTGTCGCACCAGTGATATTACCCTGGCGGAATTCAAGACCCTGAAAGGCAAAATGGACGGGTTCAACCCCATGGCAACCACGCCGGAAGAGTATGTGGCCGGCACGCCAGGCTGGCGCACAGACCTTTATGCCAGCCGGGGAACGCTGATGACTCACCGGGAAAGCATTGCCCTGTTCAAGTCTCTGGGCGTGAAGTTTACCCCGGAACTGAAATCGCCGGTGGTGGACATGCCGTATGAAGGCGATTACAGCCAGCAGGATTACGCCCGTCAGATGATCCGGGACTACATCGACGCGGGAGTGAATCCGAAGGATGTCTGGCCCCAGTCCTTCAACCTCGAGGATGTCCTGTACTGGGTGAACGAAATGCCCCGCTTTGGCCGCCAGGCGGTATTTCTCGACGAGGCGGAAATAACGCCGGACAACTCTTCCCTTGCCTATATGGAAAGCCTGAAGGCCCGGGGTGTGAACATCATTGCGCCGGCGCTCTGGAAAATGCTGACCCTTGATAGCTATGGCGAGATTGTGCCATCCGACTATGCGAAAAATGCCCGGACGGCGGGCCTGGATATGATTGCCTGGACGGTTGAGCGTAGTGGTCCTCTGGCCAGCGGAGGCGGCTGGTATTACCAGACAGTGACCGATGCCATCAACAACGACGGCGATGTGCTGAAAGTGATCGACATACTGGCCCGGGATGTGGGCGTCATCGGCATTTTCTCGGATTGGCCGGCCACCACGACCTTCTATGCCAACTGCATGGGGCTGGCAGGAAGGCAATAAGCCCTGTACCGGCTTATCGGACTGATTGAGCCGGATCCGGAACCGCGGAACCGACCGCGGGTTCCGGAGTTCACCGCCGGCCTGGTTTGTCGGTACCCGGCCAATAGCCAATCCCCACGCTCTCCCGTACAATGATGCCCTTAATTTTCAACACATCCATTCTGTTCAGTCTGGAGCAAGGGCATGTCTGATATCAAAAAGGTGGTTCTGGCCTATTCCGGTGGCCTGGATACTTCCGTGATCGTGCGGTGGTTGCAGGATACCTATAACTGCGAGGTGGTGACGTTCACCGCCGACATCGGCCAGGGCGAGGAAGTGGAGCCGGCGCGTGCGAAGGCGGAAGCGTTGGGCGTCAAGGAGATTTATATCGAGGATCTGCGCGAGGAGTTTGTGCGCGATTACGTGTTCCCGATGTTCCGCGCCAACACCGTTTATGAAGGTGAGTACCTGCTGGGTACGTCC
>Ga0114984_1000227_pt1 | contig 22498 bp, 15 predicted proteins | sample Shrwel1BS1Day1_FD_96987 | JGI IMG/M metagenome (GOLD analysis project Ga0114984, IMG submission 96987) | Subsurface microbial communities from deep shales in Ohio, USA - Utica-3 well 1 S-1-Day1 | ecosystem: Environmental > Aquatic > Deep subsurface > Shale gas/oil reservoir > Produced water/Flow...
CTGTGTGAGCCCGAGTGCCCGGCCGAAGCGATCTTCTCCGAGGACGAGCTTCCGGCGGACCAGGTCCAGTTCGTGGAAATCAACGCTGAACTGGCTGCCAAGTGGCCGAACATCACCGAGAAGAAAGACCCTCTGCCGGACGCCGAGGAATGGGACGGCAAACCCAACAAACTGCAGTACCTGGAGCGCTGAGTTCCGGTTGCGGATCAGAAAGGGAAGCTGCGGCTTCCCTTTTCTTTTCTGTGGCCCTGCCTGCGGCAGCAGCGCCACGCAACATGCTGTTCCTACTCTTCTTCCCCGGCCAGTATTTTTTTCGCCCCCGCAGAGCGATAGAATGGCAAAAGCCTGCGGCGGACAAGAGCCTCGAGATAGCCCTCTTTACGCAGGACTTCAATGACCGGAACCCCGTGGATCTCGATTTCCGTGCGAATCATCTCCCGGGTAACTCCCACATCATTCAGCAGGTCGGTCAACGGCCGGTCGCCATACTTGGCGAACAGGTGCTCCACCACGGCCCGGGCACAGCCTTCAAAATAGCCGGTCTTGCGGAACTGCAACCAGAACTCATAGCCCATAACCACAAACTCCTGTAACTCGACGTCCCCCAGCCCTTCGCGGAGCTCGGCAATGGTCTTGTCTTCCACTGCTACCCAGGCGGCCATCACGCTGTCCCGGAGTTCGTCATCGCTGAGCGCCCGGTGCAGGAACGCCTCACTGCGGGCGATCAGGCCGGGCAGACTATCCGCTAGCCAGGCCTTGATGCGTCGCTCAAAGGTCTCGTCCAGACCCGGCACCGCCCGGTTGGCCACCTTCTTGCCAAACTTCATCATGGAGCCCACCCCGGGTACGGAGCGGGCGATCAGGTTGTCTTCGTACAGGTAGTTGATCAGCCCGTGATAGACCACATTAGACACCAGCTCCTGGTAGACCGGATGAGCCATGATCTCGCCGATGACCCGTTCCCGCTGCTGGCGAAGCTCAAGAGCCTCCTCCAGGAAACCGGTGGCCTGTTCGAGGGAGATAATCTCGCCAAGGGTGGTCTCGGCCTGGACCCGCGAACCCATGACTTCGGTTGCCATCTCGGCGGCCAGCTCCGGGATACCGGCATCCAGTTCCATTTCAACGACTAAGCGCTCGATCACGCCCATCACCCGATCGATGCTGGCCACCCGGTTCAGGGTAATTCGTCCGGCATGGTCCAGCAGCTCATCCAGCTCCTGCGCCAGAAATTTCTTCAGTTTCGCCCCCTTCAGGGCGGCCATCTCATAGCGGACATGTTCTTCGTACAGCCTGTCAGCCAGACTGCCAGCGGACCTGGTCATGGTAGGGTCAATCCTTGTGGGCGATGGAAACAGCAAACCCGAGGCTAACACGAAGCCGGCATCCGGGTGTTTGCCCAAACTACAGGCTCACGGTTGCGGAGATGCCAAGCGGATGAGAGAGCACCGACAGGGCCGGAATGATGCCCTTTCCGGAGCAACCCGCTCAATTCGGTCCGCCCAGCCCCTCCAGCTCTCGCAGATTTTCGGCCAGCCGCCGCCAATTGTCCTGGTGCCAGGAGTGCGACAGACACCCCTTCCGGGATAGACACCCCTTCCGGGGGGCGAGCTGACTGACATGGTGGCCTCCTGCCTCCTGTCGTCAGCATATTGTTATCACCGCAATGAACTTTGTCTACTTTTTAACCGGAGGAGCCAGTTAACCGGAGGAGCCAGTTTCGCGCGTGAGTAGCTCTTGCCAAGCCGGGATCAAGGCCAGGCCCGTCTCAGTACACATCCTCCAGGTACCGCCCCTGCGCTCTCAAATCCTCCACCTCCAGCCTCAAGGGTTGAAGAATCTCTTCGAAAACCTGTTTCACCCCGGCGGCCATGTCCCTGCCGCCACACACCAGAACCTGGGCACCGGTATCAATCATCTGCCGCAAGGCGGTCTGATCCTGCCGGAGCCTGTCCTGCACGTAGGCCTTCTCATCGGACCTTGAGAACGCGGTACTCAGCCCCGTTAGCCGACGATCCTCAAGGTAGTGCCCCAGTTCCGGCTGATACAGAAAATCCGAATCCTCGCTTCGCCCGCCCCAGTAAAGGTACATGGGATTGCGGGCGGTATTTTTCCGGATAAAACCGGCCAGCGGGCCGATCCCGGCACCCGCGCCAATCAGAATGACAGGCACCGCGCCGGTGACCGGGCGAAAGCCCGGATTCCGGCGAATGAAAGCCTCGACACAGTCACCCGGTTGCAGGCCATGCAGGTAACCGGAGCAAAGGCCACCGGGCTGTTTGCGGACACAGATCTCAAACACACCGTCACTGGCCGATGAAGCCAGTGAGTAAAACCGCGCTTCCTGCCCTTGTGGCGGCAGGATGCCGAGCAGGTCACCGGCCTCGAACGCTGGCAGACGAGGGCGGCCAGACCGGAAAAACCAGGACTGCCACCCCTGCCCCGCGTCTGCCAGACGAAAGCGCAGAATGCTGGTCGGTGCCTGCACGGCCTGCCCGTAATCCGCGCGCTCTGCAAGCTCCAGCCGGAAGGTGCGGGGTGGGACCGGATCATGGCTCAGGGCAAGTGGCACCCCGATGGCGTTGCCAAGCCGGCTACCCCACTCGCTGAACCGGGCAGCGGAACAGCGGTCAATCAGTTCAACGGGTTGTATCTGGCTCAGCCCCTTGCCGGCGAGCGCTTCATCGACCTCCAGGGCAAACCGGCAGAAGTTCGGAAACTGACGGTCACCAAACCCCAGTACCGCATATTTCAGCGCGCTTCCGGCCCTGAAGTCGCGAAGTCGCTCCATGAATCGCCCGGCAGAGGCCGGCGCATCACCATCACCGTAGGTGGAGGTCAACACAAGCAACAGAGAGGCCACTGGATAAGAATCCGCCAGTGCGTTCATATCCGCGCAATGCACCCGGAATCCTGCCCTGGTCAGCCCCGTCTGCAGCGCCCGGGCAAAGCCCCGGGTAGCACCGCCCTCTGAGCCCACCAGAACAATCGCATCGGCCTCGGCAGCAGCGACGTTGTCCCGGGTCTGTAACGACGACCGGCGCCGCTGCCACCAAATGACAGCTCCGGTCACCGACAGTGCCGGCACACTCAGCGCAGCCACACCGAGTAACAGGCCCAGCCACCAGAGACCCTCACCGGTATGTAACCTCATAATCCATTGCCGGACCACGCTGCCGGTGGACCGGGGCTGGAACTGCAGCAGCTCACCGCTGGCCTGATCAATGAACCCGGAGCCCCCGCTGGTGGTCAGGGAGTATACGTCCCGGGGGTCATCGGGATAGGGAAACACGAGTTCCCGGAGATCGTTAAGATCAACCTCCGAGAGTGCCTGGAGCTGGTCCACCGGACGCGGTTGGCCCCCGGAAACCTCGGCCGGGAAACCTGGCCCCGGATCGGCGACCTCGGGTATGAGGCCAAATCGCTGGGCCGACAGGAAGCTGCCGGTCAGTGCCGACAACAGCAGCCCCAAAACCGCCAATCGGGCTATTTCTGCATGAACCCGTTTACTGCCGGTGCCGGCCAGCGGCCGCATCAATGCTCCCCAGCCACCGCTTCGACGGGCCAGCAATGCCATGCCCGACAGGCAGACAAGCAACATCAGTGCGGCCGAGATGCCCGCCATCATCCGCCCTGGCGTATCCAGCAGGAACGAGCGGTGCAGGTCCCTGATCCAGACAAAGAACGCGGAGGGCTGGTAGGCCCCCAGACGCTCGCCGGTCACCGGGTTGACCAGATCGGCCCCGGCCTGGCCATCCCGGCTGTAGTAAACGACCACCTGGCCGGAGAGGTCACGCACAATCTGTTCGGTACCCGGGTAGTTTGCCACCACCCGCCCTGCCATCCGGGCAACGCTGATCTCGCCGGCCGGTGGAACCACTGCACCTGCCCGGTCCAGCGCTGGCGCGAGGGCCAGGATTGCACCGGTAACAGCCAGTGTCACCAGGAACACCGCCGCAATCAGTCCGGGCAGACCGTGCAATTTACGCAACATAACTCTGCTCCTGGTTACCCGTTAAAAGTCGTAGCGGAACGAGCGAACGTAACCCCGCCCCGGGACCGGCGTACCCGCGCCCCCGGTGGTCAGCGGTACCGCAACATCGGCCCGGTTGTCCCGCATATCCTCAACCGCGGTGTCAACACGGACTTCATAACCGCTGTCAATCAAAGCATCATCAAGATCAAGCGTGATTTTCAGGGTTCGGCCGCTGGTGATGCTGGCGCCAGTCAGCCCGTCGTACTCTGCGGGGTCCAGCCTGCTGCCCCGGGCCCATCCGCGCAGGTGTTTGTAATACTTGGACTTTCTGCCGGCCACCCAGAGCGTTCCCTGATACGCCCCGGACGCATCGGTAAGATAGAGGGCCAGGTAGGCACCATCTCCGCGATAGTCCGTTAACTCGGTTGTGAAGGTCACTTCACGAGCCTGCGCCAGCGCGGGCAAGGCGACTGAGAGAGCCAGGCCCAGGGCAAGAAGAATCTTTTTCATACCGTACCTCCGGTATCATGTTGAATTGCCAACTAATGGATAAAATGACTGGCGGGTTATTCCACCGTCACTGTCGGGCGCCCCTTGACGATGCCGTTATGGGGAACCGGACGATTGGTCTGAGCCTTGTCCCGGGCCTGACCGTCACCCCGGTTATCCCGGTATCCGTATTCGCCGTTATCTTCGTCTTCGTCGTCTTCCTCATCTTCGTCATCGTCTTCCCGCTCCAGCTCCATCAGTTCAAGAGTGGCCGGGGCAAACGAAGCCTCGGCACCAAATCCCTCCGGGGCCAGGCCCTTCACCTCATAACAACCGTCATCCACCTTGATGCGGTAGACCGTCCAGCCTTCCGCCTCCAGTTTCTGACGCAAGTGTTCCCGTGGCTGCCAGTCAGTCACCGGGTCGTCACAGTCATCGTCCGCCAGCACCGGTGCACTGAGGCACAGTACCGTGAGGCTGACAATCACAGATCTGGTTTTCATGGGGTGTCTCCTATGGTTAACTCCGGGAATTTCCACATCAGGCTAACGTCAAAAGCTGACAGCCACCTGAAGCGGATCAGAAAACAGCGGCGCTCCTTACTTTTAAGGCTGCTGTCAGCTTCTTGCGGTAGTATCTTTTTCACACATCGCAGCAAAGGTGAGCTATGCGGATATTGCTGGTGGAAGATACTGTGGGCCTGGGCGAGGCGGTGCGGGATCAGATCACGGAAGATGGCCATGCCGTGGACTGGGTGCAGTCACTGAGGTTTGCTGAAGCCAGCTTCCGAACCACCACCTACGACCTGATTCTTCTCGACCTGATGCTCCCGGATGGCCATGGGCTGGATTTTCTGAAAACCATCAGAGCCAGCGGAAACAGCACCCCGGTGATTATTCTTACGGCCAGGGACCAGGTATCTGACCGCATTGAGGGACTGAATGCCGGTGCCGACGACTACCTGATAAAACCCTTCGATCTGTCCGAACTGTCCGCCCGTGTGGCGGCCGTCGCCCGTCGTTACCGGGGCAACCCGAACCCGCTGATACAGGTGGGTGACCTGGAGGTGGATCTGCGCGATCACCGCATCCGGCGTGATGGGCAGCCGGTGGAACTGACCGCCCGCGAGTGGGCCTTGTTCGAGGGCTTCATCCAGCGGCCGGGAATGCTGCTTTCAAGGCAGCAACTGGAGGACCGGCTGTATGCCTTCGGGGCGGAAATCGAGAGCAACACCATTGAAGTCTATGTCAGCCGCTTGCGAAAAAAGCTGGGGCGCGATGCCATCGTAACGGTACGGGGCATGGGCTACCGCCTGGAAACCCATGAGACATAACCGCAGCCTGCAAAAACGCCTGGGGGCCGGCCTCACCCTGGGAGCCACTCTCCTGTGGCTGCTGGGCGTTGCCGCGTCCGGGTTGGTGGCGCAGCGCGAAATGAACGAAGTCTTCGACAGCGCCCTTGAGGAAACCGCGCAACGCATTCTGCCGCTGGCCGTTACCGACATCCTGAATCGCGAGACCATTACCGGCAATCAAACCGCTCCTGCACTGAAGGAGCATGACGAATACCTCACCTACGTGGTCAGGGACCGCCAGGGCAATCTTCTGCTGCAGTCCCACGATGCCAACCCCGGCGTCTTCGGGGATCTGCCCCGGGAAGGCTTCACCACCACGCCCACCCACCGGATTTATGGCGCATCGGCGGTCAGCGACACCCTTTATATCGAAGTCACCGAGCCACTGGCCCACCGGCGCGAGGCCGTTTTAAAAGCTGGCCTGGCTCTGCTGCTGCCGCTGCTTTTCCTGATTCCGGTCAGCCTTTTGGGAATCTGGTGGATTGTCCGCCTGTCCCTTCGCCCGGTGGTGGAATTCCAACACTCGATCGAAGCCCGCGGAGCCAGCGACCTCTCACCCGTGGACAAAGACCGGCTACCAGAAGAATTCGAACCAACGGCGGTTGCCGTCAATCGGCTGCTGCAGCGGCTGAACCGCGCGCTTGACGCAGAACGGAGTTTCACCGCCAACAGCGCTCACGAATTGCGTACCCCGCTGGCCACGGCACTGGCCAAGGTGCAACGGCTGAAAACGCAGCTTGAGGATCGCCGCCTGAGAGAGAATGTAGCTGAGATTGAAGAGGTGCTGCACGGCCTGTCCACATTGTCCGGCAAGCTGCTCGAGCTTGCGAAGGCTGAAGGCGGAGGGGCCCTTTCACAAAAGCCGCATAACCTTGTACCAATACTCGCCATGATCACCCGCGACTTTGAACTTCTGGCCCCTGGCCGGATTCGCCTGACATTGCCGGACCATGAGGTGAACTCCCTCCTCGATCCGGATGCCTTTGCCATTCTGGCCCGCAACCTGATCGAAAACGCTCTGAAGCACGGCTCCGGGCAACAGCCCGTCGACATAATCATGACCGACGATGGCAGGGTGAGAGTGTGCAACGGAGGCGATATCGTGCCACCTGACCAACTGGCCTTGCTAAGAAACCGGTTTTCCCGCTACGACACCAGGGCAGCCGGCTCCGGCCTGGGACTCGCCATAGCTGATGCCATTGCTTCGGGCGCCGGCATGAACCTGCATTTGCGTTCGCCGGCAACCGGACGGGCGGATGGTTTTGAGGTCGAGGTCAATGTGACCCATGCCGGCAGGAATCCTGGCCCGTGAACCTGACCTGGGCTGGCCTCATTCTGCTGACCAGTATTATCCAGACACTGAACCTGCCCGAACAACGAAAAAAGGGAGGCGCTCAGGCCTCCCAGGGACACACAGGGGGGGGTAGATGCCGCCGCCGAACGCGGCGCATCAGTTTCAGTGCTCATTGACCGGCTTAGCGCCCGGGTGGCGCAGCCGATCAGTGTATCAGTGCAGTTCTTTGGCCTGATCCCGCAGCACGAACTTCTGGATCTTGCCCGTGGAGGTCTTGGGCAGTTCCGTGAAGACGACCGTTTTCGGTACCTTGAACCGGGCCATATGCTCGCGGCAGAAGGCGATGATGTCCTCTTCGCTGACCTCGCCGGCTTCCGGCTTCAGGGTGACAAACGCGCAGGGAGTCTCGCCCCACTTCTCGTCCGGGCGGGCAACCACCGCCGCTTCCAGCACGGCCGGATGGCGGTACAGGGTATCTTCCACCTCGATGGTGGAGATGTTCTCACCCCCGGAGATGATGATGTCCTTCAAGCGGTCCTTGATTTCCAGGTAACCGTCCTCGTGCCACACCGCCAGATCACCGGTGTGGAACCAGCCACCGCGGAAGGCCTCTTCGGTGGCGCTCGGGTTCTTCAGGTAGCCCTTCATCACGGTGTTGCCACGCAGGAAGATCTCGCCGATGGTCTTACCGTCTTTGGGCACAGGTTCCATGGTGTTGGGATCACCGACCATGGTGCCGGCCAGGGTATGGTAGCGGACGCCCTGGCGTGCCTTTTTCCGGGCGCGGTCATCCAGCGGCAGCTCATCCCACCCGGACTTCCAGGCACATACGGTCACCGGGCCATAGGTTTCGGTCAGGCCGTATACGTGGGTCACCTTGATACCCATTTCCTCGACAGCCCTGATCACCTGGGCGGGGGGTGCCGCACCGGCGGTCATGGATTTCACCTCGTGACCGATCCCGGCCCTGGCCGCTGCCGGCGCATTGAGCAGTGCGTTCAGAACGATCGGCGCTCCACACATGTGAGTCACCTGGTGATCACGGATCAGTTGCAGGATCTTCTCCGGGTCCACGCGGCGCAGGCACACGTGGGTGCCAGCCATCGCGGTCACGGTCCAGGGGAAACACCAGCCGTTGCAGTGGAACATCGGCAGGGTCCACAGATAGACCGGATGCATGTCCATGGACCAGACGGCCTGATTACCCAACGCATTGAGGTAGGCGCCGCGGTGGTGATAGACCACACCCTTGGGGTTGCCGGTGGTGCCGGAGGTGTAATTCAGGGAAATGGCGCCCCATTCGTTTTCAGGGAAACTCCACTGGAACTGCGGATCCCCCTCCTGCAGGAACGCCTCGTAATCGAGATCGCTGACCTGCACGCCTTCGCCGTACTCCGGGTCATCCACATCAATCACCAGCGGCTTGTGCTCCAGGTGACGGACAGCGTCCCTGATAACCTGACCGAATTCGCGATCGGCAATCACCACCCTGGCTTCTCCGTGCTCGAGCATGAAGGCAATGGCGTCGGCGTCCAGGCGCACGTTCAGGGTATTGAGCACAGCGCCGATCATGGGCACGCCGAAATGGCACTCCACCATCGCAGGAATGTTCGGCAGCATCACGGCGACGGTATCGCCACGACCGATCCCGCGACCCTGCAGGGCCGAGGCCAGGCGGCGGCAACGCTCGTAGGTTTGTGCCCAGTTGTACCGGATCGCGCCGTGAATGATGGCTGGGTATTCCGGATAAACACTCGCGGTACGCTCGATGAAATCAATCGGCGACTGGACGGCGTAGTTGGCATCGACGGGCACCAGGCCCTGGTCAAAAATCGAGGTCATGACGGGTTCCTCTTGGAGCTCTGTTGTTCTTGTGGCGTATTCAGGAAAATCGCTAATCTGGCTATAATTCACGCTGATCAGAATGGTATTTGATGCGATCAATACTAGAAACTACACCAAGGTATTATAGTGCTTATACTATAATAACGATGATATGACCGATTTCCCCCCTGATACGGTATTTAGCTTGCCGGACGCCGACCCGCAACCCGGCTTGATCCTTGACCGGCACGCTGACCTGCTCAGGGCCAGCCGCAGTGCCATCGATCTGGTCAGCAGTGCCGGCCTGGAGAGTGCAGTGGACCTGCTCCCGGTCAACACACAGGCCCTGGTGCATTCCTGCCTGCAGCAGAACCGGGCCATCGAGCATGTCGAATCCCGGATACCCGGCCACATCCTGCTCTGGACGTTCATGCCGGACCAGGCCTGTGAACAGGTTCTGATCCGGGGCCGGGATGCCACCGGGGAGGTGCGCACCCGGAAGCAGGCCGTGCAGTCCAATCGCCTGTACAGACTGATCACCGAGAACACCACCGACCTGATCTCCCGCCATGCCCCGGATGGACGATTCATCGATGCGACGCCCGCGTCATGGCGACTTCTGGGCTACTGGCCCGAGGAGCTACGGGGCAAACCTTTGGAGGAGGTGTTCCGGGGCGATGATGTGGTCGAGCAGTTGGTGGAAACCCGTAACCGTCTGCGGGACGACGGCTACGCCACCATGACCCTGGAGATCCTGCACCGGGACGGCAGCAAGCGCTGGTTCGAGATTGCCAGCCGGGCCATCCGCGAGACCTACACCGGTGCGGTGGTGGAAGTTATCAGTGTGTCCCGGGACATCACCGCCCGGGTGGAATCCGAGGAAAGCAACCGGCGGCTGGCGGACGAACTGGCTCATGCCGCGCGCTTGGCGACCCTGGGCGAGCTGGCCTCCAGCGTTGCCCACGAGATGAACCAGCCACTGGCCACCATCGTGAACTTTGCCAGCGCCAGCCAGCGCTACCTGAAGAACGCGCGAAGCAATCCCGAATGTCTGGATCGGGTGGACGACGGCCTGCAGAAGATCGTTCACCACGCCAACCGGGCCTCGGAAGTGATCAAGCGGCTCCGGGCGTTCCTGCGCAAGGGCCAGAAACGAACCGCCCCGATTTCCATCAATGAAATTGTCAGCAATGTGACCCGACTGTGTCAGTGGGAAGCAGACAAGAACCGGGTCAGGATCCGGGAGCACCTGTCCGACGCCGCCCCGGTGATCACCGCCGATCCCGTGTTGCTCGAGCAGGTCCTGATCAACCTCATCCGCAATGGTATCGAAGCCACGGTCGAGTCTCGCAAAGCAGACGGCACGGACCAGAAAGGCCCGGCCGAACTCATACTGACCACCTGTATCAATGACCGCAACGAGACCCTGATCGAGGTCACCGACCAGGGCGCCGGGCTGGGCGAGCAGGCAATTCGCCAGATGTTCCAGCCCTTCTACACCAGCAAGCCCCAGGGGCTGGGCCTTGGCCTGTCCATGAGCCGTTCCATTATCGAAGGCTTTGGCGGCTTCCTGGATGCCAGGCCGGCGAAAACCGGCGGCCTTACCCTCACCTGCCGCTTTCCGGCGAGCACAAACAAGAACAAGAGTTTAACCACGGAGATTTCCCGGAATGACTGAATCACCCAGTAACCAGCCCACCACCGTCTACGTGGTCGACGACGATGCCGGCATGCTCGAGTCGACCCAATGGCTGCTCGAGTCCGTGGGGCTGAGGGTTGAGGCCTACAGCGACGGCCGGAAATTCCTCGACACGGCAGGGCATACCAACGCCGGCTGTGTCGTGCTGGACGTGCGGATGCCCGGGCTCGGTGGCCTCAACGTCCAGGAGGAACTGCAGAAACGGGGACTGGAGGTGCCGATCATTTTTGTCTCCGGCCATGCGGACGTGCCTATCGTGGTCCGGGCCTTCAAATCCGGTGCATTCGACTTCATCGAGAAGCCGTTCAACGAGCAGCTGCTGCTCGACAGTGTCCAGCAGGCTCTCCAGGAGCGGCAGAGCGGCCAGCGTTTCCATGGCAACGCCCGCACCGAGGCACTGATCGACACCTTCACCCGTCGGGAGCGGGATGTCTTCCTGCCCCTGGCCCAGGGGTATACCAGCCGTGAGATTGCCGATCAGCTGGGGGTCAGCGTCAAGACCATCGACCTGTACCGGGCCCGGGTCATGAAACGCCTGGGTGCCGAACGGCTACCGGATGTGACCGGCATCGCCATTGCGGCAGGGCTGGTTGATCCCCTGGATCCACGAGGCCATTGAGGGCGCGCCGGAAGCCGCGTTCTACATGGAAGGTTCCGTACACCTGCCCTGAGACTGGTATACTGCCCGCCGTTCACTTACACCGGCGGGCAGTAATGACAGCATCCTCGGCATCCTACTACGACGTAATCATCATCGGCGCCGGTGCCGCCGGGCTCATGTGTGCCGCGACTGCAGGCTACCGGGGGCGCCGGGTACTGGTGATCGACCACGCCAACAAGCCCGGAAAGAAAATTCTGATGTCGGGCGGTGGGCGCTGCAATTTCACCAACCTGAACAGCACACCGGCCAATTTCCTGTCCGATAATCCCCACTACTGCATTTCCGCGTTGAAGCGTTATACCCCCCAGGATTTCCTGGAACTGGTGGATCGCCACGGTATCGAGCACGAGGAGAAAGCCGCGGGTCAGCTGTTCTGCCGGGACAGCGCCAAGGACATCCTGAACATGCTGCTGACCGAATGTGAATGGGCGGGGGCAGAAATCCGGCTGAAGACGTCCGTCACTTCCGTCCGTGAGACAGATGGGGACTACCGCCTGAAAACCGGCAGTGGCGCACTGACCTGTGAATCCCTGGTGATTGCCACCGGCGGACTCTCGATCCCGACCATGGGCGCCACCGGCTTCGGGTACGAGATCGCCCGGCAATTCGGCCTGGAAGTACTTGCCACTCGCGCCGGGCTTGTGCCCTTTACCCTCCAGCCGGAGCTGAAAACCCGGCTGGCACCGCTGGCCGGGATCAGCTGTCCGGTGGACGCCGAATGCAACCGCCAGCATTTCCGGGAACCCATGCTGGTCACCCACCGGGGCCTGAGTGGCCCGGCCATGCTGCAGATTTCCAGTTACTGGTATCCGGGGGATGACATCAGCATCAACCTGTTGCCGACGCGCCGGATCGAAGACGACCTGATGGGCCTGCGCAAACAGAAACCGCGCACCACCGTCGCGCAGTATCTGGCCGAGTACCTGCCGAAACGCTTTGCCAGCGCCTTCAACGAATTCCACGGCTGGTCCGGCCCGCTGCAGGAGTACAAGAACGCCGATATCGAAACCGTCGCCAAAACCCTGGGAGAGTGGACCATCAAGCCCGCGGGAACCGAGGGATACCGCAGCGCGGAAGTCACCCTCGGCGGCGTCGACACCCGCCAGCTCTCGTCCAAGACCATGGCGGTTCTGGACCGGCCGAACCTGTATTTCATCGGGGAAGTGGTGGATGTCACCGGCCACCTGGGCGGCCACAATTTCCAGTGGGCCTGGGCATCCGGCGTTGCCGCCGGGAATGTGGCCTGAGGGCCGGTCATCAGGTCACAGAAGTGTCGGATCAGCGGAGGATAACCAGGGGCTTCTGTGCAGTCTTGAGCATGGTTGTGGTGGTGCTGCCCACCAGGAACTGACGAATGCGGGAGTGGCCATAAGCCCCCATCACCAGGATATCGATATCGTGTTCCTCCTGGTAGTGATGCAGAGCCCGTTCAACATCGCCGGCACGGATCGCGAGGGTAATCTCGCTCTCCAGTCCCGCGAGCATGCTTTCCGCTTTTTTCAGCTGCTTCCAACGGTCGCTGGTATCGGGGCCGACCATCACCAGGTGCAGGGGCATGCCTTTCAATACCGGGCTGCCCGCCAGCAATTCGACACCCTTGAAGGCAGTCACACTGCCATCGAACGCCAGCATCGCACTCTTCGGCTCGGCGTATTCGTCCGGCACCAGCAGAATTGGCCGGTGGACACTTCGGATTACGGTCTCCAGCTGGCTGCCGATATGAATGTCCCGGTCCGAACTGCTCTCACCATGCAGGCCCATGATCAGTAACCGGGTCTGGCTTTCCAGTGCCAGCAGGGATTCGGTCAGCTCGTCATGGCGTTGGCGCCTGGTCACGTCGGTGATACCCGCCTGTTTGACGCGTCGCTCCGCCTCGTCCAGCAAGTAGTGACCGTGTTCCAGAGCAAGCTTTGCCCGTTTGCGGTCCAGTTCTGCCAACTCGTCCAGCAGGTGCTCCCGGCTACCAAGGCCAATGCTGCCGGCAAGGTCCGGCTCGGCCGAATAACGTTCCTGATCCAGAACGTGCAGCAGCAGCAGGGGTGCTTCCATGTGCCGGCCAGCCCAGGCCGCGTAATCACACACCGCCGGAGCCGCGCGGGAACCATCAATACAGGCAACAACGTTCAACATCTTTACCTCGCCTTCCAAATGATCATCTTCATTATTAAATGTAGGGCAAGCGGTCAACAGAAGCACACTCAAGGTTTGCAAACAGCTGCCATTAAAGTAAAACTCGTAAACTCCACCTATCGGAACAGATTGGATCAAAGTGCCGATCAAATGCAAAGTCCGGAGCTCTCTTTGACACATGGATGATGTAGCAAGCCAGTTCATAACGTCCAACCAAACCATGCTCAACCTGGCCGTGGCCCTGCTGCTCGGTGCCATTATTGGCCTGGAACGGGGCTGGGAAGCCCGTGACCAGAAGGCCGGAGAACGGATTGCCGGCATCCGGACTTTTGCCCTCATCGGTTTGCTCGGCGGCATCTCCGGGGTGTTGGCACGGGAGGTCACCGAATGGGCATTCCCGGTTCTGCTTATCTGCGTCGTGGCCATGGGCATCGTTGCCTACAGCGAGCGTCTGGAGCATATCCGCAACTTCAGTATCACCGGCATGGTCGGCATGATGCTGACGTTCTGTTTTGGCACCATCGCGGTGGTCGTGGATCCGGTCATGGCGACGGCAGCGGCCGTGGTGACCGCCATGATTCTGGACAACAAGGAAGAGATTCACGGCTGGGTCAACAAACTCAAGGCCCACGAACTGGATGCAGCCCTGAAACTGCTGCTGATTTCCGTCGTGATGCTTCCTCTGCTTCCGAACGAAGCCATGGGGCCCGGAGGGGTGCTTAATCCCCGTGAAATCTGGTGGATGGTGGTGATGATTGCCTCCATTTCCTTTGTCGGCTATTTCGCGATCCGGGTGGCAGGCGCCCGCCGTGGCATCCTCTTTACCAGCCTGTTTGCCGGGCTCAGTTCTTCCACCGCACTTACCCTGCACTTCGCCCGGCAGTCGGCCCGCAACCCCGGGCTGAGCCCCCAGTTTGCCACCGGCATCCTGATTGCCTGCGGTACCATGTTTCCCCGTATCCTGGTGTACTGTTTTGTCATCAATCGCGACCTGCTGCCGCTGCTGATCTGGCCGGTTGTGATCATGACAGCACTGCTCTATGGCCCGGCCCTTTTCATCTGGCGCCGCAACTCGGAAAAACTGGAAGTCTCCCAACCGACCCTGAACCAGAACCCGCTGGACCTGACCTCGGCCCTGGTGTTCGGGCTGCTGCTGACCGCCATTCTCCTGCTTGGCGAATTCCTGAAGAACTGGCTGGGCAATGCCGGTATTTATCTGCTGGCGGCCAGCTCCGGCGTCGCCGACGTCGATGCCATCACCCTCTCCCTCACCCGCATGTCCATTGATTCTCTGGCAATGGGTACAGCGGTAGTCGGGATTGTGCTGGCCGCTGCCGTGAACAACCTGGTGAAATCGGGCATGGCGTGGGGCATCGGTAATCGCCGGACGGGACTGCTCGTGGGCGGGCCGATGGTGGTTTCGCTCGTGGCGGGTCTTGCGGTTGCTTGGTTTCAATAACCTTGCAGGGGCTAACCGGCCTTACGGAACGTGAGGTTGTAACGGTAGCCACCGGTCAGGGGATGATCACCGGCCTTCAGGGTCAGGACTCCGTGGTAATGGCGCCGGACCGGGCCACCCCAGACCACCACATCGCCATGCCCGAGCGGCACTCGCACCGGCCGGTCATTGCGGCGGGGCCCGCCAAACTGGAAGACAATGGGCAGCCCCAACGACACCGACACGATGGGTTGACTGAAATCCTGCTCATCCCGATCCTGATGCAAACCCATTTTTGCCCCCGGCTGGTAGCGGTTAATCAGGCAGGCATCCGGGACGTAATCGTCGAAGCGCGCTTCCGCAGCGGCCTCTGCTGCCAGCTTCAGACACAGCTCCGGCATCCGGGGCCAGGCTTGCCCGGTGACCGGATCCAGCCCTTCGTAGCGGTAACCCCGCCGATCGGTGACCCAACCAAGCTCACCGCAGCAGGTCATCGCTGCCGACATGGTATGCCCACCCGGCGTTTCCATGTGGCGGAACGGCGACTGTGAGGCAACCAGATCAATGGTGGCCAATAACCTCGGTCCCAACCCACTTACGAATCCCCTGAGCACCACTGCACCCTCGGCAATGGTTTCCCGGCGCCGTTCAACGCCATCGCCATCAAACAGATCAGAGGTCATAACTTACCACTTTGTATGAAAAACCGGAAAGTCCTGCCTGAACAGTCTACCCTTTTAACCGGGTTTTCAAGTAAGGATGAACGATGTACCTCAAGAGCCAGTCGGCCCAGATTTCCCTGGCTTTACTGATTGCCTCGTCCATTACCTCCGGCATGCTGGTGCTGGCACTGGTTCTGCTCGGGCAGAGCTTCCATGGCATGGAAAGCGCCAAGGTCTCGGCAGCCAGCGCGACAGCACGGCAGCTGGCGGTCAGCGTCGATGACCGCATCAACGCCATCACCGCCCCACCTTCAACGGCCCTCGCTGTTCTGAGCCATGATCCCCTGGCCACAAGCCAGACCAACGACCAGCGGATTGAACGCCTCGACGTACTCGCCGACATACTGGAGAGCAGCGACATTGTCAGTGCCGTATACGCCGGCTGGGGCGATGGAGACTTCTTCCTGCTGCGCAAGGTCCGCAGCTCCGGCACCCTGCAGTTTCCCGATGCGCCAGAAGGAGCCGAATATTTGCTGCAGACCGTTATGCGGGAGGCCGACACGATTACCGGCGAATGGCATTTTTACGATAGCGGGATGCAACTGATCAATCACCAACTGGTGCCCGACTACATTTTTGATCCGAGAACCCGCCCCTGGTTCGAGGCGGCAGTGGACTCCACGAAAACAGAGCTGTCTGCCCCCTATGTGTTTTTCACCACACAGGAAACCGGCCTTACGCTCTCTCGCCGCAGCTCCGGGTTCGATTCCCGGGCCGGATCGGCCGTCTTGGGTATCGATGTCACCGTCACCGATCTGGGTGCCCATCTGAACGAGCTGCGCCAGACACCGGGAACCCGGATTGCCATCGTCAACAAGCAGGGCGAGGTGCTGGCCGATTCGTCCGGCCGGACGGAAGCCGGTACCGTCATCGCAACGATACTGGAGCGGGGCGGACAACCGGTGGCCGGTGCTCCTGTCACCCGATTCAGCGCGGAAGGCAAAGACTGGTATGGCATCCGCGAGCGATTGACTACGCTGGCGGACGAACAGCTTCAGGTGGCCGTCGCCATTCCCTCGGACGAGCTGCTGGCCGATGTCTGGGCCGCACTGACCCGGCAAACCCTGATCGCCGGAGGCGTCGGAATCGCCCTGCTCGTTGTTGCCTGGTTCCTGGGCCGGCGTGTGGGGCGCCCTCTGGAGAGGCTGACAGAACAGGTTGGCAGGCTGTCCCGCTTCCGGTTCGATACCAGGGTCCGCTCGGACTCCTACATCCGGGAAGCCCATCAGCTGGGCTTGGCCCTGGACGAAATGTCGAGCACCATCCGCAGCTTACAGAACATCGCGTCGGTCCTGAACCGGGGCCAGGACCTGACTCAGTTGTTGCGGGATATCCTCGAGCAGATCGTCCACATCATCGGCCAGGAGCGCGGTGGCGTCTACCTTTTCGGCAAACAGGAGCAGGAGTTGCGGCTGGCAGTGGATCAACACTCCGGGCTGCCTGAACGCATCGGAGGGATCAGCGGCGCGACCGGCGACAGCGACCTGATCCGGAAGCTACGACGCCATATCTGCGGCCATCCGGTATTTGCGATTCTCCGCAACCGCGGGAGGAAACTGGTGGGTGTGCTGATGATCGAAATGGAACACGGTGACCACGCCCACCTGAACGATGATCTCGCCGTCTTTATCGATGAAATCGCTGGCTCGGCGGCCGTTGCCATCGAGACACGGGAATTACTGGAGAGCCAGCAGGACCTGCTGGAAGGCATTATCCGGCTGGTGGCCAATGCCATCGACGCCAAATCCCCGTACACCGGCGGACACTGCGAGCGGGTTCCGAAGCTGGCGCAAATGATCCTGGCGGAAGCCGAATCCAGCGACGACGGCCGGTTTGCCGGTTTCTCCATGAGCGACGACGAACGCCATGAATTCGAGCTGGCGGCCTGGCTCCACGACTGCGGCAAGATCACCAGCCCGGAATACGTGGTGGACAAGGCAATGAAGCTGGAAACCTTGCACAACCGCATCCACGAGATTCGCACACGCTTTGAGGTTCTGCACCGGGATGCGGACGTCACCTATTTTCAGGCGGTCCTTGATGGCAAGGATGAAACTGTTGCCCGCGACAAGCGCGACCACACCCACACCCGGCTACAGGAAGAGTTTGCCTTCCTGGCCCGGGCCAACAAGGGTGGCGAATCCATGAGTGAACAGGATATCGAGCGCATCCGCACCATCAGCCAGCAGACCTGGCAGCGCCATTTCAGTGATCGCCTGGGCCTGTCCCCGGATGAACAACAAAGACTGGCCAATGTCCCCGAACCCGTCCTGCCGGCCACGGAGTGCCTGCTGGCCGACAGGCCCGAGCACATCCAACCCTGGGGCGATCACCGCCCGCCGGTTGAGAGGGACGACCCCCGGAATGTCTGGGGCTTCGATATGAAGCTGCCGGAACATGCCTACAACCGGGGCGAAATCCACAACCTCACCGTGACAAAAGGCACGCTCACGGATGAGGAGCGGTTCAAGATCAACGAGCACATCGTACAGACCATCTGCATGCTCGATGCCCTGCCCCTGCCCGATCGCCTGGCCAATGTGCCGCAACTTGCCGGCACTCATCATGAACGCATGGATGGCAAGGGCTATCCATGCGGACTGACCGCCGAGCAGATGGGCATCCCCGAGCGAATCATGGCCGTAGCCGATGTCTTCGAGGCACTGACCGCCGTCGACCGTCCATACAAGGAAGGCAAGACTCTGACTCAGGCACTGACTATCATGTCCGGCATGGTCGATAACGGCCACATCGATCGTGAGACCTTTGAGCTGTTTGTGCGCTCCGGTACCTACCGTCGGTATGCCGAGCAAAACCTTCGGCGGGAACAGATCGATCAGGTGGATGAAAGCCTGTTCATGAACAGGAACTGAAAAACACGTATATTTTCAAGTCGTATTTTCGCTGGACCAAGGACAACCTGATGCTGTTTGCAATCATTATTGGTGGCCTGATTGGCTATGCATTCGGAAAATTCACCGGATTTCTCATCGGTGCGGCCATCGGCGCGTTTCTGTTCAACCGCGCCAAAGCCCGCCTGATCGGCAAACTCCAGAACATCCAGAGCGGATTCCTGGAATCGGTTTTTGCGGTAATGGGAGCACTTTGCAAGGCCGACGGGGTGGTCACCCGGGATGAAATCCAGATGGCGGAATCCATGTTTGCGCGTTTCCGGCTGAATCATAAGCAGCGGGAAGCCGCCAAACTGGCCTTCAACCAGGGCAAAGCAGCGGATTTTGACCTGGATGCCGAGCTGGACCGGTTCATGCGCCTGAGCTCCCGCCAACCGGCCCTGCTGCAGATGTTTCTCCAGGTACAGGTGTCCGCGGTCGCCGCCGACGGCGTGGTTCACCCAAAAGAACACCAGATGCTGGTGCACATAGCCCGCCGGCTGGGACTGCCGGAAAGCCAGGTAGACCAGCTCGAAGCCATGCTGCGCGGCGCCCATGCCGGCCAGGCGGGCGCAGGGCAGCGTTCCACCCGCGACCAACTCGACGATGCCTACAAGGCACTGGGCGTATCGCCCTCTGCCAGTGACGAGGAAATCAAGAAGGCCTACCGCAAACTGATGAGTGAGAACCATCCGGACAAACTTGCCGGCAAGGGGTTGCCCGAGAGCATGCGGGAAATGGCCGAGGAACGGACCCGCGAGATCAGCCACGCCTACGACGTGATCAAGGACGCCCGCAAAAAAGCCGGTTAACCCTCAGAACCAGCGCAGAGCCGCGCTTACCGTAATTGATGTGGGAAAGCTTGAGCTGGTCGCAGAGCCCGAGCGTCCGGGCGGAAACCCCGGGTTCTTCCGGGGATGGCCGGCTATAAGGCCTGCGGGTTTGTGAACAGCCAGCAATTGGTCGTCGCGGCAGAGTTCCAGGAGCGGATTGGCTTTTGCCATGGTCCTACCCCACCTCCGGCTGCAACCGTCCGGTAATCTGCCGCACTTTCCGCCCGGTTTTCTCACCAAGCACCAGCAGGGACGGTGTCAGCAGCAATGTCAGGACAGTCGCAAAACCCAGGCCACCGGCAATGGCACTGGAGAGCTGGGTCCACCACTGGGTGGACGGCGCACCGAGGCCCAGGGACGGGCTAAGCAGATCGACGTTGATGCCCAGCACCATGGGCAAGAGACCCAGAACCGTAGTGATCGCAGTCAGCAGGACCGGTCGTAAACGCAGACACCCGGTTTCCAGTGCAGATTCATACGCCGACACCCCGTCTCTGCGCATCTGGTTGTAGGTGTCTATCAGAATGATATTGTTGTTCACCACGATACCAGCCAGGGCAATAATCCCCATCCCGACCATCACGATGCCGAACGGTTGGCCGGTGAGCAGCAGGCCGATCAGGACGCCGGCGGTGGACAGCACAATGGCCGAGAGGATCAGGAAGGTCTGGTAGAGGGAATTGAACTGAGTCACCAGGATCAGGAGCATCAGACCGATGGCGACCAGGAACGCCGTGGTCAGGAACGACGCGGCCTGCTGCTGATCTTCGCTCTCACCCGCGAACGCAACGGTGACGCCCTCCGACGGCTCCGGCATTTTTCCCTGCAGCACCCGCAGCATTTCATCCACTTGCCGGCCCGGCGCAAGATCCGACTTGATAGTGATGGTACGCTGACCGTCAACCCGCACGATGCTGCCAGTCTTGTCTCCGGGCTCCAGCTTGACGAATTCGGAGAGCGGCACCTGGCCACGGGAAGTATTGATGGTCTGGCGTTGCAACTGATCCAGTTCCCGCCAGTTGTTGGGAACCCGCACGGCAATGTCCACCTCGTCCCGGACATCCTCGGGCCGATAGGTCGCCAACACCAGGCCATTGGTAACCAGGCGCACCGCACTGCCGATACTGAGCACGTCGGTGCCAAAGCGCGCCGCCGCTTCACGGTCCACCTTCAACTGCCATTCAATGCCCGGCAGGCTGCGGTCGTCCTCGATTTCCACGAACCCCTCCAGGGTGCGCATGCGGTCCTCGACGGCATCCACAAATCCATTGAGCTGACCGCTATCGCGACTGCTGACCTGGATCTCGATCGGCTTGCCCTCGGCCGGCCCGCCCTCCTGTTTGCGGAACTCAAGTTCGATGCCCGGGATATCGGCGGTCCGTTCCCGGAAATCCTCCAGAATCGCGCTGGCAGGCCGGCGGGTGAACCAGTCGGTGAACTGGAACTGCAATACCCCGATGACATCCGGCGCCATCCGGGTGTTGATACTGAGCATGGACCGGGCGTAAAGGGCCTTCACCTCCGGCATCCCCTGAAGACGCTGCTCGACCTCCCGGACAATGGCATCGCGCTCCCAGACAGACAGATCGCCCCGGGCCCGAACCTGAACCTGGGCCGAATCCGGTTCCACGCTGGGGAAGAATTCCACGCCGTGGTTGAAGCGGGCGTACGTGGCGTAGATCACCAGAATTAACATCAGCACGCCCAACAGGGTGAACCCCGGAAACTGCAGCAGCCGGGACAGCACCAGCCGGTACCAGGCCATCAGACGACCATCGGCCCGGGACGCCCGGGCCCGGCGCCCGCCACTGACGCCGCCGAGCACCGGCAGGAATACCAGGGCCATGGCAAGGGAGGCGGTCAGGCAGATGATCACGGTGATCGGCAGGAACTTCATGAACTCACCCACCACGCCAGGCCAGAACAGCAGTGGCACGAATACCGCCAGGGTGGTCGCGGTGGAGGCAATGATCGGCCAGGCCATCCGACTCGCCGCTTCGGCCCAGGCGGAGCGGACGGTGCCACCTTCAGACAGGTTCCGGTCCGCCAGCTCGGATACCACAATCGCGCCGTCCACCAGCATGCCGGCAACCAGAATCAGGCTGAACAGAACCACGATATTGAGCGTCAGGCCCATGCCCCAGATCACCAGGATTCCGGTCAGGAAGGCGCCGGGAATGGTGAGTCCGACCAGCAATGCCGAACGCGGTCCCATGGCCGCGATCACCACGATGATCACCAACACAATGGCGGTCAGCACGTTGTTGAGAAGATCCGAGAGAATGTCCTGCACCTCGTCCGACTGATCCATGATGTAACGGATATCGAGGCTTTCCGGCAGCCGCGGGCGGGCCTGCTCGATCAGCTCCCGCACCTGGTCCACCGTTTCAATGATGTTGGCGCCGGAGCGCTTGGACACTTCCAGCACCAGCGCCGGCTCACCGTTGATCCGGGCGAATCCGGTAGGATCCTTGAAGGTACGCTGGAGTATGGCGACATCCCCGAAGGTCACCACAGTATCTCCGTCCACTTTCAGCGGCATGGACATGACATCCTCGATGTTTTCGATCACCCCCGGGACTTTCAGGGCCATACGGCCGTTGCCGGTATCAAGGGAACCCGCTGCCACCAACTGGTTGTTACGGCTCACCAGAGAGGCAAGCCGGTCGAAATCGATGCCGTAACTCTCCAGCACCTGGGGATCCACCACGACTTCCAGCTGATCCTCCCGGTCACCGCCGATCTCCACTTCCAGCACCTGGGGGATGGCCTCGATGGCGTCCTGGAGCCGTCGGGCGATGGTGATCAGCTCCCGCTCGGACAGCGGCCCGGAGAGGCCCACCGAAAGCACCGGGAACAGGGACACATTGATCTCGTTCACCCGCGGCTCGTCTGCCTCCTGGGGCAGATTGCTCCGCGCGGTATCTACCTTCTCCCGGACGTCCTGCAGCGCCATGTCCGAATCGAAGCCGGCATCGAATTCCAGCATCACCGACGCATGGCCCTCGGAGGCGGTGCTGCGCATCTCCTTGATGCCTTCGAGTGACCGCAATTCCTGTTCCATCGGTCGCACCAGCAAGCGCTCCGCGTCCTCCGGACTGATGCCGTCCAGGGTCATGGAGACGTAAATGATCGGGATGGTGACATCCGGATTGGCTTCCTTGGGGATGGTGTTGAACGCCGCGATGCC
>Ga0114984_1000228_pt1 | contig 22485 bp, 19 predicted proteins | sample Shrwel1BS1Day1_FD_96987 | JGI IMG/M metagenome (GOLD analysis project Ga0114984, IMG submission 96987) | Subsurface microbial communities from deep shales in Ohio, USA - Utica-3 well 1 S-1-Day1 | ecosystem: Environmental > Aquatic > Deep subsurface > Shale gas/oil reservoir > Produced water/Flow...
AAAGTGGCGTCCCCTAGGGGACTCGAACCCCTGTTACCGCCGTGAAAGGGCGGTGTCCTAGGCCACTAGACGAAGGGGACACACCCCGGAACATCAAGCAACTTTCCGGCTTCCTTCGCTCTGCTTCAGAGCTTTGCGCTGGAAGTGGCGCGCATTCTATGGAGGCTTTGGGAGGTCGTCAACCACTCTCTAAAAAATTTTTAAAATCAAAGACTTCAGCCCAGAAATTGACGTACCACTAGGAGCGATGCGAGCAAGCCACTACACTCGGTCGAAAAGATGATTCTCGAGAGGTCCCAAGCAGTGTCCGCACTCGTGATAACCCTGCTGATAGTCGGCGGCATCGCCCTGTTGATGGTGATTGCCTACGTCAACCATGCCGTCGAGAACAGCAAACTGGAGAAAGCCCGCCAGCGTGCCGACCTGCTCGACCGCATTCGTCGCTGCCAGGATATCTCCGAACGCATGCCTGGCCAGCTGATGACGCCCCTGCTCAAGCTGCTACTGGCCCAGCTGCAGCTGCAGGTCAGCGAACGTCTGCTGGCGCTGGACAAGCAGAGCGCGACGCTCAAGGCCGACATCGAAACGCTGCGCAGCCAGATCGCCCAGGGCGAATCCATCCCGGTGAAGAACCCGCCACAGCCCATCGCCAACGAAGCCAAGGCCAAGGAGGTGCGCTTTGTCCTGGAAAATCTTCATGCTCTGATCACCGGTTCGGTGCAGAGCGGTCTGCTGCCCGCCAACGAGGGCAAACAGTGGATCGGGCAGATCCGTCAGATGCTGGTGCTGGTACATATCGAGTTCTTCAGCGCGCTGGGCCAGACGGCCCTGCAGCAGAACCAGCCCGGCCAGGCCCGTCTAGCCTTCGAGCGCGGCGTGCAGTACCTGCGCAAGCAACCCGACCCGACCCCTTACCAGGCGCAACTCAAGCGCTTCGAGGAACAGCTGGCGCGCGCCAATGCCATGGTCCTCGACAAGAACGCACCCGCGGCGGAAGAACCGAGCCAGTTGACCGAAGGCCTGAAAGACCTGGAAGACGACTGGAAAAAGAAGAACATCTACGACTGAGCGGCGGTAGAAGATCGATCGCCCTCGCACGGCCAAACAGGCTGACCGCGCGTCAGGAGCTGCCATGAGCATGACCGTTTACGGGGCACCGTTGTCCCCCTTCGTCCGTAAAGTCTGTCTGTGCCTGATCGAGAAAGGTCTGGATTACGAGCTAGAGGTGGTGATGCCCTTCGCTCAGCCGGACTGGTATCGCGAGCTCAACCCGCTGGGCCGGATTCCCGCCTTTCGCGACGGCGACCTCAAGCTGGCGGACTCCAGCGTGATCTGTCAGTACCTCGAAGAACGCTACCCCGAGCACAAGCCGCTGTATGGTGAGGGAGCGGAACAACGCGCCAAGGTGCGCTGGCTGGAGAAATACGCCGATTACGAGCTGGCGCCCTGGTGCACCTTCACGGTGTTTCGCAACCGCGTACTGAAGGCCGGCATGGGCCAGCCATGCGACGAGGAAAAGGTACAGCAGGCGCTCAAGGACAAGCTGCCCAGCCACTTCGACTATTTCGAGGCCACGCTCGGTAAGGCGCCCTACTTCCTCGGTGAGCAGCTATCGATGGCCGATCTGGCGCTGGCCAGCCAACTGGTCAACATGGAGCACGGCGGCGAAATGCTCGACGCCGCACGCTGGCCGAAACTGACGGCCCACTATCAGCGCATCAAGGCCGGCGAGTCGATGCAGCGGCTGCTGCCGCGCGAGCTGCGCACCCTGGAAAAGATCGGCGCCAAGCGCTGAACACGCCTGCTTCGTAGGGTGCGCCGTGCGCACCTGTTGCGAAATCAGCTTCGGCGACGTCTCAGGCCAGCGGTGCGCACGGCGCACCCTACCGGATCGAGCCTCCCCGTATCGCCAAAGGCGTATTCAACAGTCGGTGGCGGCCAGGAAGATCGCCGCCAGCGCTTCGATCCCGGCCTGATCCACCTCGGTGAAACGCCCGAGCGACGGGCTGTCGAGATCCAGCACGCCGATCAGGCGACCGTCCTTGACCAGTGGCACCACCAGCTCGCTGTTCGACGCACTGTCGCAGGCGATGTGCCCGGCGAAGGCATGCACGTCCTCGACTCGCTGCGTTTGCAGGCTGGCCGCGGCAGCGCCGCATACGCCACGACCGAAGGGAATGCGTACGCAGGCCACCTTGCCCTGGAATGGGCCGAGCACCAGCTCGCCATCCTTGACCAGATAGAAGCCGGCCCAGTTCAGGTCGGCCAGTTCGTGAAACAGGAAGGCGGAAAACTGCGCGGCGTTGGCGATGAAATCACGCTCGCCGGACAGTAGCGCCTGCAGCTGCGCACTCAGCAGCGGGTAGCCGTTGAGGTCAGCCCCGGCCTGGGAAAGATCGATCATGTCTGTTGCTCCAGCAGTTGCAGCCCGACCCAGTGGCGGGCGAATTGATAGGCGCAGCGGCCATTGCGGTTGCCGCGGCCCAGCGCCCAGCGAATGGCGGCTTTCTCCAGTGCCTCGTCCCAGCTCCAGTTCAGCCCCACCTGACGCGCCTGCACGTCCACCCAGTGGCGCACCACGATCAGGAAGTGCTCCGGGCTGAAGGGATAGAACGACAGCCACAGGCCAAAGCGGTCGGACAGCGCGATCTTGTCCTCCACCGCCTCGCTGGGGTGCAGCTCGCCGTCGACCCTCTTCCAGTTCTCGTTATCGCTCTGATGCTCGGGCACCAGATGCCGGCGGTTCGAGGTGGCATACAGCAACACGTTGTCCGGCGCCTGTTCCAGCGAGCCGTCGAGCACGCTCTTGAGCACCCGGTAGTCGCCCTCGCCCGCCTCGAACGAGAGGTCGTCGCAGAACAGCACGAAGCGTTGCGGCAATCCGGCCAGCAGCTCGACCACACGCGGCAGGTCGGCCAGATGATCACGCTCGATCTCGATCAGGCGCAGGCCGGCCCTGGCGTGTTCGGCGAGCAGCGCACGCACCAGCGAGGACTTGCCGGTGCCGCGCGCGCCCCAGAGCAAGGCGTGGTTGGCCGGCAGGCCGCTGACGAACTGCCGCGTGTTGCGCGCCAGTTGCTCACGCTGGGCGTCCACGCCCAGCAGGTCGCTCAACGACAGATCGAGGCTGACCGCCAGCGGCATCAGGTAGCCGCTGCGACCATCACGCACCCAGCGCGCCGCCATGCATGCCTGCCAGTCCACCTGCGGACGCAGCGCTGGCAGCAACGGCTCGAGACGCTCCAGCACCTGCTCGGCGCGGGCGAGAAAATCCAGCAATCGGGAATCCACGGTCTACTACTCCTTTTGCGCAAAGCCGCACGTTGCAGGCTCTGCCGGTACTGGGTCGCGATCAGCTATGCTTGGCAGGCGCCAAGGATCAGAGACTACGCACGCATTTATGGATATCTCGCTCACCAATCGCCTGTCGTACAAACAGGCCGGCCTGACCGTGCTGGTGGCGTTCATCCTCGGCACCTTGTTGAGCGTCACCCAGGTGGCGATCGATTATGCCAGCGAAGAGGCCTCCATCAACCGCGAGATTCGTGCGCTGCTGGAAATCAGCCACAACCCCGCCGCCCGCATCGCCTACAACATCGACGCCGAACTGGCCCAGGAACTGGTCCTGGGCCTGCTGCGCTCGCCGGCCGTGACCCGCGCCGAGCTGATCGACAACAGTGGCCTGATGCTGGCCAGCGTCAGCCGCCCGCGCAGCGAAAGCCGCTACCGGGTGTTCAGCGATAGCCTGTTCGGCGCCAAGCGCGAATTTCAGGATCCGCTCTACGTCAGCCACGCCCCCGAAGAGGCACTTGGTGTTCTGCGTCTGGAAATCGACACCTACGCCTTCGGCAGCCATTTTCTCAGGCGCTCGCTGCTGACCCTGCTCACCGGTTTCGCACGCAGCCTGCTGCTGTCGCTGATCCTGCTGGTACTGTTCTATTTCATGCTGACCAAGCCCCTGACCGGGGTGATTCGCGCACTCAGCGAACGCAACCCGCAGGACCCGCAACACCGCCCGGTGCCCTGCCCCAAGGGCCACGAGCGCGACGAGATCGGCATCCTGGTCGAGGTCACCAACCGCCAGCTGTCGAGCATCGCCCAGGAAATCGAGCAGCGACGCAACGCCGAGGACCGCCTGACTCAGTACCTCAGCGAACTGGAAAACATCGTCTCGGCGCGTACTGCCGAGCTCAAGGCCACCAACGCGCGCCTCAGCCAGTCCAACAGGGAACTGGAGGTGGCGCGCACTACCGCGCTGAACATGGCGCAGGCGCGCTCGGCCTTCCTGGCCAACATGAGCCACGAGATCCGCACTCCGCTCAACGGCCTGCTGGGCATGCTGGCATTGGCCCTGGACGGCCCGCTCAGCGCCGAACAGCGTCAGCAGCTGGGCATCGCCCATGACTCGGGCAAGGTGCTGGTGGAACTGCTCAACGACATACTCGACCTCTCCAAGTTCGAGGCCGGCCAGCTGGAGCTGGAAGAAATCCCCTTCGACCTCGGCGTCCTGGCCGAGGAAACCGCCAGCCTGCTGTCCCAGAATGCCTCCAGCGCCGTGGAGCTGACCTGCCTGATCGATCCTGCACTGCCGGCGCAGGTGCTGGGCGATCCGACGCGGGTTCGCCAGATCGTCAGCAACCTGCTGTCCAATGCCCTCAAGTTCACCCGTTTCGGCCGCGTCGACCTGATCGTTGCCTGCAGCGCGGACGGCATCAGCATTCGCGTGCGCGATACCGGCATCGGCATCGCCGAAGACGCCCAGGCGCGTATCTTCCAGCCCTTCGCCCAGGCGGAGGTGGGCATTACCCGCGAGTACGGCGGCACGGGGCTGGGTCTGGCGCTGACGCGGCGTCTTTGCCAGGCGATGCACGGCAAGCTGACCCTGCAATCGAAGGAAGGCTTCGGCAGCGAGTTCTGCGCCGAGCTGCCGCTGCCGGCCCATGCCCAGCCAGCCGCGCAGCCTTCCCTGCAGGGTCAAATCGTGGCCATGACGCCTGCCGGCAGCGGCCTGCAACAGATGCTCAGCCAGTGGTTGCCGGCCTGGGGCCTGAGCTACCGACGCCTGGACACCGATGCCAGCCTGCTTGGCGTGGAGGCCGACCTGCTGATCAGCGACTGCCCCGAATGCCTGCTGGGCATTCGCCCAGCGATCACCACGCCGGTGCTGCTGGTCACGGCCTATGGCAACTTCCTGCCGCATGACCAGGCGCAGCGCCTCATGCCGCTGCTGCAGATCGCTCGCCCGGTGGCGCGCAGCGGGTTGCTGCAGGTCCTGCGACATATCCTGCAGCGGGACGAGGGCCACGTGCACGACGCTGCCCAGGCGCAACCCAGCCGGGAAAGCAAGGCACGCGTGCTGCTGGTCGAAGACAACCCGGTCAACCAGATGGTGGCCAAGGGCATGCTGGCCAAGCTGGGTTGCCAGGTGCTGGTCGCCGGCCACGGCGGCGAAGCGCTGGAAGCGCTGGAACGGGAAGCCGTCGACCTGGTCCTGATGGATTGCAACATGCCGGTGATGGATGGCTACGAGGCCAGCCGGCGCATCCGCAGCAACGGCCGCTGGCCGGAGCTGCCCATCGTCGCCTTGACCGCCAATGCGCTGTCCGACGAGCGCGAACGCTGCCGCGCCGCCGGGATGAACGACTACCTGGCCAAACCCTTCCGCCGCGAAGAGCTGGCAGCCATGCTCGACACCTGGCTGCCTAGCGAGGTCAGCCGCTGAGCCGGGCCAGCAACCGATCCAGGCTGCGCCGCAGCCCTTGAAGCTCCAGCAGATCCTGATCGCCAAACTGGCAGAGCAACTGCGCCTTCAGCGGCGTGACCTGCGCCTGCAGCGCCACACCGGCCGCGCTCAGCGCCAGATGCACCTCACGCTCGTCCGCCTGCGCACGACGGCGCTGCACCAGGCCCATCTGCTCCAGACGCTTGAGCAGCGGGGTCAGGGTGCCCGAGTCCAATTGCAGGCGTTGCCCAAGCGCCTTCAGCGTCGGCTGCTCGGGCGCCCGCTCCTGCCACTCCCACAGCACCAGCATCGCCAGGTACTGCGGGTAGGTCAGGCCAAGGGCATCGAGCATCGGCTTGTAGGCGCGGATCACCGCGCGCGAGGCGGCGTACAGCTTGAAGCACAGCTGGTTGTCCAGCTGCAGGGTAGCGGTATCGAATGCGGTCATTTCAGCAGCGCTTCGATCTCGCTGGAGAGCTCCTCCGGCTTGGTGGTCGGAGCAAAGCGCTTGACCACCTGGCCATCCTTGCCGATCAGGAACTTGGTGAAGTTCCACTTGATGCCCTGGCTGCCCAGCAGGCCCGGCGCGCGCTTTTTCAGCTGCACGAACAGCGGATGGGCATCGGCGCCGTTGACGTCGACCTTCTTGAACAGCGGGAAGCTGACGCCGAAGTTCAGCTCGCAGAATTCCGAAATGGCGCCCTCGTCACCCGGCTCCTGCTTGCCGAACTGGTTGCAGGGAAAACCCAGCACCACCAGGCCCTTGTCCTTGTATTGCTGCCAGACGCTTTCCAGGCCCTTGTACTGCGGGGTGAAACCGCACTTGCTGGCTGTGTTGACCACCAGCACGGCCTTGCCGCCGAAGTCGGCCAGGGTCTTCTGCTCGCCCTTGATGGTGGTGACCGGGATATCGAAAAGTGCGTTGCTCATGGGAATCGTCCTGAATTGGCTGGAAGCGACGAATAAAGTAGCGAGCAATTAAATTGCATGCAATTTAATTGCCGCAAGATAAGGTGAGCAGATATCGCGCTATTCGTAGGGTGCGCTGTGCGCACCGCGGGCCCTACGATATCGGCCGGGGCGCACGGCGCACCCTATATTGTGGCGGCGCCCAAGGCCCGCACCAGACCGGCCAACCGGGGCGCATCGCCCTGAATTCGTACGCGCAAGCCATAGCGCATTATCGTAGGGTGCGCTGTGCGCACCGCGGCCCCCACGATATCGGCCGGTGCGCACGGCGCACCCTACATTGTGGCGGCGCCCAACGCCCGCACCAGACCGGCCAACTGTGGCGCATCACCCTGAATTCGTACGCGCAAGCCATAGCGCATTATCGTAGGGTGCGCTGTGCGCATCGCGGCCCCCTACGATATCGGCCGGTGCACACGGCGCACCCTACATTGTGGCGGCGCCCAACGCCCGCACCAGACCGGCCAACTGGGGTGCATCACCCTGAATTCGTACGCGCAAGCCATCTATTTCGCGACGCATCGGGTAATGCTTGCGCAAGCGGTCGAATGCCGCGCGACGGGTTTCGGCATCGCCCACCAGGCTGCGACGGAAATCCGCATCGTCGCGGCGCGGGTCGTATACCGCGCGGCACAGGCTGGCCAAAGCCCAGGCCGGGTCGGCGCTGCTGTCGATGCTCACTTCGCTGAGCCAGGGCGCCGGCAGCAAGTCGGCCAGACTCACCTGCTCGGCCACGCCCAGCACGCGGCAGCAGGCCTGGTAGATCTGCGCGGTGCCGCGCAGCTTGCCGTCCAGGCTGTAGCCGGCGATATGCGGCGTGGCCAGCTGGCACAGGGCGACCAGCTCGACGTCGACCTGCGGCTCGCCTTCCCAGACGTCCAGCACGGCCTTGAGATCCGGGCGCTGCGGCAGCAGCGTGCGCAGCGCCGCGTTGTCCACCACCGCACCGCGGCTGGCATTGATCAGCCAGGTTCCCGGTTTCAGCGTCGCCAGGCGAGTCGCATCGAACAGATGGCGCGTCGAGGCGTCCAGCGGCGTGTGCAGACTGATTACGTCGCATTCGTCGATGATCTGCTCCAGGCTGACGAAGTCGCCACCCTCGGTGGCCTGGCGCGGCGGATCACAGACGCGCACCTGCCAGCCGAGACCACGCAGCAGATTGACCAGACGCCCACCGACCTGCCCCGCCCCGACCACGCCGTAGACACGCGCAGCCGGGTCGACGCCCTCGCGCTCGGCCAGGGTCAGCACGCTGCCCAACACGTAATCCACCACGCCGCGGGCGTTGCAGCCCGGCGCGCTGCTCCAGGCGATGCCCGCCTCGGCGAAGTAATCGAGATCCAGGTGGTCGGTGCCGATGGTGCAGGTACCGACGAAGCGCACGCGGCTGCCTTCGAGCAGTGCCCGGTTCACCTGCGTCACCGAGCGCACCAGCAGCAGGTCGGCATCGCGCACATCGGCCGCCGTGATGCCGCGCCCAGGCAGGCGGTGGATGCTGCCGAACGCAGCGAAGAATTCATCGAGCAGGGGAATGTTTTCGTCGGCAACTATGTGCATGGCGGGCTCCATCGGGCAGGCCGCCATTCTATGCCAGCGTGATCGCCAGCGTCGCCCTGCAGAGCGCCGAACAGAGCCTCACGCCGCACTTTCCTGACCGCTGCGTCAAGGCGTAGACTACGCGGTTTCCTGCTATCCCGAAGAGTCGAAATGTCCACCGACACCCGCCTTGGCCGCGTGCGCACGGAACTGCGCAATCTGCTCATCCTGGCCACGCCCATCATCATCGCCCAGCTGGCGCACACCGCCATGGGCTTCGTCGATACCTTGATGGCCGGGCGCGTCAGCCCGCAGGACCTGGCTGCCGTGGCGCTGGGCAACTCGATCTGGGTGCCAATATTCCTGCTGATGACCGGCATCCTGCTGGCCACCACGCCCAAGGTGGCGCAGCGCTTCGGTGCCGGTGAAGAGGCGGACATTGGCCCGCTGGTGCGTCAGGCCCTGTGGCTGGCACTGGCCGTGGGTGGCAGTGCCGCAACGCTGCTGTGGAACGCCGAGTTCATCCTGCGCACCATGAACGTCGACCCGGCGCTGATCACTCCGGCCATGGGCTACCTGCGCGCTGTGGCTTGCGGCTTCCCCGCGGTGGCGCTGTACCACGTGCTGCGCTGCTTCAGCGATGGCCTGGGCCATACCCGCCCGAGCATGGTGCTGGGCATTCTCGGCCTGCTGCTGAACATTCCGGCCAACTACATCTTCATCTACGGCAAGTTCGGCCTGCCGGCCATGGGCGGCGTCGGCTGCGGCTGGGCCACCGCACTGGTGATGGGCTTCATGCTGATCGGCATGCTGGTCTGGGTGAAGTGGGCGCCCTATTACCGCGCCAGCGCGCTGTTCGCCCATTTCGACTGGCCACAGTGGCCGGTGATCAAGCGCCTGCTGAGCATCGGCGTGCCGATCGGCGTGGCGGTGTTCGCCGAATCGAGCATCTTCGCGGTGATCGCCCTGCTGATCGGCGGCCTCGGTGCCACCGTGGTCGCCGGGCACCAGATCGCCCTGAACTTCAGTTCCATGGTGTTCATGATCCCCTACTCGCTGGCCATGGCCGCGACGGTGCGCGTCGGCCAGGCACTGGGCCGCGGCCAGCCACGCGAAGCGCGCTTCGCTGCCGGGGTGAGCATGGGAGCGGCACTGGGTTACGCCTGCATATCGGCCAGCCTGATGTTCCTGCTGCGCGAACAGATCGCGCAGATCTACACGCCGGACAAGACGGTGATCGCCGTGGCGGCAACGCTGATCGTCTATGCCGCGCTGTTCCAGTTCTCCGATGCCATCCAGGTGACGGCGGCCGGCGCCCTGCGCGGTTATCAGGACACACGCATCACCATGCTGCTGACCCTGTTCGCCTACTGGGGCATCGGCTTGCCGGTGGGTTATGCGCTGGGGCTGTCCGACCTGTTCGGCGAACCGAGCGGCCCCAGCGGCCTTTGGCAAGGTTTGGTGGTGGGCCTGACCTGCGCCGCAGCGATGCTCACCGTGCGCCTGACGCGTAGCGCGCGCAAGCGCATTCGCCGGGCCGCCTGAGTGATTGGATAGCCGTCCGATCGGCTCTAGACTGAGCAGATGATCCGACCTGCCCTGCTCCTCTGCTTCCTTCTGATCGCTGGCTGCGGCCCGGCCAATGACGGCCTGGCCCTGCAGAACGATTACCTCGAACGTCTGCAGCGCTCGCTCGATGCGGCCGACGTACCCACTTTCGACAGCCGCAGCGCCAGCCAATATCGTTTACCGCCACGCCGCGAGCGCCTGCTGGCACTGCCGGAGCTGCGCATCGGCCTGCTCGATCTGGTCATCGATGCCCGGCGCTGTCCGCATCTGCAACAGTTGATCAGCCAGCGCAACAGCAGCCTGGGCAAGCAGTTGATGCCCAGCCAGCGCCTGGGCTACGAAGGCGACCTGCTGCGCGCCATCGATGACTGCCTGCCGCATCTGCAGGACGACTCCAGCCTCAAGGCCACTCTGCAGCGCCTGGCCAGCGACAAGCGCCAGCAACTGCCAGCGGTGTTCTGGAATGCCCTGAACGGCAGCCCGGAGTTCGAGAACTACCTGCGTTTTGCCGACCAGGCCTTGCCGGTCGACAGCCAGGAAGACAGCGCGGCACTGGACGCATTGCAGCGGCTGGCCAGCATCGGCGCCGGCATACCGGCACAGTTACCACCGAGCGCCGGGGAGCTGGAGCCGCTGTTCTTCGCCCTCTATGCCAGCGAACAGGGCAGCCAGTTGATCACCAGCCTGGCCAGCCTGCGCCACACGCTCGACACCGGCAGCGAAATGCTCGAGCAACGCCAACGGAACCGCCCGCTCTGCCCGGTGGGCCAGGCGACGCCACGCGGGCGCATCCTGCAGAACATCTTCATCAAGTTCTATGCCGGCGGCCTGCAGCCTTATCTGGCACAGGTCGACCAGCGCGGCCAGCAATGGCAGGCGGTGCTGCTGCAACTGCAGCGTCTAGAAGGCATTCCGCCAGCTACCGGCGAACATCTGCAGCGGCTGGCTGGCGAGCAAGACTCGTTATGGCAGGAGTTCCGCGACGCCACGGCGCGCCACGTCAAGGCCTGGCAGACCTTGCTCAACAGTTGCGGGCTGGCACCGGGACAGGCGGGCTGGAATAGCGCGGAGAATTACGCCGAACCGTAGGGTGCGCCGCGCGCACCAATAAACACGGACGAAGACGGATCAAGGCACAGCACTGGCGCGCACGGCGCACCCTACATGCGGCATGCGCCGCCTAATCGGCCTTCTTGCGAATCCAGTACAGGTAGGTGCCGTCTTCCTCGGCCTGACCGAGCAGCTCGTGGCCGAGAAACACGCAGAACTTGGGGATGTCACGGCGAGTCGAGGGGTCGGTGGCGATCACCTTGAGCAGGCCGCCCGGCGACAGGTCGCGCACCTTGTTGTGCAGCATCATCACCGGCTCCGGACAATTCAGGCCGCTGGCGTCGAGCAGGTCATCGTGGTTGAGGGTCAGGGCTTCGGACATAGGGGGCTCCACAGGCAGGCGCGCATTGTCGCGCAAAGCTGACCTCCAGGTCACCCTGCGCGCACAACCTTGGATGGGCAGCGCGTACCTGCCAACTGCGGCAAAGTGCCTGCGCTCCGGCGAATCATGGAGGGTTCGCACGCCAGCTTCGGGTGGAGCCCAAAGCGACGCGGGAGTCCGGGCCGGATGCATGTCCGCGCCCGGTTCACTCCGTTATTTGCCGTGACGACGCAGGTGACAGGTCACTTCCTCACGATCGTGATACAGCTGCTTGCAGCCGATGCCGACCTTCAGACCGCGCTCGGCCAGCCCGGACTCGATGCGATCGAGCAGGCGCCGCACTTCGGCGTAACGCTGCTTCATCGGCAGCTTGAGATTGACCACGGCCTCGCGGCACAGCCCCTCGCCCAGCCAGGTCTCGATCATCGCCGCCGTGCGCGCCGGCTTCTCGACGATGTCGCAGACCATCCAGTGCACCGGATGGCGCGGGCGGAAGGTAAAGCCATCGGCGCGCTGGTGCACGACGAAGCCGGAGTACATCAGGCTTTCGGCCATCGGCCCGTTGTCCACGGCAGTCACACGAATCTCCCGATTGACCAGCTGCCAGGTCCAGCCACCGGGGGCCGCGCCCAGGTCGACGGCGGTCATGCCCGGCGCCAGGCGCTGATCCCACTGTTCACGCGGGATGAAATGGTGCCAGGCCTCCTCCAGCTTGAGCGTGGAACGGCTCGGCGCCTCGCGCGGAAACTTCAGACGTGGAATGCCCATGGGCCACATCGCCTGGTTGTCCGCCTCGGCGATGCCGGCGAAGACCTCGCGGCCGCTCTTGAAGGTCAGCAGCAGGCGCGGCTTCTTCGCGTCATCCACCAACCTGCCGGCCTTGAGCAATGCCTTGCGCAGCGGCGCTTCGAACTTCTTGCAGAAGGTCGAGACTTCCTTGCCCTCGTTGGTATCGACCACTTCCAGCCACAGGCTGCCGCACACCGGATAGTCAGCCAGGGCGTCGAGCAACACGCTGATACGATCGCTTTCCGGCAGGCTGACGAAGGCGCCGCGCGCCCACTGTCGGGGGAAGATCAGCTGATTGAAGCGCACGCTGCGCATCAGCCGCTCGCTATCAGCCGCCTCGCTGCACACGAACTCGGCGCAGGCGCTGCCGGGCTTGGCCCTGGAGTAGCCCGGCACATCCAGACGCGCCGCAAGGTCACTGATCTCGGCGCAAACCTCCCCTTCGAAACCGGGGCGGCAATGCAGAAACAGGGTATTCATCAAAGGGTCTCCTCGAGGCGCGCATGATACCCGAGACCGGAACCCCGAGCCGCTAAACCTGTCCAGCTACATATGCGCTGTCTGCAGCTACGGACCGGCAAGCTGGCCGCCCCGAGTCGTCGCAACAGACAGGCAGCGCATAACGACCGAAAGGATATGCGCTAGCCAGACCGCCCAAGCCGAACTAGCTTGAAGGTCTGCCGCCATCAGACACAGCCCGAACCGTGCGGGCCCAAGGAGATGTGCAATGCCCTCCCTCGATAGCCTGAACTGCCGCCGCGAACTGAAAGTCGGCGACGCCACCTACCACTATTTCAGCCTGCCCGAAGCCGCCCAGCGCCTCGGCAACATCGACCGCCTGCCCAAGTCGCTCAAGGTGCTGCTGGAAAACCTGCTGCGTAACGAAGACGGCAAGACCGTACAGCCGCAGGATCTGCAAGCCATGGTCGACTGGCTGGACAAGCGCGCCTCCGACCGCGAGATCCAGTACCGCCCGGCGCGCGTATTGATGCAGGACTTCACCGGCGTGCCGGCGGTGGTCGACCTGGCCGCCATGCGCGACGCCATGGCCAAGGCCGGTGGCGATCCGCAGCGCATCAACCCGCTGTCGCCGGTGGATCTGGTCATCGACCACTCGGTGATGGTCGATCGCTACGCCTCCTCCAGCGCCTTCCACGACAACGTCGAGCTGGAAATGCAGCGCAACGGCGAGCGCTACGCCTTCCTGCGCTGGGGTCAGCACGCCTTCGACAACTTCAGCGTGGTGCCACCGGGTACCGGCATCTGCCACCAGGTCAACCTCGAATACCTGGCGCGCACCGTGTGGACCAAGGAAGAAGGCGGCGTCACCCTCGCCTTCCCCGACACCCTGGTCGGCACCGACTCGCACACCACCATGATCAACGGCCTCGGCGTACTCGGCTGGGGCGTCGGCGGCATCGAGGCGGAAGCGGCCATGCTCGGCCAGCCGGTGTCGATGCTGATTCCCGAGGTGATCGGCTTCAAGCTCAGCGGCAAGCTCAAGGAAGGCATCACTGCCACCGACCTGGTGCTCACCGTCACCCAGATGCTGCGCAAGAAGGGCGTGGTGGGCAAATTCGTCGAGTTCTACGGTGACGGCCTGGCCGACCTGCCGCTGGCCGACCGCGCCACCATCGCCAACATGGCCCCCGAGTACGGCGCTACCTGCGGCTTCTTCCCGGTGGACGAGATCACCCTCGGCTACCTGCGCCTGTCCGGCCGCCCGGATGCCACCGTGCAGCTGGTCGAGGCCTACAGCAAGGCCCAGGGCCTGTGGCGTGAACCCGGCGACGAGCCCCTGTTCACCGACAGCCTGAGCCTGGACATGGGCAGCGTCGAAGCCAGCCTGGCCGGGCCCAAGCGCCCACAGGACCGCGTCTCGCTGGGCCAGGTCGGCCAGGCTTTCGACGACTTCGTCGGCCTGCAGCTCAAGCCGAGTGCCAAGGAAGAAGGCCGTATGCTCAGCGAAGGCGGCGGCGGTACCGCCGTCGGCGGGGACAAGCAGAGCGGCGAAATCGACTATGAGGACGAGGGTCAGACCCATCGCCTGAAAGATGGCGCCGTGGTGATCGCCGCCATCACCTCCTGCACCAACACCTCCAACCCCAGCGTGATGATGGCCGCCGGCCTGCTGGCCAAGAAGGCGGTGGAAAAAGGCCTGCAGCGCCAACCCTGGGTGAAGAGCTCGCTGGCCCCCGGCTCCAAGGTGGTCACCGAATACTTCAATGCCGCCGGCCTGACGCCCTACCTGGAGAAACTCGGCTTCGACCTGGTGGGCTATGGCTGCACCACCTGCATCGGCAACTCCGGCCCGCTGCGCGAGCCCATCGAGAAGGCCATCACCCAGGCCGACCTGACCGTCGCCTCGGTATTGTCCGGCAACCGCAACTTCGAGGGCCGCGTGCACCCGCTGGTGAAAACCAACTGGCTGGCCTCGCCGCCCCTGGTGGTGGCCTATGCCCTGGCCGGCAGCGTGCGCCTCGACCTGACCCGCGACGCCCTTGGCACCGGCAAGGACGGTCAGCCGGTCTACCTCAAGGACATCTGGCCGACCCAAAGCGAGATCGCCCAGGCCATCGCCCAGGTCGACACCGCCATGTTCCGCAAGGAATACGCCGAGGTCTTCGCCGGTGACGAGAAGTGGCAGGCGATCGACGTGCCCAAGGCCGACACCTATGCCTGGCAGGGCGACTCTACCTATATCCAGCATCCGCCATTCTTCGAGAACATCGCCGGCGACCCGCCACGCATCACCGATATCCGCAAGGCACGCATCCTCGCCCTGCTCGGCGACTCGGTGACCACCGACCACATCTCGCCGGCCGGCAACATCAAGGCCGACAGCCCGGCCGGGCGCTACCTGCGCGAGCATGGCGTGGACAAGGCCGACTTCAACTCCTACGGCTCACGCCGCGGCAACCATGAAGTGATGATGCGCGGCACCTTCGCCAATATCCGCATCCGCAACGAAATGCTCGGCGGCGAGGAAGGCGGCAACACCCTGCACGTGCCCAGCGGCGAGAAACTGGCGATCTATGACGCCGCCATGCGCTACCAGGCCGAAGGCACGCCGTTGCTGATCATCGCCGGCAAGGAATACGGCACCGGCTCCAGCCGTGACTGGGCGGCCAAGGGCACCAACCTGCTGGGGGTCAAGGCGGTGATCGCCGAGAGCTTCGAGCGCATCCACCGTTCCAACCTGGTGGGCATGGGCGTGCTGCCGCTGCAGTTCAATCCCGGTACCGACCGCAACAGCCTGAAACTGACCGGCAAGGAAGTGCTGGCCATCGAAGGGCTGGAAGGCGTGGAGCTGCGCCCGCAGATGCCGCTGACGCTGATCATCACCCGCGAAGACGGCCAGCACGAGGAAGTCGAAGTGCTATGCCGTATCGACACCCTCAACGAAGTCGAGTACTTCAAGGCCGGCGGCATCCTGCACTACGTGCTCCGGCAGATGATCGCCAACTGATACCCCAGCCCTGCCACCCCGAGCGGCAGGGCTTTGCGTCGAGCCAGGGATGGCCAATGTCGCGACAGAAATGTGACGTCCGTCATAAAGCGATTACACTCGCCAAAAACTGATTCAGCCCTCAACTTTGCCGCTTGCCGGCCGATGACAGGGCATTACAACGACGGATACCTGCCATGCGTAACAACCAGCCGGTCACTCAGCGCGAACGCACCTTCCCTACTCAACAGCGCCTGATTTCCACTACCGACCTCAAGGGCCAGATCACCTACTGCAACGACGCCTTCGTCGAAATCAGCGGTTTCTCCCGCGAAGAGCTGCTGCGCGCGCCGCACAACATCGTGCGCCATCCGGACGTGCCGCCAGCGGTGTTCGACCACATGTGGACGACCCTGAAAAAGGGCCGGCCGTGGATGGGGATCGTCAAGAACCGCTGCAAGAATGGCGACCATTACTGGGTCAATGCCTACGTCACGCCGGTAACCGAAAACAACCAGGTCGTCGGCTACGAATCCGTCCGCGTCAAGCCCACTGCCGAACAGGTGCGCCGCGCCGAAGTGCTGTACGCCCGCATCAACGCCGGCAAATCGGCCGTCCCGGCCAGCAACCAGTGGCTACCCATCGTTCAGGCCTGGATGCCCTTCATCCTGGTCAGCCAGATCGGTTTTCTGATCGGCCACTGGATGGGCAGCAACTGGGGCTTCATCCTCGCCGCCCTGCTCTCCGTGCCGCTGGGCCTGGCCGGCATCGCCTGGCAGACCCGAGGCATCAAGCGCCTGCTGCACATCGCTGATCAGACCACCTCCGACCCGCTGATCGCGCAGATGTACACCGACAGCCGCGGCGCCGAAGCGCGCCTGGAAATGGCCATGCTCAGCCAGGATGCGCGCCTGAAAACCTGCCTGACCCGCCTGCAGGACACCGCCGAACAGCTGACCCAGCAGGCGCGTGAAGCCGACAAGCTGGCGCACAACAGCTCGGCCGGCCTCGAGCGCCAGCGCAGCGAGACCGAACAGGTCGCCACCGCCGTCAACGAAATGGCCGCCACGACTCTGGAAGTGGCCAGCAACGTCGCCCGCACCGCCATCGCCACCCAGGAAGCCAACCGCCTGACCAGCGAAGGCCGCACCATCGCCGCAGAAACCCGCGAAGCCATCCAGCGCCTGTCGCAATCGGTGGGCGATACCGGCGAGACCGTCACCCGCCTGGCCCAGGACAGCAGCGAGATCGGTGGCGTAGTCGACGTGATCAAGGGCATCGCCGACCAGACCAACCTGCTGGCCCTGAACGCCGCCATCGAAGCCGCCCGCGCTGGCGAAATGGGCCGCGGCTTCGCCGTGGTCGCCGACGAAGTTCGCTCGCTGGCCCAGCGCACCGCCGAGTCCACCGAACAGATCCACGCCCTGATCGCCAAGCTGCAACGCACCGCCGAAGAGGCCGTGCTGACCATGGAAATTGGCCGCAAGCAGGCCGACGAAGGCGTCGAACGAGTGCTCAAGGCCGACCAGGCGCTGTCCGGTATCAGTGACTCGGTCGCCAACATCGCCGACATGGCTAACCAGATCGCTGCGGCGGCGGAAGAACAAAGCGCCGTGGCCGACGAGATCAACCAGAACATCACCACCATCGCCCAACTGGCCGACCAGACCGCAGGCGAAGCGCAAAGCACCGCCAAACTCAGCGAAGCCCTGACCAAAACCGCACAGGGTCAATACGCCCTGGTCGAACGCTTCAACCGTTGAAACAAAAGGCGCAGCGGCTCACCGCTGCGCCTACTCTCCCCGCCCCGCTTTTGTGGGAGCGAGCTTGCTCGCGATCTTCCCTGCACTCTTTCCAACCGTCCCCGCTTTCGCGTAACTGCCACTTGCCAGCTGTTATCCGACATGGTGTATAACCTCCCAAATACACCATCGCTTCGCTACCTCCCGCGAGCTAAAGAAGGATCTGGAAAATGGCCAGGAAGGTTATCCACCAAAACCTCCCGCAGGTTATGCAGCATTTGGTGGCTATTTATAGTTAGGTTTCTCTTTTCAGCTCAGCGAAAATATCAAGGACGAAAAATGAAAGGTAGTTGCTTATGTGGAGCAGTTGAGTACGAAATCGACTCAATCGATATGCCCATTGGACACTGTCACTGCAACACCTGCAGAAAGGCTCATGCCGCTCTAGCATGCTCAAGTGCCGGAGTACAGCGAGTCAATTTCCGTTGGTTAAAAGGTCAGGATAAACTCTCTGCCTTTGAATCATCGCCAGGCAAGCTTCGTCACTTCTGTTCAGTTTGCGGCTCTCATTTGGTAGCCGAACGAACCAATCAGTCACATGTAATTATTCGTGTAGCGACGCTCAATGAAGATCCTGGCGTTATCCCAGAGTCACATATTTGGACATCACATGATGTTCCATGGCTTAAATATGAAGGTATTCCTGCATATTCGGAATGGCAGCCCAACCGCGTATGAGAACCCTAACAGCTAGTTCAAATCACTCGCTGCGCTCGTTGGGAAGGGCTAAAACCCGCCCCTTCACCAAACGTTAGGTGCCACTGAATGGATATTGCATCGTTCTCCGTTAGATGCCTTTTCCGCTGGGCATCTCGCCCAGATCAAAAGGCAGCGCATCTGTACGAAGAGCGTATTACTTTGTGGCGAGCAAGCAGCATCAATGAAGCGATTGAGCTTGCTGAGCAGGAGGCCGAAGAATATGCGTCAGACGGCATGGAGTTCTTAGGTTACTCGCAGGCTTTCGCTTTATTCGAACCAGTACCAGCAAACGCAATAGAGGTGTTTTCATTATTGCGCAAAAGCGACCTTGAGCCCGAGCAATACATCACTGCTTTCTTTGATACTGGCACAGAGCATGAAAGTGAGTATGCGTAAAATTAAATAAATATCGAACAGCGTACAATTACACCTAACAACGCATATGAACCCTCCCCACAAATAGCGAGCAAAACCTTGCTTTTGCACCTGTCGTCAGCGCGGTTGCATTAGCATATCCGTCCTGCTTTGGGTTCTCCGTCCTGGCCATTCTGTCATTCACGCAGCGAAACAAACGTTCAATCGATCACCGGGGCACCTCCGATCACGCAAAAGCGCGAGATCCATCGGGAAAGCCACCTTCGTTGTTGTGACCAATAATGCTACGACTGTATCTGTCGATATTCAGCTTTAAACGGCATGCTTGATATCTCGCGGCCTAAGGGGAAACGACATGCAACGCATTGACCATATCCGCCTGATGGCACGCTACAACAGCTGGATGAATGAACGACTCTACACGGCGGCCTCCACCCTGCCCGACGAAGCGCTGAGTGCCGAGCGTGGTGCATTCTTTGGCTCGATACTCGGCACACTCAATCATCTGGTAGTAGCTGACCGCATCTGGCTGGAGCGCTACGCCGAACACCCGGCGAACTTCCAGGCATTACAGGTACTTGCAGGGCTGGAAAAGCCGACGCGGCTGGATCAGCCGATGGCAGCGGATATACGCGCGCTCACCCTATTGCGCAGGCGCCTGGACGAGTGCATCGAAGCCCTGGCCACCGAGATGGGCGAAGAACATCTGGATCAGCCGCTGAGCTATCGCAACATGAAGGATGTGCCAGCACAGAAGCACTTCTTCGCCCTGCTGATGCACCTGTTCAACCACCAGACACATCACAGAGGCCAGGCGACGACACTGTTGAGCCAGGCCGGTGTGGATGTTGGGGTAACCGACCTGCTGGCGTTGATCCCTGACGAGCTTTGAGCGCTGGCCAAGCACCTATCGCGCCTTGGCCTTCTCCAGCCTCAAAGCCCCGCCAGCTCCAGCCAATGCGCGTAGAAACCCTCAGCGACCTGATTCAGTAACCTGACCTTCTCGTTCAGGCCTTCGCGCATCTCGGCGACGCTCTGCTGGCTGGGCTGGCTGGCATCGAGCAGGTGCGCCCAGTCATCGAGCCACAGTTCAACCAACTCTTCGGTCATTTCCGGATGCCCTTGCAGGGCCAGTACCTTGTCGCCCCAGGCAAACGCCTGGTTGTCACACCAGCGGCTGCTCAGCAGGGGCTGGGCGCCGTCGGGCAGCGCGAAGGTGTCGCCATGCCACTGGAAGATACTGAACGACTCGGGCAAGTGCGCCAGCCAGGGGCTGCCAGCGGATTGCGCACGACGTTCGATGATCTGCCAGCCGGCTTCGGTATAGGGCATACGCTGGACCGCGGCGCCAAGCGCCCTGGCCAGCAGTTGGCCGCCCAGGCAGTGGCCGATGATGGGAATATCACGCGCGATAAAACGCTGCAGCGCAGCCACTTCGTCGGCTATCCAGGGCAGCGGGTCGTTGACGCTCATCGGCCCGCCCATCACGGCAACCGCCTTGGGCCGTTCCAGGTCGTAACCGTGCAGTTCGCCCAGGTCGACGCGCAGCACGTCGAAGCTACAACCGCGGGCCTGCATCACCTGCGCCAGGTGGGCTGGCGGGCAATAATCGATATGAGTCAGGATCAGAACATCGGCCATGAGCACCTCCGCCGCGCAGTCTGCGCGAGAAGGATTGGCAAGTCGAGGTGGGCAGGGAGTTGAAGCCACCGGCCGGACAACCGGCCGATGGTCTGTGTCGACGAATGCCGCTGCATTCACCTTTAACGCATGGCTGACGCTTTCACCTCCTGCGTGACGCCCCAGCCATCCATCTTGCCGCCCAGCGGGACGACGATGGATTCCAGGTCATGTTCGAACTCGCCGATACCGGCATGGGTGGCGTACATCACTTTGCTGATCTGCAGGTGCCAGACGCCGTCCTCGCGGGCGGATATCTGAGCGTTGAGCGACTCGCCGCGAAAGTTTCTGGCCGCCATTCTGGCCCGTTCTTCGTCGGGGAAAATGGCGTAGAACTCGATCGGGTGAAACTGGGCGAAGTCGAATCCCCCTTCTTTCATCCGACGCAGCACCGAAGTGCTGGAGTCTTCGTGGAAGGCTGTGCTCATAAACGACCCCCTCTCAGGCTATGGATGGATTAACCGCTTTCCCAATGCAACCGTCCCAAGGACGGTGTCGCGGCCCTGCCGAACGTCTCTAAAAATGGAACTTAGAAACATCCGGACGGCGCCGCCCCGAGAATCGATCAGCTGCTCGACGTGTCTACTGCAAGCGTATCGACGACTGCCCGGCAGAGCGCCGGACTGAAACCGTCTCTTCGAGGATAGCCGGTGAGCGAGGGTTTCGCGTCATGCAGAAAGCCTTTGTGACAAAGCCGGCGACCAGCGGCAATTGGCCAGCCCAGAGGAGGCGCAACGAACTAGCGACGGCTGAGCCAGCCCATCAACAGCCGGTTGACCCAGCCCGGCGTGATCTGCCCGAGGTTGAACAGCACCCCGAACTGCAGGCCCACCGGGCGATGCACGCGATGGGCGTGAGCCTGCTTCCAGGCCGCTTCGGCGATCTGCTCGGCCTCCAGGCGTACGCCCAGGCGCTGCATCACCGCCGGACGCTGCGCCTGGCTGCGAACCATCGGTGTGTTGACGAATGGCGGCATCAGGTCACCCACGCGAATGCCGTGTTCACGCCATTCCAGCTCCAGCGCCTCGGTCAGCCCGCGTACGGCGAACTTGCTGGCCGAGTAGCTGGCCAGCTGTGGTACGCCATAGAGCGCCGAGGCCGAGCCCATATTGATCACTTGCGCCTCTGGCGTGACTTTGAGATAGGGATAGGCCGCATGGCAAAGATTGAGCACGCCGAGCACATTGATCTCTACCAGGCGTGCATGCTGCTCCAGCTCGATATCAGCGAAAGCACCGGTGCGCAGAATGCCGGCGCCGTTGAACAACAGGCGCAAGCGACCGCCACTTTGCGCGCAGAAGTCGGCCAGCGCGGTTTTCACCGCTGCGCCATCGACCACATCCAGCGGCGCATGCCAGGCGCCGCCCAGCTCGGCGGCCAAGGCTGTCAGCGCCCTTTCATCGACGTCGAGCAAGCCGACGCGCCAGCCGCGCGCATGGAACAGCCGCGCGGTGGCGGCCCCAATGCCCGATGCAGCGCCGCTGATGAGCATGTTGTTCATCACACACCCCGCTCACGAAGAAAGGCCACCACGCGGGCGATGGCGTAATCCGCAGCGCGCAACATGCCGACATGTGCCTGAAACACATGCCACAACCCTGGATAGCGCTCCAGGCGCACATCCACTGCGGCCGCCTTGGCGCGTTCGGCCAGGCGCAGGCTGTCATTCAGCAACAACTCGTCTTCGCCCACCTGGATCAACGTCGGCGGCAGTGGGCTGAGGTCGGCGAACAGCGGCGACAAACCCGGATCGTCGCGCGGCAGGTCGGCGGGGCAATACAGCTCGGCAGCCTGTTCGATCCAGCGTGGGTGGATCAACGGGTCGCCGGCCGGCGGCTCGTGCATCTGCTCGCCGGTGAAATCGGTGGCGGGCGAGAAGCACACCAGTGCGGCAGGCGCCGGCAGGCCGAGCTCGATGATGCGCAGGCAGCCGACCAGGCTCAGGTTGCCTCCCGCCGAGTCGCCGCCAATGGCGATCTGTTCAGGCCTATAGCCTGCCTCCAGCAACGCCTGATAGGCCGCCACCACATCATCGCGCGCCGCCGGATAGGGATGCTCCGGGGCCAGACGGTAATCCAGCGCGCAGACCTCAAGGGCGCCGCGCTTGGCCAGGCTGGCACAAATGCCCCGGTGCGTATCCGGTCCGCCGATCATGAAGGCGCCGCCATGCAGATAGAGCAGCACGCCGCCGTTGCTGGCAGGCGGCCGATGCCATTCGCAGCGGCGCCCGGCCAGGGTATCGGCACTGCGCGTTACGCCACGCGGCGTCAGGGTGATGGTGGTGAGTGCACGCAGCACCCGCCGCTGCCCGGCCACCGGCATCGGCGGCCGCACCAGGCCACGGAAGAACAGGCGCAGAAAGCCGCGCAACAGGCCGCGCAGCAGCATCTGCTCGGCGGCTGGGGCTTTGAAGTCAGCGGACGCAGTCATAGTCGGCAAGCTCCGGAGTACGGGTCATGAGGCG
>Ga0114984_1000229_pt1 | contig 22458 bp, 28 predicted proteins | sample Shrwel1BS1Day1_FD_96987 | JGI IMG/M metagenome (GOLD analysis project Ga0114984, IMG submission 96987) | Subsurface microbial communities from deep shales in Ohio, USA - Utica-3 well 1 S-1-Day1 | ecosystem: Environmental > Aquatic > Deep subsurface > Shale gas/oil reservoir > Produced water/Flow...
CAGGGTTCACAGCCTCCTCGTTCAAGGCAAGTTTTGGGTATCACTCTGCTCGGTCGTCAAGATAAGGCCTGTGGACTGCTCACCAAGGACTTCAGTTCGATATCCGGATCCCTCAGCATTTCACTCTCCTGCCATTTGTAGTGAACATATCCTTGACCTTTAGTTGGTTAACCAACCAAAATCCAGCAACAATCGTTATTCGGAAGAAAATGACGAAAATAACATGGCAATGACCTATCAAGCCCGCCGCTTCCAGTCACTCGCGCCCCTGCGCGAAATGCAAACCAGGCTGCGCAGATCTTATGACTGGGTCAAACAGGGTTCAGCACAGTGACACCGTGACGGCTGCGTGGCGGTTCACAGAACAGATTCCCCATAGCAAGACCCGGGTAGACCAGAAAAGGAAGAAGGGAGCATGAGCAGTATCGTCAATTCAGTACATTAAAGCCCGGGCTCTACGGAAAGCGGGAACGAATGTACCGCCTGGCAGGCCCTTCTGGACCGCATTCCCAACGCACGACATCCCGGGCTTGAGGTTCAACGCGACGAGGCAAGCTTGTTGGTTCATTTATCTTGTCGTGAGGCGCTGATAGAACTCACCGTGCGGGTTGTTCCGCAAAACAAGGATACAGAGAAACGTTGCCCACACATTCTCGACAGCCACATCAACTACAACTACAACTACAACTACAACTACCTCCGCCCGGCGCAGGCACGATCGACTTTCGCCAGCGGACAGGTTCAGTAATTGCTCCCACAATGGCAGCCAATCAAAAAGATCTTCATGAACAGTAAGCAGAACAAACCTGAACGCGACGAATTCCAGGCCCCGGACGGCCAGGAGATTACACTGTGGCGCTGGCCGCACTCTCAGGGGCGCCCCACGCTGCACTGGGCTCATGCAACGGGCTTCCATGGTCGCCTGTACCAATCCCTCCTTGACGACCTCTCCGCTGATTGTAATGTCGTTGCCTGGGATATGCGGGGGCACGGGGCCAGCGCCGGCGCGGCGGAAGCTTCGACATTCCTGGGCTGGGAAACCTACTATCGGGACCTGACCGCTCTGCTGGAGCACCTGGATGAGCCGGTTTGGCTCGCCGGCCATTCCATCGGTGCCACCGCAAGCGTCATGGCTGCAGCCAGGCGCCCGGATAAGGTGTTGGGCCTGATACTGGCGGAGCCGGTCATCATGGATTCCTGGCAAAGCCGGATGTTGTGGCTGGCCAAACTGTTACGCCAGTCTCACCGATTATCACTGGCCGCCGGAGCGGCACGTCGGCGTACGGTATTCGACTCCCACGCCGCTGCGATGGACAATTATCGTGGCCGCGGTGGTTTCAAAACCTGGCCGGAACCGTGGCTGGAGGCTTATGTCCGTTATGCCTTCGTACCTCATGGGGATTACGTCCGCCTGGCCTGTTCGCCGGACTGGGAAAGTGCCACCTTCGCCCATACCGAACACAATCCCTGGCCCGGTATTCGTCAGTTGCGGTGCCCGGTTATTGCGCTGGCCGCGGAACGCGCGTCAACCTTCTCGCCGACGGCGCAAAAACGCCTGCAGACCTTGCTGCCTTGCGCAGAAGTAAGGGTTCTTGCAGGCACCACCCATTTTCTGCCCATGGAGCAGACCGAAACGGTCCGCAATGCCGTTCTGCAACTTGTTTTGTCCGGACCCTGCGAGAACTGATACCCACAGCTGAATTCCGCGCATTACTGTTACCCGGCAACTGAATTTGAAGAAACCTTGTATTACCGGCACCACCGAACCCAGAGGCCCTCTCTCAATCCCTTGGGTGAAAACAGTCGAGGTGCGGCAAGCTGGTTCAACAGCACAGAGATTTTCAGGAACTCTGCGAGGCCGGCACGAAGTCCCTCAGGCCTTTCAGATTGCCGGAGCAGCAGACCCCGCATTCACCGTCCGGGCCATGGTGGTTCTGTCGCCTGGCCAGGAGCAACCCCCCGAGGTGCTGCAAAATCCGGTCCTGGAGCGCCTGGAAAAACGAATCCAGGAGGTGGCGTATTTCGATACCATCGAAACAACCATCCGGCCCGGACAGGGCGTCATGCTAATCCGATTCAAGGATTTTACGCCCGGCGAAAGGGTACCTGGTACCTGATCTCTTTTATCAAGTCCGCAAACGCATGTTGGATGAGAAGCCCAACCTGCCCCAGGGGTTATCGGCCGCATCGTTAACGACGATTTCTCGGATGTGTATTTCATCTTGCTGGCCCTGACGGCACCGGGGATGCCGATGCGTGAACTGACTCGTGAGGCGGAATCGATACGAGATCGCTTGCAACAGCTGCCCGGCTTGCAAAAAGCACGGATCCTGGCTGCTGAACGCCCTGAACGAGTGTATCTCGAATTTGATCAGGACCGATTCAACAACCCTGGTTTGTCGGCAGAAGAAGTGTTGCAAGCGGTAGAAGCCAACAACCGGCTGTTACCTCTTGGCTTTGTTGATCTTGACGGCCCGCGCGTTTGTGTCCGCAGCAACATCGACCTGTCTGACATTGAGCGTCTCACCTCAGTACCTTTGCGTGTCGGAGACCAACCAATCACATTGTCTGATCTGGCCGAGGTGCGTTTGGGTTATGAAGATCCTTTGAGTTACATCGTCCGTGCCCATGCAGATTGACCATCGCGCATGGAATGTCATCACACCCTTATTCTTCAATTTCATAATTATTCCAGATATTCATGTTTCTGTTTCTAAGCTGCTCTCGGTAACCTCTCCCCCATGTTGACACAGTCCATGGAGTAAACCATGAGCGAGAGCAATCCGAAGCTGGTGCAGGAGTTGTCCGGCCTCATTGAGAGCCTGATTGGCAAGCTGGACTTTGGCACCGTCGAACTGACGTTCCACCAGGGCCAGCTTGTGCAACTGGAGAAGCGGGAGAAGGTGCGGTTTGAGAAATCCGCCGGCTCTCGCTAAATCCCGTTGACAAGTCAGTCATTACCTGAACAACCGACCGGACTACCGGTGACATTCGACGCATTATTTTTAAGGAGTTTGCTATGTCTCTTTTCCGAAAACCGCTGCTGGCCTTTTCCGCCAGCGTTCTGCTGGCGGCCGCGGTGGCCGGGCCGGCACAGGCGGAAGATATCTCCCTGCTGAACGTTTCCTACGACCCCACCCGGGAGTTCTATCAGGAATACAACAAGGAATTTGCTGACTGGTACAAGGCCAAATCCGGCGACTCCGTCACCATTGAGCAGAGCCACGGCGGCGCCGGCAAACAGGCCCGGGCGGTCATCGACGGGCTGCCGGCGGATGTGGTCACCCTGGCACTGGCCTACGACATCAGCGCCATTGGCGAGCGCACCGGCAAACTGCCCGCCGACTGGCAGACCCGCCTGCCGAACAACAGTGCGCCTTATAGTTCGACCATCGTGTTCCTGGTGCGCAAGGGTAACCCGAAAGACATCCAGGACTGGGATGATCTCATCAAACCGGGTGTCGAAGTGATCACGCCCAATCCGAAAACCTCCGGCGGCGCCCGCTGGAACTATCTGGCGGCCTGGTCCTACGTGCTGAAGAAAGAGCTGGGCGACCTGTCCAAGCTGGATAACCCCGAGTACGCGGACGAAGTGAAGGCGGCAGAGAAAAAAGCCACAGAGTACGTTACCCAACTTTACAAGAACGTGCCGATTCTCGATTCCGGTGCCCGGGGTTCTACCACCACCTTCGTCAAGCGTGGCCTGGGGGATGTCCTGCTGGCCTGGGAGAACGAAGCCTTGCTGGCGGTGAACAAACTGGGTAAAGGCAAGTTCGACATTGTGGTGCCGTCCATCAGCATCCTGGCAGAGCCACCGGTGACCGTGGTGAACGGTAATGTCGAGAAGAAAGGTGCGGCCGCGGTCGAAGCGGCGGAAGCCTACCTGGAATACCTGTACTCGCCGGTGGCCCAGAAGCTGGCAGCGAAGCACTACTACCGTCCGGTGTTCGGGCACTTTGCCAACAAGGAAGATCTCAAGCGTTTCCCGAACGTCACCCGGGTGACCGTACAGGACGTATTTGGCGGCTGGCAGAACGCCCAGCAAACCCACTTCAACGACGGCGGTGTCTTCGACGCAATCTACCTCCCACAATGAGGCGATTATGAAGCGATCCTTCTCCATCTTGCCAGGCTTTCGCCTGGCAAGTGGAATTACCCTGTTCTACCTCTCCCTGCTGGTATTGGTGCCCCTGTGTGCCCTGGTCTGGAAAACCACGTCCCTGAGCTGGGGCGAACTGGTATCCACGCTGACCAGCAGCCGGGTGCTGGCTTCCTTCCGGGTCAGTATTCTTACCGCCCTGGTCGCGGCGTTTATCAACCTGTTCCTCGGATTTGTGATTGCCTGGGTACTGGTGCGCTACCCGCTGCCATTCAAGCGCGTCTTCGACGCTTTGATCGACCTGCCCTTTGCCCTGCCCACCGCCGTTGCCGGCATTGTGCTCGCGGCGCTGTATTCGCCGGATGGCTGGATTGGCAGCCTGTTCACCGAGCTGGGCATCCGGATTGCCTATACCCCACTGGGAATCGTGGTAGCCCTGATGTTCATCGGCCTGCCGTTTGTGGTGCGAACGGTCGAACCGGTGTTGCAGGATCTCGATAGACAGCTGGAAGAGGCGGCCGAGAGCCTCGGCGCGTCACCGTGGACCATTTTTCGCCGGGTGTTGTTTCCGCCATTGGTCCCGGCGCTGCTGACCGGCTTCGCCCTGGCGTTCGCCCGAGGCCTGGGTGAATACGGTTCGGTGATTTTCATTGCCGGTAACATGCCTATGGTGTCAGAGATTGTACCGCTGCTGATCATCACCAAGCTGGAGCAGTACAACTACGCCGGTGCCACCGCCATCGGCCTGATGATGCTGGCGGTGGCCTTCGTCATGCTGCTGATCATCAATCTGCTGCAGGGCTGGACCCGCAAGCGCACCGGTAAACTCTAGGAGCCATCATGCAAACACAGACTCTGGCCCTGGAACGTTCGGATCAGCCGGGTACCAGCCAGTGGCCGCGCTATCTTCTGACAGGACTGGCGGTGGCCATCATTGCGCTGTTCCTGCTGTTACCACTGGCCACCGTGTTGATCGAAGCCTTCAGCGAAGGCTGGGATCTCTATGTTCAGGCCATCAATGACCGCTATACCTGGGAAGCCATCAAGCTGACCCTTCTGGTTGCGGCCATCGTGGTGCCGCTGAATACGGTCTTCGGCATTGCCGCCGCCTGGATGATCGCCCGCTTCCGGTTCAGGGGCCGGGGCGTGCTGACCACCCTGATCGACCTGCCGTTCTCCATCTCGCCGGTTATTGCCGGTCTGATTTTTGTGCTCGTCTTCGGCACCCATGGCTGGTTTGGTAGCTGGTTTGCCGAGCAGGGCTTTCCGATCATTTTCGCGGCACCGGGCATTATCCTGGCAACCCTGTTCATCACCGTGCCCTTCGTGGCCCGGGAACTGATTCCGCTGATGCAGGAACAGGGCTCCGAAGAGGAAGAAGCCGCCATCGCCCTGGGCGCGGGCAGTTGGACCATGTTCCGGAAAATCACCCTGCCGAAAATCAAATGGGGCCTGCTGTACGGCATCATCCTGTGTAACGCCCGGGCCATGGGCGAGTTCGGTGCGGTGTCGGTGGTGTCCGGCCACATTCGCGGCAAGACCAACACCCTGCCTTTACACGTTGAGATTCTCTACAACGAGTACAACTTTACCGCCGCCTTCGCCGTTGCCTCACTGCTGGCCGGGCTGGCGATCCTGACACTGGTTTTGAAAAGTCTGGTTGAGTGGCAACAGGCGCGGTCATTGGAGAGAGCAACACAATGAGCATCGAAGTCCGCAACATCACCAAGGCCTTTGACGATTTCAAGGCGCTGGACAATGTGTCCCTCAACGTCAGCGACGGCGAACTGGTGGCTCTGCTGGGCCCTTCCGGCTGCGGCAAGACCACGCTGCTGCGAATGATTGCCGGGCTGGATTTCGTGGATGACGGTGAAGTCTGGCTCAATGGCGAAAACGTCACCGGAAAGCATATCAAACAGCGGGGCGTGGGCTTTGTGTTCCAGCATTACGCCCTGTTCGGACACATGACCGTATTCGAGAACGTGGCTTTCGGGCTACGGGTTCTAAAGCGCAGCGAGCGGCCCAGTGAAGACCAGATCCGTAAACGGGTCCATGAACTGCTGGACCTGGTGCAGCTGGACTGGCTGAGCAAGCGTTTCCCGGCGCAGCTTTCCGGCGGCCAGCGTCAGCGGGTGGCCCTGGCCCGGGCTCTGGCGGTAGAGCCCAAGTTCCTGTTGCTGGATGAACCTTTCGGAGCGCTGGATGCCAACGTCCGCAAGGAACTGCGCCGCTGGCTGCGACGCCTGCATGAAGAACTGCATGTCACCAGCATCTTCGTCACCCACGATCAGGAGGAGGCCATGGAAGTGGCCAGCCGCATCGTGGTAATGAACAAGGGCCGGATCGAACAGGTGGGTACCCCGGAAGCGGTTTATGACAAACCGGCCAGCCCCTTTGTGTCGTCGTTTATTGGTAACGTCAACGTGTTCCATGGTCGCCTTCAGGGCGAGACCCTGGATACCGGCGCCTGGCAACTGCCGATCCGGCCACCGGGCAGTGAAAAGGTCGGCGGTGATACCCCGTTTGCGGCCTACATCCGCCCGCACGATTTCGAGCTGCTGAAAACCACCGAGGAAAAATTGCCCGAATGCCGGGTCAAGTTCATCCAGCCCATGGGCAGCGTTTACCGTCTGGAGGTGGTGCCTGAGCATGCCGCCAGCGACGGCCTGCCCAATGTGATCGACGTGGAACTGCCGCGCCGGGATTTCCGGGCACTGGATTTGGCGGTCGGCGAGCGGGTGTACCTGCGGCCCACCGAAACCCATTGGTTTGAAGCCGGTGAAAATGCCGCGCCTCAGATCTGAACCTATTGAAAGGACGTTTTTATGCACATTGTCGCCCTGCTGGGCAGCCCCAACGTAAAATCCCGCTCCAGTGCCCTGGCCGAGTACCTGCTTGGCGAGCTGGCAAAGCGGGATGTCGACCTGCGCACCTACAGCGTGGAAAGCTTCGATGCCAACAGCCTGTTGCGCGCTGATTTCAAGAGCAATCAGGTACAGGCGTACCTGAACGATGTCGCGGGCGCGGCCGGATTGATCGTGTCTACCCCGGTCTACAAGGCCTCCATCTCAGGGGTTCTGAAAACCCTGCTGGACCTGATCCCCGAAGGCGGTTTGCAGCACAAGAGTGTACTGCCGGTGGCCTCCGGAGGATCACCGGCCCACATGCTGGCGGTGGATCACGCCCTGCAACCGGTTTTCATCAACCTCAAGGCGGAAAAAGCGCTGCCGGTGGTGTTTTCCCCGGACAGCCAGTTCGAGAAAACGGAAACCGGGGACTACCTGATCGGCGACGAGATTCTGCAGCGCCTGGGGGTTGCACTGGATCGCTTTATCGATGGCTTTGAGGCGCATCCTGAGCACCCTTTAAGTCGCGACAGATCTCACTCGTTGCTTGGGGAGACGCTGGCGATCTGATGACCCTGGAAATGGCCAGTCCATTGAATATGTATTGCAGAAATTTAGATTTGTCCTAGCAACTCAGTGACTTACCTTTGACAGGTCAACCAACCAAAGGAGTATGTCATGAGTCTGGATATTTTCTGGTTTCTGCCCACCTCGGGCGACACCCGCTATTTTGGCAAACCCGGCAGTGGCCGGCCGGCGACCAACCGTTATATGCAGCGCATTGCCACTACCGCTGAAGACCTGGGTTACGATGGCCTGCTGATTCCCACCGGCGCCAGCTGCCAGGACCCCTGGGTGGTGGCCTCCAGCCTTGCCCCGGTGACCAGCCGGATCAAGCTGCTGGTGGCGCTTCGGACATCCACTTCCGGGCCGACGGTCTCCGCCCGCCAGGCGGCCACGCTGGATGAAGCCCTCGGTGGCCGCCTGCTACTGAACGTTGTGCCGGGAGGAGATGCCGAGGAACTGGCGGCTGAAGGTGTCTACTACAGCCACGATGAGCGCTACGAGTCCGCCGATGAATTCCTCAAGGTGTGGCGGCGCCTGCTTCAGGGTGAAACGGTCGATTTCGATGGCAAGCATCATCGCATCAAGGGCGCGAAAAACTATTTCGAGCCGGTCCAGAAGCCCTATCCGCCCCTGTATTTCGGTGGCTCTTCCGATGCGGCCATCCGCCTGGCCGGAGAACAGGTGGATGCCTACCTGACCTGGGGCGAGCCGCCGGAAGCCGTGGCTGAAAAGATCGACCGCGTTCGTGCCGAGGCCGCCAGGCATGGCCGCACGGTGCGCTTTGGTGTGCGCCTGCACGTGATTGTCCGGGAAACCCGGGAAGAGGCCTGGGCGGAAGCGGACAAACTCATCGAAAACCTGGACGATGACACCATCGCAAAATCCCAGCAGAACCTGGCCAGGATAGATTCGGTCGGCCAGAAACGCATGCTGGAGCTTCACGGCGGCCGCCGTGATCAACTGGAAATCAGCCCGGATCTCTGGGCCGGTGTCGGTCTGGTGCGGGGCGGAGCTGGCACCGCTTTGGTGGGCGACCCGGAAACCGTGGCAAAACGCCTGCTGGAATACCGGGATGCCGGAGTGGATACCTTCGTGTTGTCTGGCTACCCCCACCTGGAGGAAGCCATCCGGTTTGCCGAACTGGTCTTCCCGTTATTGCCGGGCAAACAGGCGGTGACCGATACCGACTTCCATACCGGCGGAGCGTTTGATATCCGGGCTGCAAAAGCCTCGGTATCCTGACGAGATCTTGCAGTGTTCTGTGCTCATCGTGGCACCTCTCCGTTTGGCCGGATACTTCGTTGTCCGGCCTTTTTTGTTGGCCCGGCCGGGTACTGACAGCGTCATATGAAAAAAAACGCTTAGCAATGCAGTAAATATTATTCGGATTGTTTTTCATGCTGGCTTAGACTTCAGCGATATTAATGGTCTGGTTTTTATTACTTGAATGCAAATTATGGCCAGGCGTTTCATCGTTGAGTAGGGAAGGCAGCCTGTGAACTTTCAGCAACTACGCATAGTGCGGGAAACCGCCCGGCAGAATTTCAATCTGACGGAAGTGGCCAATGCGCTGTTCACCTCCCAGTCCGGTGTGTCCAAACACATCAAGGATCTGGAGGAGGAGCTGGGTGTTGAGCTCTATGTGCGAAAAGGCAAACGCTTATTGGGGCTGACCGAGCCTGGTCAGCAGATGCTGGTCTATGTGGAGCGCATGCTGATGGATGCCCGCAATATCAAGAATCTGGCCGAGCACTACCAGGAACAGGACTCCGGCGAGCTGACCATTGCCACCACCCACACCCAGGCCCGGTATGCGTTGCCTGAAGTGGTCGGCCGGTTCAAGCAGCAGTTTCCAAAAGTGCGGCTGCGCCTGCACCAGGGCAGCCCGGATGAAATTGTCAGTATGCTGCTCAGTGGCGAGGCGGACATAGGTGTGGCCACAGAGGCGCTGGGTGATATTCCACAGCTGGTGTCCTTTCCGTATCACCGCTGGCACCACGGTGTGGTGGTGCCCAGGTTGCACCCGCTGGCAGAAACAGAGCGGTTGACGCTGGAAGATATTCAGCAGTACCCCATTATTACCTACCACGAAGGCTTCACGGGCCGGGCCTCTATCGAAAAGGCTTTCGCCACCGAAAACCTGCGCCCGGAAATTGTCATGACCGCCCTGGATGCGGACGTTATCAAGTCCTACGTGGAATTACGCCTGGGTATCGGCATCATTGCCTCAGTGGCGTTCAACCCCGCCCGGGATTCCGGGTTGCAGCTGCTCAATACCGATCACCTGTTCGAGGAGAAGCAGACCCGCATCGGCATACGGCGGGGTAATCTGTTGCGTAATTATGCGTTTCAGTTTATCCAGCTGTGCGCACCGGAGCTGACTGAGGAGGTTGTGGCCGGCCAGCTGGCGCTTCCTTCCGGTCGCTGAGCGGGCGCGGGCACCGGTGCCTGCTCCGCCGGCATTCTGATAACGATATGGGTTTTGTTGGTTAATCTTCCCGCATCGATGGAGGCTTCTGGTCGTCCCATCACGACGTCGGTGCAGCGTCTGCAGCCAGAGCTACGCCAGCCGAGACGGTTCCGTGTACCCGCGTGGTCAGAAATGCCGCCCGTGATCAGGTAGGCTGGACTGGAGCCGGAAGCGGCTGTCAGCAACTCATTAGCTTGGGGGCGATACTGTGGCCTTGCGAAAACAGAACCCTGGGCTCCGGCTCCTGCGAGACTCTGGCCAGGTGTCTCAGACCGTCAACCCAGCGGTGATGGCCGGATTCCACATTGATGTGGCCGACACCTCGCAATAGCTGGAATTCGCTGCCCCAGTGCAGCGCCAGATCCCGCGCACGTGCTGGCGACGCGGCCGGGTCATTGGTTGAACCGACAACCAGGGAGGGAAATGGCAGATAGTCCGACGGAATCGGTGCAAACGGCCGCAGCCCGGCGGGAAGGTTCTTCCGCTCGGCATCCGCCGGCGCCACCAACAGGGCGGCCTTGATACGATCCGACCGCAGATGACCATAGCGACTGGCCCAATGGGCCACCGCAACGCACCCGATACTGTGGGCAACCAGCACGATCTCACCGACAGGGGAGTTCCGGACGTCGCGATCAATGGCTTCTATCCAGTCTTCCGGGTCCGGGTGGGACCAGCTCTGGACATGAATCCGCTTGCTGTTGGGCAGTATCAGTTGCCAATGGCTCTGCCAGTGCCCCGGGCCCGAGCCGTTCCAGCCCGGGATGATCAGGTATCCGATGTCCTGTGACATGATGCGCTCCTCACAATAATTCTGTTGCAAGCCACACTTTAGCGACCGTCCGGTGATTTTCTAACCAATGATTTTTCAACTGGTTATTCCAGACCAGCATATAACCACCAAAAAACCGGTGGCTCCGGTAATAGTCAATTCTTTCAGAAGTACTTCACTTTTAGTTGGTTTGGCCAGCCCGGGACCACTGGTAGCGTTAGCCCGACCCTGCTTCCCTGAATCCGGGGACGGAGAACACCCGCTGACTAACTGAACGGAGAGACACTGAAATGGGCAAACAACCTGATCGGATTGAGCGATGTAAAACCAGCCGCAGGGCATTCCTGGGCCTGCTGGCATCAAGCGTCCTGCTGTCAGTGCCGCTTCAGGCCAGTGCCGAGGTTATCGACAACACCCTGCGTATTGGCTACCAGAAATACGGCACGCTGATTCTGCTCAAGGCCCGGGGCACGTTGGAGTCACAGCTTGCCGAGCAGGGTTTTGACGTAAAGTGGTACGAGTTTCCCGCCGGCCCGCAGCTTCTGGAAGGCCTGAACGTCGGCAGCGTGGATTTCGGCGCCACGGGTGAAACCCCGCCCATCTTTGCCCAGGCCGCCGGAGCGGATCTGGTCTACGTAGCGAACGAGCCGCCGGCACCCAGGGGCGAAGCGATTCTGGTGAAAAAAGACTCGCCGATCCGGTCCGTGGCGGATCTCAAAGGCAAGAAAGTGGCCCTGAACAAGGGCTCGAACGTGCACTATCTGCTGGTGCGAGCACTGGAAGAAGCCAACCTGTCGATCCGCGACATCAAGCCGGTCTACATCAAACCCGGCGATGCCCGAACTGCCTTTGACCGGGGTGATGTGGATGCCTGGGTGATCTGGGACCCGTACCAGGCGGATGCAGAAATTGCCGGTGCCCGCTCACTGCGTGACGGCGACGGCCTGGTGGATAATCACCAGATCTATCTGGCATCCCGACCGTTTGCCGAGCGTTATCCGGGCATCGTCAATGAGGTGATCGACTCACTGGCCAAACTGGATGCCTGGGCCAAGGATCATTCGCAGGAAGTGGTGGACATTCTGCACAAGGAAACCGGCATTTCAAAAGACTCCCTCCGGCTGGCGGTTGATCGCTACTCCTATGGTGCAACCCGGATCACCCCCCGGATTGGTAAAGCCCAGCAGACCATTGCCGATGTGTTTTACGAGCTGAATCTGATTCCGCGTGAAATCAACATCGATTCGGTGCTCTGGCAAAGCCCTGCCTCGGTTGCACAAAACGCACAGTAAATCGCACAGAAGGCAGAGGTTATGTCACTTTCCATACGCAATCGGGCATTGGCCGGAGTTCTGCCCTGGATCCTCCCGGTGGTTCTGCTGCTGGCCTGGCAAACCGGGGCACAGCTGGGCTGGATTACCGCCAGAGTGCTGCCGGCGCCGACCGATGTGGTGGCCGCCGGCTGGCGGCTGACGGTATCCGGGGAACTCTGGTTTCACCTGAAAAGCAGTTTTGAACGGGCCGCCATTGGCTTTGTGATCGGCGGTGGAATCGGCCTGGCCCTGGGTTTTGCCACCGGGCCTGTCCCGCTGGCTCTCCCTGCTGCTGGACAGCACGCTGCAGATGGTACGGAACATTCCGCACCTGGCTCTGATTCCACTGGTGATCCTCTGGTTCGGGATTGATGAAACCGCGAAGATTTTTCTGGTGGCGCTGGGCAGTGTGTTCCCAATCTACCTGAACACCTATCACGGCATTCGCAATGTCGATCCGCAGCTGCTGGAAATGGCCCGCTCCTACGGTGTCAAAGGGTTTGCCCTGTTCTGGCATGTGGTTCTGCCGGGTGCCTTGCCTTCGATTCTGGTGGGTGTGCGTTTTGCGCTGGGTTTCATGTGGCTGACGTTGATTGTCGCGGAAACCATCTCGGCCACTGACGGCATCGGCTACCTGGCGATGGATGCCCGGGAATTCATGCAGACGGACGTGGTGCTGGTAGCCATCCTGCTTTACGCCGTGCTCGGCAAACTGGCGGACCTGTGCGCCAAGGGCCTGGAACTCTGGTGGCTGCGCTGGCATCCGGCCTATCAGCGGGGAGAAGGGGTATGACGGAACAATCCACAAGCTGGGGTGTGGGCATCCGCGCCCGCAATCTTCAACGGCACTTCGGCGATCTCACGGTCCTCAAGGGCCTGGACCTGGATATCCGGGCCGGTGAAAGCCTGGTCATCATCGGCCGCAGCGGCTGCGGCAAGAGCACGCTGTTGCGATTGCTGGCCGGGCTTGATCAACCGGATGGCGGACAACTCGAGTTTACCGGGGAAACGTCCGGAACCAGCGATCACAGTGTCCGGATGATGTACCAGGAGCCGCGCCTGCTGCCCTGGAAAACCGTGATCGAAAACGTGGAGATCGGCAAGGTGGAATCCGCCCGGGCCAAATTCGCGCTGCACGAGGTGGAACTGGACAGCAAGTCTCAGGAGTGGCCGGCAAGCCTGTCCGGCGGGCAGAAACAGCGGGTCGCTCTGGCCCGGGCGCTGGCGCACCGGCCGGAACTGCTGTTGCTGGATGAGCCCCTGGGCGCGCTGGATGCGCTCACGCGCTCCACCATGCACCGGCTGATCGAGACTCTGTGGCAGGAGCATGGTTTCACCCTGGTGATGGTGACCCACGATGTCAGCGAAGCGGTGATGCTGGCGGACCGGGTGATCGTGCTCGATGACGGTGCCATTGGTCTGGATGTAAACATCCGGTTGCCACGCCCGAGAGTGGCTACGGATCCGGCGTTCGTGGGCTATGAGGCGCGCTTGCTGGAATACCTAACCGGTGTGCCGGCAGAGGCGCCGGACGAAACGGTGTCGAAGCATAAGCGAGCCACGTTACTGCCGGAATCCGGCTACCTGGCGATTTCCAATTAATCGATCTGCAACTCATTTTTTAATAGCGAGAGGAAACCGATATGAGCATTCAACAACTGAACCCCCGCAACCAGTTCCGCGGCCAGGTGGTGGCCATCAACGAGGGCCCGGTGCTGTCCGAAGTCGATGTGGAAACCCCGGGCGGCATTGTCACCTCGGTAATCACCACACGCTCTGTCAAGGAGCTTGGTCTGAAGAAGGGCTCGGATGTGCTGGCTTTTGTCAAGGCAACGGAGGTGGCGTTGGCGAGGCTGTGATGGGTGCTGGTATGGTCCATCAGCCAGCATCGGTATTGTGTGGTGGCCCAGGTGAGGCAGCCAGCCCTGCTGCCCGGCCACCGGCTCGGTAGCAGGCAGAACCTGTCCGGGAACAACAGCCCCGCCGGCAGGCGCACCCATGGTCTGGCCTGAACCTGTTTGGCCGGGAAGTATGTTTCCGGGCGATACGTGGACTCGGGCCACCAGCTTTGCTAATGCTTGCTGCTGCAAAGCTGACAGGCTCCGCAGGATGCGGGACTCCTGACTTTGCCAGACTGAATGGACCCGGTTTACAAATGGATGGAACTCACCGAACACGACAACCCCGGACCAGCCCATCGTGATACCCCGGAAACCTGGGTGCGCTGTTGCCATGATATCCTGACGAACCTGGAAATCCGGGAAGGGAACGGGCACCTGCAACTGGCGTTCTCGCCCCCGGACCACAGCAAGAGCGCTCCGAATCCCGAAACCCGTGACCTGGCGCTGATGGTCCGGCCGGACACCCTGTATTCGGAGGAGCGCTACACCCGGGAGGTATACATGCTCAAGGTAACGCCGGACAGTGATTGGCCGGTGACGCCCGTCCGGGAACCTCCCCGGGATAAGGAAGGCAGGACCTTCTGGTACCAGGTACGCAATCCCTTTATGGAACTGGATATCTTCGAATGACACTGGAAACGCCCAAGGCGGATATAACGAATGCCCCCAGCTTCCTTGTTTTCACTGCCCCGATGGCAGGGCTGTTCGAAATTGAAGAAGGTCGTTCCCACCCGCTTCAACCGCCAGCGCCGCGAGGTGTGCTTCGTGCCCAGGGGTCATCAGAAGCCCATCTTCGTGCCCTTGCCGCAGGCATCAAACATCGGGTGAAGCACTAAAAGTTTCTGCTTTCTGCGCAGGGTTTTGGCATGTGGCTGTGTGTAAGAAATAAAGAGAGCCGGAATGGCTGGCTCCGGAGCATTGAAGCATTGAAAAAGGAGCTTGGTATGACAGGACGAGCAATATTGGCCCTGGTGCTGGCCGCTGTGATGGCCCCGGCCGTTGGTTGCGCCCAGGGCGCGTTCCAGGGATCGGGACAGCGCATTTTCTCGCGCGTCGATTCCAATGGCGATGGCGTCATCGACCGGCATGAGGTTCTTGATCGGCGAGGTGAGCTGTTCGATCGCATGGATAGCGACAGGGATGACAGCGTAACGCGGGAGGAAGCGGAATCCGCGAAGCGTGGTTTCCGGAAGCGTTTAACGGGGAGCACGCAAAGCCCGTTCGACATGGCTGATACCGATGGAGACGGGATGGTCACGCGGGAGGAGTTTCTCGCTGCGCCGCAACCGATCTTCGATCAGGCCGACAGCAACCAGGACGGACAACTGACCCCGGACGAGTTCAGCAGTTTTGTGACGCAGTTGCGCGAGTCCCGCTGACCGCCTGCCGCGTCTCCCCGCAACGGAAAGCGGCGTGACCGTGGATATCGCGCCCAGGCAATGGAAGAAAATCGGCAGGATATGGGTAGTGGTGGGCAGGATGATCGGTTACTCGAACAGGCAGGCCAGGGCGATGAGAAAGCTTTTGCGCAGCTTGTGGAGCGCCACGCGGATCGCGTTTTTTCCCTCGCGTTGCGTGTCGTGGGCTCCGATGCCGATGCCGAGGATGTAGCGCAGGAGGTTTTCCTCACAGTCTGGCGCCATGCTGCGGACTGGCGACCGGGAAAGGCCCGTTTTTCGACCTGGCTCTACAGGGTGACGCTCAATCTGAGCCTGAATCACCGCGAGCGGGTGGTCACAAGACACGCAGCGCTGGATGCTGTGGCGGAGCCGGAGGATCCAGCGCCGACACAGGAGAAACGTTTGGATGAGCGGCGGCGCAAAGAACGGGTCATGCAAGCGGTGGCCGCGCTTCCGGAAGGACAGTCCATCGCGATGACCCTGATCTATGAGGGTGGCCTGAGCAATGCCGAGGCCGCCTCGACGATGGGAATCTCGGTCAGGGCGCTGGAAGCACTTCTGGTCAGGGCGCGGCGGAAGCTGCGGAAGATGATGGCGAGGTGACCGGACAGCGGCGAGGCAATTATGGAGAGAGCAGGGCGATGAGGTTGGAAGAGTTCGAGGAATTGCTGGAGCGCAGGGGTGCGGATCCGGCAGCTTGGCCGTGGGGTCGGCGGCGGGCGGCACGGCAGTTGCTGGGACGTTCAGCCGCGGCACGGAAGGCGCATGATCAGGCGCGCACGCTTGATAGCTGGATCGGCGACGCCGTGAGGCCGGTTCCGGCCAGTGCCGGATTGAAAGCGCAGCTATGCCGGATTCCACAAAATCATCCACGAGGGAATGACCGGCTGACCATCGGGCTGATGCTCAAGACGCGGCCATGGCGCGGGCTCTGCTACGCAGGATTGGCGGCAGCCGTGGCATCCCTGGTGGCGGGCGTTCTGGTCGGGACTATGCAACCGCCAGCGGAATCCGGTCACGCGCAGATGATGGATATCGCCAGCCTGGTTTACGGGCTTCCGCCGGACCAGGGGCGTTTGCAATGACTGTTTCCAGGACATGGATGGTCGGGTTGCTGTTGCTACTGGCGGTTTCCCTGTCAGGCAACCTGTTCGTGGGCGGGTTGCTGCTGGGGCGTGCGGTGTTCCAGCAACACGCGCCTGCGGCGGGGCAAATGATCCGCGCCTTTGTCGAGACATTGCCGGAAGACGCCCGGCCGGTCGTGCGCCGTCATATGCGCGAGCGTGCGGAAGACTTGCTCCGGCAAATAGAGAAAATCCGGGTCGCGCGCGCGCAGGTCGCGGACGTGCTGGGCCGGTCGCCGCTGGATAAAGCGGCGCTCGCGGCGGCGTTCAAAGAGGTTCGCACACAAACGGCGGCGTTGCAGAGTCTTGCCCAGGAGATTCTCATGGATGCGATAAGCGAATTGCCGCCGGAGGTGAGGGCTGAGTGGAGTAGCCGATGGGAAGATGGAAGGTTTTATCGCCGTGTATCCCAATGGGGTGGACGCTCAATGGAGCGAAGGGCGTGGCGGTGATCTGGGCTTTCGAGGAAAAAGAATCGGCCAAAGCCGCCGCAAGGTCTCAGATGCAGGAGCATAGAGATGAAGCTTCCGAGAAGTGGAACACGCTCTCCCCGGAAGAACAGCAAGAAATGATCAAGGCCGCTCAGGCCAATGCCGGCGCCCGCAGAAGCGAGGCCAAGACGCGCTGGAACGAGATTCCGCCGGAGCAGAAACAGGAAGCGGTCGAGCAGCGCAAGAACACCTTTACATCGCGTTTCCAGAATTGAATTACTAGCAGCCTGTAAGACTGGCTGACCTACTGTGTAGTGAAGCCTGCCCCCACAACCGTATTCCACCTGGTCCATGCGCGAACCCGGCACATCCGCATCCGCGAAGTGTGAAGGGTAAGTGAAGTCTTCCCACGTTCCCCGAAAACAGATGGCTCGAAAAATTTCGAGCCGTGTTGTAACAGTTGCAAGTCTCATGTGTCGGTATCCGTGAAACGCAAGAAATCAGTGCCCTGACGACGACGGGTAACGGGTAACCGGAACGGAGAGCGCGACAAGATGACTCGGCACTATCGTCAGTACTGGATGGGTGGCAACAGGTCCTACGAGCAGGATCGCTTCTTCGAGGAATCCTTCGAAACGCCTACTTGAAAACAGTAAGCGGACAGAGATTCTGATGACCTTGATACGGATTTTGCGTAACCGGGTTGGCCGCTGCAGGGATGCCTGCGAGCTTGCGGTAAACCATGGCACACCCCGGCGTGCGGCAAAGCTTGCGGTCGTGGTTGGCACGCTTCTGGTACTGATCAATCAGTGGGAAGCGGTGGCCGGTTCCGTCTCGATGGACTGGCTGAAATTAGTGCTGACTTATTGCGTGCCCTACCTGGTTTCAACCTATACCAGCGTGAGTAAGGACCTGTATCTGCTCCGGGAGGCCGAAGCGGCGGAGCAGAAATTCCTCGTCGGTCCGCCCCGAGGAGTGAGCGCTCAGCAGATTGCTGCTTGCACGCAGGTTGCCGATAAAGGTCCGGCAGTCCTTGCACATCATCAGGTGCATTTTCACGGACAGATTCTGCCGGCCGCTGAGTTCGCCATCGATGTAGTCACTGGCTATTTCGGCCAGCTCCGGCTCGAGACTCTCGGAAAAATCGGTAGCTACTTCACGTTTGCTGGCGCGGAGCTTGTTCTTGCACCGGTTTGCGACGATCCGGTGCAGCCAGGTTTTCAGACCGGAACGGCCTTCAAATTTGTGTATGGCATCAATTACCGTAACCCAGCAATCCTGGACAACTTCTTCGGCACTGGAGTGGTCGAGGTAGAACCGGGCGACCGCGAGCATACCCGGGGAGTACTCGCGAACCGCTTGCTTGTAGGCGCCAGAATCACCCTGTTTGAGTGCTTCGATCAGTGAAGTTTCAGCTTCCGGATGCACCGCTGTGTTCATGGGTTTCCGTCCCTTGCCAGTCAGCCTGGATCTGTGTGTCTTTATAGTGTTTCGGATTCCGGAAAAGTTCCGCTATTCTGTATCGATTGCTCAAAAATGTCAATTCAGGGACGATGTAACATCCTGTCGGTAATCGTGTCTCAGCAATAACAGCGTACTGGTTTATAAATTTTTGCAGGTATGGACATGAATCGAAGCAAGCTATTACTCATTCTGGTTATCGCCACGATCGTGGCTGTTTTTATTGGCCTGGACGGCCACAAGCTGTTGACCCTGGAAAATCTGCAGTCGCATCAGGCCGCGTTGGCCCAATGGATTGACCGGCACCTGCTGTTCGCGGTTATCGGTTATGGGTTGATTTACGTGGTGGTGACGGCCCTGTCTCTGCCGGGCGCCACCATCATGACCCTGGCCGGCGGTGCCTTCTTCGGAAATCTTTATGGCCTGGCTGCGGTATCCATTGCCTCGACCCTGGGCGCTTCCCTGGCCTTTCTGGTGGCAAGATTCCTGTTACGGGATACCCTGCGGGGGCGTTACAAGGACACCATTGCCCGGATCGACAGGGGCATTGAAAAGGACGGTGCCTTCTACCTGGCAACCCTGCGCCTGGTGCCGGTTTTTCCGTTCTTCCTGATTAACCTGGCCATGGGACTGACCGGCATGAAGTTGCGCACCTATGCCCTGGTTAGCTGGATTGCCATGCTGCCGGGGACCTTTGTCTATGTGAATGCCGGCACCCAGCTGGGTCAGATCCAGTCCACTGGCGACATCGTGTCCGCCGACCTGCTCCTGTCCTTCGCCCTGCTCGGGCTGTTCCCCCTCATTGCCAGGTTTGTCGTGGGCTTTATCCGCCGCCGGCGGGTGTATGCCGGCTGGCAGAAACCCGAGCGTTTTGACTACAACCTGCTGGTCATTGGCGGCGGTTCGGCAGGACTGGTTTCGGCCTACATCGCCGCTGCCGTCAAGGCAAAAGTGGCGCTGATCGAAAAGCACAAAATGGGCGGTGATTGCCTTAACACCGGCTGCATGCCCTCCAAGGCTCTGATTCGCAGCGCCAGGGCGGCAGACACGCTACGTCATGCCAACCGCTATGGGCTGGAATCGGTGCCGGTCAAAGGCTCGTTCAGGAACATCATGAACCGGGTCAAGGACGTGATTGCCAAGGTCGAGCCCCACGATTCCCCCGAGCGCTACCGCAAGTTGGGTGTCGATTGCATCTCTGGCGAGGCGAGTTTCGTATCTCCCTGGGAACTGGAGGTTCGGCACAACGATGGCCGTACCGAACGATTGACTGCGCGCAGCATCATTGTCGCCACTGGTGGCAAGCCAGCCATGCCGCCGATCCCGGGGCTTGAAGACATGCAGCCACTGACCTCCGACAACCTGTGGGAGCTGCAGGAACAACCGGAGCGCTTGCTGGTACTGGGCGGTGGTCCGATTGGCTCCGAACTGGCCCATGCCTTTGCCCGTCTGGGCAGCAAGGTAACCCAGGTGGAGCGGGGCGAGCGTCTGCTGTCGAAGGAAGATGCGGATGTTGCCTCGGTGGTGATGAAACAGTTCGAGGCCGATGGCATCGACGTCCGGCTTAATCATTCTGCGGCCGAGTTCTGCATTGAGAACGGTGAGAAGGTCGCCTGCTGCGATCATGAGGGTGAACGCGTGAAAATTCCCTTCGATCAGGTTTTGGTAGCGGTAGGCCGCGCCGCCAACACCTCCGGTCTGAACCTGGAGCGGATAGGCGTGGACACGCTGCCCAACGGTACCGTGCCGGTTGAAGAAGACATGAGCCTGCGTTACCCGAATGTGTTTGCCTGTGGCGATGTGGCCGGTCCTTACCAGTTTACCCATGCCGCCGCCCATCAGGCCTGGTATGCCGCGGTGAACGGGTTGTTTGGCCAGTTCAAGCGCTTCCGGGTCGACTACCGGGTAATGCCCTGGGTCACCTTCACTTCGCCGGAAGTGGCACGGGTCGGCCTGAGCGAAGCCGAAGCGAAAGCTAAGGGAATTGCCTACGAGGTCACCCGATACGAACTGGATGACCTGGACCGGGCGATAGCCGAGAGCGAGGACTATGGCTTTATCAAGGTGCTCACGCCTCCGGGTAAGGACAAGATACTCGGTGCCGTGGTGGTGGGTGCCCATGGCGGCGAGATCCTTGCGGAATTCACCCTGGCGATGAAACATGGTCTGGGCCTGAACAAGATCCTGGGAACCATCCACCCTTACCCGACCTGGAACGAAGCAGCCAAGTACGCGGCGGGAGAGTGGAAACACGCCCACGCGCCAGAAGGCATTCTCAGGCTTCTTGAGAAACTGCACGGTTGGCGCCGCGGTAAAAAAGGCCAGAGCCCACAGGAAAAACGTAAAGAAGTAACGACGGGCTAAAAAAGACGGGCTAAAAAATTGGGCGGTCGCTGTAACAGCACCGCCTTACCCGTGTCTGTGACCAATAACATTGAATGACCGAGGAGCAGTTATGCCCCTGACAGAAACCCGGCCGGCCCGCAGAAATCGTATTCCGGCCGTGGAAGTCCTCGAACCGCGGGCGTTCGACAGCTGGACCCACACCCGCAACGGTGATCCCCGGGGTTACATCGACGCGGACAAGCTGACAGAGCTGTGGATCCATACCGGCTCCGCCTGCAATCTGGCCTGCCCGTTCTGCCTCGAAGGCTCTCACCCCGGCGATGGCCGTATTCCTGGTATGAAACTGAGCGATGTGAAGCCATTTATCCACGAAGCTATCGACATGGGCGTGGAACAGTTTTCCTTTACCGGCGGTGAACCCTTTGTGATCCGGGATTTCGTCAACATCCTTGATTACGCCAGCCAGCATCGGTCCTGCTTCGTGCTCACCAACGCCACCGAGCCCTTGCTGAAGCGTGGGCATCAGGTGCTGCCGCTGTTGGGCAATCCCTACCCGATCCATTTCCGGGTCAGTCTCGATTTCCCGGACCGGGCGCGGCACGACAAGGACCGGGGCGAAGGCAGCTTCGACCAGGCGCTGAAGGGCATTCGCTGGTTGATCGAGCAGGGCTTCAAGGTGTCCATTGCCCGCCAGACCGACCCGGAAGAGATTCCCCCGGACGTAGAGGCAGCATTCCGCGACATTTTCCGTGAGTGGAGTATCCCGGAGGACCTGGCTTTTACCGCGTTCCCGGATCTGGGCACGCCGGGTTCCGAGGACGGCAGTCCGGAGATTACCGAGACCTGCATGGAGAAGTATCCGACCAAAGAATCGCGGGCGCATTTCATGTGTACCTATACCCGGATGCTGGTAAAGAAGGGGGATGCGGTGCGGGTCTATGCCTGCACGCTGGTGGATGATGATCCGCAGTATGACCTGGGCGGGTCGTTGGCCGAGAGCATGGATGAGCGGATCATGTTGCGGCATCACCGGTGTTTCTCCTGCTACCGCTTTGGGGCTAGTTGTTCGGCGCCTGCCTAGGCTTGGGCATTGTCGATTGCAGGACTGATGGCTGGTCATTGGCGGCCTGGGAGGTGAGGTTATTTTCCCTTGGGAAAAACAACTCGCTTCGCTCAGACATCTTTTTCCTGGCGGGAAAATAACCTCACCCCTCAGACCGCGGATACGGCTTTGCTATTCGGGACTGATGGCGAAGGAAACAAAAGCACCAGAGTTTTAATTTTTTGGCATCTACTCCTTCGTCGGGGCAGGCACGATTGATGTTGACCCAGGCGCTGGCAGGTAGAGGGTTCAAAAAATGTGGAGCGCCATGGACGGCGCGACCAAGCCCCCCATGGATGGGTTTACGGGCGTTTTTTTGAACCCTCTACCTGCCAGCGCCGACTCCACCCAAACCAGAAACCCGGGAAAAGCCCCGGACCAAACAACAAACCGGATTGAGCCAATGAACTCTACTGAAGCCTCCCTGTTCTGGGGATTCCTGCTGGTGTACGGCGTGGTGATGTACGTACTGTCGCCAAAGAGCAAGAACGCGAATTCGTTCTATAAAGGCGCCGACGATCAGGGGAATCCGGTTGGTCAGTGGTCACTGACGGCCAGTATTTTTATCAGCTGGATCTTCGCCAAGTCGGTGACCGATGCGGCCAACCTCGGCGCCGCCTACGGGG
>Ga0114984_1000231_pt1 | contig 22355 bp, 20 predicted proteins | sample Shrwel1BS1Day1_FD_96987 | JGI IMG/M metagenome (GOLD analysis project Ga0114984, IMG submission 96987) | Subsurface microbial communities from deep shales in Ohio, USA - Utica-3 well 1 S-1-Day1 | ecosystem: Environmental > Aquatic > Deep subsurface > Shale gas/oil reservoir > Produced water/Flow...
GGGGTGACGCCCACGTGCCGGGCGGCGGCGATGGCAGCCAGGGCATTGCGGACGTTGTGCATGCCGGTCTGGTCCCATTTCAGGGTGGCCACCGGCTGCTCGTGGTGAATCACCATGAACCGGCTGCCGTCTTCCGACAGCAGCTCGGCCCGCCAGTCCGCCGTGCGGGTCACCTCGCTACCGATGGCCGTATCCTGAACCGGGCTCCAGCAGCCCATGGCCAGGGCATTGTCCAGGTGCGGATCCACCGCCGGGCGAACGATCAGACCCTTGGACGGTACGGTGCGCACCAGATGATGGAACTGCCGCTCGATGGCTTCGACGTTGTCGAAGATGTCGGCGTGGTCAAATTCCAGGTTGTTGAGGATGAGAGTGTGAGGCCGGTAATGGATGAACTTCGAGCGCTTGTCGAAGAAGGCGCTGTCGTACTCGTCGGCCTCGATCACGAAGAAGTCGCTGTTGCCCAGCCGCGCAGAGACCGGAAAATCCAGGGGCACACCGCCTACCAGGTAACCGGGTTCGAAACCGGCCTGCTCGAGGATCCACAACAGCATCGAAGTGGTCGTGGTCTTGCCGTGGGTTCCCGCCACCGCCATGACCCAACGATGCCGCAACACCTCCCGGGCCAGCCACTCGGGACCGGACATGTAATCGATGTTGAGGTTCAGCACCGCCTCGACTTCGGGATTTCCCCGGGACATGGCATTGCCGATCAGTACCAGATCCGGTCTCGGCTCCAGGTGCTCGGTGCTGTAACCTTCCATCAGTCCGATACCCTGGCTCTCCAGCTGGGTACTCATGGGCGGATAGACGCCCTGGTCCGAGCCGGTGACTGTGTGGCCAAGCTCTCGGGCCAGCACAGCGAGACTGCCCATGAAGGTGCCACAGATTCCGAGAATGTGAATGTGCATTCGGTGTTCGACCTCTCCGTTGAAACCTGCCAAGCCTCCCCTATACGCCGCAAGGCGTCAAGACCGGCGCTATCCGCAATCCTGCTCATGAAAATCCCCGGCGATTGGCGTATCATCTGCGCCATTGTCGAACCAGCAGGAGGCTTCAGCCCGAGATGGCTATCAAGAACGCTTTTTACGCCCAATCCGGCGGTGTCACCGCCGTCATCAATGCCAGCGCCTGTGGCGTCATCCAGACCGCCCGCAAGCATCCGGACAAGATCGGCAAGGTGTTTGCCGGCCGCAATGGCATTATCGGGGCGCTCAGGGAAGAACTCATTGATACCAGCCTTGAGAGTGACGAGGCGATCCAGGCGCTGATCCACACCCCGGGTGGCGCCTTCGGCTCCTGCCGCCACAAGCTCAAGAACATCTCCGAAAACCGGGCCGAGTACGAGCGCCTGATCGAAGTGTTCCGGGCCCACGACATCGGCTATTTCTTCTACAACGGTGGCGGGGATTCCCAGGATACCGCCTACAAGGTCTCCCAGATCGCCGACAAGATGGGCTACCCCATCACTTGCATCGGCGTGCCGAAGACCGTGGATAACGACCTGCCCTTCACCGACTGCTGCCCCGGCTTCGGCTCGGTTGCCAAGTACATTGCCACCTCAACCCTGGAAGCCAGCCTGGACATCAAGTCCATGTGCGAAAGCTCCACCAAGGTGTTCATCCTGGAAGTGATGGGGCGTCATGCCGGCTGGATTGCCGCCTCCGGAGGCCTGGCCGGCCAGGGCGAGGGTGAGCCGCCACACATCATCCTGTTCCCAGAGATCCCGTTCGATCGGGAAGCCTTCCTGGCCCGGGTGGATCAGTGCGTGAAGGATTACGGCTACTGCGTGGTGGTGGCCTCCGAGGGTGCCCAGTACGAGGACGGCCGCTTCCTGGCCGACGCCGGCGCCAAGGATGCCTTCGGCCACACCCAGCTGGGTGGCGTGGCTCCGGCTTTGGCCAACATGGTGAAGCAGGCCCTGGGCCACAAGTACCACTGGGCCGTTGCCGACTACCTCCAGCGCAGTGCCCGCCATATCGCCTCCGCCACGGACGTGGAGCAGGCCTACGCCGTTGGCAAGGCAGCGGTGGAAATGGCGATTGCCGGCAAGCAGGCGCTGATGCCGACCATTGTCCGCGAGCAAGCCAAGCCCTATCGCTGGACCATTGGTGAAGCCAATCTCAGCGAGGTGGCAAACCAGGAAAAGAAAATGCCGATCCACTACATCACCGATGACGGCTTCGGCATTACCCAGGACTGCCGTGACTACCTGGAACCCCTGATTAACGGTGAAAGCTTCCCGCCGTTCGAGAACGGTCTGCCGAAAGTGGCGAAGCTGAAGAATCAGCTGGTAGAGAAGAAACTCAAGACCGAGTTCAAGATCTGATCACCAGCGAACAAAAAAACCGCCCGGAGGTTGAACCCGGGCGGTTTTTTTATGCCTGGAGCACGGTACTAGCGTGCCGATGCTGCCTCGTGCTCACGCACATAGGCGTAGAACTCGTCAAACCCGCCAATATGCTGCTGGCCGACAAAAATCTGTGGCACAGTGTGTACCGGCTTGCCGATCTTGTCGGCGATGTCAGCCTTGGAAATACCCTTTTCCATCATGTCGATCCAGGTGTACGGCACCTGCATGGATTCGCACAGGTCCTTTGCCCGAATACAAAACCCACAACTCGAACGGCCATAAATCGTGACCTGCTCCATAGAACCTCCTGCAACGGTGTCAAAAACCGGAATGAGAAAAACCTGCCGATAGCATACTGGCAAGGCAAGAGAGAATAAAAATTGATGGTTTGCATGGCAACCATAGTACGTAACCATACCGACAGGACCGGCAACCGGCGTTGAATTCGGTCAAGACGGGGAGACGATTTGGTTTATCTGACGCTTTTTCTGACAGCCTTTGCCGCAGCGACACTGTTGCCGGCCTACTCCGAGGTGCTGCTGGGCACCCTGGTGACCCAGGGTTATTCCTGGTGGTGGCTATGGTTCTGGGCCACCGCAGGCAACACCCTGGGCTCGGTGGTCAACGGCATCATCGGGCGTCAGGTGGACCGCTTCAAGCACAAACGTTGGTTTCCGGTCAGCGAACTTCAGCTGCACAAGGCCCGGAACCGGTTTAACCGCTACGGCCAGTGGTCGCTGCTGCTGGGGTGGCTGCCACTGGGGGGTGACGCGCTCACCCTTGTGGGCGGCATCATGCGGGTACCCTGGCTGAACTTTGTCGTCCTGGTGGCCATCGGCAAGGGCGCGCGCTACGCCTTCGTGCTCTGGCTGGTGGCCGAGGCATCGGGCGCGTCTCCCCCCTCACCGTCTCCATAAAGATACTTGCGCAACAGGGGTTCGCCATTGAACTCGGAATGCAGCACGGCAATGAACGTATAGACGCCGATCAGTTTCCGGTTCAGGAACACAAACTCCTTGGGCGGCACCCGGAAGTACCGACTAATCGCTGAACGGGCCGCCTGGCGGGCAACCCGGGACGGCAGGTCACTCTGTTTCCACCGATACTGCCCGTGACTGTTGACCGCGTAATCCGGCCATTCGAACTGGTCTTTCGCCAGTGGCTCGAGCACCGACATACAGACCTTGCCGAATTTTTCCAGCACTTCCCGGGGCCAGTCCAGACTCATGAAACGGAGCTTGATACCACCATCGATCACCGCTTCGAGGTCCTGCTCGTAGGACGCCCGGATCATCTGGATGACCGGAGCGAGGAATTCGTCGGAATACGACTGCACCGCGCCAAAGTCCAGCAGGACGATACGGTCATAGCCCGGATCTTCCCCCTCTTCACCGGCAATGCGGATGCGATAATTGCCGAAGTTGGGATCGGTCTGGATCTCCCCCCAGACGAACAGCTCCCGGAAAAACAGCTCCAGGGCCGCCTCGCCAAGGGCGCTACGCCGCTCCAGCGACAGCTCACGAACCTCCCGGGATCCCACCGAGTGGCCATGCTCATAGGTCGAGGCGATCACGTGGGCCGTGGAGTATTCCCGCAATACCCTGGGCACGATAAACCGGGGATCGGACGCCAGCATGGTCCGGAATTTCTCCGTGGTGCGGGCTTCCAGGCGATAATCCACCTCCCGGTGCATCATCTCCCTGACTTCCTCGAGCCAGTCATTGAATTCCGGCCCGAAGCTGACCAGCCGAGCCACTTTCAGCAGCTGCGCAACCGCATTCAGGTCGCTGTCGACGGCATCGGCAACGCCCGGATACTGGACTTTCAGCACCAGCTCCAGACCGTCGCTGCGCCGGACAGCACGGTGCACCTGACCCAGCGAAGCGGCACCGATAGGTTCGGGATCCACGTCCAGTTCCGCCAAACGGTCGCTGCCCAGTTCCTCATTGAGCACCCGCTCGATCGCCGGCCACTCCAGGGAGGTGGTCTGGTCCTCCAGGGTGTGCAGGGCCTCGGTGACTTCTTCGGGCAGGAAGTGCTCACCGTAGAGCGCCATCACCTGACCGATTTTCACCACACTGCCTTTCAGGCGCCCCAGTTCATCCACCAGAAACCGGGCCTGATTGGACAGCATGGCCCGGTGCCGCTCATCACGCTTGTCCTTGCTGCTGAACCAGTTGGTAGCCATGTGGGAGGCCATGCGGGTACCTGCCGTCAGCCCGGCCCGGGTCAGGCTCAGCCTGCGCTCGAAGCTGCCGGTCTTGATGCGAGAAACTTTTGCTCCTGGACGCTTGGATGACATGGACAACCTGTGGGTGTCGGAAAATTTGCGCTGTCTGCCAGCTGTTCACTCCATTATACGGATACGGTGGCAACCTATCCTCACCGATTCGACCCGTTATTCCGGGCCTGCCGGCCAATGCCGGCCTGCGAATTCCGGTTTAAATGTCCCTGCTGTACCTGTTTACGTTTTACTACAGTGCTGATAGCCAATCCGGTCTAGTATGTCAGGCAGTATCAGGCTCGGTAAAACACAAAAACAAGACTGAAAATGAAGCAAACGGCTGCCAAAACACCGGATACCGAACTGTCCCAGTTTCGCGTGAAAGGCGAAATCCCGGTCCCGGTTCTGATCAACTGGCTCACCTCGGCGGCGGTGCCCATCCTGCTGTTTTTCGCCGGCAGGGCCGCCAGCACCGCGGAAAGTCCGTTCACGGCACCGCTGCTGGTCACCTTCGCAGCGCTGCTGGCACTGAATTCCCTGGTCTATCTCGGGATCCGGCACCAGACCCTTCACCGCCGCGGATTTATCGGCCTGATCACGGCCCTGTTCACTTTTCTGGTGGTCCAGGCGGTGGAGGATGGCTCCGCCATTATCTGGCTGTTTGCCTATCCGCCAGTCATTTTCTATATCAGCCGGACCCGGGTGGGTGTTATCGCCTGCGCCGGCGGCCTGGCCGCGCTCGTGTTCCTGTTCAGTCCTGCCGGTGACCTCGTTTTCGAGCCGCCCTACAGCACCAGCTTCCGGATCTCGATGGTTATCGTACTCGGTTTCGAGATGGTCACCTGTTACATCCTTGACCAGAGCCGGCGACGCAGCAAGCTGCGCCTGCTCAGAATGGCATCGGAGTTTGAATTCGCCGCCAAACACGACGCCCTGACCGGCCTGGCAAACCGTCGGGAAGGCCTGGACCAACTGGAGACCGAGTACCAGCGCTACCTGCGCACCCAACGGCCGTTCTCGGTCATGCTGATGGACATCGACCTGTTCAAGGGCATCAATGACCATTACGGCCATCACGCCGGAGACGTGCTTATCAGGATGGTCGCCCGCACCCTGCGGGAACAATGCCGGAAAGTCGATACCGTAGCCCGGTGGGGCGGTGAGGAATACCTGGTCCTGTTACCGGAGACTGGGCCGGACGAGGCCCTGCAGACGGCCCAGCGTATCCGTGCTGCTGTCGAGGCGGGCTCGGTTGAGGTGGATGGCCGCCCGCTTGGAGCCACCATCAGTGTCGGCACGGCCACCATCGCCGGGTCGGAGTCCATTGACCGCCTGCTGCAGAGGGCCGATGAAGCGCTCTATGGGGCAAAGAGTGCCGGCCGTAACCAGGCCTGTGCCGCTACCACCTGACGCCGGTCACCAGCCTCTTTGGTGCTGCACCTGCTGGTAACCGAGGCCGGCAACCAGATGGTCAACCAGACGCTGCTCGAGGTCGGCCACCGTGGCTCCGGGCACAAAATCCCGGACCTGGCACATGGGCATGCCAGCATAACCACAGGGATTGATGCGGCTGAAGGGCTCCATGTCCATATCTACATTCAAGGCCAGGCCATGGAAGGAGCATCCCCGGCGAACCCTCAAGCCGAGGGAAGCGATCTTGGCATCGCCCACGTAAACGCCGGGGGCGTCGGGGCGCGGTGCCGCTTCGACCCCCAGGTCCGCCAGGGTGCGGACGATGCCCTGCTCGATCTGATCCACCAGGCCCCGGACTCCGATTTTCCTGCGCGGCAGGTCAATCATCAGATAGATCACCAGCTGACCGGGTCCGTGGTAAGTCACCTGACCACCCCGGTCCACCTTGATGACGGGAATATCACCAGGCAACAGCACGTGCTCGGCCTTGCCCGCCTGCCCCTGGGTGAACACCCTGGGGTGCTCCAGGCACCAGAGCTCGTCCACGGTGTTGCCATCCCGGTCCGCCGTGAACTTCTTCATGGCCTCCCAGGTCTCCAGGTAGGGCTGCTCCCCGAGGGAACGGACAATGAGTTCTGGCATGGCCGTCAGAGCACCATGTGAACCCGGCCGCTGGCCTTCAGATCTTCGAACAGTGCCTTGAGCTGCTCCTCACCCGTGGCGACTATTTTCAGCTGGACCGAGGAGAAGCGCCCCTTGCTGCTGTCAGTCACGGAAATGTCCGCCTCGGTAATCCCGGGCGCGTGGCACTCCACCACTTCCACGACAAAATCGGTGAAATCAGGTGCGGCATTACCGATTACCTTGATCACGTAATCGCAGGGAAATTCGATTTTTGGTGCTTTCGGCTCACTCATGCCGCATTACTCCCGGGTACTGACATCACCCTTACTGAAACAACTGAACGAAAAAGAGCTTGATCGCATCCCAGAGGCGTTTGAACAACCCGCCTTCCGGAACCTCGGTCAGGGCAAGTACCGGCTCATCCACCAGCACCGTGCCGTTCAGGCTTACCTTGACCCGACCCAGCTCGTCTCCGACATTGATGGGTGCTTTAATCACAGAATCAAGGTCTACGGTGGATTCCAGCTGGTCGCGGGATCCCCGGGGAATGGTTACGAACACATCCTCGGTCAGCCCCACCGATACCTGATCCGCCTGCCCCCCCCAGATGCGGGCCTCCATGAGCTCCTGGCCCGATCGGAACAGGCGTTCGCTCTCGTAGTAACGGAAGCCGTAATTGAGCATCTTCTGCACTTCCTGGGCCCGGGCCTGGCTACTGCTGGTTCCCATCACCACCGCGATAAAACGGGTGTCCTCACGTTTGGCGGACGCTACCAGGCAGTAACCGGCCGCTTCGGTATGGCCGGTTTTCAGGCCATCCACGCTGTCATCCCGCCACAGCAGGCTGTTCCGGTTGGGCTGACGGATGTTGTTGTAGGTGAAGTGCTTCTCGGCATACAGCGGATAGTTTTCCGGGTAGTCATTGATGATGGCGCGCGCCAGCAATGCCAGATCGTAAGCCGTGGAGTAATGATTCTCCGACGGCAAACCGGTGGCGTTGGCAAAACTGGTGTCCTTCATACCCAGCAGCTGGGCCTGCTGGTTCATGATATCGACGAACGCCCCCTCACTGCCGGCAACAAACTCGGCAAGGGCCACAGAGGCATCGTTACCAGACTGGATAATGACACCCTTGAGCAGATCTTCCACAGAGACTTCGGTACCTTCCTTCACGAAGGTTCTGGAGCCTTCCGTTTTCCATGCCTTGACACTGATGGGGACCATGTCGCTCATGGAAATCCGGCCCTCATCCAGTTCCCTCTCTACGATGTAGGCGGTCATCATTTTGGTCAGACTGGCAGGAGGCAGCCGCTCGTGACTATTCTCCTCCATGATGATGCTCCCGCTCTTCGGGTCCATCAACACATAGGAACTACCCGCGATCTGCGGAGGTGAAGGAATCAGCACTGATTGCGCCATTACCTTGCCAGCCAGGGCCAACGCAAGGACAAGGATGACAGAGAGGGAACGTAAAACGGTTGTTAAGGCCATGGGTCCATTCATTCGTCAGGTGTATTTCTGGTTTTCGGAATTATCAGTGTGAATCAGTCAACAGGATGGACTGCGAAAAACCCCGTGCCTCCAAAAGGCTCTGGGTACGACGGGCGGCTTCTTCGTCCTCGAAAGGTCCAACCTGTACCCGGTGAAAGCGGCCGGATTGGGTATCGATGGCACGAACCCGCATCGGGTTCTCAAGCACCGACCGGACCTGTCCCAGCAGGGCCTCTGCAGGGTCCCGGCTGCTGAAGGATCCCAGCTGCACGTAGAGGCCGCGGGATCCGGTGCCCACTGCGTTATCTGCCACTGTAGCGGAGGCTCCCGGTGCGCGCCCGTCGCCGGGCACAAATGGCTCGCCCGCCAGCGTCATGGAGCCATCCGCCCTGACCGTAATGGCTGCCACCTCGACCCGCGCCGTGCCCCTGGATTGATAACCAAGTTTCTTGGCCGCGGCGTAGGACAGGTCGATCAGGCGATCACCGTGGAACGGCCCCCGGTCATTAACCCGGACAATCACCGACCGGCCGTTCTCCAGGTTGGTGATCCGGGCGTAGCCCGGGATCCGCAGGGACTTGTGGGCCGCGGACATTTGGTACATGTCGAAGGTTTCACCGTTGGAAGTCTTGTGACCGTGAAACTTCTCGCCATACCAGCTGGCGGTACCGGTGGCGACGTAACCCTCATTGCTCTCGAGAACCCGGTAACTTTTTCCCCAGACCGTGTACGGAGATTTGTTACCGGCTGCGCGGGGAGCCTCATACCGAGGGCGTGCATCGCTCAGGCCGGAGACATCGAAATCACCCGCCGGAGCCCGGTCCTGGCTCAGTGTATAGCGGGAGGAATGGTCGGTTTCGGGTGACGAGGCACAGCCAGTAAGCACCAGCATAGCGAGCGCGGCTAGACACCCTGTAAACGTATACCTCGACTTCACAATCCGGAAATCCTCTTTCGCTATTCTCGCCTGGTTAAAACCCGGCGGCTTTCAATCATTGTAGCGGGTTCTCTTACCGAATCACCATTACCCGCTTGCCATGGTTGATCAGGCACTGATCATCCTGCGGTGGGTATGGATAGACATCAGTACCCCAAAGGCTGCCATCAGTGTCACGCTCGAAGTGCCACCATAGCTAACCAGGGGCAGAGGCACACCCACCACCGGCAACAATCCACTGACCATCCCCACATTCACGAAGATGTAGATAAAGAAGGTCATGGTCAAGGCTCCGGCCAACAACCGGCTGAACGAGTCCTGGGCAGTGGCCGCAACATACAGGCAGCGCAGGATGATCAGGAAATAGACCAGCAGCAACGCCAGCATGCCGACAAAGCCGAACTCCTCGGCCAGCACGGCGACGATGAAATCGGTGTGGCTCTCCGGCAGGAATTCCAGGTGGGACTGGGTTCCCTGAAGCCACCCCTTGCCGTCAAGACCCCCTGAGCCGATGGCGGTCTTGGACTGGATAATGTTCCAGCCAGCGCCCAGCGGGTCACTCTGCGGATCCAGCAGGGTCAACACCCGCTGCTTCTGATATTCCCGCATCACGAAGAACCACATGAGTGGCGCGGATACCGAGACCATGGCCACGAAAGCAGCAATCAGCTTCCAGCTCATGCCGGCAAAGAAGACCACAAACAAGCCTGCCATTCCCACCAGCAGGGACGTGCCCAGATCCGGCTGCTGGATGATCATCACCATGGGGACCAGTACGATGGCCAGCCCCACGGCAACCTGTGACAGGCGCGGCGGCAAAAAGTGCCGTGACAGGTACCACGCGGCCATCATGGGAACCACCAGTTTCATGATTTCAGAAGGCTGAAAGCGCGGTAAACCGGGCAGCGCCAGCCAGCGCTGGGCACCCTTGGCACCAACCCCCATCACGAGAACCGCAGCCAGAGCGACGAGACCGGCGGCATAAAGCCAGGGCGCCCAGCGGCGAAAAACGGCCGGATCGAGCTGAGCAAACACCAGCATCACCACAAACGCGATTCCGAGGCGAATACCCTGGGCCTTGACCACCTCGATGTTGCGGTCGGCACCGCTGTAGAGAACAAACAGGCCACCGGAGACCAGGATCAACAGCAGAAACAGCAGGATGGGGTCCAGATGCAGGGCCGACCAAATGCCACGGGAGCGCGCGAACGGGCTGGATGCGGCCGGGTCCACCAGGTCCTTCAAAGCCATTATTGTGCGCCCCCTGTTGCCTGGCTCACCAGCCCACTGTCACTGCCTTCGGAAAATTCCAGTAGCCATGCATCGAACAGCGCCCGTGCGACCGGAGCCGCCGTGCCGCTGCCGCTGCCGCCATTCTCGACGATGACCGATACCACAATTTCCGGATCTTCAACCGGGGCAAAACCAACAAACAAGGCGTGGTCCCTCAGACGCTCCCGGATTTCCTCGGCATCGTATTCCTCATCTTCCGCCAGGCTGAACACCTGCGCGGTACCGGTCTTGCCTGCCATCCGGTAGGGCGCGTCGCTGCCTGCCCGGCGAGCCGTTCCTTTCACACCGTGCATGACCTCAGCCATGCTCTCGACCACATACTCCCAATCGTCCGGATTCTTCAGTTTGAGCGGCTCATGGGTTTCGGCGGGAAGGACATCGTCAACCTCGTCATCACCGATGACGTCTTTCAACAGGCGCGGCTCAATCCAGGTACCCCGGTTGGCAATGAGCGCGGTCGCCGTGGCCAGCTGCAGCGGCGTTGCCAGCATGAACCCCTGGCCGATCCCCAGGTTGACCGAGTCGCCCGGATACCAGGGCTGGTTGTGCATGGCCCGTTTCCACTCCCTCGACGGCAGCAATCCACTGAGTGCACCGGACACATCAAGGGCGGCGTCCTCGCCGAAACCGAAGCTGGACAGGTAGCCCGCCATGGTATCCACCCCCATCTCGATGGCCGCCTCATAGAAATAGACATCGCAGGACTCGGCAACGGCGTCCTTGAGATCCACCCAGCCGTGTCCGGTCCGTTTCCAGTCCCGCCACAGCCGTCCACCGTCATTCAGGCGGAAATAACCCGGATCCCAGATGGTGTGGTCACGGGTGACGGCACCGCTATCCAGTGCAGCAATGGCCAGCATGGGCTTGAGGGTGGAACCCGGTGGGTACTGCCCACGCAGAGCCCGGTTGAACAGGGGTTTCTCCTTACTCTGACTCAGTGCACGGTAATCATCCACACTGATGCCGGTGACAAACTTGTTGGTATCGAACCCCGGCACACTCGCAAGGGCCAGGATCCCGCCGGTCTTGGGCTCAATAGCGATCACCGCGCCACGGCGGCCATCCAGAAGCTCGTGCGCCCGCTGCTGAAGGCGCAGATCCAGATGCAGTTTCAGATCCTCCCCCGGCACCGGGTTTTCGCGTTCAAGCACTCGCAGAGTGCGGCCACGGGCATTGGTTTCAACGTGCTGGTAACCGACAGTGCCGTGAAGGGTTTGTTCGTAGAAGCGCTCGACCCCGGATTTGCCGATGTAGTTGGTGCCCGCGTAATTGACCGGATCGATTCGCTGCAACTCTTCCCGGTTGATGCGGCCAACGTAGCCCAGTACATGGGCCGTGAGTTCACTGTGGGGGTAATATCGAACCAGCTCTGCCTCGACTTCAACACCCGGCAGCTCATGGCGATGGACCGCGAGCCTGGCAATTTCCTGCTCTGTCAGATCGTATCGGAGGGGAATTTCCTGGAATGGGCGCCGGGGCTCCTGCAGGCGCCGGTGGAAACGCTCGAGATCCTGCTCAGAGATATCCAGGATGCCGCCCAGCCGGTTGAGCGTCTCATCCATGCCATCCACGCGCTCGGGCACGAGGGTGACACTGAACACGGGGCGGTTTTCGGCCAACAGGTCACCGTTACGATCATAGATCAACCCGCGGGGCGGAGGTACGGACTGCACCTGCACCCGGTTCTTGTCGGAAATCGTGGTGTAGATCTCGTGCTCGACCACTTGCAGCTGATACATGCGGCCCAACAGGCCACCGAGCATCAGGATGACAAACACCAGCATGACCACGGTGCGGCGCTGGAACAACCGGCGTTCGGCGGCGGTATCCTTGAATTCACCCCACGGCATAGCGGCCCCCCTAGGCCCGGTGATACGGATGATTGGGGGGGATCGGCCAGGCCCGGTAAAGCTGTTCGGCCAGCAGGATTCGAACCAGCGGGTGAGGAAGGGTCAGAGGCGACAGCGACCACTGCTGGTCTGCCCTCTGCCGACAGGCGTCCGCCAGACCGTCGGGGCCACCAACCAGAAAACTGACGTCACGGCCGTCCTGCTGCCAGTTTTCAAGCTGACTGGCGAGCTTTTCGGTGGACCAGGGGCGACCGTCGACTTCCAGGGCGACAACCCGGTCCCGCGGACCGGTTGCCGAGAGAATCGCGTCGCTTTCCTTTTGCATCAGCCTGGGAATATCAGGGTTCTTGCCCCGGTGTGCCATGGGGATTTCGACCAGCTCAACGGGAAGCTCAGGCGGCATCCGGCGGGCGTAATCGTTATACCCGGCACTGACCCAGTCGGGCATCTTCTGCCCCACACAGATCAGACGTAGCCGCATGGTTATTCGCTGCCCGCGACACCCAGATCCGGTGCGTCGCGCCAGAACCGCTCCAGATCATAGAACTCGCGGGTAGCGGGCATCATGACATGAACCACAACATCGCCGAGGTCTACCAGGATCCAGTCACTGGCAGTGGCGCCCTCGACATTACTGGCGCGCACGCCCTGCTCCTTGGCTTCAACAACCACCGAATCAGCAAGGGACTTCACATGACGGTTTGACGTACCGGACGCCAGCACCATGAAATCCGTGACGCTGGTACGGTCACGCACATCAATCACACTGATGTCCTGCGCTTTTACCTCTTCAAGTGCTTTTACAACCAGATCTTTCAGTTCTTCAGCCTGCATAATTACCCTGTTGTACGGGCTTTAGCCGGATTGGCCGCCCGAATAGTCATACTCAGACGCGATTGTAGCACTAAAAGTTCCCGTCAGGGCAGGCACCGTAAAGCCCCTGGTTGAGGATTTCTTGCCAGACCGAATCCGGGATCAAATAGCGAGGCGACCGGCCAGCGGCAATCCGTTCCCGGATCCCGGTTGCCGAGATGTCCAGCAGCGGCGGATCCAGTTCCAGGACACCTCCAGCTGGCGCGCTCCGGAGGCCTTCGATACCCTCCACTTTCCTCTTCGCCAGCAGCCTGGCAGGCACCCCTTCCGGATCCAGCGCCGGGCCGGGGCGGCGCACCACCACGATATGCGCCAGTTCCGGTATGGTCTCCCACTCCCGCCAGCGATCAAAGCCGGCAAAGGCATCGGTGCCGACCACCATTACCAGTGGATGATCCGCCCCCAACTCCCGTCGCAACTGGCGCAGGGTATCGGCGGTGTAGGAGGCACCCGCGCGGCGCAATTCCCGGTCGTCAATGTGCAACCGGGACTCGCCCTGCACCGCCAGCTCCAGAAGTTTCAGCCGCTGGGACGCGGTGGCTCCGGTATCACCCCGGTGCGGCGGGATGTGACACGGCACCAGACTGACGCGATCGACCTCGAGGCGATCACACAGCTCGATCGCCAGCCGCAAGTGGCCATGGTGGATCGGGTCGAAGGTGCCACCGTAAATAACGTGCATGGGCATCAGGTCCGGATATGACCGTCGCCGAACACCACGTATTTCTGGGAGGTCAGCCCCTCCAGCCCCACGGGACCGCGGGCGTGGATCTTATCGGTGGAGATGCCGATCTCCGCACCCAGACCATACTCGAAACCGTCGGCAAACCGGGTGGAGGCATTGACCATCACGGAACTGGAGTCCACTTCGGTGATGAACCGGCGGGCCCGGGTGTAGTTTTCCGTGATGATGCTGTCGGTATGCTGGGAGCTGTAGCGATTGATGTGCTCGATAGCGCCATCAAGACCGTCCACCACGCGAACCGCCAGGATCGGCGCCAGGTATTCTTCTTCCCAATCCTCCTCAGTGGCTTCACCCGCCGCCGGGACGATCTCGCGGGTTTCCGGACAGCCCCGCAGCTCCACACCCTTTTCCTCGAATGCTGACGCCAGCAGGGGCAGGATATCCGCCGCTACTTCCCGGTCCACCAGCAGGGTCTCCATGGTGTTGCAGGTGCCATAGCGCTGGGTCTTGGCGTTGACCGCCACTTTCAGCGCCTTCTCGGGATCGGCATGGCTGTCGATATAGACATGACACACGCCATCAAGGTGTTTGATGACCGGCACCCGGGCATCCCGGCTGATCCGCTCAATCAGTCCCTTGCCGCCACGGGGCACGATGACATCGACGTAGCGGGGCATGGTAATCAACTCACCGACCGCGGCACGGTCCGTGGTCTTGACCACCTGCACCGCGGTCTCGGGCAACCCCGCCGCGGCAAGGCCCTTGGCGAGACAGGCGGCGATGGCCTGATTGGAGTGAATGGCCTCGGACCCGCCACGCAGGATCGTGGCATTACCCGATTTCAGGCACAGGCTCGCGGCTTCCACAGTCACGTTGGGACGGGATTCATAGATGATACCGATTACCCCCAGGGGCACCCGCATCTTGCCGACCTGGATGCCCGACGGACGATAGGTCATACCGGTAATTTCACCGATCGGGTCCGGCAGCGAGGCAACCTGCTTCAACCCCTCGATCATGGCGTAAATGCGCTGGGGGGTCAGTTCCAGGCGGTCCAGCATGGCGGCATCGAGGCCATTCTCGCGCCCCTTCTCCAGATCCTTGCTGTTGGCAACCGCCAGTTCGTTGCGAGCGGCATCAAGGGCCTCCGCCGTGGCCAGCAAAGCCTGGTTGCGCGTGGCCGTAGTTGACCGGGCCACCTGTGTGGCAGCCGCTCGCGCCTGCTGGCCGACCTCGGCCATGTATGCTGCTATATCCATCCCGTGTCCTTGTACCTTGTCAGTCAAATTCAGGAATAAGGGCCTAACTTTACCTTTCCCGTTTCAAGTACGCATCCCAAACCATTATTATACCGCTGCGCTATGCTTCATACTCAATGGATGCGCCGGGAGAGGAAGGACACACCATGGCCCAGACGGCCGATAAATTCCTGCTGACCAGGTTGTCACGAGCCGGATTCGTGGCATTTCTGGCCATTGCGCTGCTGAGTGCCCTGCTCGGCCAGCCCCTGATGGCGGCGATTGCCGCTGCGGGTGCCGGCATTGTCATCAGCGGTCGCACCTTTCATCCGGCCCGGGCAAAGCGGCCCTGGCCCCTGATACAAAGGCTGTTTTTTCTGGTACTCGCACTTTTGCTGCTGTCCGGATTCGTGGTGGGCCCCTGGGCCATGACTCACTGGCTCTACGCCGTTCCCCTGGTCGCCTTCGCGCTGTTCCCGCCCGCCACCGCCATGATCCTGGCCCTGGCGGTGACCATCCTGGCCATGGCCGGCGTCTGGTGGGCAACCGGCCTGCCCGACCGGCACCAGATGATCAGCGCCTTTCTGCTCACGCTGCTGCTGTCGGGCCTGCTGGTGTTTCTCCGTGAATACAAGAGCCGCCAGCTTGCGCCGTTACGTCGCACCGATGAGCTGACCCAGGCCGCCAGCCGGGAGTACCTGTCTGCGGACCTGCACAAGGAGATCCAGCGCAGTGAGCGGGAAGGCACAGATATGTCCGTGATCATGATCGGGCTGGACACACACCTGAGCGACAAGGAACGGGACGAGGACATTCGCTCGATCCTGCCCCGGATCGGCCGCTATCTGCATTCCCAGTTGCGCGATTTCGACACCTATTACCGGGTAGCGGACCTGCAGTTCCTGGTTATCCTGCCCGGAATCGGCACCAATAATGCCCTCGACCGGGCCGAAACCATCCGTGCCGGACTGCAGACGCTACTCGAGTCGCACGGAATGCGCCTGACCGTGAGTACCGGCATTGCCGGGCTCAATATCGGCGATGACGCCGACAGCCTGCAGCAGAGTGCGGCCCATGCACTGCGGCGCGCCCAGCAACAGGGCGGCAACCGGACCCAGGTGTACAGCGTCTGGTCACAGCAGAACCACGGCATGGCCGGGCAGGAGCGGCCGGCGTCATGACCGAAACCCGCCTGAGAACCTGGACCCACAGCGCCGGCTACGTGCTGGCCACCGTGTTCATTGCCAGCCTGGCAGGCCAGAACCTGCGCTACGGCTTCTACGACCTGTTCTACCTGGCTTCCGGCATGGCCATTCTCACTACTGCCGGACTCATCTACACCATTATCAAGCGCCGGCACCAGCTCGCCGCTCCGGGGCACCTGATCATCCTGTCCGGACTGAACAGCGGACTGGTGGCCGCGCTGATCACCATGAACGGGCCGGGTATCAGTCACTGGGCGATGCCCCTGCTGGTCCTGAACCTGCTTATTCTGCCCCTGCGCCAGGGCCTGGGATTGTCCGTGCTTCTGCTGGTACCGCTCGGAATCATCCTGTTCCTCAAGCATCCGGCCAGTGATGCCATGGCGATTACCACGGGCCTGCTGATCCTGCTCACCGTGGCGGCCCTCTACACCTGGCACTACGGCCACATGGCCCAGTCCGCTGAGGATCTGGCAATTACAGACCCTGTCACCGGGGCCCATAATGCCCGCTTCCTGGACGAAACCCTGCAGAAAGAGATCAGTCGCGCAATCGCCACCGGCCACCCGCTTTCGGTTATCCATCTTGGCCTGGACTATGCGGATGAAGCCAGAGACCTGCATGGCGAAGACGCGATCCAGTCGGTATTCCGCGATATGACCCAGCATCTGTTTGGCGTGATCCGCGCTGGCGACACCCTGTACACACTGGACAACGCGGAATTTTTCCTGGTGCTGCCATTCACACCGGAGGAAGGCGTGCGGGTGATTGCGGAGCGGATCCGGCGGAACATTGCCGAGCACCAGTGGCCGGAGGTCGGCAAGGCGACGGTCAGCCTAGGCTGCTCGACCCGGGGCAACAGCGATACCCGTACCGATACGCTGCGCAAACGCGCCCGACAGGCGCTTGAAGAGGCCCGCAAACGTGGCGCTGATTCCGCCTGGTTCAGCCCGGGAGAGACCATCGAGGCATGAGCACCGCCTGGCTGACAGAGCTGACGGCATGGCTATCAGCCAATCCCGGGCTGTTGGCCGCAGCCCTGTTCCTGACCGCATTCATCGAGTCCCTCGCGATCGCGGGCATCATCGTGCCCGGGGTTGCGATCCTGTTTGCGGTTGCCGCCCTGGCGGGGAAATCCGGCATGCCCTTGACCGAAGCCCTGGTATGGGCCGGACTGGGCGCCGTCACCGGTGACAGTGTGAGCTTTGCCCTGGGGCGACAGTTGCAGGGCCGGCTTACCTCGATCTGGCCCCTGAGTCGGTACCCGGGACTGATTAACAAGGGCGAGGCTTTTTTCCATCGGCATGGGGGCAAGAGCGTGGTGCTCGGCCGCTTTATCGGCCCCATCCGCCCTGTCATTCCCCTGATCGCCGGTGCGCTGTGGATGCCCTGGCGCCGGTTCCTGGGGTTCAACATCGCCTCGGCCATTGCCTGGGCTCCCGTCTACATTCTGCCCGGCTTTGTCGTCGGCAATGCCCTGCAGAGTGAACTGCGACCTCCCGCCCATTTCTACGCCGTCATGGGGGTCAGTCTGGCCGCCCTGTTCGTGGTGTACCTGATCATGATCCGGTTTCAGATGGGACTGGGTGAAGGCAGCCGGGTCTACCGCTGGTTCGAGCAGCGGATGCAGCAGTATGAACTGTCGCACCGGTTCTGGCGCCTCTATACCAACGATCGTCCAGCCCGGGAGGGAGAGTTTCCGCTGGCCTCTGTTCTGATGGCGGTGACCGCCTTCGGACTACTGTTGATCTGGGGCCAGCTGACGATACACGGGGTATTGGAGCCGTTTAACCAGATGGCCCTCCACTGGTTCCAGCAGCTGCGACAACCGCTTCTCGATGGCCCCGCCATTGCTGTCACCCTGATCGGTGACCCGGCGGTCCTGGTCACCGCCTCTGTACTGGCGCTCCTGGTGCTCGGTTTCCGGGGGTACTACGCCGCCGCCCTACACATTCTGCTCGCCGCCGCCATGACGGTTTTTCTGGTGTGGCTGCTTAAATCGACCCTGGGCATCCCGCGTCCAGACCAGGTGCTCCAGCCACCATCCTCCGGAGCCTTCCCCAGCGGCCACAGCGCGGGCATCACCGTGTTTGTCACCGTGCTCGCCGGCTTTGTAGCCGGAGAAACCCGGCACCGGAGACGCTGGCAGGCATACGTGTTGCTCTCACTGCCGCTGTTGCCAGTGGCCATCAGCCGTCTGTACCTCGGAGTACACTGGTTTACGGATGTCATCGGAGGAGTCCTGCTGGGGCTGGCAATCACAGGCCTGGTACGGGCCAGCTACAGCCGCTTTGACCGGGTACCCATCCACACCGATGGCTCTACTCTCGCGGCCCTGCTGCTGTGGGGGCTTTTTACTGTCGGCTATCTGTACGACCGCTGGCCCGAAGCCGTCGAGGAGTATTCCCGGGAGCCGGTCACCGAGCAGGCTAGCCCTCTTCCAGCGCCTCCAGCAACCCCTGCAGGCGGCTGAGCCGTTCCAGGGGGTCCTGGAGCTCCACCAGCCGCTGCTTTTCCTGTTTGTCCAGGGGCAGGAGTTCCGTCAGGCGCCAGCCCACATCCCGTGCGTCTTCGTAGTCCACTTCCATGGCGAGATCGCGGATGACCGGGTGCCTCGACAAAGCCTGCAACACGGAGGGCAGCTCGATATAACGCTCGGGCACCTCACTCCATGTCTCCTCCAGCAGGCACTCCACATCGCCCACATTCAGGCCGTCATCCTGCTGCCAGCTCCGGACCACGGATACCTTGCTCTCACCCTCAACGGTAATACCCAGCAACCCGCTCTCGAGCTGCTGGAAATCGATGATCCGGACATAGGTCCCGATGTCATAGAAGCGCGCAACCGGACTGGTCTCCTCACCATCCCTCAGTAACACCACGACAAAGCCCCGATCCTCCTTGAGGCATCGGCTCAGCATATCGATGTAGCGCGGTTCGAACAGCTGAAGCGGAATGCGTCCCCGGGGCAGGACAATGGAATTCAGGGGAAAGAGGGGGACATGCATGATTGGTTTGGTCATCGAGTCGACAGCAAAGTTTGCGTTTGCTCTACCCTCGCCCTGGCTTCGGCAAGAAGCTCCTGGCTACGGGAGGCACCGGGTTCCGGCCCGGCCAGCCTTCCGAGGGCAGGCACCTGGTCCAGGGCGGGAAGCTCGCCATTCTGGCTTGAGCCGATCCTGTAATGCAACCGGGCAGCGATCACCACATCCACCAACTGCGGAGTCTGCTCGGGACACTCAAATTGCCAGTCTTCGCCGTGGCGCACCGCCTCCACCAGCCCCGGCGGACAGGCCCAGCTTTCCAGCAAACAGGCGCCGAATTCTGACCGCAACTGCCTGATGACAGACCTCAACCTGGCCTCACTGGACCACAGGCCGGGGTGGTGCTCGGCCAGAACCAGCACGGGAACCGTTCCGATATCATGGAGCAGCCCCGCCAGCTCCGCCTCATCCGGATCGAGACCTTCGACCCGATCGGCCAGCAGCCGGCACAATGCAGCCACTTCCCGGGATTGCCGGCAGAGCCTGACCATTTCTCTCTGAAGACTGATCTGCCGGCTTCGGAAAACGTCCCTCAGGGCAAACTCGGACACCAGTTGACGGGTGATACGCATCCCCAGCCTGGCGACTGCCTCGTAAACACTGTGGACACCGCCCAGGCCCCGATAAACCGGACTATTGCACGCCCGCACCAGCTTGGCAGCCATGGCCGGATCAGCGGCCACGGCCATGGCCAGCTTTGTTTCCGAAAGCCCTTCCCGGGCTGCAAAGCGTCGCACTTTCCAGGCCATATCCGGCACGCTGGGCAAACGGATATGGTTGGACCGGAGCTCCGAATTGAATTCCATCCGCAGCCGATGCTCGGCACTGCCCGAGGCAACCCAGTCCCCTGACGATTCCATTTCCACCTGGCTTACCGGAGCCGAATTCAAGAAGTCGTTGAGTATGTCCTGCTCGATCACCAGGAATTCACTGGGCCTGATGGCAACCACCTCGTACATGCGCGGCTGGAGCCGGGCAATGGGATTGAGCGCTTTCTCCGTCTCCGCTTCGATGACCGATTTGCGACCATCCTTGGCGTGCAGTTCCACGGCGCCGCTGACGAGAAAAAAATCCAGGCCATCCTGCACGCCCTGCTCGATCACGGTCTCACCCGGGTTGTGGCAACGACGCTCAGCCCGGTTAACCAGCAAGACCAGCTGGTCGGCGGTCAGTCGGTTCAGGGGATGGAAACTTTTCAGGCGACCCAGAGGCAGGCGTTCCCGGCCAGCCATAGACGAACTCCTTCTCCGCTCAGCAGAACGCAGGAATCTTCCGGTTCATGTCTTGTTTATAGTCACCAGCCGGGGCAAAAACAACCATGCGCGCCGGGCCGAATCTGGTATCCTCTGTTTTTTACGGAATTTGTCAGGAAACAAGAGAGAGAGACCAGAACACATGCCTCAGTATCGTTCGCGGACCTCCACAGCCGGTCGCAACATGGCCGGTGCCCGCGCCCTCTGGCGCGCTACCGGTATGAAAAACGAGGATTTCGGCAAACCAATCATCGCGGTTGCCAACTCGTTCACCCAGTTCGTACCCGGCCATGTGCACCTGAAAGACCTGGGGCAACTGGTGTGCCGCGAAATTGAATCTGCCGGCGGTGTGGCCAAGGAATTCAACACCATTGCCGTGGACGACGGCATCGCCATGGGTCACGACGGCATGCTCTATTCCCTGCCCTCGCGGGAGATCATTGCCGATTCTGTCGAGTACATGGTTAATGCCCACTGTGCCGACGCCCTGGTTTGCATTTCCAACTGCGACAAGATCACCCCGGGCATGCTGATGGCCGCCATGCGCCTGAACATCCCGACCATCTTTGTTTCCGGCGGCCCCATGGAGGCAGGCAAGACCAAGCTGTCCGAGCACAAGCTGGACCTGGTTGACGCCATGGTCATTGCCGCGGATCCGAACGCCAGCGACGAGCAGGTGGAAGAATATGAGCGCAGTGCCTGCCCGACCTGTGGCTCCTGCTCCGGCATGTTCACCGCCAACTCCATGAACTGCCTGACCGAGGCCATCGGCCTTGCTTTGCCTGGCAACGGCTCACTGCTGGCCACTCATGCTGACCGCGAACAGTTGTTCCTCAACGCCGGGCGCCAGATCGTCGAGAATGCCCGTCGCTTCTACGAGGAGAACGACGCCAGCGTGCTGCCCCGTAGCATCGGGTCCCAGGCCGCCTTCGAGAACGCCATGACCATGGATATCGCCATGGGCGGGTCCACCAACACCATCCTGCACCTGCTGGCCGCGGCCCAGGAAGGCGGGGTGAACTTCGACATGGCCGATATCGACCGGCTCTCCCGCCATGTTCCCCAGCTGTGCAAGGTGGCGCCCAACTCCCCGAAATACCACATGGAAGACGTCCACCGTGCCGGCGGCATCATGGGCATCCTGGGTGAACTGGAGCGCGGCAACCTGATTAACACCGACCTGCCCACCGTTCACAGCAAGACCATGAAAGAGGCCCTGGAAACCTGGGACATCATGCGCTCCCCGACCCCGGAAGTGGTGGAGTTCTACAAGGCCGGGCCGGCGGGCATTCCCACCCAGACAGCCTTCAGCCAGAGCACCCGCTGGCCGAGCCTGGACGGCGACCGGGAGAACGGCTGCATCCGCTCGGTGGCCAACGCCTACTCCACTGAAGGCGGCCTGGCGGTGCTTTACGGCAACATCGCCCGGGACGGCTGCGTGGTGAAAACCGCCGGTGTCGATGAAAGCATCTACGTGTTCGAAGGCAAGGCTCGGGTGTTCGAGAGCCAGGACTCGGCCGTCGCCGGCATCCTCGGTGACGAAGTGAAGCCCGGCGAAGTGGTGATCATCCGGTACGAAGGTCCCCGCGGAGGACCCGGCATGCAGGAAATGCTCTACCCCACCAGCTACCTGAAGTCCAAGGGTCTGGGCAAGGACTGCGCCCTGCTCACGGATGGCCGTTTCTCCGGCGGCACCTCGGGGCTCTCCATCGGCCACGCCTCCCCGGAAGCGGCAGCCGGCGGTGAAATTGGCCTGATCGAGAACGGCGACACCATCCTGATCGACATTCCCAACCGCTCCATCAATGTCCAGCTCGACCAACAGGAGCTGGACCGGCGCCGGGAAGCCCGGGACGCCAAGGGCTGGAAGCCGGA
>Ga0114984_1000232_pt1 | contig 22353 bp, 20 predicted proteins | sample Shrwel1BS1Day1_FD_96987 | JGI IMG/M metagenome (GOLD analysis project Ga0114984, IMG submission 96987) | Subsurface microbial communities from deep shales in Ohio, USA - Utica-3 well 1 S-1-Day1 | ecosystem: Environmental > Aquatic > Deep subsurface > Shale gas/oil reservoir > Produced water/Flow...
CGCTCGATGTCCTGATTGCTGCGGGTCAGTACCCGCTCGCCGGGCTGAAAATCCTGATACTGGCTGCTGAAGATGCCGTATTCCACCAGCCCTTCGACACGGACGTCAGCCTGGCTCAGACCTGCCCAGACGAATAGACCGGCCATCACGGCCACTCGGGTGTAATGCATGGTGCGCTCCTCGTTGAGATGAGCGCGAGCCTATGACGCCCGAGTGACAGCCTGATGACAGATACGCTAAGGGGCATCCCCTCCCTCATCCGGCGCTACGCGCCACCTTCTCCCAGAAGGAGAAGGGCATGTGAGGTCGTCACTGCGCGACGTCCACTCTAAGGATCCAGTTCGGCCTGCACCTTGCGCGGCAATACGGAAAGGAAGTTGTCGCGCGCCACTTTGTGCGCCACGCCCTCGGGCAACGCATCGAGGAAGGGGTCGAAGCCCTTCATGTAGTCGCCCAGACTGCCAAAGCGGCCGACCACGTCCGAACCCAGCATGAAGCGCTCCGGGTAACTGCTGACCAGGTGCACCCACTGCGGATCAGGCTTGCCGTCCGCGTCCAGCAGATAGGGGCGCAACATGGTCCAGGACAGGTCGATATAAAGATTCGGGTACTGGCCGAGCATGCGCTCGACCGTGTCCAGCAGAAAGTCGAGCTTCTCCTGATGACGGTGAATCTCGGCGCTGGTGCCGGCATGCGCCCAGATGAAGCGCACATGCGGGTGGTTGCGCAGCGGCGCCTCGATTTCCTGCAGATAGATCGGCTCGCGCTCACGCTTGGAGGTGATGTTCGAATGCAGCATCACCGGCAGGTCGTACTCGGCGGCCAGATGAAAAACCCGCGCCAACGCCTCGTTGTTGGCACGCGGCGCACTGCCGTGAATCAGCGCGGTGAGATCGTCATGCCGGGTGAAGACCTCGCCGATGCCCTGCCACAGGCCGGGGTCCAGCTCGAGCATGCGGCGAATATGGGCGTCGGCGTTCTTGTCGTTGGGGTTGAAGCCGGACAGAAAGGGATGGAAGCGCTTGCGCTGCTCGGCCGGCAGACGCTTGTAGGCCGCCGCGATGAACACGTCGGTGGCGCTGTACCAATAGGCGTTGGCATCGTCGCCGGCGTAATAGCGCGGGCGCTTGGGCTCGTCCTCGTCCCACTTCTTGGCCACCGGTATTCCGGAGAACATCACGTGATCGACATTGTTCTGCGCCATCTTCTCCAGCAACTCGTCCATGCCGGCGCTTTCCTGAAAGAAGTCGACGTAGTGCAGATGGGCGTCGCTGTAGCGATATTCACGGGCCTGCACGCTGCAGGCGAGCATTGCACTTAGGGCCAGCAGCCAGGGTATTGGGCGGCGAATGGGCAAGGCGAGTCCTCCTGACGGTACGAGCAGCATAGACCGCAAGCCAGGCGCGCAAGTTCGGACGCTTGCAGCGCCTCGTCGTGGAACGAAGCGATCGCCACTGCACCAGGTTCGCTCACCGCCGCCCGGCATACGCAGACGCGGCGCAGCGAAATCGCCGAGCCAATGATGGCACCTGGCTTGCAACGCTCGACGCACATCATCGAGGAGAATCACCATGTTGCAGATGCTGCGCAAGCCAGCCGGCAAAGCCCAGGACGAGGCTGCATTGGAGGCGCTGTTTCACGACCACGATCTGACCACCCGCCTGCCCGAGCACTACCAATGGATGGTGCGCCTGAACGCGTTCAGCGCCGGCCTGCAGCAGCGCATTCGCGCCAGCCTCGGCGCTGCCGTCGGCATCGCTGCGCACGCGCCGCAGCTGGCACGTATCGCCGCGGCCAACCAGCAGAGCGGCCAGGCCCTGGCACAATCCTCGGAGTTGATCGCCAGCGCCAGCGAGCAGGTCACCACCACACTGGATGCCGAGCTGGTACCCGGTGCCGGCGAAGTGGCGCGGCTGTCCGCCGAGGTTTCGGCGACCCTGCATCAATGCCAGCAGAGCGGCCAGGCCGTGCTGCGCCAGGTCGAAGTCATCGACGCCAGCGAAGCGCAACTGGCCCAGGTGATCGCGCAGCTGGCCGGACAACTGGACGAGGTGAGCAAGGTCATCGGCGTGATCGCCAGCATCTCCCAGCAGACCAATCTACTCGCGCTGAACGCCGCCATCGAGGCCGCGCGTGCCGGCGAACATGGCCGCGGCTTTGCCGTGGTCGCCGAAGAGGTACGCCGCCTGGCCGGCCACACCACCAACGCCACCGACCAGGTCAGCAGCATCATCGAGCGCTTTCGTACAGGCATGCAGCAGCTCGGCGATGCCGGCCGGCAGATGCACCAGGCGGTGGCCGACGGCCGCAGCGGCATTCTCGCCGTCAGCGACGGACTGGGCAGCACGCGCCAGGCCATGGACCGCCTCGACGCCCAGGTCGGCCAGATCGCCGCCGGCACCGAGCAGATCGGCCAGGCCGTGCGCTCGATCAACGGCGACGTGCAAAGCATCGCCCAGGTCGCCGGCGAACTGCTTGGCAAGGCCGGGCAGGTACTGCATCACAGCCAGGCGGTACGCGAGGACGGTGACCGTCTGCTCGCCGGGCTCGGCGACTTCCGCCTGGAGATCCACGCCGCCGTGCGCGCCAGCGTCGAGCAACTGGCGACAAGCCCCGAACTGGCCGGCGACGTGGCGGCAGCCGAGCGCCTGCTCGGCGAAACGCTGGCACGTGACAGTCGTTTCGAGCTGTTCTACCTGGTCGACAAGCGCGGCGTGCAGCTTTCCGAAAACATCTTCGCCGCCGACCTGGCCCACACCCAGGACGCCAGCTGCCGCGGCCGCGACTGGAGCCAGCGGCCCTGGTTCCGCGCCGTGGCAGAGCGCATGGAGAGCCATATCACCCAGGTCTACCGTTCCTCGGCCACAGACGACTTCTGCTTTACCGTCTCGGTGCCCATCGTCGACGGGCGTGGTCAACTGCTGCGCGTACTGGGCGCCGACGTGCGGCTCTCGGCGCTGGTGTGATCGGTGCCGGCTGGGCTAGGCTGGCCGGAGTCGATTGGTCACACCTCAAGGAAAGCGCCATGATCCGCATTCACAACAACAAGGGCCTGCAGCAGCAGATCGAAATCGGCTCGCACCAGCTCATCGGCGACGTCTCGCCCGAGCTGGGCGGCGATGGCGCCGGCCCGGAACCGCACGATCTGTTCGATGCCGCCCTCGGCACCTGCAAGGCCCTGACCCTGCTGCTCTATGCACGCCAGCGCGGCCTGCCGCTGGAAGGTATCGATGTGCAGATCGAGCGTGACGACAGCGAGGAGCGCCAGGGCAACTACCGCCTGGTCGTCGACCTGGCGCTCCAGGGGCCACTGGACGAGGCGCAGCGCCAGCAACTGTTGCGCGTGGCGGACAAATGCCCGATTCACAAGCTGATGACCACCACCGACATCCAGGTCGAAACCCGCCTGGCGGGAGCTCCGGCATGAGCGAGTTGCAGCTGATCCGCCCGCGCGCCGAGGACATTTCCGGCCAACCGATCCTGCGCCCCCTGCCATCGGCACGCTTTCGCAGCATCGGCCCCTTCGTGTTCTTCGATCACATGCTGGAGCAGGACTACCCCGCCGGCAGCGGCCTGAACATCGCCCAGCATCCGCATATCGGCCTGTCCACCCTCACCTACCTGTTCGAGGGCCAGCTGCAGCACAAGGACAGCCTGGGCTCCGATCAGCTGGTCGGCCCCGGCGACGTCAGCTGGATGACCGCAGGGCGCGCGGTGGCCCATGTCGAGCGCACGCCGCCCGAACAGCTCGGGCAGAACAAGCGGGCCCACGGCCTGCAGGTCTGGCTGGCGCTGCCGGAGGCCGAGGAACAGTGCGAGCCGGCCTACAGCTTCCACCCTGCCGCATCGCTGCCACGCAGCGATGCCATGGGCGTGCAGATCACCCTGATCGCCGGCAGTGGCTTGTGTCTCGAATCGCCGGTACCGGTACGTTCGCCGACGCTCTACGCCGAGCTGCGCCTGAGCGCCGGCGCCAGCCTGCTGATCCCGGACGATTACAGCGAGCGTGCCCTGTATCTGATCGACGGCGAAGCCGAACTCGATGGCGAAACCCTGCCCCGCCACACCATGGCGGTGATCCCAGCGGGTGAAACGCCACTGCTCAGCGCCTGCGGCGAATGCCACCTGGCGCTGATCGGCGGCGAACCCATCGGCCCGCGGCGAATGAACTGGAACTTCGTCGCCAGCACCCCCGAACTGATCGACCAGGCCCGCCAGCGCTGGGCCACAGGTGACTGGCCGCAGGTCCCCGGCGAAACCACGCGCATCGAACTGCCGCGCTGAAACCGCCCCTCGAACAGGCGCCAGGCGGCGCCTGTCACAGCAAAGGACTGCCATCTTGCCCTTGTACCGCACCCTCTCAGGCCTTCTGTTACTGCCCACGTTGGCGCTGGCCAATCTACCCCGTTTTGAACCTGAGCCTGGCCTGCAGGCCCAGGTGCAACGGCAGGGCGAGCGCTACTTTCTGCAGCAACCCGACGGCAGTAGCCTTGAACTGACCCTTCCCGAAGGCAACGATGCAGAGGCGCCAAGCTTCGATATCGAGGACTACGACTTCGACGGCCACCCGGATGTGGCAATCAGCGTGCCGGCAGGAATGGTCAACTCTGCCTACCACATCTACCTGTATCGGCCCGCCAAGCGCCGTTTCGAGCGATTGCAAATGCCGCCGGCGCTGATGGCGCGCGTCAATTGCTCATGGCTGTCTGAGCTGCAGCCCAATAATGAGGAACGAGCGCTCTACAGTCACTGCCGCAGCGGACCGCGCTGGTATTACGACGCCTATCGTTTCGATGAGTCGGGCGCCCCGTGGCTGTACAAGACCCTGCACGTCAACCAAGGCTACGACCCGGACGTCCCGGTGTTCTTTCCGGTGTTCGAGAAAACGCTCGACCCTCAGGGCAGGATCATCGCCAGTCGCGCCCTCGACGACGATGACCGGCCGCAAACCTGGACCGTCCCCAACGCGCGCCTGTATCTGCATCAGCGCCCGGACGAAGCGAGCCGGACCAGGGCCTATCTGATCGAGGGCGATGTCTGCGAGGTACTGGAGCAGCAAGGAAACTGGTTGCTGATCCGCTACGCCTCTCGCAAGGGGCCGCTGCAGCGCTGGGTTTCTCTCGATGAGGCTTATGGGCTGGCGCGTCCGTGAACGCCCCCCACCGATTTTTTTGTTACGCCTGCGTGATCCAGCCCGCCCGCTCGCGGGTATAAGCTGCATGCGGATTTCTCAGGCCACCGGATGACCCATGGCAGATCGCGATTTCGATTACGAAAGCACCCTGGAAGCCTGTGCGCGCGGCGATGAGCGCGCCTTCCAGGCGCTCTACCGGCAGGAGGCCGGGCCACTGCTCGGCCTGGCCATCAGCATGCTGGGCCGCCGCGATTTGGCCGAGGACTGCCTGCACGATGCCTTCGTGCGCATCTGGCAGCACGCCACGCGCTATCGACGCGATCTGGGCAGCGGTCGCGCCTGGGTGCACAGCATCCTGCGCTACCGAGTACTGAATGCGTTGCGCAGTGGCCACCGGCATGCCGAGGTGGACGATGACTTCATCGAACGCGTGCTCGACGACAGCCCGCAAGCCGAGGCGCAGGCGCTGGAGCAATCCGAGCAACGCCTGCTTCGTCGCTGTTTGCAGCGCCTGGAAAGGCCGCGCCGCTATCCGATTCTACTGGCCTTCTACCGTGGCCTGACCCACGAGCAGATCGCCCGCCGCCTGAGCACACCGCTGGGCACCATCAAGGGCCGTATCCGCGCCGGCCTGCGCGCGCTGCAGGAGTGTCTGCAAGCATGATTCCGCATGACCCCGAAGAACGTCGCGCCCTGATCGGCGAATACCTGCTCGGCCTGCTCGACGAACCTGAAGCCGCCGAGGTGCGCCAGTTGCTCGACGAGGATGAGCAGGCCGCGCGCATGGCTCTGGACTGGGAGCGCCACTTTCTCGAACTGAGCGACCGGCTGCCGGCACAGGTCCCCTCCCCGGCGCTGTGGCTGCGTATCCGCCGCAGCCTGGGCCTGCATGCCGAGCGACGGCCAAGCGCCCTGGGCAACTGGTGGAACAGCCTGCTGGCCTGGCGCCTGACCGCCGCCGTGCTGGCCGTTGCGCTGCTGGTCGCCGTGCTGCTGCCGCTTCTGCGCAGCCCGGATATCGCAGGCCAACGCTACACCGTGGTGCTGCAGCAACCGGGCGAAGCGGCCCAGCCTGGCTGGGTCATCCAGGTTGGCAGCGATGGCACGCTGCAGCTCGATCCGCTGGTCGCCGACCAGGTGCCGGAAGGCCGCGCCCTGCAGTTCTGGACGCTGGTCGATCCGGCCGAAGGCCCGCGCTCGCTGGGTCTGGTCGAGGCTGGCAAGCCGCTGCGCCTGCCAGCCGAACAGATCGGTGCCGTGCAGGCGGGCCAGCTGTTCGAGCTGACGCTGGAACCGGCCGGCGGCTCGCCCTACGACCGCCCCAGTGGCCCGGTGCTCTATATCGGTCGAGCGGTGCTGGCCAGCGCCAATTGATAGCGCTTGCCGGCCGCTCGGCCGGCAAGCCGCTTGAAAAAATTTTCAAGCGCCGACATCCAACTGCGTTTCTCGCGGGTATAGCTGACAGGTGTTTCGTCGAGGCACCTGCGAAACCGGCCAGCCGGTTTCGTCTCGATGCTGAAACCTTTATGAGGAACAACCATGAAACGCATCACTACCCTTTGCACCGCCAGCCTGCTGACCCTGAGCGCAGGTACCGTCAGTGCCACCGAACTGCTCGCACTGAGCGCCGACGGCACGCTGTACAAGGTCGATGTCGCCAGCCTCAAGGTCACCGCCAGCATGGCGGTCAGCGGCGCCAGCGACCTGCGCGGCCTGGATGTGCGCCCCGCCAACGGTCAGCTCTACGCCCTCAGCGGTACCGATCAGCTCTACACCTTGGACGCAGCAAGCGGTATGGCCACTGCAGGTGGCAAGCTGCAAACTGCGCTGTCCGGCAGCGGCCAGGCCGTGGTCGATTTCAACCCGGTGGCCGACCGCCTGCGCCTGCTCGGCCCGGACGGCACCAGCCTGCGGGTAAACGTCGATACCGGTGAAGTGGCGGTGGACGGCAAATTGGCCTATGCCGCCGACGGCCCTTACGCCGGCCAGCAGCCCAGGGTGGTCGCCGGTGCCTACACCAATGCCTATGCCGGCACGCAAAGCACGGCGCTGTACAACATCGACCTGGCCAGCGCCAGCCTGATGCTGCAGAACCCGCCAAACGACGGCGTGCAGCAACTGGTCGGCAAGGTCGCCGATGGCCTCGAGGCAGCCGCCATGGATATCGCCAGTGATGGCCAGGGTGGCAACACCGCCTACCTGCTGACCGGCAAGACCCTGCATCAGCTCGATCTGGCCAGCGGCAAGCCCACGACCCTGGGCGAGGTGACCGACCTGCCGGACGGTATCATCGACATCGCCGTGCTGCCGGCGCAGTGAGCATGAAAAAGGCTGCGCTCGATAAGCGCAGCCTTTCGTTCAGGCCCTGGCGCAATCCCCCTTCACTGCTTGGCGAAGACCTCGTCGAACAGATCGTTCATCGCCTTGAAGGCCCGCGCCGCCACCACCGGGTGGTACTCGTTGCGCCCCGGCACGTTGGCCTTGGGGTTGGTGAACGAGTGCACCGCGCCGCCATAGCTGACCAGTTGCCAGTCGGTCCTGGCCGCCTTCATCTCGGCGATGAAGCCGTCGACCTGCTCCTGCGGCACGGCCGGGTCATCGGCCCCGTGCAGCACCAGCACCGGCGCCTTGATGTTCTTGGCATCGGCGGGGTTGGGCGTGTCCAGGTTGCCGTGGAAGGACACGAAGCCTTTCAGCGGCGCGCCCGAGCGGGCCAGCTCCAGCACCGTGCCGCCGCCGAAGCAGAAACCGATGGCGCCCAATTTGTCGAGATCCAGCGCCACCTCGCCGCTCTGCGCCTTGAGCACCTCGACCGCGGCCTGGGCGCGCTTGCGCATCAGCGGGCGATCGGCGCGTACCTTGCCGGCCGCGGCGCCGGCCTCTTCAGCGTTGCTCGGGCGAATCGACTTGCCGTACATGTCGGCGACGAACACCACGTACTTGTCGCCCGCCGCACGCGCGGCCTTGGCCACGGTGTCCTCGTTCACCCCCATCCAGTTGGGTACGGCGAGCAGCCCGGGACGCGGCGTGGTCACCGCATCGTCGTACACCAGCACGCCTTCGAAGGCTTCGCCATCGATCTCGTAGGCAATCGTCTTGGTCACGACGGCCGCATCGGCCAGGCCGGCGAAAGCGGCGCACAACAGGGGAACCAGTGTCTTCTTCTGCATGGTGAGGCCTGCCCTTGGCAATGGTAGGCCCCTAACAATAGCCGCGCCGTGAGTAATGACCAAGTCGATGGGGCGCAGGTTTTAGACAGGACGTTTCAAGACTCGGGTTGTTCGGCCCAGCGCTCCCTGATGCGCAGGATTTCCGGCAGGCAGCCGATGAACAGCTCGACCAGGCGCGGATCGAAGTGACGCCCGCTTTGCTCACGCAGAAAGTCCACTGCCTGCTCCACCGGCCAGGCCGGCTTGTAGGGGCGCACGCTGGTCAGCGCATCGAACACGTCGGCGATGGCCACGATGCGGCCCTCCAGGGGAATGTCCTCGCCGCGCAGGCCGTTGGGGTAGCCGCTGCCGTCCCATTTCTCGTGGTGCGACAGGGCGATGCGCTGCGCGGTGCGCAGCAGGCCGGAGCTGTGCTCGCCGATGATCCGCGCACCGATCTCGACATGCTGGCGCATCACCTGCCATTCCTCATCGTCGAGCTTGCCGGGCTTGCGCAGCACGGCATCGGGAATGCCGATCTTGCCGACATCATGCATCGGTGCGGCGTTGAGCAGTTCCTCGGCAGCGCTTTCGCTGAAGCCCGCAGCGAGCGCCAGGACCTTGGAAAAATGGCTCATGCGAATCACGTGCAGGCCGGTCTCGTTGTCCTTGTACTCGGCGGCCATGCCCAGGCGCTGAACGATCTGCAGGCGGGTCTGCCTGAGTTCGTCGACGCGCACCAGCGACAGGTGGGTTCGCACGCGAGCGCGCACGATAGGCGGGCTGACCGGCTTGGTGATGTAGTCCACCGCACCGACTTCGAAGCCGCGCGCCTCGTCATCGACATCACCGAGCGCGGTGACGAAGATCACCGGAATCGCCTGCAGCAGCGGGTTGGCCTTGAGCGCCTCGCAGACTTCGTAGCCGGTCATGCCCGGCATCATCACATCCAGCAGGATCAGATCCGGCAGCTCGCGTTCGGCCATTTCCAGCGCACGGGCGCCCTCCTTGGCGAACAGCAGGCGATAGTCGTCCTGCAGGATATGGCGCAGCACCTGGAGGTTGGTGGGTTCGTCGTCGACCAGCAGCAACAGCGGGCGAGTATCGGCAGCCAGGGTCATGATCGGGTGGTTTCCTCATCCTGCAGTTGCAGCAACAGCCGATCGAGCAGCGACAGTGCCTGATCGAAATCGAAGTCATCCAGCGCCTGGCGCAGTTCGCCCAGAACGCCGCGGTAGGCCGTAGCGCCGGCGGCATGCTCCATGGCGGCCAGGGCTTCCTCGTCGAGGCCACCGCGGCGCAGGGCGTGGCGCAGCTGGCTCGCCTGTTCACGCAAGCAGGCGGCATCGATGGCCGCCACTGGCGCCGCAGAGCACAGCGGCGGCACCTGCGGCACCACCTCCCGGACCGTCTGCAGGGCCTGTTCGAGCTCGCCCAGCAGGCCCTGCAGCGTGCGTTCGTCCTGAGCCTCGAACGCCCGCTCGATCGAGCGGCCCAGGCTGGCGAGCGCGCTCATGGCCAGGTTGCCGGCTGCGCCATGCAGGCGATGCGCGAGGGCCTTGCCCGCCTCCCAGTCGCGCGCGGCGAGGAACTCGGCGAGGCGCACGGCCAGGTCATGCTGCTCCCCGATGTAGGTATTGATCGCCTGCGCCATGCGCAGGGGGCCACCCCACAGGCTGCTGCCGCGCACCCAGTCGAACAGGCTCTCGTCGGCAACACGGGTGGCACTGACTACTGCACTGGGGACATCGGTCAAGCCAAGCAGGCGCGCGATTTCCCAGAGCAGCGCATTGATATCCAGCGGTTTCGAGGCGAAGCCGTTCATCCCCGAATCCAGCGCGGCCTGGCGGTCCTGATCGAGCACGCTGGCGGTCAGGGCGATGATGGGGATCGGCTCCCGCGCCTCGGCCGCTTCCAGCTGGCGAATCCGCCGCGAGGCCTCCAGGCCATCGACGCCCGGCATCTGCACGTCCATCAGAATCAGGTCGAAACGTTCCTCGGTGAATGCCTGCACCGCCCCTTCACCATCGGCGACGCCGCGCACGCGATGGCCGAAATGCTCCAGGGTCAGCTGCAACAGCTCGAGATTCTGCGCCACGTCATCGGCGGCCAGGATGTTCAATTGCCCCAGTTCCGGCAGCACGGCGCGTTGCTGCGAAGCCAGCCGCTTGCCGGCACGCAGCGGCAGCTCGACGCTGAAGCAACTGCCCTGCCCTTCGCGGCTTTCCACTTTCAGACGCCCGCCCATCAGCTCGACCAGCTGCCGCGAGATGGTGGTACCCAGGCCGGTGCCGCCAAAGCGCCGGCTCATGGAGGCGTCGGCCTGGGCGAAGGGCTCGAAGATCTTTTCCAGGCGATCGGCGGCGATGCCGATACCCGTATCCTGAACGGCCAGGCGCATGGCCCCCGGCTCGCCCGTTACCTTCAGGCGAACCTCGCCGTGCAAGGTGAACTTGACCGCATTGCCCAGCAGGTTGGTCAGCACCTGCTGCAGCCGCAGCGGGTCGCCACAGAAGAACTCGGCGACCGTCGCCGGGTACTCCAGATGCAGCTGCAGGCCCTTGCTCTCGGCCGCCAGACGCTGGCTCGCCACCACCTGCTCGCACAGCTCGCGCAGGGAGAAATCCAGCTGTTCCAGCTCGATGGCGCCACGGTCGAGCTTGGCCGTATCGAGAATGTCGTTGAGCAGCCCCAGCAGCGAGCGCGACGAATGCTGCACGGTACTCAGGTGACGGCGCTGGTCTGCAGAGAGCGGCGTCTCCAGCAGCAGATCGGTGAAGCCGATGATGGCGTTCATCGGCGTACGGATCTCGTGGCTCATGTTGGCCAGGAAGCTGCTGCGCGCGGCGGCGGCGGCCTCGGCGCGATCACGAGCGGCACGCAGATCCTGCTCCATCACCCGGCGAGGCGTCAGGTCGGTGGCCAGCTTGACCACCTTGAACGGCTTGCCGTCGGTGTCGAGAATCGGGTTGTAGCTGGCCTGAATCCAGACCTCCCGGCCACCCTTGCCGATACGCCGGTATTCGCCCGTACGGAAATGCCCCGCGCGCAGCTCGGCCCACACCTGGCGATAGGCATCGCTGGCGACCAGTTCGGGGTCGCAGAACATCGAATGGTGATGGCCGATCACTTCCGCGCGCTCGTAACCGAACAGCGCCAGCGCGTTGTCGTTGATATCGAGGATCAAACCATCGAGGTCGTACTCGACCAGCGCCATGGCCTTGCTGATCGCCGTCACCTTGCCCTCGTACTCGGCGTTACGCCGCTTGGTGTCGGTCTGATCGATCAGAACGCCGTCGATCCAGTGCGGCACGCCACGCTCATCGCAAACGGCGCTGCCGCTCTCCCAGATCCAGTGTTCCCTGCCCGAGCGGTCGAACAAGCGATACTCGACCGTGTAGTTGCGCCCCTGCTCGATGGCCCGTTGCACCTCGTCCACGACTCGCGGGTAGTCGTCGGGGTGATACAGGTCGGCGATCGAACAGCGGCGACTGATGAAGTCCTCCGCGCTCCAGCCCGTCAGGGGCTGCACCGCGTCGCTGATGAAGATGATGCTCCAGTCGCGATCCAGCATGCAGCGGAACGACACGCCGGGAATGTTGCTGATCAGCGAGCGGTACTGCTGCTCGCTTTCACGCAGGGCCTTCTCCATGGCCTGCCTTTCACTGATATCGGCGACGAACACCACGAACAGCGGTCGACTGCCGGCATGGGTGACGCCAACGCTGATGCGCACCGGCTTCTCTTCACCGTCGCGGGTCAGGCAGAGCAGTTCCTGCTCGCCAGCCGGCATGTTCAGGCGCCCGGTTTTCAGGTAGTCGGCCAGCAGCGCCTCCATCCGCTGGACATGGCGGGCCGGCAGCAGCGTGCGCATGTGCATGCCGACCACCTCCTGCGGCGCCCAGCCGAGCAGGCGCGACACCGCGCGGTTGGCCGAACGCAGGGTGCCGGTGTGATCGACGGTGATGATGGCGTCCAGCGCGGTATCGAAGATCGAACGCAGGTGCTGCTCGCTGGCCTTGAGCTGCTGGCTCATGCGCCGGTAGCGCAGCAGGGTATTGGCGGCCACCACGAAGACCGTCAGTGCGACGGTCAGCAGGGTGATGGCGATGGCGATATAGCCGCTGTCGACCACTGCCATCGGCACCTGCGACTCGGGGGTGCCGACGAAGCGCGCCGCCGCCATGCCGGTGTAATGCATGCCGCTGATGGCCAGGCCCATCACCAGAGCACTGAGCAACAGCGCCCAGGTTGTCGGCAAGCGCCCCTCGAGACCGAAACGCACCCACAGCGCCAGGATGGCCAGAGCCACCGCGACGAAGATCGACAGGGCGAACATCCAGGGGTCGTAGCGCAGCAGTGGCGCCATCTGCATCGCCGCCATGCCGCTGTAATGCATGGCGCCGATACCGGCACCGACCAGCACACCGCCGACGAACAGCTGCGTCAGGCTCAGGTCACGCCGCGCCAGAAGACTGAGGGCGACCCAGGAGGCGGCCAGGCTCGGCAACATCGAAAGCAGGGTAATGCCCAGGTCGTAACGTACTGCCGCGCACAGCTCGAAGGCGAGCATGCCAAGAAAGTGCATGGACCAGATGCCGCCGCCGAGGGCGAGCGAGCCGGTGACGATGGTGATTTGGCGAGCAACGGGATGTGTGTTGTCGCGGGCTTCACCGGCCAGCTGCAGGGCCATGCCGGCGGCGAACACGGCGATGGCCAACGACAGCAGCACCAACTTGGGGTCGTAGCGACTGAGTACGAGGACAGCAGGATCCGCACCCATCAGGAAGAACAACTCGAGAATCGACATACAACCCCAGTACGCGGACAGACAGCCGGCGAATTGCCAGCATCTGAAACGACGAGGCCGCGCTTGTCAATCAAAGCCGATCAATCGCACCCATAGAAAAGCCCGCCGAAGCGGGCTTGTTCCATCGCCAGGTCGATCAGGCGGAGAGTTCCACCAGCAGCTTGTTCAGGCGCTGCACATAGGCAGCCGGGTCCTTCAGGCTGTCGCCGGCGGCCAGCGCGGCCTGATCGAAGAGGATGTGCGTCAGGTCGACGAAACGGTCCTCGTCGGCCTCGGCATCCAGGCGCTCGATCAGCGGGTGGCTCGGGTTGAACTCGAAGATCGGCTTGGACTCGGGTACCTTCTGCCCGCTGGCCTCGAGAATCTGGCGCATCTGCAGACCCAGGTCCTGCTCGCCGATGGCGAGGATCGCCGGCGAGTCGGTCAGACGATGCGACACGCGCACCTCCTTGACCTGCTCGCCCAGCGCGCCTTTCAGACGCTCGATCAGCCCTTCCTTGGCCTTGGCGACTTCTTCCTGGGCCTTCTTGTCCTCTTCCGAGTCCAGCTTGCCCAGGTCCAGGTCGCCACGGGCCACGTCGACGAACTGCTTGCCGTCGAACTCGGTCAGGTAGCTCATCAGCCACTCGTCGATGCGATCGGTGAGCAGCAGCACTTCGATACCCTTCTTGCGGAAGACTTCCAGGTGCGGGCTGTTCTTGATCTGCGCGTAGGATTCGCCGGTGAGGTAGTAGATCTTGTCCTGACCTTCCTTGACCCGGCCGAGGTAGTCGGCCAGCGAAACCGACTGCTCGTCGCCCTCGCCTGCGGTGGAAGCGAAGCGCAGCAGGCTGGCGATCTTCTCCTTGTTGGCGAAGTCTTCCGCCGGGCCTTCCTTGAGTACCTGGCCGAAGGCCTTCCAGAACGCCTTGTATTCTTCGGGCTTGTCCTTGGCCAGCTTCTCCAGCATGTCCAGTACGCGCTTGGTCAGCGCCGACTTCATCGAGTCGATCACCGGGTCCTTCTGCAGGATCTCGCGGGAAACGTTCAGCGACAGGTCGTTGGAATCCACCACGCCCTTGATGAAGCGCAGGTACAGCGGCAGGAACTGCTCGGCCCGGTCCATGATGAACACGCGCTGCACATAGAGCTTGAGCCCCTTGGGCGCTTCGCGATGGTACAGATCGAACGGTGCGCGACCCGGCACGTAGAGCAGCGAGGTGTACTCCAGCTTGCCCTCGACCTTGTTGTGGCTCCAGGTCAGCGGGTTCTCGAAGTCATGGGCGACGTGCTTGTAGAACTCCTGATACTCCTCGTCCTTGACCTCGGCACGCGGGCGGGTCCACAGGGCACTGGCGCGGTTGACGGTTTCCCACTCGACCTCTGCCGGCTTGTCCTTCTCCTCACCGTAGTGCTCTTTCGGCAGTTCGATGGGCAGCGCGATATGGTCGGAGTACTTCTTGACGATGTTGCGCAGGCGCCAGCCGTCGGCGAACTCTTCTTCGCCAGCTTTCAGGTGCAGGACGATGCGAGTACCGCGCTCGGCCTTGTCGATGGTGGCGACCTCGAACTCGCCCTCGCCCTTGCTCGACCAGTGCACGCCCTCGGCGGCCGACAGGCCGGCACGACGGGTGAAGACGTCCACCTTGTCGGCGACGATAAAGGCCGAGTAGAAGCCCACACCGAACTGACCGATCAGGTGCGAATCCTTCTTCTGATCGCCGGAGAGGTTCTTGAGGAAGTCGGCGGTGCCGGACTTGGCGATGGTGCCCAGATGCGCGATGACTTCGTCGCGACTCATGCCGATGCCGTTGTCTTCGAGGGTGACGGTCTTGGCGTCCTTGTCGAAGCTCAGGCGAATTTTCAGCTCGGCGCCGCCTTCGAGCAGCTCGGGCTTGGCCAGCGCCTCGAAACGCAGCTTGTCAGCAGCGTCGGAGGCGTTGGAGATCAACTCGCGCAGGAAGATTTCCTTGTTCGAGTACAGCGAATGGATCATCAGGTGCAGCAGCTGCTTCACCTCGGTCTGGAAGCCCAGAGTCTCTTTTTGAGTTTCCACACTCATGGTCGTCTAACTCCACATGCAGGACTATGCCGCGCGAGCGGCGGATGTCCTGCAGATGGGGGCAGTATGATCAATTTCAAGGGCTTAACAGGCTGTTGAAAAACTATCTGCGTTGCCATTGCTGCGTTAAAAACAGGCTCAAAATGCTCATTTACAACTTGTAAACTCCGCTTTCTCGCCTGTTTTTGCGGGGCCGCCTTCGGTGTTGCACTGGCTGCCTCGCCTACGTTTTTTCAACGGCCTCTCAGGGTTCGAGCAGCTCCAGACGGCCGATTTCTTCCGGCCTGAAACTGAAGCTGGCCTGCCCGCCGCCACTGCCCATTTGCTGAGCCAGGCGGATGCTGCCGTCGGCATCAATGCCGACGAAACGCCCCTCTACCGTGCCGCCGCTGGCGCGGCTCAGGCGCATGCTGAGGTTGCGATACTGCTCGGGGTTGCGCTGCAGACGTGCCAGGCTGAAGCGCTGGCGACGATCGGCCGGACGACTCAGACGCTCCTCGACCGGGGCCGCCTCGCGCTGCGGCTCAGCCTGGACGGTAGCAATGGCGGGCAATACCGGGAAGCGATCTCCTTCCACGGCCCAACCCTGTTCGGCGCGCTTGTGCAAACGCACCGGCAGACGCTCCAGACGCCCGTCCACCTGCGCGTCGACCTGCAACTCCAGGGTATCGCCCTCGAAGGTGAACACCGGCAGTTTCAGCTCGCGCACCTGTCGCGTGGCGAAGCGTCGCTGCAGGTAGTCCTGCAGCACATGGGCGATGGTGTCACGGGAGTCGAAACGCGTATCGACCCGACCATCGACATAGCGCAGGCGGTCGCGGTACAGCTCGACGCGGCCGCTGAGGCTGGTCTTGAAACGCGGCGGCAGGACCAGATGGAAGTCGCCCGCCAGACGATTGGGCGCCTGCGGCTGCAGGTCCAGATGCAGGGTGTAGCCACGGCTGAGACGACGCGCCTCGGGCAGGTCCTGCTCCGGCAACAACCAGCTCAGTTCCACCTCCGGCAGCTGGCCTTCGTCCTGCGGCAGCACGTCGACGCGCACCGGCCCATCCACCGCTTGCGGCAGGCGAATGCTCAGTTCGCGCAGGGCGAAGAAATCCAGGCCTTCGCGCAGTACCAGCACGCCGTCGATCAGTTCGCCCTGCTGCGGGCGAAAAGGTTGGCCATTGAGCTGACCGGCCAGCTCGATGCTCAGCTCGGCTGGCTCCTGCACCTCGGGCCTGAGCCAGTCGAGGCGCACGATGGCCGCCAGGCGCTCGGCGTCCTTGCTGGCCAGCAGCGTCAACCCCACCACCAGGGGGATGACGCCGAGCCCGACCAGCGTGACGGCACTGCGTGCCCGCGCCCAGTGACGCATGATGTACAACAGCGTGATCGGCGGTGTCAGGCTGCCCCAGCCCCACAACAGGCTGGTGGCGAAAGCGCGCATCACCAGCCAGACCAGACCGGCCAGCATCAACAGCAGGCCACCAATAATCAGCAACGCATCCATCTACAGAATCCTTGTCATTGTCTCGCTGCGCTGCCGGGCCGCTCGGGTTGCCGGGCGAAACTCAGGGCTCATCGACCTTGAAATGGGCACGGGCGGTGGCGATCGGCTCGGTCTGGGTGGTTTGCCAGGCGGTGATCGCCACATTGGCCACCCGGCGCCCCTGGCGCCAGACCTGGCATTGCGCGTAGGTGTCACGATAATGGCCGGCGCGCAGGTAATCTATCGAGAAGTCGATGATTTTCGGCAAATGTGGAATACCCATGAACATCAGCAGATGCAGCATCGCCGAATGCTCCATGAAACCGGCGATGACCCCGCCGTGCAGTGCCGGCAGCACCGGGTTGCCGATACAGTCGCGGTTGGCCGGCAGGCGAAATACCATGTCGTCGCCCAGGCGCAGGCACTCGATGCCGAGCAGCTTGGCGTAAGGGATCAGGTTGATCAGCGGGTCGTAGTCGTTCTGCTGGTGCGCGCGGGCCACCAGTTGTTCCAGGTTCAGGTCGCTCATGCCGCACCACCCTGCTGAATGTTCTGCTTGAGCTCAGCGTCGCCCTGCGCTGCCTTGCCCATGCGCATGAAGGCGCCAACCACATGGGCGATCGGCTGCGCCGGGTCGTCCTGATAGGCGTAGCCGCGGGTGAAGATGACATGGGGCGTGACCCGGTAGCACTCGGCGAAACCGAACACGTCCTTGCCCGGCTCGGCCGGGTGCATGTAATCGATGCGCAAATCAAGGGTCGGGCAGATTTCGAACTCCGGCAGCACGCAGACGGTGGAGATACCGCAGGTAGTGTCCATCAGCGTGGTGATGGCACCACCGTGGATCACCCCGCTATCGGGGTTGCCGACGATATGCTGGCTGTAGGGCAGACGCAGGGTCAGGCCTTCGGCGCTGGCCGTGTGCACCTGCAGGCCGAGCACCTGGCAATGACGCAGGGCCGACAGAAAGCGCTGAGCGCGCTCCAAAATGGGGGAAGTGCTCATCCTCGTACCTCGTGATGGCGACGCAAGGGCGCGCATGATAGCGCCACGCGGCCGCTGCGGCACGGCTTGCCGGGTGCAACCACAATGAACTTATGGCGCCCTGCTCTTTCGAAAAAATGTCGAGGCATTTTTTTCAAGGAGAACCACATGCAGAAAACACTCGCTTATGCCGTCATGCTAGCCGCCACGCTGGGCCTCGCCGCCTGCGACAAGCCCTCCGAGAATGCCGCGCAGGACGCCCGCGAAGCGCAGTCCGAAGCACGCGAATCGATGAACGAAGCTGCCGAGGAGCGCAACGAAGCGGCTCAGGAGCGCGCCGAGGAAAATCGCGAAGAAACCTTCGAACAGCTGCCGCCGCCCGAAACCCAACCGACCGATCCGGCGACCCAACCTGCGGCCCCGGCCGGCCAAACCAATCAGTAACACCTGTTGACTCGCCGCCCAGCCCGCATCCCGATGCGGGCCGGGTTTTTGCGCATCTCGGAACTTCGCTTCGCTTGTTCGCTCCAAGTGGCACGGATGAAGCCACACGCCATCATCCGCATCACACATGGAGATGTAACCGTGCAAAAACCATTTACCTATGCCCTGCTGCTCGCGGCCATGCTAGGCCTGGCGGCCTGTGAACAATCCCCCGAAGACAAGCTGGAGTCCGCCAAAGAGTCCGTTTCCGAGGCGGCCGAGTCCATGGGTGAGGCAGCCGAACAAGCCGGTGAAGCCATCGAACAGAAAGCCGATGAAGTGATGGGCACCGAGCCCACCACCGGCGAGAAGATCGAAGAGGCCGCCGACGATGCCGCCGACGCGATCGAGAACGCCGGCGACGAGATCAGTGACGCGGTCGAAGGCCGCTAAGCCCCTTCACAGAAACGACAAGGCCCGCTTCGAGCGGGCCTTGTCGTTTAGCAACGGCCGATTACAGCGCCGGGCTGAGCATCAGCAGCAGGCTGCAGGCCAGGCCCACGATCCACACCAGGCTGCGCTGCCAGTGCAGGTCCCACCAGTAGAACAGCAGGTACAGCACGCGGCTGATGACGAAGGCGATGGCCAGTGCATCGATCAGAAATCCATGGGTCTGCGTCGTATGTGCCATCAGCACGCCGACCGCGAACAGCGGAAATGCCTCGAAGCTGTTCAGATGCGCGGCCAGCGCACGGGCGCCGAAGCCGGTCAGACGCGCCTGCTGCGCGCGCGGATGATGATTGTCGTAGCGACCGCCGCCCTCCTCGGCCATGGCCTTGGCCAGCGGCGCCTTGGCAATGAAGATCAGCAGGGCGCTGATGAAGACGCACCAGAACGGAATGCTCATTCACTCTTCTCCTTGGCCACCTCGGCGGCCGGCGTTGGGGTATAGACCATCACTTCCAGCACGTCCGAGTGGAATTCTCGGCGATACAGCACCAGGACCACGCCGGCGGTGACCAGCATGAAGAACCAGGGATTGATGAACCAGGCCAAGGTCGCCATGCCGAAATAATAGGCGCGCAGGCCGAAGTTGAACTGGTTGGCGGCCATCGAGATCACCCGCGCCGTACGCTCGGCGAAGGCCTTGCGCTCCTGCTCGGTCACATGCCGCTCGCCCACCATCGGCGCCGAGCCCACCAGCACGGCGGCGAAGTTGTACTGGCGCATGCACCAGCTGAAGGTGAAGAAGGCGTAGACGAAAATCATGCCCAGGCACAGCAGCTTGATCTCCGACAGGCCGCGGCTGGCCTGCTGCACGAAGGGAATGTCGGCCAAAAGCGACAGCGCCCGGTCGGAGGCACCCAGCACGGTGAGGATACCGGCCAGGATGATCAGCGTGCTGGAGGCGAAGAAGGAGGCGTTGCGTTCGAGGTTGCCGATCACGTTGGCGTCGGCAATGCGGTTGTCACGCAGCAGCATGCGGCGCATCCAGTCTTCTCGGTACAGATGCAGGACGCTGGCCAGACAGGGAGTGGTTTGCGCCTTGACCGAGGCGTAGCGGGTGTAGCCACCCCAGCAGACGACGAACCAGAGTGCGGCCAGGAAATGAGACAGGTACGGATAGCTGTTGAGCATGCCAACTCCTTGTAGGACTGCCGCGAATTATAGCCAGGCCACCCGCTTCCTTGTTCCACAAAAAAGGCCGCCTTGTGGGCGGCCTTGCTGCATTAGGATGCGCGACTCAGGCGGTTGCGCCCTGGCGCAGGCCGATGATGCGATCCAGCGCCACGGCCAGCACCAGCGTCACCGCCACCGGCAGCAGCCAGCCCAGGCTCTGACCGGCCAGCGGCAGTTGCCCGAACCAGGCGGGCACCTTGTCCGCCCAGGGGGTCGCGGCCACACCGTCAGCCACGCCGAAGACCAGCGTAACGGCCATCACCGGCACGAAAACCAGCGACTGGGACACCCACAGGCGATCGGCCAGGCTCAGGGCGACCAGCACGATGGCCAGCGGGTACAGACCGACCAGCACCGGGATGGAGAAGCTGATCAGCTGGGTCAGGCCCTGGTTGGCCACCACCAGGCTGAACAGACCGAAGGCGATCACCACGCTACGATAGGAGACCGGCAGCAGCTTGCTGAAGAACTCGCCGCAAGCGGTCAGCAGGCCGACCGCAGTGGTCAGGCACGCCAGGGTGATGACCACGGCCAGCAACAGGCTACCGGTGGTGCCGAAGGTGTGCTGGACGTAGGTGGTCAGCACCTGCACGCCATTCTGCGCGTCACCGGCGATGCCCTGGCTGGTGGCACCGAGGTAGAACAGCGCCAGATACACCAGCGACAGGCCGATGGCGGCGATGATGCCGGCGATCACCGAATAACGGGTCACCAGGCCGGCGTCGCTGACGCCGCGATCACGAATGGCACTGGCGATGACGATACCGAACACCAGCGCGCCCAGGGTATCCATGGTCAGGTAACCCTGCAGGAAGCCTTGTACCAGCGGCGTCTCGCGATAGCTCTCGGCAACCGTGCCGATCTCGCCAGCCGGTGCGAACAGAGCCGCGCCGCCCAGTACCAGCAGCGCCGCCAGCAGTACCGGGGTGATGAACTTGCCGATGCGGTCGACCAGCTGTCCCGGATTGAGCGAGAGAAAGAGCACGGCCGCGAAGTATACCAGGGTGTAGAGCAGCAGCGGCGCGCCTTCGTTACCGGTGAACGGCGCAATGCCCATTTCGAACGACACCACGGCGGTACGCGGCGTGGCGAACAGCGGGCCGATGGCCAGGTACACCGCCACCGCGAGGATGGCGCCAGCGATCCTGCCCAGCGGCGCGGTGAGCAGGTCCATACCACCGCCGACACGGGCCAGTGCGACCACCGTCAGCAGCGGCAGGCCGACGCCGGTCAGGAGAAAGCCCAGTGCCGCCGGCAGCAGGTTCTCCCCCGCCGCCAGGCCCGCGCTGGGCGGGAAAATGATGTTGCCGGCGCCGAGGAACAGCGCAAATGTCATGAAGCCGAGGGCCAGGAGGTCCGAGCCTTGCAAACGAGTCATAAAGGGAAATACCACGAGCAGGAAATCAAAGAGTTGCGGGGGGTTTCCTTGAGGGATCGGGGAAACGTCGCCCGAGCGTTTGGCTCGAACCACTGCAGGCATCGCCAGGCGCTTGTGGCGCCACGGACACGGTAAGGCGCGGATACTAACGAAAACTGCCGGATAGCAGCACAGTTGGCGGACGAGCTGTCGAACTGGCGTAACTGGCTGTCGCATGCTCGACAGTCGCGTGGCTCAGGCGGTAACTGCCCTGCCCGCCCCGGGCTTGCGCGTATGAGCGGATGGAAGAATTCTCCTTCGTTCGCGATTTGCCGCGAACTTCGCCGATGGAGCCAGCCTGTGGGGCGTCTCGGCCCCCTGTGCATGTGCCATCTGGTGCGCACGGCTCACCCTACGAACGTCGGCACTGTGTTCTGCCATCTGGTGCGCACGGCGCACCCTACGGACCCTCGGCACTGTGCTCTGCCATCTGGTGCGCGCGGCGCACCCTACGGACCGGCGACACAGAAACGTGAGTACTCCGCAGACAACAAAAAGGCCACCCGAAGGTGGCCTTTTCGCGAGCAGTCAGCGAAGGCTTAGGCCTTCTTGACTTCCCAACCGGTCAGCTCGGCCAGGGCCTTGCCGATGTCAGCCAGGGAGCGCACGGTTTTCACGCCGGCGTCCTGCAGTGCAGCGAATTTCTCGTCTGCAGTGCCCTTGCCGCCGGAGATGATGGCGCCAGCATGGCCCATGCGCTTGCCGGGAGGAGCGGTCACACCAGCGATGTAGGAAACTACAGGCTTGGTGACGTTGGCCTTGATGTAGGCAGCCGCTTCTTCTTCAGCCGAACCGCCGATCTCACCGATCATGACGATCGCTTCGGTCTTCGGATCTTCCTGGAACAGTTTCAGGATATCGATGAAGTTGGAGCCCGGGATGGGGTCACCGCCGATGCCCACGCAGGTGGACTGGCCGAAGCCGGCGTCAGTGGTCTGCTTAACGGCTTCATAGGTCAGGGTGCCGGAACGCGACACGATACCTACCTTGCCTGGCAGGTGGATGTGACCCGGCATGATGCCGATCTTGCACTCGCCGGGAGTGATCACGCCCGGGCAGTTCGGGCCGATCAGGCGAACGCCCAGCTCGTCGCAGATGACCTTGGCGTCCAGCATGTCCAGGGTAGGAATGCCTTCGGTGATGCAGACGATCAGCTTGATGCCACCGAATGCAGCTTCCAGGATCGAGTCTTTGCAGAACGGAGCCGGAACGTAGATGACCGAAGCGTCAGCGCCAGTGGCTTC
>Ga0114984_1000236_pt1 | contig 22137 bp, 21 predicted proteins | sample Shrwel1BS1Day1_FD_96987 | JGI IMG/M metagenome (GOLD analysis project Ga0114984, IMG submission 96987) | Subsurface microbial communities from deep shales in Ohio, USA - Utica-3 well 1 S-1-Day1 | ecosystem: Environmental > Aquatic > Deep subsurface > Shale gas/oil reservoir > Produced water/Flow...
ACCAGGAATGCTGATATGATTGCACCCAGCGAAGAAAGGAGCTGTGCATGTCCAAAGTCATCTATCCGGGCACCTTCGACCCAATCACCAACGGCCACACCGACCTCATCGAACGCGCCGGCCGCATGTTCGACGAAATCGTCGTCGCCGTCGCCTACAACCCCAAGAAACAGCCCCTCTTCGACCTCGAAGAACGCTGCGAACTGGTCAGACAAGCAACGGCCCACCTCCCCAATGTGACCGTCACCGGCTTCAGCAACCTGCTGGCCGACTTCGTCCGGGAACAGGGTGCCACCGTCATCCTGCGGGGCCTGCGTGCCGTCTCCGACTTCGAGTACGAATTCCAGTTGGCGGACATGAACCGCCGCCTGGCCCCGGAAGTGGAAAGCGTCTTCCTGACACCCTCGAACCACCTGTCCTACATCTCCTCCACTCTGATCCGGGAAATCGCCTCCCTGGGCGGAGATGTATCAGAATTCGTCGATCCCTCCGTTGAGGCCGCTCTGAAAAAGAAGTTCAACTGAGCCTGAGGTAACCACAAGATGGCCCTGATGATTACCGACGAATGCATCAACTGCGACGTCTGCGAACCGGAATGCCCGAACGAGGCAATCTCCCCGGGTGATGAGATCTACGTGATCGACCCGAGCAAGTGCACCGAGTGCGTTGGCCACTACGACGAACCGCAGTGCCAGCAGGTATGCCCGGTGGACTGCATTCCGCTGGATCCCGAGCGTCCGGAAAGCCGCGAACAGCTGATGGAGAAATACCATAGCCTGACCGGCAACTGAGTAACCGGATTGAGCAACCAGATACAGAAAAGCCCCGGATTCCGGGGCTTTTCTGTATCTGCGCCTGAATGAGTCAGAGCAGGGGCGGCAATGGAATCTCGATGCCGTTCACCGTCAGCAGCAGATCTTCCATCTGCCCCTTCATCACCAGGCGGTCTCCTTCCTGGACCAACAATCCCTGCTTGATCAGCGGCGCCAACTGCAGCATCACCGCCGGGTGCTGCTCGGCCAGCGCCAGCGGCAGGGTCAGGTTCAGATCCCCGGTCAGCCCCTGCATCACCAGCAGCATTGACGACGCCTGCTCTGCATCCAGTTCAGGATGGCGGATTTCCATCTGGCCCCGGATATCACCCTCCGAAGTGGCGACACTGAGCTCCGGAATGGACATGGAAAAACCTGCCGCTGCCAGGCGTCGAAACGCCTGGTTGACCTGTTCCATGGCCTGCATCTGCCGCTCGAACCCGGTATTCTGGCCGCCCTCCAGGGTGTTGGCCTGAAGCTCAGCCATCCCGTTCGCCAACTGATTCCAGCTGGCGACCTCCAGGTTGTCCAGGGCAAAGACCAGCCGATGCGGACCATAGGTCCCATCCAAGACCTCCACCTGACCCAGGTCGAACTCGACCCGGGAATCCAGGCGGATGTCGTCGTCCCGGGGTTCACTGGTACTGGTGACAATCACGTCCGACAGACTGACCGGCGAGCCGCCGACCGGGGAGACCCCCAGGGAATCCAGCCGCAGTTCCCCCTGCCCGGTCCAGACATCGCCACTCAGGTGCTCCAGGGACTGGTCCAGCTGCAGGCCCACAACCCGGACATCCATATCCGGATCGGAGATCATCAACTCGGGCAGATCCAGCTTCAGCGTCACCTCACCCCAGAGCCGGGTTTCCAGGGTCAATGTGGGATCCTCGCCCGGAAACCAGTCAGCCTCCATTGAGGACCAGCCGTCGGCCGGCTCGAAGGTCATCAGGCTACCGGTAATCCCGTGGGTGACGTGGGCGACGAATTCCAGGGGGCGGTTCTCACCGGCTTCGGGATCCTGCAGCACCAGCGTGCCGCGTACCTCGGCGCCCAGTATGCCGCGCTGGTAATCTCGGGTGTCCACCCGCATGAACGGCTGGGTGTCGTTCACCTCGGTGACCGCCCGCTGCCACTGATGCTCGGTCAGGTACCCAACGCCCCAGGGCAGGATGCCTCCACCAGCCAGCAGTACCACACCGGCCACAATCCATGCGCGCTTCACTGGCGCCTCCGTTTGTCAGGTTTTGCCCGTCAGTCGCTCGAGCAGGACCAGCTGGGATGCAAAGCGTTCCTCATCCTCGGCCGGCTGATTCTGGATGTAACTGCCATCCGGCTGCAGCATCCAGGACTGGCAGTTGTCGGCCAGGTAGGTATCCAGGTCCTCCCGGAGGCGCGCCACCAGCGCCGGGTCCTCGATGGGGAAGGCGGTCTCCACCCGGCTGAGCAGATTCCGCTCCATGCCGTCGGCACTTGAACAGTACACCTCCGGGCGACCGTTGTTACCAAAATAGTAGACCCGGGTGTGTTCCAGGAACCGGCCGATGATCGAACGGACCCGGATGTTATCGGACAGCCCGGGCACTTCCGGGCGCAGGCAACAGATCCCCCGGATGATCAGATCGATCTTGGCACCGGCCTGGGACGCCCGGTACAGCGCCTTGATCAGCTGGATCTCGGTCAGACCATTGAACTTGAGAATGATCCGGCCCTTCTCGCCGAAACCCGCTTCCCGGTCGATCAGACTCAACAGGCGCGTGTGCAGGGTGAACGGCGAATGGAACAGCTTCTTTATCTTCAGGGCCTTGCCCATGCCGGTGAGCTGCTGGAACAGCTTGTTGACATCATCGCCGATCGACTCGTCACAGGTCAGGAAACTGTAATCGGTGTACAACCGGGCGTTGGCGGCGTGGTAGTTACCGGTCCCCAGATGCACATAGCGACGCAGGCGACCCTCTTCACGGCGCACGATCAAAATCATCTTGGCGTGGGTCTTGTAGCCCACCACGCCGTACACCACGATCACCCCGGCCTCCTGCAGCCGACTGGCCAGCTCCAGGTTCTCGGCCTCACTGAATCGCGCCCGCAGCTCGATGACGGCGGTAACTTCCTTGCCACGGCGGGCGGCGTCCGCCAGGGCCTCGACAATCTCGGAATCGGCGCCGGTGCGGTACAGGGTCTGGCGGATGGCCAGTACCTGGGGGTCCTTGGCGGCCTGGCGCAGAAGATCCACGACCGGACTGAAGTTCTGGTAAGGATGCAGCAGCAGGATCGGACGCTTGCGGATGGCGTCGAACATCGACTCCTTGCTGCGGATCTGCCGGGGAATGGAGGGCGAAAACCCGGAATAGGTGAGGTCCTGCCGGTCCACCAGACCTCCCACCGCCATCAGCCGGGTCAGGTTCACCGGTCCATGTACCTGGTACAGATCCCGCTCGGTCAGGCCGAACTCGGTCAGCAGGAACTGCACCAGCTCCTGCGGGCAGTTGTCGGCCACCTCCAGCCGCACACCATCACCGAAACGACGGCTAAGCAGCTCACCACGCAGGGCCGAGGCCAGGTCTTCCAGGTCATCTTCCAGCTCGAGGTCGGCGTTACGGGTCAGGCGGAACTGGTAGCACCCCTTCACTTCCATGCCGGGGAACAGCTCGTCGGCATGGGCGTGGATCATCGACGACAGGAACACCAGGTTGTCACCGCCATTGCAGACCTCGTCCGGCAGGCGCACCAGGCGTGGCAGGGACCGCGGTGCGGGCACGATCGCCATGCCGGTCTCCCGGCCAAACGCGTCCTTGCCATCGAGTTCAACAATGAAGTTCAGGCTCTTGTTGACCAGGCGCGGGAACGGGTGGGACGGGTCCAGTCCGATGGGGCTGACCACTGGCAGGATCTCTTCCTCGAAGTAGTTGCGCACCCACTCGGCCTGCTCCGGCGTCCATTCCCGGCGGCGAACGAAATGGATGTTTTCCCGCTCCATTTCCGGAATCAGGACATTGTTGAGGATGTCGTACTGTTCGTGGATGTACTCGTGGGCGACCCGGCTGATCTCGCTGAGGGCCTGCTCCGGCATCATCCCGTCGGCACCGATGGTTTCCCGGCCATACTTCATCTGCTGGCGCAGACCGGCAACCCGGATCTCGAAGAACTCGTCCATGTTGCTGCTGAAAATACAGCAGAAGATCAGGCGGTTGATCAAAGGATGGGTGGTGTCCAGAGCCTGCTTCAGCACCCGGTAATTGAACTGCAGCAGACTCAGCTCCCGGTTGAAGTAGTTTTCGCTGGCATCCAGATTGATCTCTTCACCGGTGGGAGGCACTTCCACCGGCGCCGGAATACTCTGGTCACCGTCCACCACCGCCTGTGTTTTTGCTGTTTCAGTTGTCATCGTTCCTCGATTCCGCACTTGCGCCCCGATCGGCCGGGGCTGCGTTCCAGTGTTTCAGGATCCGCGCCGCTGTTCCCGCATCAAACGGGCGGCCCGAACCGCAAAATAGGTCAGAATACCGTCAGCGCCGGCCCGGCGCATGGCCATCAGGCTCTCCATCATCACCGCGTCGCCATCGAGCCAGCCATTCTCCGCCGCTGCCATGTGCATGGCGTACTCACCGCTCACCTGGTAAACGAAGGTGGGCACCTGAAGTTCCTTCTTTACCCGGTACACGATGTCCAGGTAAGGCATGCCGGGCTTGATCATCACCATGTCGGCGCCCTCGGCCAGATCCATCGCCACCTCATGCAGGGCTTCATCGCTGTTGGCAGGATCCATCTGGTAGGTGGCCTTGTTGCCTTTGCCCAGGTTGGCGGCGGAACCCACCGCATCCCGGAACGGGCCGTAGTAGCTCGACGCATACTTGGCAGAATAGGCCAGGATCCGGGTGTTCACATAACCGGCGGTCTCCAGGGCGTTCCGGATAGCGGCAACGCGGCCGTCCATCATGTCCGAGGGAGCCACCACATCGGCGCCGGCATCGGCGTGGGAAAGCGCCTGGTTCACCAGGGCTTCCACGGTGACATCATTCAGCACATAGCCGTCATTATCGATGATGCCGTCCTGGCCATGGGTGGTGAACGGATCCAGTGCCACATCGGTGATGACCCCAAGCTCCGGAAAAGCTTTTTTCAGGGCACGCACTGCCCGCTGGGCAAGGCCGTCAGAATCCCAGGCACCGGAGCCTGACAGGTTCTTCCTGTCCGCCGGCACCACCGGGAACAACGCCACCGCCGGAATTCCCAGATCCACCAGTTCCGCGGCCTGTTTGACCAGCAGGTCAATGCTCAGGCGCTCCACACCGGGCATGGACGGCACCGTCTCCCGCTGCCCTTCCCCTTCCAGCACGAAGACCGGATAAATCAGGTTGTCCGGCGTCAGCTGGTTTTCCCGGACCAGCCGGCGGGAAAAGTCACTGGCCCGGTTGCGGCGCAAACGGGTCGCGGGGAACGAACGGGATGTGGGACTTGGCACGGGTAACCTCCTGGTAAAGCAACAGTGTAGGGATGGACTGGTTGCCTGGCGCCGGAACGCCTGCTCTCGCCATGATACACGGCAAGGGCCCGTGGTTGCAGTTGCCGGGAGGACACTAGCAGGGATCGGTGACAGATATATGACAACAGGGCCCGCATGAGGCAACGGACAGAGTCGGCCAAATACTCAACCAGCTGCTATTATCAGCAGCAAAATATCGGGGAACGGCCGATCACGGGACAAGGGGCGGAGTGGCTCCGCCCCTGGCCGAAATCAGAGGGAACGATTGTTGAATCCCACTTCCACCTTGCGAGGCGAGTCGGAACGGAAGGCGGTATCCACTTGCTGGATTTGGCCGCCCTGCTGCAAGAAGGCTGCAATATCGGCCTCCAGCTGCGCACGTACCCGGGCACGACCGGCGACGGAATGGGTGTCGTCGCTGTCGCTGCTCCAGTTTCCTGACTGCTCCAGGTTGCTTTCGTCGAATTCACTCATGGTCTTCTCTCCATCAACGAAAACAGATCCGAAAGTGATGTCCGACCCCGGCGGGCGAACACACTCTGTTTCGACGAAAATACCGCCTGCGGCCTCGTCTTGGCGTCTTTATAATCTCGTTTTGTTTACCGCGCTATTTCCTGGCAACGTCTTTTTTGTAATTTTTTGTAACCTAAAATAAGCCCATGATTTTACATGGCAAAATAACTGGGGACGCGCACCCTGATTCGTTGACACAAGAAATGAATAATGATTCACTGCTTATAAGGAGCCGGCATGGCCTATCGCGAAACGGAGAAAATGCGCCAGCGCAAGGCGCAGGCACGCCAACGCATCATCGACTGCACCTATGAATGCGTCGCCAACGGAGGGTTCCGGAGTGCCCGTATCACCCGCATTGCGGGCCTGGCCGGCGTTGCCACGGGAACTATTTACAGGCATTTCGAATCCAGAGAGGACCTGTTTGCTGAAATCTTCCGGACCGCCACCCAGCGCGAAGTGGACAAGGTCGCGGAAGCCCTGAATACCGACGGGGATGCCGCCGTCAGGCTTGAGGCCGCGCTCCGCCAATTCGCGGAACGGGCCATGCGCGGGCCGATGATGGCCTGGGCACTGATTGCCGAGCCGGTGGACCCGAAACTGGAAGAGGAACGGCTGGTCTACCGCAGGGCCTACGCCGAACTGTTTGAAAAGGCGATCCGGGACGGCATCGAGGAAGGCTGCATTCCGGATCAGGACGCCCGCCAGAGCAGTACCTGCCTGGTCGGCGCCATTGCTGAAAGCCTGGTGGGCCCGCTGTCACCGACGCTGGCCGGCCAGATAACCATTGCCGATATCGACAAAAACAAACTGGTCGACTCCATCATCCGTTTTTGCATGCAGGGGTTGACCGGCACCAGGAGATAGCCATGACCGCCCGTCAGACCAAGCCCGAAGCAAGCGCACCCTTCACCGGGGACCGCTACCTTGCTGTGACCCATGAAGTCACCAACCAGCCGCCGGCACTGGAGAACTACAACCTGTTCGACCACGACCAGGCCCTCCGGGAGGCTGCGGAACGGGAAGGCGCCCGCCACGCCGTGGAGAGCCTGCGCGCCTTTGGCGATCTGGCGGGCAAGACTGCCACCATCGATCTCGGCTTTCGAGCCAACACCAACAAACCGGTGTTCAATACCCACGACCGGTTCGGCCATCGCATCGACGAAGTGGACTTCCATCCGTCCTACCACGAACTGATGCGCATCGCCCTGGAAAACGGCCTGCACAGCAGCCCCTGGACCAAGCCCGGCACCGGCGCCCATGTTACCCGGGCCGCAAGGTATTACATGCACTCCCAGGTCGAGGCGGCCCACTGCTGCCCGGTCACCATGACTTTTGCCGCCATCCCCTCGATCCGCAAACAACCGGAACTGGCCCGGGAATGGGAACAGAAAATCCTGGCCAACAGCTACGATCCCCGCAACGTGCCGCACACCGAAAAGAGTTCCGTCACCATCGGCATGGCCATGACCGAGAAACAGGGCGGCAGCGATGTCCGGGCCAACAGCACCCTTGCCTACCCGGTCGGCACCGAAGGCCCCGGCCAGGCTTACGAACTGGTGGGCCACAAGTGGTTCGTCTCCGCCCCCATGTGCGATGCCTTCCTGGTACTGGCCCAGGCACCCGGCGGGCTGTCCTGCTTCCTGATGCCCCGCTGGCGCCCGGACGGGACCAAGAACCCCTGGCAGGTGCAGCGCCTGAAAAACAAGATGGGCAACGTCGCCAACGCCTCCAGCGAAGCGGAACTGCGCGGTGCCCTGGCCTGGATGGTCGGCGAAGAAGGCCGCGGCGTACCCACCATCATCGAAATGGTCGCCATGACCCGCTTCGACTGCATGATCGGCAGCTCCGCCGGCATGCGCCAGGCCGTGGCCCAGGCCACCCACCACTGCCGCCACCGCAGCGCCTTCGGCAACCGCCTGATCGACCAGCCGCTGATGCAGAACGTCCTGGCCGACCTCGTCCTGGAAAGTGAAGCAGCGCTGGCCTACACCATGCGCATCGCCCGCGCCCTGGACAACCAGGACCAGGAACACGAACGCCTGCTGGCCCGCCTGGCCACCCCGGTGGGCAAATACTGGATCTGCAAGCGCACCCCCAACCATGCCTACGAGGCCATGGAATGCATCGGCGGCAGCGGCGTGATGGAAGACTGCATCATGCCCCGCCTGTTCCGGGAATCCCCGGTCAACGCCATCTGGGAAGGCAGCGGCAACGTCCAGTGCCTGGACACCCTCCGGGCCATGCAGAAAGAACCCGACACTCTCGAAGCCTTCTTCCGCGAGGCCGCCGAAGCCAAAGGCGCCGATGCCCGCTTCGACCGCTTCCTGGCACAGCTGCAGAACGACTTCGCCGACATCAGCGATTTCCAGTACCGCGCCCGCAACCTGGTGGATCGCATGGCTCTCGCGATGCAGGCTTCCCTGCTGATCCGCAACGCTCCCAGCGCCGTGGCTGACGCCTTCTGCGCATCCCGGCTGGAAAGCAACGGCGGCATGAACTACGGCAACCTGCCCTCGGGCACCGACGCCGCGGCCATTATCAAACGGGCGACGCCTGTAGTAGGCTAATTGGTGTGTCTCCCGGGCCATTCTGATTCCCAGCCCCGGAGACTCCACCTGATTTGTTGGCGAACCGGTGAGGGATGGCTTTCCAAAACTGTGCGCAGCCATGGATGGCGGAGCTCAAGCGTCACAGGGACGTGCCGAAGGAGCGGGTTTTGGAAAGCCATCCCTCACCGGTTCCTGCACCCTAGTCGGAATACCTATGTCTGAAGCACTCCGAAAACTGCTCAAAGAGAGCAACCCCCAACAGCCCGTCATCACCCCCCACGTAGGCGTGATGACACTGCACTTCCAGCTCTATGGCTGCGAAGACCTCAAAGCCAAACGCAAGGTATTCACCGCCCTGCGCGCCGTCTGGGGCAAAGAACCGGACCTGGCAGTGGCCGAAACCGCCGATCAGGAAGCCCTCGACTGCGCCACCTGGACCGTCGCCGCCCTGGGCACCTCCTCCCAGCAGATCAGCCAACGCCTGGACCTGGTTGAAAAAGCCATCCAGGACCGCATAGATGCTGCCATACTGGAAGTGCAGCGCGAAATTCTCTGACCCCGGGGGGCCCCGGAGCAGTGGCGTGTGGCGCAGCCGCCTGCCAGGCCGTATACTACCGCCCCTCAGGGACGTCAGCGCACCTGCCAGATGCAGGTTTACAGTTTGCCAATGCCGGACATGGATCCGGCCGAATCCGGGGGGCATCCGGAACCAGCCCCGCGGACGACCACTGATTCTGTGTGGTGCCTATGACCGGAAAGAAAAAATCCGCCCAGGCCTCGGTCGAGGCGATGTACCGTGTATTCACCGTGCCCGAGGCACCGGAATCCACTCTCAGCCGTATCGACCAGGACATCTCCCGCAATCTTGCAGGCTTCCTGCAGGAGCATATCGTTGCGGTCGAGCGGGACCTCTCGGAAGTCGAGAAAGACTTTGCCGAGTACAACATCCCGGAGAAACCCGTGTTCGTGTCCGAGCAGGCCCAGTTCCTGCTGGACAAGCTCGTGGCCAACTCCGTACATACTGCGTCCCCGGCGTTCATCGGGCACATGACCTCGGCACTGCCGTACTTCATGCTGCCGCTGTCCAAGATCATGATCGCCCTGAACCAGAACCTGGTGAAGACCGAAACCTCCAAGGCCTTTACGCCCATGGAGCGCCAGGTGCTGGGCATGATTCATCGGCTGGTGTACCAGGAGGATGGTTCCTTCTACCGCAAGTGGATGCACGACCCCCGCCACACCCTGGGCGTCATGTGCTCTGGCGGCACCATTGCCAACCTGACCGCCCTGTGGGTCGCCCGCAACCGCGCCTTCCCAGCGGAGGGCAGCTTCCGTGGCCTGCACCAGGAAGGTCTGTTCCGGGCCTTGAAATACTACGGGTATGAAGGTGCTGCCATTTTGGTGTCCCGCCGCGGCCACTACTCCCTGCGCAAGGCCGCCGACGTACTCGGCCTGGGCCGCGATGCCCTGGTGCCGGTGGCTACCGATGACGAGAATCGCATCCAGCCGGACGCCCTTCGGGACAAGTGCCTGGAACTGCAGAAACAGAAGATCAAGGTCATGGCCATTTGCGGCGTGGCCGGTACCACCGAAACCGGCAACGTGGACCCGCTGGACGCGGTGGCCGATATCGCCCGGGAGTTCGGCGCCCACTTCCATGTGGATGCCGCCTGGGGCGGGCCAACCCTGTTCTCCCGCACCTACAAGACCCTGATGCGTGGCATCGAGAAGGCGGACTCCGTCACCTTCGACGCCCACAAACAGCTGTACGTGCCCATGGGCGCCGGCCTGGTGGTGTTCAAGGACCCTACCTTGCCAACCGCGGTAGAGCATCATGCCCAGTACATCATCCGTAAGGGCTCCCGGGACCTCGGCAGCACCACCCTGGAAGGCTCCCGGCCCGGCATGTCCATGCTGATCCATTCCGGCCTGAAGATCCTCGGCCGCGAGGGCTACGAGATCCTGATCGACCAGGGTATCGAGAAGGCCCACACCTTTGCGGACATGATCAATGCGGAGGCGGATTTCGAGCTGGTCACCAAGCCGGAACTGAACATCCTCACCTACCGCTACTGCCCGGAGGACGTGCAGCAAGCGCTGGCGGTCGCCGATGAGCTACAGGCGGAAAAACTGAACACCTGTCTGAACCGGATCACCAAGTTTATCCAGAAAACCCAGCGGGAGCGGGGCAAGGCGTTCGTCTCCCGGACCCGGCTGGAGCCGGCCCGTTACTACCACTTCCCCTGCATCGTTTTCCGGGTGGTGCTGGCCAACCCGCTGACTACCAGGGAAATCCTGGCGGATATTCTGAAGGAACAGCGTGAGCTGTCGAAAGAAGAAGGGATCTCTGACGAGATGACCATCCTGCACCAGATGGCCGACGCGGTCCTCAAGCAGCACGAGCCCAGCGCACGGCAGGCCTGATTCCGGGGGTGCCAGACAGGCCTCAAAGCAAGGCGGGTTAACCTAAGTCCGCGTGAAAGGGGGAAGGATCTCCCAAAACACGCTGTGAATACGTCCCTGTACGCTCGGCTCCGCCATCCATGGCTCCGCACGGTTTCGGGAGATCCTTCCCCCTTCCCCGCTCCGAGGTTCAGTCAGACCAATCGTAAGCATTCGGCCCTGGCCAGACCTTACCGGGGGGACTCACAACATCTTGATCAGTAAAGCGCCTCTTCGTCATCCAGCACATCGTGGATGATATCCAGAAACATCCGGTCCGCCTCGCTCCAATTCTCCGGAATCCGGATATTGGTGCTGGCACTGATTTCCTCGGCAATCAGCTCGTTGGCGTTCGGCTGGCCGCGGTGTTTGCGGGCGATTTCCATGGACTTCACGGCAATGGTCGGATCGCTCAGCACCTTCTTGATGAAGGTCCTCAGCTCGTCAATCATCTTCGCCTGACGGCTTTCAACGGATGAACTCATACTTCACTCCCCGGACAGATAGGCTCGGGGGTGAGACACCCCCTTTTTCAGATAGTATGACCAAACTGGCTTTATACAACCAGCCCGGTCAGATCAACAAGCCCCGAAGAGTGAAGAACAGGATCGCGGCCATGATGGCAGAGGCCGGCACGGTAATGATCCACGCGGCGGCAATCTTGACCAGGTGTGATCGCTTGACCATCTCTTCCTTGTAGATCTTCTTCAGGCGCTTGCGCTCGGACTTGGACAGCGGCACCTGCTGCTTTTGTTTCTTCGCCTGCTTGAGCAGGCTCTCCATCTCTTCCACCGAAGCATTGCGGAAATCGTCCAGGAAGGGCTTCAGGCGCTCCTGCTCGTCCGGGTCGTGGTGCTCGATGATCTTGTGCAACTGGGTTGCGTAGTTGCGCTTCAGGTATTCCCGCAGGAAACCGACACCGAAGACACCGCCGATGGCAATGTGGGTGGAGGAGACTGGCAGCCCCAGCTGGGACGCCAGGATCACGGTCAGCGCCGCGGACAGGGCAATACAGAAGGCCCGGGTCTTGTCCAGCTCGGTGATCTCGCTGCCCACGGTCTTGATCAGGCGCGGTCCGAACAGCATCAGGCCGACGGCAATACCCAGGGCCCCGACCATCATCACCCACAACGGAATGGCCGCAGAGGTAACGACGGCGCCGCCTGCCAGGGCATCATTGATGGCCGCCAGCGGACCGATGGCGTTGGCCACGTCGTTGGCACCGTGGGCGAAACTGAGCAGGGCAGCGGCGAAGATCAGCGGCCAGGTAAAGAGGGTGTTTACCCCGGCGGAGCTGTTCTCCATGGTGGACGCCTTGCGGCCCACGAGGGTGCGCACCGCCATAAAGACCACTGCAGCCGCGACCAGGCCCACCAGGGAAGCCTCGAGAAAGTCGACCTTGATCACTTTCTTGACGCCCTTGATCATCAGGTAGGTGCCGAAGGCCCACGCCATGATAGCCACCAGCCAGGGCACGAAAGTGCGGGCCGCCGGCACCACGTCCTGGCGGTAGAGAACGGTTTTCTTGATGGCGAACAGGAAAAGGGCCGCAAGCGCCCCGCCGAGCACCGGCGAGATGACCCAACTGGCGGCAATCTTGCCCATGACCGCCCAGTCGGCAATGCCCCAGCCACCAGCAGCAATACCAGCCCCCAGGACGCCACCAACGATGGAATGGGTGGTGGAGACCGGCGCGCCCATCCAGGTAGCCAGGTTCAGCCAGAGGGCGCCCGCCAGCAGTGCCGCGGTCATCAGCCAGATAAAGGCACGGCCATCGTCCAGCGTGGACGGGTCGATGATGCCGCCCTTGATGGTGGACACCACATTACCCCCGGCAACCAGCGCCCCGCCAGCCTCGAAGACTGCCGCTATCAGGACCGCCGCCCCCAGGGACAGGGCTCCGGAGCCCACCGCCGGGCCCACGTTGTTGGCGACATCGTTGGCACCAATGTTGATCGCCATGTAACCACCGATAACGGCCGCAGCCATCAACAGCATGCTGCCGGGCATTCCATCGCTGAAAGAACCAACAGTCAGCCAGATGCCGAGAAGGAACAGCAGGCTGATTCCGACCCTGTATCTTTCCGTGGAAGGGCTGGTGAGGACGGTATCCAGGAATCCGGTTGAACGGGCCATAACAGATCAGGTCTCATTTGGTCGGAATGTAAACAGGCCGTTGGGCCGCGCGGCAACTATAATTTTTTTGTCACTAAATTGAAACCTGACGGTCATATGGATACGCAGCATCCGCAACTGTGATCCAGAACCGCGAACGCGCCACCAATTGGCGCATAATGACCAGATATGACGCCAAAAAATACAATAAAACCCTGAATCTCCTATGAATCAGTCCCAGTCCATCAGCCACCAGGCCGCCGGTGCGCGCGAGGATGCGCAGGTATCGAGGTTGCTGACGTGGCTGTCGTTCGCGGCCATCCTTTTCCTGCTGGGTATCGGGCTCAAGGCATGGTACTCCGGGCACACGCTGCATAGCAGGGTGCTCTGGTCCTGTTCCGTCCTGGTGGGACTGAACATGGTGTACTTTGCCCTGAGCGGTAACGGGGTGCGCCAGAAAGGCGGCCTGATTGTGGTGGTGGGCCTGCTGTTCGCGTACCTGATCGCCTCCGGCGGCGAGAGCAATACCGGTCCACTGTGGTTCTATGTTTTTCCGCCGCTGCTGTTTTTCCTGACCAGCCTGAAAGCCGGTACTGTGGTTCTGCTCATCTGTTACCTGGTGGCCGCGGTGGTGTTCCAGTTCCCCGACTTGCCGTTTGTCACTGCGGAGTATTCCAGTGACTTCAAGATCCGCTTTTTTGCCACCCTCACTTTCGAATCCATCTTCTGTTTCGTACTGGAGGCCGGACGACTCCGGGCCCGCAATGAACTGCTGGAACTGGTGGTGACTCACGAGCACGCCGCCAGGACCGACGAACTGACCGGCCTGTCCAACCGTCGGGACATACAACACCGGCTGGCCAGCGAGTTTTCACGGTACCAGCGGGCCGGGCACCATTTCTCCATCGTGCTCATTGACCTGGACCTGTTCAAAAGCATCAATGACGAATACGGCCATGACGCCGGCGACGCCGTCCTGCGCCAGTTTTCGGCCCTGCTGCGGGACGTCGTCCGCCAGACCGACTTGGCCGCCCGCTGGGGCGGCGAGGAATTCCTGCTGCTGCTTCCGGACACGTCGCTGCTCCAGGCCCTCACCCTGGCCGAGCGGTTGCGGGCGGAGGTCGCCCAAGCACACTTCCGGTTCAAGAGCCACTGCCTGCCGGTCACCATCAGTGCCGGGGTCTGCTCCATCGCCAAGGCGGCCTCCATCGATGAACTGCTCAAACAGGCCGATCTCAACCTCTATAACGCCAAGGACGCAGGGCGCAACCGGATCGCGCCACGGGTTCGCAGCCGCGGTGAGGACCACCCCATGGGTTCGCCGGCTTGAGAGCGGGCACCTCGATCGCTATGATCAGGCGCGACTCGGGCACAGGGTCCGAATAAGGCAACTTTCACAGGACTGACAATGACAGCAATCCGAATTCTGGTCGGGAGCGTTTACGGCGGCGCCCTGATGACCGCACGGGAGATCCGGAAGGAACTCGAGGCCGACGGCCACCAGGTCACGGTGCTGGAGAATCCGAAGCTCCCGGATATCACGTCCAACGACGAGCCCTTGCTGGTCTGCACTTCCACCACGGGCCAGGGCGAGATCCCGGAGAACCTGCTGCACTTCTATGTCGAGTTGAGAGAGCAACTGCCGCAGCAACCCGGGCGCCCGTTCGGCATCATCGTGCTGGGCGACAGTTCCTACGGTGACACCTTTTGCGGAGCCGGCGAGCTGATGGAAGAAGCCCTGTATGAGACTGCCGCCCGGAAAGTGGGAGACACCCTGCGTATCGATGCCATGGAAACCATGGAACCGGAAGGCGAGGCGCTGCCCTGGGTCCGGGACTGGATCAAGAAGCTCTGAGCGGTTGCAACAAACGCATGGAAGGTCGATCCGGCGCTTGAGCCACCGGTAACGACGGGCCATACTCGGGAGACAATGATAAGAAATGCGACAACCTGTGACCCCGACCCGCCCGTTCCAGCTTCTGTTCACCCTGATGGTATTGTCGGTCCTGGCAGTCTCATCCTTTGCTGCTGGCAACAGCGTGCGTCCGGACATGGACTTCCTGCTGACCGACCCGGACTCACCGGCAACCCCGTCGCAGGCTCTGGCGATGGACGGCTGGCAGTCACTGGAAGACCCGAGCCCGAACTTCGGTTATATCCGAAAAACCGTGTGGCTGCGCTTCCCGGTTCCCAAGCGGGGCGATATCAATCTGCTGGAAATCGGTTACGCCCATCTGGACCACATCCGTTTCTTCCTGGTGGAAAACGGTGAGATCGTAAGCGAGGCCACGGCCGGCGACCGGCTGCCCTTCCTCGAACGCCCGGTACTCTATCGCAACTTCCTGTTCCGCTTCGATCATGCGCCTGAAGCCAACCAGCAGATCCTGCTGGAAGTGCGCACCAGTGGAGCGGTGCAGGTGCCGGTGCACCTGTGGCACGACAAGGATTTCTTCGAGAGCGCGTTTTTCGAGGATCTGATCCATGCCGTCTATTACGGCATCCTGATTACCGTCATCTGCTTCAACCTGTTCATCTTCATCGCGCTGCGGGAAAAGATTTACCTTCTGTACGTGCTCTCCACCCTGGGTTATCTGGTGATCATCGGCAGCCTGAATGGCATCGCCTACCAGCTGTTGTGGCCGGCCAATCCGGAGATACAGAACCGGTCCATGGTGCTGGGCATTCCCTTTGCCATGGTCTTCACACTCTGGTTTGCCCATGCGTTTCTCCAGCTGAGGAACCAGAGCCCCGCCACCGCCCGGGTGGTTAGCTTCGCCATTATTCTTAATACCATCGCGGCGGTGGCCACTTTCCTGACCGACTACAACACCGCGATCCGTCTGGTAGTCGCCCTGACCATACCCAGCTGCCTGCTGCTAACACTGCTCGGCCCGCAGCAATGGCTCCGGGGCAACCGGCAGGCAATCTATTACACCCTGGCCTGGGGTGCGCTGACCCTGGGCAGTGCGGTGACCGCAGCCAACAAGTACGGGCTGCTACCCAACAGCTTCCTGAGCGTTTATGCCATGCAGATTGGCTCGGCCCTGCAGGCCGTCCTGCTCGCCTTGGCCATGGCGAGCAGGATCTACCAGGAACGCCAGGACAAGGTACTGGCCCGGGAAGCGGAGCTTCGCGCCCTCGAAGCCCGCCGAAGCGTGGAACTAAGGCTGATGGATCAGGCCCTGCACCACCCTCTCACCGGCCTGCCGAACCGCAGCAGCTTCGAGATGATGCTCAATGACCTCATCATGCGGCATCCCGAAAAACGTTACGGCATTGCCGTGGTGCACCTGAACAACATGCCTTCGGTCACCAAAACCCTTGGCCACCGCAATACCGACCGGATCCTGGAACTGGCGGCCCTGCACTACAACTCGGTGGTCCAGACCATACCAGGAGCCCTGCCGGTCGAGCAGACCGATGAGCGCAATTACTTCCTGGCTTCCCTTGACCAGCAGTCCTTCGGCTTCATCGTCGATGCCACCCTGGCCGAAGCCGCGCCCCGGGCCGTGGTCACCGGTCTGGACAGCCTGCGCCAGTCTATCGATTACCTGGGCATGCAGGTTCCGCTGGACCTGCGGATGGGCGTGGCCATCTTCCCGGACCACGGCAGCGACGCCAATACCCTGATCCGTCGTGCCATCATCGCCGAGGGCTCCGAGCGGGCCCGGGATCGGGGCATGGCCTACTACAAGCCGTCCCGGGATGCCTACAGCGCGGATCGGCTGACCATGGTTTCGGAACTGCGCAAGGCCCTGGACGGCCACGAGCTGGCGCTCTACCTGCAACCCAAGCAGTCCCTGACCACAGGCCAGGTGGTGGGAATGGAGGCGTTGATACGGTGGCCGGGGCGCCAGAAGACGGTAAGCCCTGACGAAATCGTCCTTCTGGCTGAGCAGACCGGGCTGATCAAGCCGCTGACCCGTTGGGTGCTGGAAGAGTCACTGCGCCTTCGCACGCAGTTGCTGGAGCAGGGCTGGGATCTGGAGCTGTCCGCCAACATCTCGCCCAACAATCTGCGGGAGGCGGATTTCTCCCTTTATGTGCAGCGCCTGATGAATCAGTACGATGGCCACCGGGGCGCAGTCACCTTCGAGGTCACCGAAACCTCGATGATGCTGGACCCGGCCAACTCGCTGGAGGCCCTCAATGCCCTGAATGCCGCCGGAATCCGGGTTTCCATCGATGACTTCGGCTCCGGCTACTCCTCGCTGTCGTACATCAAGCAGCTGCCCGCCAGCGAGATCAAGATCGACCGCTCCCTGGTCACCGACCTGCCCAGCCAGGCCGAAGACCGGGTCATCGTCCAGACCACCATCGATATGTGCCACAACCTGGGCTACCAGGTGGTGGCGGAAGGCGTGGAGGATCAGGCGACCGCGGACCTGCTGAGAGACATGGGCTGCGACATGATCCAGGGCTACCTGGTGACACCGCCGCTGCCGGTGGACGAGTTCCTGGACTGGCTCAACGCCAATGGCCGCCAGCCCTCTCGCAAACTGGGCTAGTGTCCGGGCGGGACACTAGGAACGTTTGCGGATCAGCGCTTCCTGGGTGGTGGATGCTACCAGCACGCCGTCCCGGTTATAGAAGTTGCCCCGGTTGAAGCCCCGACCACCGGAGGTGCTGGGACTGTCTTTGTCATAAAGCAGCCATTCGTCCATGCGAAAATCCCGGTGGAACCAGATGGCGTGGTCCAGACTGGCCACCTGCATGTTCTTGCTGGTGAAGGTCAGGCCATGGGGCTGCATGGACGTGGCCAGGAAATGGAAATCGGAAGCGTAGGTGAGCAGGCACCGGTGCAGTACCGGGTCCTCCGGCAGCGGACCCTGGGCCCGCAACCAGCTCTGCCGGTAGGGCGAACGCTTCTCCGGCTGCAACGGATTGACCGGATCCACCGGGCGGATCTCGATGGGCCGGTCCCGGGTCAGGGTCTCCCGGAAGCGCTCGGGCACCTGTGGTGCCAGGATCCGGCCCAGCTCCTGTTCGGACTTGAGGCTTTCCGGCTCGGGCGCATCGGGCATATCGAACTGGTGCTCGAAGCCTGGTTCCTCACCCTGGAAGGACATGGAGCCGGTGAGAATTTCCTTGCCGTCCTGACGGGCGATCACCCGGCGTACGGAGAAGCTGCCGCCATCCCGGACCCGCTGCACTTCATAGTCGATGGGCATGCTGTGGTTGCCGGGCCTGAGGAAATAGGCATGGAGAGAGTGGCACAGACGACCCTCAACGGTGCGGCTGGCCGCCATCAGCGCCTGGCCGAGAACCTGGCCACCGAACACGTTGGGAAAGCCCAGGTCCTCACTGTCGCCCTGGAAGTGATCGTCGCCGATGGGCGAAAGGTCCAGCAGCTCCACCAGCTTCTGTGTGACTTCTAGCATGCCTGCTCCTGTCAATTAATTAGCTCACGAAGAGGTTTTCTACCCCAAGTAGGGCTTTTTCGCAATGACAAGCAGGCATGGCCTGTGATGACGCCGCTACCACAGGCCATGACGGGCTCAGTTGTGGATGGGCGGTACTTCCTTCGCCAGCGCCTGTTTTTCCACGGCGAAGCGACCCGTCACGGCAAATCCCAACACCTCTCCCGCACCATTGCGGAACAGGGCACGGACACTGGTACCCTCGGTCTCCACTTCCCACTGGCCGTCGGCCCCGGACGGGGGCGGGCACACGGCGGTCGGGCAGCATGGGGTCTTGATCATCACCGGCATGGTGCCATAACTCACTTCTGTGCGTTCGCCGGTAAGGGTCTTGGCCAGCGCCCGGGCACAGGCCATCAGTGGCAGCACGTAAAGCAGTACATGGCCATCCACCTCGGCGCAATCCCCCAGGGCATAGATATCCGGGGCGGAGGTTTCCAGGGCACGGTTCACCTTGATGCCTTTGCCAACATCCAGACCGGCGCTTTCGGCCAGGCCCGTGCGGGGATGCAGTCCCACGGCAGAGAGGACAACATCCGCCTCGAGACTCTCGCCGTTGGCCAGGGTCAGCCGGACGCCACCGTTTTGACGATCGATCCGATCGACCACGGTCCCCAGGTGGAACCGGACACCCAGGTTTGCCAGCTCCTGCTGCACGGCATTGGCGGCCGGCTCCGGCAACAGGCCCGGCATCACCACTTCCGATGGCGCGATAACGTCCACCTCGTAGTCGCCATTGCGCAGATCGTTGGCGAACTCGCAGCCGATCAGACCGGCACCCATGATTGCCACCCGCTGGCCATCGGCCAGCGCGCCGCGGAAGGCCCGATAGTCCATCAGGTCATTGATGGAGAACACATGTTCCTGGCCATCACCGGCAATGGTCAGGCGAATCACATCCGCACCCCAGGCCAGCACCAGTTTGCTGTACTTCAGTCGTTCATCGCCGAGGATCAGTTCGTGAGCCTCGGGATCGATACCGGTCACCGTGGTGAAGGTCCGGAGCCGGACATCGAGCTGCTCCGCCATGGCCTCGGTGGACGCCTGGGCCAGGCCATCGGCATCCTTGCCCTTGGTGAATCCGGTGGACAACATCGGCTTGGAATAGCTGACGCCGTCATCAGCGGTAACCATGACCACCGGGGTGTCCTTGTCCTGTTTCCGCAGCTCCCGGACCAGGGAGTAGCCGGACAAACCGGTCCCGACAATAACGATGGGGGCCTGTTCAGACATAGCGGTACTCCCGTGCGTTAACCGATCTCGATCATCTCGAAGTCTTCCTTGCCCACACCGCAATCCGGGCACACCCAGTCCTCGGGTACATCTTCCCATTTGGTACCCGGCTCAATACCGTCTTCCGGCCAGCCCTCGGCTTCGTCATAGATCAGTCCACAGACCACGCACTGCCACTTTTTCATCAATACTCTCCCCGAACATTCGCATATAGTTGAATCGCTGCGCGCATGTTAATTGTCCGACAATCGTACACGCAAGTTATTTTTGCCTGTTCCCGGCTACTGACTGCTGTCATTGCAGGCCACCATGGCTTTACGGGTAATCATACCGGCCGCTTTCCCCGACACCAATGCCATTACGGACGGCCACCCGGAGAGTTTTCTGCCAATAGCCATAAATACAGATATTGGCCCCCGCAACCGCCCCTCCCTTCTGACCAGCCACTCCGGTATAATCGCCCGTTTTAGACAGGATCCGACCGTTATGACCGATACCGTCGCCGAAATGAACCAGGTCATGGCCGAGGCCGACTGCCTGGTTGACGAACAGCAGGTACAGGCTGCCATCGGCAATCTGGCTGACGACATTACCGCCCGTCTCAAGGACAGCAATCCGCTGTTGTTCTGTGTAATGAACGGGGGCCTGATCCTCACCGGCCAGCTGCTGACCCGGCTTACCTTCCCGGTCCAGGCCGAGTATCTTCACGCTACCCGATACCGCCAGGAAACCACCGGCGGCATCCTGGAATGGAAGCTCCAGCCCGAGGCCGACATGAATGGCCGTACCGTACTGATCGTCGATGACATTCTCGACGAAGGCACTACGCTGTGCGCGATTGCGGACTACTGCCTGGCCCATGGTGCAGCCGAGGTGCTGACCGCGGTACTGGTGGACAAGCAGCACGACCGCAAGGCCCGCCCCGGCCTGAAGGCCGACTTCACCGGCCTGGAAGTGGAAGACCGCTTCCTGTTCGGTTACGGCATGGACTACAAAGGCTACTGGCGCAACGCCCCCGGGATCTATGCTGTCAAGGGACTCTGAGCACCAACCCGGCATTCCCCTGACCCGCTGGTACCGTTCCCTTGCCGCAGCCAGCCTTCGCAACCCAGAGGTTCGTGGCCCGGCCCGCTACTGGCTGCAGCTGGAGGGCTCGTTTACCCGTGCCCTCCAGAAAGAATGCCGCGAATCCTTCCACGTCGAGATCCAGCGGGAAGGCTTCGGCCGCCCCACCCTCGAAGAGGCGCAACGGCTGGCCATACCCGAGCGTGAGCAGGCGTGGATCCGCGAGGTCCGGCTCTGCGGGGACGGGCGCCCATGGGTGCTGGCCCGCACCATCATCCCCCTGGGCTGCCTGGAGGGGCGAAACCGCATCCTGCGCAACCTGGGCAACAAACCCCTTGGCGCCTACCTGTTCAGCAGTCCCCGCTGGCAACGAGGCCCTCTGGAAACCGGACTGTGTGCGCCACAGGGCAGCGAACAACCTCGCCTGGCCCGACGCTCGATCTTCCATGACGGAAATCACGCCCTTCTGGTGGGCGAATACCTGTTGCCGATCCTGTATTCCTGAGCCCGACCTTTAACTGGCCGGAACCGGCTGGCTATAATCCGCAGATCTTTCCGTTTTTCCATTTGCTGCAACCGGATGCGCGCCATGATCCCGAACGCCATGCCCGACCACGTCCAGAGCCGCCTGACCGATTACGCCAGGCTGCTGCGAATCGATCGCCCCATCGGCTCTCTGCTTCTGCTCTGGCCCACCTACTGGGCACTCTGGCTCGCCGGGGACGGGAATCCCGGCATCGGCAACATCATCGTCTTTACCCTGGGCGTTTTCTTCATGCGCGCCGCCGGCTGCGCCATCAATGATTTTGCCGACCGGGACTGGGACAAACACGTCAAGCGCACCAAAGACCGCCCCCTTACCGCCGGGCGCATCCAGGCCTGGGAGGCGGTAGCCCTGTTCGGCGGCCTGTGCCTGATCTCGTTCCTGATGGTGGTTCTGTTCACCAACACCCTGACCCTGTATCTGTCTTTTGGCGGAATCATCCTGGCGTTCATCTATCCGTTCATGAAACGCTATACCCACCTGCCCCAGCTTTTCCTGGGCGCTGCCTTTTCCTGGGCCATCCCCATGGCCTGGGCGGCGGAAGCCAACGAACTCAGCCAGCTAACCTGGCTGCTGTTCACCGCCAACGTACTCTGGACCGTAGCCTACGACACCCTATACGCCATGGTCGACCGGGACGATGACCTCAAGGTGGGCATCAAATCCACCGCCATCCTGTTCGGGGATGCCGACAAGGCCATCATCGGCATGCTCCAGGCCCTGGTCATCCTGATCCTGGTTATGGTCGGCCACCGGGCGGAGCTGGGCGTTTTCTACTATCTCGGCGTTGCCGTCATGGCCGGCCTGTTTGCCTACCATCAGTACCTGGCCCGGGATCGGGCTCGTGAGGGCTGTTTCAAGGCGTTCCTGAACAACAACTGGGCCGGCTTTGCGGTCTTTGCGGGGCTGGTGATTGACCTGTTGTTGGACTGAGCCTGTCATATACTTGTCATACTTCGAC
>Ga0114984_1000237_pt1 | contig 22135 bp, 19 predicted proteins | sample Shrwel1BS1Day1_FD_96987 | JGI IMG/M metagenome (GOLD analysis project Ga0114984, IMG submission 96987) | Subsurface microbial communities from deep shales in Ohio, USA - Utica-3 well 1 S-1-Day1 | ecosystem: Environmental > Aquatic > Deep subsurface > Shale gas/oil reservoir > Produced water/Flow...
GGTCAGGCCGGTGCGCCCGCCGGCGCTGATGCCGGCCGCCGATTCGATGTAGCTGGTGGTGGTGCTGGTGCCCAGCGCGGCTCCAGCCATGGTCGCGGTGCTGTCGGCCATCAGCGCGCGGCCCAGGCGCGGCATCTTGCCGTCCTTGTCCAGCAGGTCGGCCTTCTGCGCGACGCCCACCAGGGTGCCGGAAGTGTCGAACAGGTCGACGAAGAGGAAGGCGAAGATCACGCTGACCAGCCCGATATCCAGCGCGCCGGCGATATCCAGTTGCAGCAGGGTCGGCATCAGTGACGGCGGCATGGAGATCACGCCCGGCAGCTCGGACAGGCCGAGCGCGATGGACAGGCCGGTGACCAGCAGGATGCCGATCATCACCGCGCCGGTGACCTTGCGGTAGGCCAGCGCGGCGATGACGAAGAAGCCCAGGCAGGCCAGCAGCGCGCCGCCCTTGCTCATGTCGCCCAGGCCGACCAGGGTGGCCGGGTGGTCGACCACGATGCCGGCGTTCTTCAGCGCGATGATCGCCAGGAACAGGCCGATACCCGCGGCGATGCCGGCGCGCAGGGCCAGGGGGATGCTGTTGATGATCCACTCGCGGATCTTGAAGATCGACAGCAGGAAGAAGATCGCGCCGGAGAGGAACACCGCGCCCAGGGCGGTCTGCCAGCTGTAGCCCATGGTCATGACCACGGTGTAGGTGAAGAAGGCGTTGAGGCCCATGCCCGGCGCGAGGGCGATCGGGTAGTTGGCCAACAGGCCCATCACCAGCGAGCCGATGGCGGCGGCCAGGCAGGTGGCGACGAATACCGCACCATGGTCCATGCCGGTCTCGGCCAGCATGTTGGGGTTGACGAAGAGGATGTAGGCCATGGTCAGGAAGGTGGTGATCCCGGCCAGAACCTCGGTGCGCACCGTGGTGTTGTGGGCTTTGAGTTGGAACAGTCTTTCCAGCATGGTGGCTCCCCCAGGCGCGAACGCGCCGAAATTAGTCTGCAGACAGCAAAGCACATTCGTCCGTACGGGCCGGAAAATTGCTCGATCTTGCAAAAGCCGCGCATCATACCAGCAAGGTTTTGTCGGGTGAATTTATGGTCTTTTCGGCCTTTTCATGACCGGCCGGACAGTTTCGTTTTACGCCTGAAGGAGTCGAGAAATGAGCAAGCGAGCACTGATTGCCGTCGCCGATGGCGTCGAGGATCTGGAATGCGTGACCCTGATCGACGTGTTGCGCCGCGCCGATGTGGAGGTGCTGGTGGCGAGCATCGAAGAGCGGCGGATGATCACCTGCGCCCGTGGCACGCGCCTGACCGCTGACACCATGCTGGTGGACGTGCTGGCCCAGGATTTCGACCTGATCGTGCTGCCCGGCGGCATGCCTGGCGCGCAGCGGCTGGCCGAGTTCGAGCCGCTGGCCGAGCGCGTGCGCCAGCAGGCCAAGGCCGGCGAGCTGTTCGCTGCCATCTGCGCTGCGCCCGCCCTGGCGCTGCAGCAGTACGGCGTGCTGCGGCAGCGGCGCATGACCTGCTACCCGGCGTTCAGCGATCGCCTCAGCGGTTGCACCTTCGTCGACGAGGCGGTGGTGGTCGACGGCAACTGCATCACCAGCCAGGGGCCGGGAACCGCGCTGGCCTTTGCGCTGGCCCTGGTCGAGCAACTGGTTGGCCGTAGCGCGCGTAACGAGGTGGCCAAGGCAATGCTGGTGTAAGGGACGCGGCGTTGGAACTGCCCCCGGATTGCATCCGGGCTACGCAAGGCGCCGTCCAGCAATGGTGGGCTGAAGCCTACCCTACGAGCTGGCTGGTATAGAAACCCCAGGAACACTGGTGCGCACGGCGCACCCTATGGCCGCTTGTGCGCATCGAAGGGTAGGGTGCGCCGCGCGCACCGAGAATCGCGATGCCCTACGACTGCTCCTGCTCCAGCAGTTGGCGCTTGCGCTGCAATCCCCAGCGGTAGCCGCTGAGGCTGCCATCGCTGGCCACCACGCGGTGGCAGGGCAGCAGCAGGCCGATGGTGTTGCTGGCACAGGCGCGGGCCACGGCGCGCGGGTGGCTATGCAGTTGTCCGGCCAGCTCGGCGTAGCTGCGGGTTTCGCCGCGGGGAATGTCCTGTAGCGCCTGCCACACGCGTTGCTGGAAGGCGCTGCCGCGAATGTCCAGCGGCAGGTGGGCGGCGCGCCGGGGTTCTTCTAGCTGCGCCAGTACCTGCTGCAGCCAGCTGCGCAAACTCTCTGCATCCTCTTCGAGGCGGGCGGCGGCGAAGCGCTGTTGCAACTCCTCGCGCAGCCCCTGTGGATCATCGCCAAACAGCAGCGCGCAGACGCCCCGGTCACTGGTCGCCAGCAGCACCTGGCCGAGCGGGCAGGGGGCGATGCTGTAACGCAGGTGCTCACCCGCACCACGCTGGCGGCGCTGCGCCGGCGTCAGCGCCTGGGGTTTTTCATACAGGGCGCGGGTACCGGAGTAGCCGGCGGCCAGGGCCGCGTCGAGCACGCTTTCGGCTTCCGGCAGATGGGCCTCCAGGCGCTGGCGCCGCTGCGCCGCGGCCCAGGCATTGGGCGTCATCCCGGTGCGCGCCTTGAACGCCCGGGCCAGATGCGAAGGCGACAGACCGATGCGAGCGGCCAGACTCGGCAACGTCAGCCGTTGCTCGCCGCGCAGCAGCTCGCAGGCGGCAGCGATCAGCGCGTCGAGCTGTTGTGCCGGGCTCTGGCCTTGTGGCGAGCAGCGCTTGCAGGGGCGAAAGCCAGCCGCTTCGGCACTCGCCGCATCTTCATGAAAACTGACATTGTCGCGCCGCGGTCGCCGCGCCGGGCAGTTCGGCCGGCAATAGATGCCGGTGCTGCGTACGGCGAAGACGAAGCGGCCGTCGAACGCCTCGTCGCGTTCGCAGACTACCTGCCAGCAGCGTTCCGGGTCGAGCATGGGTTGCCCTTCTGAAGAAATTCCTGCGGGCGATTGTCGGCTGGCGTCGCTGCTTTGCCAATCCGTATTGCACTTTCAAACCTGTGGCGAGGTCATTTGTGTAACGGCCTGAGCGCAAATACCGCCCAGCGCCTTTAATGAGGATAGGCGGGTGCCAACGGAGGTCGCCATGCGCGGGATGCTCGATAGGCCGGAGCAGGAACTGATTCTGGTGGTGGACGATGCCGTGGACGCGCGCCAGCGGCTCGGTGCGCTGCTGGTCGATCGTTATCAGGTGAAACTGGTGGGCAATGAGGAGGCGCTGGCGGCGGCCAGGACGCGACCGCAGCCAGACCTGATCCTGCTCAGTTGGCAGGATGACTACGCGCTGTGCCGCGAGCTGAAGCACGATCCGCAGACCCGCTATATCCCGCTGATTCTGGTGACGGCCAGAAGCGATGCCGCCGACGAGCAACTGGGCTTCGACCTCGGCGCCGCCGACTACATCACCAAACCGGTCAGCCCCCCCATCGTGCTCGCCCGCGTGCGAGCGCAGCTGCAGCTCAAGGCAGCCACCGACTACCTGCGCGACAAGAGCGAGTACCTGGAACTCGAGGTCAAACGCCGCACCCGCGACATCCAGCGCCTGCAGGACGTCACCATCGAGGCCATGGCCAGCGTCGCGGTGATGCGCGACAACCCGCGCAGTCGTCGCCTGGCGCGGATCGAACGCTACATGACCTGCCTGGCTACGGCCCTGGCACGGCAGCAGCCGGCCCTGTCCGAAACGTTGAGCGAGGAGCGCATCGCCCAGTTGGGCAAGTCGGCCATGCTGCACGTGATCGACCGCATGACGCTGCCAGATCGCATTCTGCTCGCCCATGGCGAGCCGGACGAGAGTGACCTGCGGCTCTTGAGCGAAGGCGTGATCGCCGGGCGCGATGCGCTGGAGCGGGCCGAGCGCAAGCTGGGCAGCATCACCGACTTCCTCTCCGACGCCAAGGACATCGTCTACGGCCAGCACGAGCGCTGGGATGGCAAGGGCTATCCGCAGGGCCTGTTCGGCGAGCAGATTCCGCTGTCGGCTCGGCTGATGGCGCTGGTGGGCCACTTCGAAGAACTGACCTGCCCGCATGCCTACCTGCCAACCATCAGCGCGGAGCAGGCGGTGTCGCAGATCTGCGCGGCCAGCGGCACGCGTTTCGACCCCATGGTGGTGCTGGCCTTCGTCGAGGCGACGCCGGATTTCCTGCATATCGCCGAGACCCTGGCCGACGATGCCGCAGCGGTTGGCGTCGAGCTGCAGCGCCTGGAAGATTCTCTGGCCGAAAGCATCGAACTGACCTTGCCGCCGACATCCTGACGCAGTGCCGACTCGTGCAGGGTGCGCTATGCGCGGCGCTGGCATCGCGTCTGCCGTGCACGGCCTATTCGGCCCACGGCACCCTGGTGTCGCGACACGGATGATCCTTCGCTGCCTTGAACCGTGGGAAAGGCTTCAGCCGCGAGCGACCTTGAATGCGCTGAAAGCGTCGCGGCTAAAGCCCCTCCCACGAGGCCGGGCGCTGAACCGATATGCCATGGGTGACGAGACTTAGCGACCTGCGTGGCCATTGCAGGGATCAATCGACGATCCGCTCCACATGATGGCAGGCTACCTGCCGCGCATCGATCAGGCGCAGCTCCGGGCGCTCGGCACGGCAGCGCTCGTCGGCATGCGGGCAGCGCTTGTGGAAGGCGCAGCCGGAGGGTGGATTCAGCGGATTGGGCAGCTCGCCGCTGATTTTCATCCTGGGCTTGTCCGGATCGGGATGGATGGCCGGCGTCGCCGACAGCAGCGCGCGGGTGTAGGGATGCAGCGGGCGGCTGTAGAGCGATTCCGATGCGCCCATCTCCACCGGACGGCCGAGGTACATCACCAGCACGTCGTCGGCGACGTGGCGCACCACCGCCAGGTTGTGCGAGATGAACACGTAGCCGGTGTCGAACTCTTCCTGCAGGTCCATGAACAGATTGAGCACCTGCGCCTGGATCGACACATCCAGCGCCGAGGTCGGCTCGTCCGCCACCAGCACCTTGGGCTGCAGCATCATGGCGCGGGCCAGGGCGATGCGCTGGCGCTGACCACCGGAGAACATGTGTGGGTAGCGCTGGTAATGCTCGGGACGCAGGCCTACCTGCTGCATCATCGCCTGCACCCGCTCGCGGCGTTCGGCGCGGGAGAGGTCGGTGTTGATCAGCAGCGGCTCGGCCAACTGGTCGCCGACCTTCTGCCGCGGGTTGAGCGAGGCATAGGGGTTCTGGAACACCATCTGCACATCGCGGCGCAGCTGCTTGCGCTCGGCCTTGCTGGCGCCGGCCACTTCCCGGCCGGCGATCTGCAGGCTGCCGGCGCTGGGCTCTTCGATCAGGGTCAGGGCACGGGCCAGGGTGGATTTGCCGCAGCCGGATTCGCCGACCACCGCCAGGGTCCTGCCGGCCTGCAGGCTGAAGGACACGCCATTGAGCGCCTGCACGGTCGCCGCCGGTTTGAACAGGCCGCGCGAGACGCTGTAGTGACGTGTCAGCTCATGGGCTTGCAGTACGGTGCTCATCGGGCCACCTCCGTCGTGGGTTGAAGAGGGAAGAAGCAGCGCGCGGCGCCACGCTCGTGCGGAGCCAGGGCGGGGCGTTGCTGCTGGCAGCGCTCCTGCACGTAGGGGCAGCGGGGTGACAGCAGGCAACCTATCGGGCGGTCGTAGCGACCGGGGACGATGCCGGGCAGGGTGGCCAGGCGGCTGGCGCCTGCGCTGTGTTCGCCCACGCTCCTCTCGGGCAGCGCCTTGAGCAGCGCTTCGGTATAGGGGTGGCTGGGCGCATCGAACAGGGTCGGCACCTGGCCCAGTTCTACCGCCTGTCCGGCGTACATCACGCAGACGCGCTGAGCGGTTTCGGCGACCACCGCCAGGTCGTGGGTGATCAGTACCAGGGCCATGCCCTGATCGCGCTGCAGGTTCAGCAGCAGCTCCATGATCTGCGCCTGGATGGTCACGTCCAGCGCGGTGGTGGGTTCGTCGGCGATCAGCAGCTTGGGTTCGGCCGCGATCGCCATGGCAATCGCCACCCGCTGACTCATGCCGCCGGAAAGCTGATGCGGGTAGGCGTCGAGACGGCTCGCGGCGCCGGGAATCTCCACCCGCTCGAGCAGTTCCAGCGCTCGTGCGCGCGCCGCCTTGCCCTTCAGGCCAAGGTGCTGGCGCAGCACTTCCTCGATCTGGAAGCCCACGGTGTAGCTGGGGTTGAGTGCGGTCATCGGGTCCTGGAAGACCATGGCCAGGTCCTTGCCGACGATATGCCGACGCTGGCGGCCCTTAAGGCGCAGCATGTCGGTGCCGTCGAACTGCATGCAGTCGGCCTGGACGATGCCGGGCGCATCGATCAGGCCCATCAGCGCCATCATGGTCACCGACTTGCCGGAGCCGGACTCACCGACGATGGCCAGCACCTCGCCCTTGTCCACGCTGAGGTCGAGGCCGTCGACCACCGGCGTGGCGTCGGCCGCGCCAAAGCGTACCGAGAGGTTGCGGATGTCCAGCAGGCTCATGGTGTGCTCTCCAGTGCGCTGTGGTGCGCACGACAGACCCTGCGGGGCTGTGCAGCAGGGTGCGCCATGCGCACCGGGATCATCTTGTGCATATGGGCCTCCTCAGGCGGCGTTCTTCAGTTTCGGATCGAGCGCATCGCGCAAGCCGTCGCCAATCAGGTTGATGGCCAGCACGCTGAGCAGGATGGCCAGACCGGGCAGGGTCACCACCCACCAGGCGCGTTCGATGTAGTCGCGCGCCGAGGCCAGCATGGTGCCCCACTCGGGCGTCGGCGGTTGTACGCCAAGGCCGAGAAAGCCCAGCGCGGCGGCATCGAGAATTGCCGAGGAAAAGCTCAGCGTGGCCTGCACGATCAGCGGCGCCATGCAGTTGGGCAGCACGGTGACGAACATCAGCCGCGGCAGGCCGGCACCGGCCAGTTGCGCGGCAGTGACGTAGTCGCGCCCCAGCTCGCCCATCACGGCGGCGCGGGTCAGGCGTACGTAGGACGGCAGCGAGACGATGGCGATGGCGAAGATGGTGTTGATCAGCCCGGGGCCGAGAATGGCGACGATGGCCACCGCCAGCAGCAGCGAGGGCAGCGCCAGCATGATGTCCATCAGGCGCATGATCGACGGGCCGAGCAGGCGCGGAAAGAATCCCGCGGCCAGGCCGAGGAGAATGCCGGGGATCAGTGACAGCAGCACCGAGGCCAGGCCGATCACCAGCGACAGGCGTGCACCGTGGATCAGCCGCGAGAGCAGGTCGCGGCCCAGTTCGTCGGTGCCCAGCAGAAAGCGCCATTGGCCACCGTCCAGCCACACCGGTGGCGTGAGCAGGAAGTCGCGGTACTGCTCGCTGGGGTCGTGCGGCGCGACCCAGGGCGCGAACAGGGCGCAGAACACCATCAGCAGCATGAACGCCAGGCCCGCGAGGGCGCCCTTGTTGTGGGCGAAGGCCTGCCAGAATTCCTTCATTGGCGAGGGATAGAGCAGGCTCTGATCGAGGTTGGTGGAGGTCATGGTCATGAGCATGCCCCCTGGGTAGGGTGCGCCGTGCGCACCGATGGTTGGTCGCCGCTATTGGTGCGCGCGGCCTGGGCGGCCCCGCGACACCCGACAAGACGATTCATCGCGCTTTCCTTACTTCTGATGGCGAATGCGTGGATTGGCCAGGCCATAGAGGACATCCACGGTGAAGTTGACCAGGATCACCAGGCAGGCGATCAGCAGGATGCCGTTCTGCACCACCGGGTAGTCGCGTGCGCCGATGGCTTCGATCAGCCATTTGCCGATGCCGGGCCAGGAGAAGATGGTTTCGGTGAGCACCGCACCGGCCAGCAGGGTGCCGACCTGCAGGCCGAACACGGTCAGCACTGGGATCAGCGCGTTGCGCAGGCCGTGCACGAACACCACCCGCGCCGGCGACAGACCCTTGGCCCGGGCGGTGCGGATGTAGTCCTCGCGCAGCACCTCGAGCATGGCCGAACGGGTCATCCGCGCGATCACCGCCAGCGGGATGGTGCCGAGCACGATGGCCGGCAGGATCAGATGGCGCAGGGCGTCGCCGAAGGCGCCGGGTTCGTCGGCCAGCAGCGTGTCGATGAGCATGAAACCGGTGACGGGCGGGATGTCGTAGAGCAGGTCGATGCGTCCGGAAACCGGCGTCCAGCCCAGCCACACCGAGAAGAACATGATCAGCAGCAGGCCCCACCAGAAGATCGGCATGGAGTAGCCGGTCAGGGCGATGCCCATCACCCCGTGATCCAGCGGCGAGCCGCGTTTGAGTGCGGCGACCACCCCGGCGATCAGGCCCAGGGTGCCGGCGAACAGCAAGGCCGCCAGGGCCAGCTCGACGGTGGCGGGAAACAGGGTGAGGAACTCGCTCCACACGCTTTCGCGCGAGCGCAGCGACTCGCCCAGATTGCCGCTGGCGAGCTGGCCGATGTAGTCGAGGTACTGTTGGTACAGCGGCTTGTTCAGGCCCAGGCGCTCCATGGCCTGGGCGTGCATCTCGGGGTCGACGCGGCGTTCGCCCATCATCACCTCCACCGGATCACCGGGGATCAGGCGGATCAGCGCGAAGGTCAGCAGGGTGACGCCGAAGAAGGTGGGGATCAACAGCCCCAGGCGTCTGGCAATGAATGACAGCATCAGGCGGTTCTACTCCGTGGCTGGAAGCGGGTACCGGACTGCGTGGCCCGGCGTTGTTGTGAGAGTTGCGTAGCCCGGATGCAATCCGGGACAGTCTGGTGGTCGGACACATCCCGTGGGAGGCGCTTTAGCGGCGACAGGCTCGCGGCTAAAGCCCCTGCCACAGCCGCTCCTTCCATAAAAGCCGGGCGGCAAGGGCTCACGGCACTTTCACCCTGGCGAAATTGTTCGAGCCCATGGGGCTGAGCACGAAGCCCTCGACGCCCTTGCGCAGCGCGGCGAACTGTTTGGGGTGGGCCAGGGCGATCCACGGCGCCTGCTCGTGAAAGATCGCCAGGGCCTGGCGATACAGCGCGGCGCGTTTTTTCTGCTCGGGCTCGCGGCGCGCCTGGGCGATCAGCGTATCGAAGGCCTTGTCGCACCAGCCCGCCTGGTTTTCGCCGCTTTCGGCGGCGGCGCAGGACAGGTTGGGGGTGAGGAAGTTGTCCGGGTCGCCGTTGTCGCCGGCCCAGCCCATGAACACCAGATCGTGCTCGCCGTTCTTGGCGCGCTTGATCAGCTCGCCCCACTCGAACACGCGAATGTCGCTGCGGATGCCGATGGCGGCGAGATCGGCCTGCAGCATCTGCGCGCCGATGCCGGGGTTGGGGTTGGTCGGCCCGCCGCCGGGGCGGGTCCAGATCGACAGGGAAAAGCCGTCGGCGTGACCGGCCTCGGCCAGCAGCTGGCGGGCGCGCTCTGGATCGTGCGGCCAGTCCTGCAGCGTTTCGTCATGGCCCCACAGGGTCGCCGGGTAGGGCGCCACGGCCGGCGTGGCATTGCCCTCGCCAAACTGCGCGCGAATGTAGGCGGCCTTGTCGAACGCCAGGTTGATCGCCTGGCGCACGCGCACGTCACCCAGCGGCGGATGGCGGGTGTTGATGCCGATGTAGGCGGTCAGCAGCGAATCCAGCTCCAGCACCTGCAGTTGCGGATCGGCCTTGAGCGTCGGGATGTCCACCGGGCGCGGGTAGAGGGCGATCTGGCAGTCGCCGGCCTTGAGCCGTTGCTGGCGCACGTTGGGCTCGGGGGTGATGGCCAGCACCAGGCGCTCGATTGCCGGCGCGCCGTCCCAGTAGTCCGGGTTGCCGCGAAAGCGCACCTGGGCGTCCTTGGCGTAGCGCTCGAAGACGAAGGGGCCGGTGCCGATGGGGGCGTTGTTCAGCCGCTCGGGCTTGCCGCTGGCGAGCAGATGCTCGGCGTATTCGGCCGAGTAGATCGAGGCGAAGCCCATGGCCAGGTTGGCCAGAAAGGGCGCCTCGGGATGCTTCAGGATGAAGCGCACGCGATGCTCGTCGAGCTTTTCGATGCGCTCGATCAGCTGTCCCAGGCCCATGGATTCGGCGTAGGGGAAGCCGCGCAGCGACAGCTTGTGCCAGGGATGCGCCGGGTCGAGCTGGCGCTGGAAGCTCCACAGCACGTCGTCGGCGTTGAAGGTGCGGCTTGGGGTGAAATCCTTGTTGGCGTGGAATTTCACCCCCTCGCGCAGGGTGAAGGTGTAGCTCAGGCCGTCATCGCTGATTTCCCAGCTTTGCGCCAGCGCCGGGACGATGTAGGTGCTGCCGGGGGCGAAGGCCACCAGGCGTTCGAACAGGGTTTCCGCTGTGGCGTCAGCGGTGGTGGCGGCGGTGTACTGGACGATATCGAAACCTTCCGGGCTGGCTTCGCTGCAGACCACCAGATTGGCGGCCTGCACCTGAGCGGCAAGCAACGCGGCCAGCAGCAGGCCGCCGCGCGGAAAAAGCAGGGCTGACATGGCAACTCCTTGGTGAGGAATGCGCGTTAATGGGTATCGCAGCGTTGTGCGGGAGCCGTAGGGTGCGCCGTGCACACCAGGTTTCAGATGCTCTGAGCGCGGTGCGCACGGCGCACCCTACGATCCCTGACAGCGCCCTAGCGAGCGCCGCGTAGCCTCACTTGCCGATACTTACACCGTAGAAGGAGTTGAGCGCGAACGGGCTGATGCGGAAGTCCTGCACCTCCTTGCGCATCGACTGGTACACGGTGGAGTGGGCCAGCGGGGTGATCGGCACCTCGCGCTTGAGGATCACCTGGGCCTGCTTGTACAGCTCGGTGCGTTTGTCGACGTCGGTGGTGCGCTTGGCGGCCTTGACCAGCTTGTCGTAGTCCTCGAAGCACCACTTGGAGAAGTTGTTGCCGTCGACCGCGTCGCAGCCATAGAGGGTGCCGAGCCAGTTGTCCGGGTCACCGTTGTCGCCGCTCCAGCCGATCAGCATGGCGTCATGCTCGCCGGCCTTGGCGCGCTTGAGGTATTCGCCCCACTCGTAGCTGACGATGCGCGCCTTGATGCCGATCTTGGCCCAGTCGGCCTGCAGCATCTCGGCGATCTGCTTGGCGTTGGGGTTGTACGGGCGCTGCACCGGCATGGCCCACAGGGTGATTTCGGTGCCTTCCTTGATGCCGGCGGCCTTGAGCAGCTCCTTGGCCTTTTCCGGGTCGAAGGCTGGGTCCTTGATGTCTTCGTTATACGACCACTGGGTCGGCGGCATGCCGTTGACTGCCAGTTGGCCGGCATTCTGGTAAACGGCGTCGAGGATCGCCTGCTTGTTCACCGCCATGTCCAGCGCCTGGCGTACTTCCAGCTTGTCGAACGGCGGATGGGTGACGTTGTAGGCGATGTAGCCGACGTTGAAACCGGCCTGCTCGGGCATCTGCAGCTTGGCGTCCTGCTGCAGCGAGGCGATGTCGGCCGGGCGCGGGAACAGGGTGACGTGGCATTCGCCGGCCTTGAGCTTCTGCATGCGCACCGAGGCGTCGGTGTTGATGGCGAAGATCAGGTTGTCGATCTTCACGTCCTCGGGCTTCCAGTAATCCGGGTTGCCCTTGTAGCGAATCACCGCGTCCTTCTGGTAGCGGCTGAACACGAAGGGGCCGGTGCCGACGGGCTTCTGGTTGATGTCGGCGGCCTTGCCGGCCTTGAGCAACTGGTCGGCGTACTCGGCGGACTGGATCGAGGCGAAGCTCATCGCCAGGTTCTGCACGAAGGCGGCGTCCACTTCATTGAGGGTGAAGCGCACGGTCATGTCATCGAGCTTGTCCAGCTTGGCGATGTTGCTGTCCATGCCCATGTCGGTGAAGTAGGGGAACTCGGTGGGGTACGCCTTGCGGAAGGGGTGGTCCTTGTCGAGCATGCGGCCGAAGGTGAACAGCACGTCGTCGGCATTGAATTCGCGGCTGGGCTTGAAGTACTCGGTGGTGTGGAACTTCACCCCGGGGCGCAGCTTGAAGGTGTAGGTCAGGCCGTCGTCGGACACCTCCCAGCTCTCGGCCAGGCCAGGCTCGACCTGGGTGCCGCCGCGCTCGAACTGGGTCAGGCGGTTGAAGACGGTTTCCGCCGCGGCGTCGAAGTCGGTACCGGTGGTGTACAGGCCGGGGTCGAAGCCGGCGGGACTGCCCTCGGAACAGAACACCAGGTTGGCGGCGCTGGCGAGGGGGGCGCTGGCGATCAGCCCAGCGGTAAGCAAAGCCTGGATAATGGCGTTCTTGCGCATCATGACCTCATCGTTGTTGTGGTTGTGATCCCTGAGGAGCCTCTTATGGAGACCACCGCCGAAACTATGCAGGCCCTGTGCCCGAGGCAAGCGCTACGTCACGCGGAAAATGGTTAGCGCTACAGCGTTGTAACTTGCTGTCGCATTTATGAAATTTTGCGGGGAAAAGATGGCGAAACGCCGTTATCTGACGATAACGGCGTTTGCGTTGTCGCGGGGCGTGGTTCAGGGCATCTGCACTTCGATGACGCCATCGGCGCTGACGGTGACCTGGCTGGTGCCGGCTTCGATTTCCGGGGCCGGGGCAGCCTCCATCATCGCCATGCCCTTGGCGGCATAGGCGCGCATCGGCATCGGCGGCTGGAAACCGCCGGTGCTGAGGTTCAGGCTGACCAGTTTGTAGCCCTTGCCGCCGAGTGCTTCGGTGGCCAGCTGGGCGCGCGCCCTGAAGGCCTCGACGGCGTCCTTGAGCATGGCGTCCTCGCGGGTCTTGCGCGTGTCGCTGGCGATGCTGAAGTCCATGCCGCCCATCTTCATCGATTGCAGCAGCTCGCCGGTCAGCGCCGACAGGCGGGCGAAGTCGGCACTTTCCAGGCGCACTTCGGCGCGCTCGCGCCAGGCGGTGATCTTCTGGCCCTTGTCGTCGTACACCGGGTAGCTGTGGCGGCTGCCCAGCTTGACCGATACGCCGCGCACCTGGCGCACCTGCTCCAGCGTCTTGTTCAGCGTGCTGGTGACTTCCGCGGCCAGCTTGGCCGGGTCGGCGTGCTGCGCTTCGGTATAGAGGGTGACGTGCATCAGGTCGTGGGCGACCTCCTGGTTTACCTCGGCGCGCAGGGCGATCTGGTTGTAGCGCGCCTCGTCAGCCAGCAGGACGGTGCTGGCCAGGCTGGCGATGGTCAGGGCGAGGACGGAGGCGATACGGGGCATGTTGCGCATGTGCAGTTCCTTTTCAGTGGCCTCGATGGCCGTTTCCCGAGGGTAGACGAGCGCGGGTGGGGATTCGGGTTAAAGCGGTGCGAATTTTTTTGGCGCGGGCCCTGGCGTGATTCGTGCGTCCGGTTGCCGCAGCGGCGCAAGGCCGCAGCAGGCTTGGTTATACTCGCCGCCATCAACTGGAGTCGCCATGCTCGAACCCGTGCAGTTACTCTCCGCCAGTCGCCAGAACCTCTGGCGTCTGACCCTTATCCGAATTCTGGTGCTGGCCGCTCAGGCCGGCTCGGTCGGGCTCGCCTACAAGTCGGGGATGATACCGCTGCCCTGGTTGCAGTTGTCGGTCACCCTTGGCGTTTCGCTGCTGTTGTGCCTGGGCACGGCGTTGCGCCTGCGCGGCCCCTGGCCGGTGACCGAGGTCGAGTACGCGGTGCAACTGGGCTTCGATCTGATCATCCACAGCGTGCTGCTGTACTACTCGGGCGGTTCGACCAACCCCTTCGTTTCCTATTATCTGGTGCCGCTGACCATCGCTGCGGCCACGCTGCCCTGGCTGTTCACCATCGTCCTGGCCGGCCTGGCGCTGGCGGGCTATACGCTGCTGCTGGTGTGGACCCACCCGATGGAGCTGCCAGCCGCCCGCGAGAGCCTGCTGGTCTACGGCATGTGGCTGAGCTTTGCCCTGGCGGCGTCCTTGATCACCTTCTTCGTTGCCAAGATGGCCGAGGAGCTGCGCCGTCAGGACGAGCTGCGCGCCGAGCGCCGCGAGGAAAGCCTGCGCGATCAACAGTTGCTGGCCGTGGCCACCCAGGCCGCCGGCGCCGCCCACGAACTGGGCACGCCACTGGGCACCATGAGCGTGCTGCTCAAGGAGCTGCGCCAGGAATACCGCGATACCCCGGCGCTGCAGGACGACCTGGCGCTGCTGCAGGAGCAGGTCAAGCTGTGCAAGTTCACCCTGCAGCAACTGGTGCGCGCCGCCGAGAACGACCGGCGCCAGGCGGTCATCGAGCAGTCCTGCGTGGAGTGGCTGGAAACCACCCTCAACCGCTGGCACCTGATGCGCCCCGAGGCCAGCTATCGTTACCAATGCCTGGGCCGTGGCACGCCGCCGCGCATCATGCCGCCGGCCGATCTGACCCAGGCGCTGCTCAACCTGCTCAACAACGCTGCCGACGCCTGTCCGGACAAGCTGGACATCCGCCTGGACTGGGATCACCAGTGGCTGCGCCTGAGCATCCGTGACCACGGCGCCGGCGTGCCGCTGGCCATCGCCGAACAGCTGGGGCGGCCGTTCTTCACCACCAAGGGCAAGGGCTTCGGCCTTGGCCTCTTCCTCAGCCAGGCCAGCGTGACCCGTGCCGGCGGCACGGTTAAGTTGTATAACCATGAGGAAGGCGGCACCCTCACCGAATTGAAGTTGCCGCGAGCCTACGGCGTGGCCTGATTAGGAAAACCAAGCATGAGCGAAGAATCCCTGTTCGAAGGCGAAGAGCATCCGCACCTGCTGCTGGTGGATGACGACCCCACCTTCACCCGCGTGATGGCACGCGCCATGAGCCGCCGCGGCCTGCGCGTGTCCACCGCCTCCAGCGCCGACGAGGGCCTGGCGCTGGCCAAGGAAGACCTGCCGGACTACGCCGTGGTCGACCTGAAGATGGAAGGCGACTCGGGCCTGGTGCTGCTGCCCAAGCTGCTGGAGCTGGACGCCGAGATGCGCGTGGTGATCCTCACCGGCTATTCCAGCATCGCCACCGCAGTGGAGGCGATCAAGCGCGGCGCGGCCAACTACCTGTGCAAGCCGGCCGATGCCGACGACGTGCTCACCGCGCTGCTTTCCGAGCATGCCGACCTCGACAGCCTGGTGCCGGAAAACCCCATGTCGGTGGACCGCCTGCAGTGGGAGCACATCCAGCGCGTGCTGGCCGAGCACGAGGGCAACATCTCTGCCACCGCCCGCGCCCTGGGCATGCACCGCCGCACCCTGCAGCGCAAATTGCAGAAGCGCCCGGTGCGCCGCTGAGCCTTCGCATACCCAGACCCGCCGCCTACCCCGTGCGGCGATCTTCTTCTACCCGTGGGCTTCAGTGCGTAGGGTGGGCTTCAGCCCACCAGGGAAGGCCGCAGGATATGCCTGAACACACCGACGTGGTTCGCGTGGGCTAAAGCCCACCCTACAGGGAGCTTCAGCCCACCATTGCGTAGGGTGGGCTTCAGCCCACTAGGGAAGGCCACAGAAGGGGCCTGAACTCACCGACGCGTTCGCATGGGCTAAACCAATCCTACAACTGCCCGGTTTTGCCCATAGCCGATAAATGCTTAGCCAGCTAACATAGGTCGTCAGACAACCTGCTGGTGTCGCCATGCTCGCCGTCGCTGCACAAACCCTCGCCATCACCGCGCCCGTGTTCGCCATGCTGTTTCTCGGCGTGGCGCTCAAGCGCCTGCGCTGGATCGATACGCCCTTCATCGATACCGCCTCGAGTCTGGTGTTTCGCGGCACCATGCCGACCCTGCTGTTTCTCGGCGTGGTCAAGGCCGACCTGGACGCGGCCATGCAGCCGCAGCTGCTGACCTACTTCTTTCTCGCCACCACCGCGTCGTTCTTCGTCGCCTGGGCCTGGGCGATCTGGCGCGTGCCGTTCGAAGACCGCGGCATCTACACCCAGGGCGCCTTTCGCGGCAACAACGGCATCGTCGGCCTGGCCCTGGCCACCAGCATGTACGGCGACTACGGCCTGTCGGTGGGCTCGCTGCTCGCGGCGCTGGTGATCCTCTGCTACAACGCGCTCTCGGCGGTCGTGCTGGCCATCTACAGCCCGGGCGCCAAGCCCGGTGCCAGGGCCATCGTGCGCAGCATCGTGAGCAACCCGATGATCATCGGCGTGCTGCTGGCGGTACCGATCGCCTACTGGAAAATCCCGCTGCCGCAGTGGTTTCTCACCTCGGCCGAATACTTCGCGCAGATGACCCTGCCGCTGGCGCTGATCTGCATCGGCGGCACCCTGAGCCTGGCCTCGCTGCGCCGCAGCAGCGGCACGGCCATCGGCTCGGGCATGATGAAAATGGTCTGGCTGCCGCTGCTGAGCACCTCAGGCGCCTGGCTGCTGGGCTTTCGTGGGGCGGACCTGGCGATCCTGTTTCTCTACTTCGCCAGCCCGACGGCGGCGGCCAGCTTCGTCATGGCCCGCGCGGTGGGCGCCAACCATGAGCTGGCCGCAGCTATCATCGTCATCACCACCCTGGCGGCGGTGGTCACCACCAATATCGGCCTGCTGTTGCTGCAGTGGGGAGGCTGGATCTAAGGGAGGCCGGTAGGGTGCGCCATGCGCACCGATGGCGGTGATGGCTGGTGCGCACGGCGCACCCTACGGACCCCTAGGAAGCGTTGCGCTGGTATTCCTCGATCACTTCCTGCGCCGCGCGGAAGGCGTCGATGCTGGCCGGTACGCCGGCATACACCGCGCAGTGCAGCAGGGTTTCGCGGATTTCCTCGACGGTGCAGCCGTTGTTCAGCGCGCCACGCACGTGCCCCTTGAGTTCCTGCGGGCATTTCAGCGCGGTCAGCGCCGCCAGGGTAATCAGGCTGCGCGTCGCCCGCGGCAGGCCGCTGCGCGTCCACACTCCGCCCCAGGCGTGTTCGTTGACGAAGTCCTGTAGCGGCTGGCTGAACTCGGTGGCGTTGCCCAGAGCGCGGTCGACGAACGCGTCGCCCATCACTTCACGGCGCACCTGCAGGCCGCGTTCATGGTTGTCGCTCATGTTCAGATCCCCGCCTTGCGATGGCTGCGCCAGGAACGCACGGTAATGATCACCAGGGTGATGGCGGTGAGCGGCAGCGCGTAGCCGATCATGGCATCACCGAAGCTTTCGGCCAGCGGGCGGCCGGTGCTGAACAGCACCAGGTACAGGGTGTAGGCCACGTAGTAGGCGAGAAACAGCAGGCCTTCCCAGCGGTTGATGCGATAGCCGCTGAAGAAGATCGGCAGGCAGGCCACGGCCACGGCGATCATTACCGGGAAGTCGAAGGCCAGGGCATTGGCCGCTACCGGAATGACAGCCGGCGAAACCAGCGAAGCCAGGCCGAGTACGCAGAGCAGGTTGAAAATGTTGCTGCCGACGATATTGCCCACGGCGATGTCGCGCTCGCCCTTGAAGGCAGCGATGATCGAGGTGGCCAGCTCCGGCAGCGAAGTGCCGATGGCGATCACCGTCAGGCCGATCACCAGTTCCGACAGGCCCAGGGCGCGGGCCAGTTGCACGGCGCCCTCGACCAGCAGATTGGAGCCGCCGACCAGCAGCGCCAGGCCGACGATGACCAGGCCCAGGTTGATCGCCCAGGCGTAGGGCTTGGGTTGTTCGTCGAGGCCGAATTCCTTGGCGAACTCGTCATCGTCGCTCTTGTTTTCCTTGCGTGCGCTATAGATCAGGAACCCGGTGTAGGCCAGCACGCCGGCGAACAGCAGGGCGCCGTCGAGGCGGCTCAGCGCGCCATCCCAGGCCAGGGCATAGACCACCAGGCTGGCACCGATCATGATCGGTACGTCGAGGCGGATCAGCTGGCGCGAGACGATCAGCGGCGCCACCAGGGCGGTCATGCCGAGAATCAGCAACACGTTGGCGATGTTGCTGCCGATCACGTTGCCGATGGCCAGATCGCCACTGCCGTTGAAGGCCGATTGCACGCTGACCGCGGTTTCCGGGGCGCTGGTGCCGAAGGCCACCACGGTCAGGCCGATTACCAGGGGCGGAATGCCGAACTGCGCGGCCAGCTTGGCCGCGCCGCGCACCAGCACTTCGGCACCGGCGACCAGCAGTACCAGGCCGGCGATCAGGTAGACATAGGTCATCAGGGTCATTGCAGGGTAGCTCCGGGAAAAGTGCGGCTAGTGTAGCGATGGCGTTATCCGCCGCTAGATGCGCTAGAAAGATTTTGTTGCCAATTGTTGGTCAGTCCAGCGCCTCGACCCGCACCGGCACCACGCCTGCGCGCAACATGTCCAGGCGCACGGCAGCTGCACGTGAAACGTCGATCACGCGGCCGCGTACGAAAGGCCCACGATCATTGATTCGTACTACGACGCTACGTTCATTGTTCAGGTTGGTCACCCGCACTCGCGTACCGAAGGGCAGGGTACGATGTGCCGCGGTCAGGGCATTCTGATCGAAGCGCTCGCCGCTGGCGGTGCGTTTGCCGTGGTGCGCCTGGGCGTAGTAGGAGGCCTTGCCGGTCTCGCTGCTGCCTGAGCCGCCGCCGAAGGTGGAGCAGCCGCCGAGCAGGGCGAGTGCGCCGAGCAATGCGCAGCTGCGCAGCGCGGATGCAATTCGGGGCAATGAAGGGTCCCGGATCGCACCCGGGCTACGGATCGTCATCTGTTGTTTCTCCATGAAAAACGCCGGGGCAACCCGGCGTTTTTCAGTAGCAAGCGAAACGGCCTGGTTCAGCCTTCGAGCTTCTTCTTCAGCAGTTCGTTCACTTGCCCCGGGTTGGCCTTGCCCTTGGAGGCTTTCATGGCCTGGCCGACGAAGAAGCCGAACATCTTGCCGCGCTTGGCTTCGTCGCTGGCGCGGTACTGCTCGACCTGCTCGGCATTGGCGGCCAGCACCTCGTCGAGCATCGCCTCGATGGCGCCGCTGTCGGTGACCTGCTTGAGGCCCTTGCTCTCGATGATCGCATCGGCGCTGCCTTCACCGGCGGCCATGGCTTCGAACACCATCTTGGCGATCTTGCCGCTGATGGTGTTGTCCTTGATGCGCAGGATCATGCCGCCCAGGTGCTCGGCGGAAACCGGCGACTGCTCGATCTCCAGACCTTCCTTGTTGAGCAGGCTGGACAGCTCGCCCATCACCCAGTTGGCCGCCAGCTTGGCATCGCCGCAGACCTTGGCCACTTCTTCGAAGTACTCGGCCATCTCGCGGCTGGCCGAGAGCACGCTGGCGTCGTAGGTGGACAGGCCGTACTGGCTCTGGAAACGCTCGCGCTTCTGCGTCGGCAGTTCCGGCAGCTGGCTGCGCACCTCGTCGAGGAAGCTCTGCTCGATCACCACCGGCAGCAGGTCGGGGCAGGGGAAGTAACGATAGTCGTTGGCTTCTTCCTTGCCGCGCATGGAGCGGGTTTCATCCTTGTTCGGGTCGTACAGACGGGTTTCCTGCACCACCTTGCCGCCGTCCTCGATCAGCTCGATCTGGCGCTGGATTTCGTGGTTGATCGCCTTCTCGATAAAGCGGAAGGAGTTGACGTTCTTGATCTCGGCGCGGGTGCCGAAGGCTTCCTGGCCTTTCGGGCGCACGGAAACGTTGCAGTCGCAGCGCAGCGAGCCTTCGGCCATGTTGCCGTCACAGATGCCCAGGTAGCGCACCAGGGCGTGGATGGCCTTCACGTAGGCCACGGCTTCCTTGGCCGAACGGATGTCCGGCTCGGAGACGATCTCCAGCAGCGGCGTGCCGGCGCGGTTGAGGTCGATGCCGCTCATGCCGTGGAAGTCTTCGTGCAGGCTCTTGCCGGCATCCTCTTCCAGGTGCGCGCGAGTGATGCCGATGCGCTTGACGGTGCCGTCTTCCAGGGTGATGTCCAGATGGCCCTTGCCGACGATGGGGTGATCCATCTGGCTGGTCTGGTAGCCCTTGGGCAGGTCCGGATAGAAGTAGTTCTTGCGGGCGAAGACGTTTTGCGGCGCGATGTGCGCGTCGATCGCCAGGCCGAATTTCACCGCCATGCGCACCGCCTCGGCGTTGAGCACCGGCAGGGTGCCGGGCATGCCAAGGTCGATCAGGCTGGCCTGGGTGTTGGGCTCGGCGCCGAAGCTGGTGGCGCTGGCCGAGAAGATCTTCGATTGGGTGCTGAGCTGAGCGTGGATCTCGAGCCCGATTACGGTTTCCCATTGCATCTTTAGTGTTCCTCGATCCTGTATGGCGTGCGGTCTGTGCGGCCCTCACCCGGCGCTTCGCGCCACCCTCTCCCGGAGGGAGAGGGGGAATGGGCGCATGGCTACGCCATGACTCAGAAGCCTTTGGGTGCCTGTTTGTGCCAGTCGCTGACCTGCTGGTACTGGTGCGCGACATTCAGCAGACGACCTTCCTGGAAGTAGTTGCCGAGCAACTGCACGCCCACCGGCAGGCCATCGACGAAGCCGGCCGGCATCGACAGTCCGGGGATGCCGGCCAGGTTGGCGGTGATGGTGTAGATGTCTTCCAGGTAGGCAGACACCGGGTCGCCGCCTTTCTCGCCGATTTTCCAGGCCAGGTTCGGCGTGGTCGGGCCGAGGATCACGTCGACGTCGTTGAACGCAGCGACGAAGTCGTTCTTGATCAGTCGGCGGATCTGCTGCGCCTTGATGTAGTAGGCATCGTAGTAGCCGGCCGACAGCGCGTAGGTGCCGACCATGATGCGGCGTTTGACTTCCGCACCGAAGCCTTCGCCGCGCGAACGCTTGTACAGGTCTTCGAGGTTGACCGGGTTTTCGCAGCGATAGCCGAAGCGCACGCCATCGAAGCGCGACAGGTTGGAGCTGGCTTCTGCCGGGGCGATCACGTAGTAGGCAGGAATCGCGTGCTGCATGTTCGGCAGGCTGATGTCCTTGACGGTGGCGCCGAGCTTTTTCAGCTCCTCGACCACGGCCATGACTTTCTCGCCGATGCGTGCATCGAGGCCGGCGCCGAAGTATTCCTTGGGCAGGCCGATGCGCAGGCCGGCCAGCGGCTGGGCCAGCGCCGCCAGGTAGTCATCCACCGGCTGATCGACGCTGGTCGAATCCTTGGCATCGAAGCCGGCCATGGCGCCGAGCAGCAGGGCGCAGTCTTCGGCAGTGCGGGCCAGCGGGCCGCCCTGGTCGAGGCTGGAGGCGTAGGCGATCATGCCCCAGCGCGAAACACGGCCGTAGGTCGGCTTGATCCCGGTGAGGTTGGTCAGCGCCGCCGGCTGGCGGATCGAACCGCCGGTGTCGGTGCCGGTGGCGGCCGGAATCAGGCGCGCCGCGACTGCAGCAGCGGAACCACCGGAGGAGCCGCCAGGTACGCGGCTGGTGTCCCAGGGGTTCTTGACCGCGCCGTAGTGGCTGGATTCGTTGGCCGAACCCATGGCGAACTCGTCCATGTTCAGCTTGCCGAGGGTGACGGTGCCGGCGGCCTTGAGCTTGTCGACCACGGTGGCGTCATAGGGCGCCTTGAAGCCGGTGAGGATCTTCGAGCCGCATGAGGTCAGCACACCGTTGGTGCAGAACAGGTCCTTGTGCGCGATCGGCGCGCCGAGCAGGGCGCCGGTTTCGCCGGCGGCGCGGCGGGCGTCGGCTGCCTTGGCCTGCTCCAGAGCGAGGTCTTCGGTGACGGTAATGAAGCTGTTGAGCTGCGGGTCGAGCTGCGCGATGCGCGCCAGCAGGCTACGGCTCAGTTCTTCAGCGGAGAATTGCTTGTCGGCGAGGCCGCGGGCGATCTCGGCCAGGGTCAGTTGATGCATGTCGAGCCCTTTCCTTATTCGATGACTTTCGGCACGAGGTACAGGCCGCTTTCCACGGCCGGAGCGATGGCCTGGTAGGCGTCGCGCTGGTTGCTCTCGCTGACCACGTCGGCACGCAGGCGCTGGGTCGCTTCCAGCGGGTGGGCCAGGGGTTCGATGCCCTGGGTATCGACGGCCTGCATCTGGTCGATCAGACCGAGGATGTTATTCAGGGTCTCGGTGGTTTGCGGAATATCGCCGTCATTCAGACCCAGGCGGGCCAGGTGGGCGATTTTTTCCACCTCGGAGCGTTCAAGCGCCATCGGGGGTTCTCCAGTGGAAGTGTGACAGAGAGGGCATGCAGGGAACGGATGTCGCGAGCCGGCGGTCGAAGGCCGCGATGTGCAGCTACAAGGCCCGGAAAAACAGGCAATCTACCATATTGCCGCCTTGCTCAAAATCCCTGCCGTTGTTAGAGTTTGCCGCACTTTTTACCTGCGCGTTTTGCGCGCCTGGCCTTCACCCACGCGTTGCCTAGGGTCCCTTCCTAATGTTCAAGAAACTGCGTGGCATGTTTTCCAGCGATCTGTCGATCGAC
>Ga0114984_1000238_pt1 | contig 22114 bp, 17 predicted proteins | sample Shrwel1BS1Day1_FD_96987 | JGI IMG/M metagenome (GOLD analysis project Ga0114984, IMG submission 96987) | Subsurface microbial communities from deep shales in Ohio, USA - Utica-3 well 1 S-1-Day1 | ecosystem: Environmental > Aquatic > Deep subsurface > Shale gas/oil reservoir > Produced water/Flow...
GTCGGGCGTAACGGTCTGGGTAAGCGCACCATGATGCTCCGCTACCTGGAGCATCATGTGGATCCTGAGCAGCAGAGCCATGACTGGTGCTAGGTCGCCAATTTCGAAGAGCCGCGGGTGCCGAAACTGTTGAAGTTGCCGGGCGGCAAGGGTACCCAGCTCAAGCAGGACATGGAGAAGCTGATGTCCCGACTGGTCAAGGTCATTCCCCAGACCTTTGACAGTGACAGCTTTCTGGAACGCTCCGAACAGCTCAAGAATGAGTACGCGCAAAAGCAGGAAGAGGAACTCGAGAAAGTCGCTACCCAGGCCAAGCGCAAGAAGGTGCGCCTGACGGTCTCGACGCCCGGGGGCTATCGTCTGGTGGCGATGAACGGTGAGGAGCCCCACACGGCTGAGACCTTCCAGGCGCTGACCCAGGAGCAGAGAGACAAGTTCGAGGACTCGATCAACAAGCTCGAGAAGAGGCTCCGCCAGGCCCTGCGCAAGATTGCCGACTGGGAGCAGGAGTACGCCGAGAAGCAGCAGGCGTTGAACCAGGAGACCCTGGAGGGTATTTCCGGTCACCAGATTGATGAGCTGATCGAGAAGTACAAGGATCTGACCGATGTGGTCGGATACCTGGAAGCGGTGCGTGCCGATCTGGTGGAAAACCTGGACATCTTCCTGGAGGACAACGACGAACAGGCGGCCATCGCCTATGCCTCCCTGGACAAGAAGATGCCGCGTCGTTACCTGGTCAACCTGCTGGTGCACCAGAAAACCAACGAGGTACCGGTGGTGGTCGAGGACAACCCCACGTATCACAACCTGTTCGGCTACGTAGAGAACGTCACCTACAAGGGCACCGTGTTTACCGATTTCTCCCTGATCCGACCGGGCAGCCTGCACCGGGCCAACGGGGGCTATCTGCTGATGGACGCCATCAAGGTCCTCGAGCAGCCCTTTGTCTGGGACGGTCTGAAGCGGGCACTGCGTTCACGTTCCCTGCAGATCAACTCCCTGGAGCGCGAGATGACGCTGTCTGGGACCATTTCCATCGAGCCCGAGGCGGTGCCACTGGACGTGAAGATTGTGCTGTTCGGCGATCGGGAAACCTGGTTGCTACTGCAGGAATACGATTCCGAGTTCGCGGAACTGTTCCGGGTGACGGCGGACTTCGAGAACGAGATGTACCGCACCGACGACAGCCAGTTGCTGTACGCCAAGTTCATCGCCAGCCTGGTGGTGGAGAAAAAGCTGCTGCACTGCTCCAACAAGGCGGTGGCCCGGATCATCGAGCACAGTGCCCGCATGGCGGAGCACCAGAATCGTTTGTCCCTCCATGCGGCCGACATTGCCAATCTCCTGCGGGAATCGGATTTCTGGGCCCGTCAGGCCAAGGCCCGGCTGATCACCGAGGTGCATGTGGAGCGGGCCCTGGAAAGCGCCCGGTACCGAAGCAGCCGGATCCGGGATCAGTTCTACGATTCGATCCGCGATGGCTCCACCCTGGTCACCACCACGGGCACCTGCGTGGGCCAGGTCAACGCATTGTCCGTACTGTCCACCGGTGGCTTCGAGTTTGGTCTTTCCAACAGGGTGACAGCGACCTGCTACTATGGAGATGGCGGGGTCATGGATATCGAGCGTGATGTGAAGCTCGGTGGCAACCTCCATTCCAAGGGCGTGATGATTCTCACCTCCTGGCTGTCCTCCCTGTTTGCCGTGGAGGATCCGATGCACCTTTCGGCCAGTCTCACCTTTGAACAGAACTATGGTGAGGTGGAGGGGGACAGCGCGTCGTTGGCGGAACTGTGCGCGCTGGTGTCATCGCTTTCCGGTGTGCCCGTGCGGCAGGACCTGGCTATTACCGGCTCGGTCAACCAGTTCGGTGAGGTGCAGCCCATCGGTGGCGTGAACGAGAAAGTCGAAGGGTTTTTCGCCACTTGCCAGCTCAAAGGCGGGCTCACGGGGACCCAGGGCGTGGTCGTTCCCGCCACCAACGTCCAGAACCTGATGCTCGACAGCGAAGTGGTCCAGGCCGTCCGGGAAGACAAATTTGCGGTCTACGCTGTTTCCCACGTGGAGGAGGCCATCGCGTTGCTGCTGGGTCGCCCGGCGGGCAAGGCCGACAAGAAGGGCCGGTACCCGAAGCAGAGTGTTTTTGGCATTATCCAGCAACGGCTTGAGAAAATGCGTGAACACGAACGCCAGGAACACGCGAAAGAAGAACATAAGGATCCGTCAATTCACTGACCGGAAACGACAAGAAAACGGACAGGAGAGAATACACCCATGACTGATATCCAGCAGACGGTATACGTAGTAGAGGATGACGAGGCGGTGCGGGATTCGCTGGAGCTACTGTTGAAATCCGACGGTAAGCCGGTGAAAACCTATGAAAGCGCCAATGCCTTTCTCAAGGATTATTCCGACAAGATGGCCGGCTGTATCGTGCTGGATATCCGGATGCCCGGAATGGATGGCATGGAGCTGCAGAAGAAGCTGAACGAGAAGCACTCGATCCTGCCGATCATTTTTGTCACCGGTCACGGTGATGTTCCCATGGCGGTAGACGCCATGAAAGAGGGCGCTGTGGACTTCATTCAGAAGCCCTACCGCGAGGAAGCCCTGCTGGAAAAGATCGAAGCTGCCCTGGAGCAGGATCTCGAGCAGCGCAAGACCCTGGACGAAAAGCAGGAGATCATCCGTCGTATCAAGAGCCTGACGCCCCGGGAGCACGAGATCATGGACCGGATGATCGCCGGTCAGGCGAACAAGGTGATCGCGATCGAGCTGGAGATCAGTCAGCGCACCGTGGAGATCCACCGTTCCCGGGTCATGCACAAAATGGGCACCCACTCCCTGGCCCATCTGGTTCGTATGGTCTTGTCCGTAAAGGACCTTATCGACTAACCAGGGTGGCACCGGCATCATAGCCGGACGTTTCTAACCGGCCACGTTTGTATGACTGAAGCTGTCTGCGAGAACTCCGAGGTGACGGTTCTGCTGGTTGATGACAACCCGCAGAACCTGAAAGTCCTCTACGAAACCCTGAAAGACAAAGGCTACCGGCTGCTCATTGCCAATGAAGGCGAAAAAGCGCTGGACCTTGCCCACCGGCATCAGCCGGAAGTGATCCTGCTGGATATCATGATGCCCGAAATGGACGGTTACGAGGTGTGCCAGCGCCTCAAGGCCGATCCCCAGACGGCTGATTGTGCCGTGGTATTCCTGTCCGCACTCGATGACTTGCAGGCCAAGGTCAAGGGTTTCAATCTCGGCGGGGCCGATTACATCTCCAAACCTTTCCAGTCCCAGGAAGTCATTGCCCGGGTCAAGACCCATGCCCGCGTCATCCGGCTCGAGCGGGAATTGCAGGCCCGCAACCGGGAGCTGCAGGGTGACCAGGCCCGGATTCTCAATTCCATCAGCGAGGGCATCTACGGGCTCGACGAGAACGGGATCATCGAGTTCGCTAATCCGGCTGCGGGCGAGATCGCTGGCGTTCCGGTTGACGAGCTGATCGGCCGCAACTTTTTTGACGCCCATTTTGCCACCGCATGGGACAACCCGGACGGACTGCCGGTTCAGATGACCTGCCGCCAGGGCCAGGCGGAGGGCCAGCGGGATATTCGCATGTTACGCATGGACGGTTCCGGCTTTCCGGCCGAGTACCGCGCCACGCCCAAGCTGGATAACGACGAACTTCATGGGGCTGTGGTGGTGTTCCGGGATATCACGACGGAACTGGAGAGCGAGCGGGAACTGCAGGAGGCCCGGGAACTGGTCCAGGAACAGCGTGATCAGCTGGCCCATACCTCGCGCCTGACCACCATGGGTGAGATGGCCGCCGGTTTTGCCCACGAGGTGAATCAGCCGCTGACCGCGATTACCAATTATGCCCGGGTCGCCAAACGCATGATGGGCAAGGAATCCCCGGATCTGTCCCTGCTGCAGGAAACTCTCGACAAGATCGAAGCCCAATCCCACCGGGCCAGCGAGATCATCCGCCGGATCCGTCGGTTCATGAAGAAGCCGGCGACCGGCAAAGAAGTGCTTTCGGTGCCTGCCCTGCTGGAGGATACCCGTCAGTTTGCGGAAGTGGACATGCGCAACAATGAAGGCGGTATCGAAGTTACCGTTGACGAGGAACTGCCTGAGGTTCTGGCCGACCCGATCCAGGTCCAGCAGGTAGCCCTCAACCTGATCCGCAACGCCCTCGAAGCCACGCGCTCGGCCGATTCATCGGTACCGGTGGAAGTCAGTGCGCGCCTGGCCGGAAACAGATGTGTGCGGGTCGAGGTTCGGGACCATGGTGTTGGCCTGCCGGAAGAGGCCGAAGAGAAGCTGTTCCATCCGTTCTACACCACCAAGGATGAGGGTATGGGAATCGGGCTGGCCACCTGTCGCTCGCTGATCCAGGCCCAGGGTGGCGAAATCGGCTTCGAGCGCCCCGAGGATGGCGGCGCCCGGTTCTTCTTCACTTTGCCGGTTGCCGGTGCCGAGGGCGAGCCCTGCAAGGCGTCCGATAGCGCCGGCGAAAGCAAAAGCGAAAGCTAGAGCCAGTCAATGCGCCCGCTCAGGTGGGGCGCATCGCCCTTGCTGTTCAGTAGCTGGTAATCCCAGCCCTTGTCTCCTGTTTGCCAGTTCAGTTGCGCCGTTCCAGGCAGGAACAGGGGCTTCTTGAATTGGCAGCTGACCCTCAGTGCGCCGCTCTTCCAACCTTCCTGCTGCTCCAGCAATGCCAATGTGCGGGCTTTGCTCCACATGCCATGGGCGATGGCCCTGGGAAAGCCGAATGCCTTTGCGCTCAGGGCGTGCATGTGGATCGGGTTACGGTCCCCGGAAACCGAGCCATACTGCCGGCCAATGGACTCCGGCGCCTGGATGCTCAGGGTGTTCGGATAGCGCTCCAGTTCCGGGCGCTCTGTTTTGCCCGCGGGTTTGTCGTTCTTCCGGACCTGTCGGAACAGGTTGGTGCTGGTCTCTTCCCAGGCCAGGGCGCCGGCAGAGCGGGCCTCGGTGATCAGGTCGAATTCGATGCCTCGATCGGTGCGTTTCTGGTTGCCCAGACGGACGGTGAGGTCCAGTGATTCGCCCTCGCCAATGGGGCGGTGTTGTGTAATGGTATTGCGCAGATGCACCAGGCCGAGCAGGGGCAGGGGGAAGTCCGGCTCGGTGAGCAGCTTCAGGTGCAACGGAAACGCCAGGATGTGCGGCCAGGTGATCGGGGCGTGGGTGTGCTGACCAAACCCGCAGATTTTCTTGTAGTCCCGCAGCTGGCGAGTCACTGTGGAGGCACCCAGAAGATGTGCCTCAAGTGCCGGAATTTCGGGAGCATCCCCGGCGCCGGACTTTTTCGGAAGCAGCGCTTTTGCAAACATCGGCACCAGTGGTGGCGGTGTGTGGTGGTAAATCAATGGGTTTGGCATGGTGCAGGTCTCCTTGTGGCCTGATATGCTCTAATATAAGACGATGGTCTTAGAGTCTGGCAAACCCGGCCAGAACAGGCATTGACTTGGCGAGCCCGGCCGGTTGTCCAGCCGGTCAAGGTAGTACCCATAAAGAATAAAAGCGGGATCATATGCAGGAACTTCGTGACGCGGGAGTGATGTTACGCCTGATTTACGAGGCAATGAAGAAAAAGGGTATCGACACCGATGCCATCTTCAGTCGCCTGGGCGTGGATGAAAGTTACGTTTACACCGACCAGTTGCGCACACCCCACAGTGCCCAGCTGTACTTCTGGCAGGCCGTGGAAGATGTGTCCGGCGATCCGGATATCGGATTGAATCTCGGGCCGCTGCTGCCAGCCTACAAGGGCCAGGTGCTCGAGTACCTTTTCCTCAGCAGTCCGACCTTCGGTGAGGGCCTGCGCCGGGCCCAGAACTACCAACGCCTGCTGAGCGATGCGGCCAATACCGATTTCTTCATCGAGGGCGATGACGCCTGCATGGTGCTCGACGCTGCATCCGACGCCGTTCGCCGCCTGAAGCACTTCAACGAGTGCTTTGTCCAGGGCCTGATCACCTTCTTCCGCTCCGTTACCGACGACAGTTTCTATCCGTCGCGCATCGAGTTCGAGCATGAGCGCGAGGAGGGGCAGGAGCACGCCCGGGAGGTCCTGGGCTGTGATGTGGTGTTCGGGGCGCCGGAGAACCGGCTGTACTTCCCGGCCAAGTTGCTGTCCCACACCTCTCCCCATGCCGAACCGGAACTCCTGGACCTCCATGAGCGGTTTGCCAGCGAGCAGGTTGCGCGTCTTGAGAAGAAGGACATCGTGGGCCAGGTGGAACGGATTGTCGCCGAGCTGCTGGACAGTGGCGAGGTTACCCTCGATGCGGTCGCCGAACGCCTTGGTATCAAGCCCCGGACCCTCCGGACCCGCTTGACCGAAGCCGAAACCAGTTTCAACCAGGTGCTGGCGGATTTCCGCTATCGCCTGGCCCGGCAGTTGCTGGCCACCACGGACGAATCCATTGACGAGATCGTGTATCTGACCGGCTTTTCCGAACCAAGTACTTTCTATCGGGCGTTCAAGCGCTGGTCCGGCATGACCCCGATCGAGTACCGGAAAACTTCCCAGGGTAAGGACGCCCTGGTCGACGCCATGTAAGAAAACTTTTTCGGACTTTTTTCAGGAAAAACGTTGACATGGTCGGGGGCGTCTTTATAATGCGCCCTCGTTGTCACCGAGCAGTCACAGACAAGGCTGCAGGCCTTGCGAGGTATTCGGTGATGGCCCGCGCGGAGCGGTAGTTCAGTTGGTTAGAATACCGGCCTGTCACGCCGGGGGTCGCGGGTTCGAGTCCCGTCCGCTCCGCCATTTTTCCTCCCCCTGTTTTTATCTTGACTCATCCCGGGTTCTGAAATATTCCTGTCACACAAGGCATTTACCTTGGCGGTTAAAGTTCGCACGAGGGTAAAGTCATGTCTGACTATGAAGAAGAGTTGCTGGAAACCCGGCTGGATGAATTCGAGGATGATGGCGAGTTCATTGACGACGCCACAGAGCTTTAATCCCTAGTCCCCGGTTTTTCCGTTCAGCTGCATTTGTCGGCGATGCTCGCCGGGGCTGACCCCGAACCATCGTTGGTAGGCTTTGTGAAAGGCCGGCGGGTTGGCAAACCCCAGTAACCAGGCAATTTCCGACAGGGAGCTGTTGGTTTCCTTCAGATAATCCAGTGCCAGCTGTTGTCGGGTCTCATCCATTAACAGCCGGAAGTTGGTACCCTCGGCCGCCAGTTGCCGTTGCAATGTCCAGGGCGAGGTGCCGAGTCGCGCCGCAACCGTTTCCAGCCCCGGCGTCTCGCCGCGGAACAGGGGCGTCATCAAGTGCCGCACCCGGTCCGAGGTGCTCCATCCCCGTTTGATCCTTTCCAGTTCACGCTCACACATCACGCAGAGCTGCTCGTGCATGGCCGGGTGCGCCTGGTTGCTCGGTTGGTGCCAGGCACTTTTCTTGAGCGTCAGGCTGTTCTCTGTGGCACTGAATTCAACTGGGCAGCGGAACCAGCTTTCAAACAGGTCGTCCAGGCCAGTGGAGGGATATTCGATGCGGACCTTCTCAAGTACGTCGTAACGGCCGGTCAGGGTGCGTGCCAGCTGGGTCCAGGCTGCCAGCACCGAGTCCACAACGAAGTAATTGAACCGGTTGTAGGGACGGATCGAGTAGAAGCTGACTATCCGCTTGTCGGGATCGGTTCCGGGATGACCGCGACTGTTCTGGCTGGTGAGCCTCGAATAACGTACCAGCTTCATCAGTGCCTGCCTGATGGTCGGTGCGGTCTCTGCCGCCAGTCCGGCCAGGCCGGCGTCGATCGGCCGGGATAGAGCCCCCATCCGCAGTCCCAGTGCGGGGTTGCCGGTCAGCCTGATGGCGGCCTCTCCCATCCGCATGAAACGGGGGATGCTGATCCGCGCTTCCGGGGAGGTCAGGGCGGTTTCATCCAGATTGAATTGCCTGGCCAGCACCTCGTGGTCTGCACCTTCCTCCGCAGCTGCGCGCAGCACTACCGAGACGTACAGAAGGCTGATGTCGCCGAGCGCGTTGCGGTTTCCGGGCTTTGAGGGTGCTCTCACGGGGTATTCCTGATTGGGTGTCGCTTCAGGATAACATAAAGTTGTTTGGGGATATTGAGGGCGGTCAGCCGGACCGCTACTTTGTGGCGTATAACGAAAGACGGCCGCAACGCCGGCTGCCAATATGAGGAGATCAATATGACCGCAACACCGGGCATGCAGAAATACCCGAACCTTCTGGAACCGCTGGACCTGGGTTTTACCCGTCTGCGGAACCGCACCCTGATGGGCTCCATGCACACTGGTCTGGAGGAAGCCAGGAACGGTTTTGATCGTCTGGCAGCATTCTATGCCGATCGTGCCCGCGGCGGTGTTGGTCTGATTGTCACCGGTGGAATCGGTCCCAACGAAGAGGGCGCGGTGTTCCAGCACGCGGCCAAAATGAGTACCGAGGAAGAGTCCGATCGTCACAAGGTGATCACCCAGGCGGGCATGAGGCTGATGGCAAGATCTGTATGCAGATCCTCCATGCCGGCCGCTATGCCTATTCGCCGGCACTGGTGGCGCCGTCCCCGATCCAGGCACCGATCAACCCGTTCAAGCCCAAGGAGCTGGACGAGGAAGGCATCGAGAAGCAGATCAACGACTATGTGAACTGCGCGGCACTGGCCCAGAGAGCCGGGTACGACGGCGTTGAGATCATGGGCTCCGAGGGTTACTTCATCAACCAGTTTATCGTTACCCACACCAACCAGCGCACGGATCGCTGGGGTGGCAGCTACGAGAACCGGATTCGCCTGCCTATCGAGATCGTGCGTCGGGTCCGGGAACGGGTCGGCGAGAACTTCATCATCATCTACCGCCTGTCCATGCTGGATCTGATCGAGGATGGCAGCACCTGGGAAGAAGTGGTCCACCTGGCCAAAGAGATCGAGAAGGCGGGTGCCACCATCATCAACACCGGCATCGGCTGGCACGAGGCACGGGTGCCCACGATTGCCACCTCGGTTCCCCGTGGCGCCTTCACCAAGGTGACGGCCCGTTTGAAGGGGGAGGTGAGCATTCCGCTGGTGACCACTAACCGGATCAACATGCCGGATGTGGCCGAGAAGGTCCTGGCCGAGGGGGATGCCGACATGGTCTCCATGGCCCGGCCGTTCCTTGCGGATGCGGACCTGGTGCTGAAGGCAGCGGAAGACCGTGCCGACGAGATCAACACCTGCATCGGCTGCAACCAGGCGTGCCTCGACCATACCTTCAGCGGCAAACTGACCTCCTGCCTGGTCAACCCCCGCGCCTGCCACGAAACCGAGCTGACCTGGGTGAAGACGGCCAATCCGAAGTCCATCGCGGTGGTTGGCGCCGGCCCTGCCGGTCTGGCCTTTGCGACCGTGGCCGCCGAGCGTGGTCACAAGGTCACCCTGTTTGACGCCGGCAGCGAAGTCGGTGGCCAGTTCAATGTTGCCAAGAAAATCCCGGGCAAGGAGGAGTTCCATGAGACTCTCCGTTACTTCCGGGTGATGCTGGACAAACACGGGGTGGATGTCCGCCTGAACACCCGTGTCAGCGCCGATGAACTGAAAGCCGGTGGCTTCGATGAGGTGGTCCTGGCCACCGGTGTCGAGCCGCGGACTCCGGAGATCGAGGGTATCGACCATCCGAAGGTGATCGGTTACCTGGATGCGCTGCTGGAACGCAAGCCGGTCGGCCGGAAGGTGGCGGTCATCGGTGCCGGCGGCATCGGTTTCGACGTGTCCGAGTTCATCGTGCACCAGGGGGCTTCTGCGTCCCTGGACACCGGCGAGTTCATGAAGGAATGGGGCGTTGATCTGAGTGTCGAGCACCGTGGTGGTATCCAGGGTGTGACGCCGGAAGTGCCGGAGCCCGCCCGCGAGGTTTACCTGCTTCAGCGCAAGGCGTCCAAGGTCGGCAAGAACCTGGGCAAGACCACGGGCTGGATTCATCGGACGTCCCTTAAGAACCGCCATGTGCAGATGGTTCCGGGGGTTTCCTATCGCAAGATCGATGACGAGGGTCTGCACATCACCGTGACACCGAAAGGTGCCGAGAAAGGTGAGGACAAGGTGCTGCCGGTGGATACGATCATCATCTGTGCCGGGCAGGAACCGCTGCGGGAACTCCAGGCTGGTGTCGAAGCCGCCGGGCTCCTGGTTCATCTGATTGGCGGTGCCGATGTGGCGGCCGAGCTCGATGCCAAGCGGGCCATCGATCAGGGCAGCCGGCTGGCCGCGGAAATCTGATCACAAAACGTTGCAGTTTTTATCTGTCCATCGACATTTGTCTGGCTAGACTATTGGAAAGCCTACGGTTATCCGTAGGCTTTCTGGTATTGGTGCATGCCGCTGGACGAATTTTCCGATGGAACGCTCTGGGGAAGCGAAGCGTGTAAGTGTCCAATTTCTGAATCCTGGAGATGGAATGATGGCTTCTGCCGATCAGGCAACCGATGGCTACTCAGCCGTGTTTTTTATGGAGGAGGGGCGTATTGCCCGTCAGATGCGCGCTTCCGAGTTCGGCGCTTTCCTCGACGGTTATGTCGGTTTATCTGACCTGGCGGAAACGGACGTAAAGGCCGTACTGATCGAGCTGGGGGGCGACCTCCTGGTGCGCTCGCTGGTGTTCTTCCGGATCTGGTTTGATGACGAGGGCCGAGCTGACACCAGTTGGAACGTTCCCATTGAGGCGTTGGCTAAAGACGGTGCCAAGGGGCCGGACATGGGCGCGGGTCCCATCCGCCTGGTGTGTCGCAGCCAGTGCCCGGATCCGAAGTTCGCCAAGGAGCTCTGGGACCCGGATATGACGCCGGGCAACAACCATTTCCTCGCCATCCGCAAGGCGGTGGAAAGCAATACCCTGAGATTCCAGAAGATCGAACCTGTCGAGGAGGACATTCCCGTCCTCAACGCCAAGGAAGAGCCGGCGAAGGAGAAGGAAGACGATGGGGCGGCGTCGGCAGACCGAGCCCGTCTGGCACAGCTGATCCGTGAACAGCGTTTACGCATCAAGACCCTGCAGAGTGTACACCGGGATTCCCTGGCGGACCTCCAGCGTGAACACCGCAATGAAATGCAGTCCCTGCGCAGCGAAATGGCGGATCTGGAGCAGAAATACGAGCGCCAGCGGCTGACCAGTGAGCAGCTCAAGCAGCGCCTTTCCGAGCGTAACGAACAATACCTCTCCATGCAGGAGCAGATCGGCAGCGCCGACGAGGATAAGAAGCGGGACGACGCCAACGTCGGTGCCGAACTGGTTCTGCTCCGGGAGCAGCTTGAGCGCAAGCAGCGTGAGCTGGAAATGCGTGACGAGAAAATAGTCTCCCTGGAAGAAGAGAACCACGAGTTGCGGCACCGGGAGCCGCCAGAGAACTCCATTCTTGACCATCTGCGCAAGCAATCGGTCTTTCTCGTGGCCTACCATGCCGGAGTGGGTCACGTGACCCTGCCGTTCGACGACATTGAGACCTACTTCACCAACCCCGTGGCCTATGCCGCCGAACGTTGTGGTATGAACGAGCCGGCCTACCGGGAGTGGCTGGAACACTACGAGAACCCGGTGTGCGGCCACCAGGACGGGGATGGCAACGAGTGCGCCGAACCCATCATGCGGGTCAGCCAGCCGGCGGAATTCCGGCCGGGTGTGGATGACCGCTGCGAGCAGCATCAGGCCTGATCCTCGCATCTTTTTTCAGAATCCAGCCGACTTTCGTTACACTGTACGCCATCGTTGCAGGGTAGCGGAGGCGCTGTTCCCTGCTGCATCCCGGGATCACAGGAATTTTCATGGATCAGTTCAGGAATATCGGCGTAATCGGACGGATGGGCAGCGTCAAGGTGGTGGAGACGCTGAGGCAGCTCAAGCAGTACCTGCTTGCCCAGAACTACCAGGTCATTCTGGAAGAAGACACCGCGGGAATGATTCCCGGCCATGGCCTGCAGGTGGCCAGCAAGAAACTGCTGGGTGAAATCTGCGACCTCGTGATTGTCGTCGGCGGTGATGGCAGTCTGCTGGGTGCCGCCCGGGAGCTGGCGAAGTCGAAGATTCCCCTGCTCGGGGTGAACCGGGGGCGCCTCGGCTTCCTCACCGACATTTCTCCTTCAGATCTTGAAGAGCGCCTCGGCAAGGTACTGGAAGGCGAGTACATCGAGGAAACCCGCTTCCTGCTCGATGGTAATGTCGAGCGTAACGGTCAGCCGCTGGGTTTCGGCAGTGCCCTGAACGACGTGGTGCTGCATCCGGGTAAATCCACCCGGATGATCGGCTTTGACCTGTTCATCGACGGTCACTTCGTCTACAGCCAGCGCTCCGACGGCCTGATTGTCTCCACGCCCACTGGCTCCACTGCTTATTCCCTGTCTGCCGGTGGCCCGATCATGCACCCGAAACTTGACGCCATCGTGCTGGTGCCCATGTTTCCCCACACTCTGAGCAGCCGCCCGATCGTGGTGGACGGCAAGAGCGAGATCAAGCTGGTCATCGGAGATACCAACGAGACCTACCCGCAGGTAAGCTTTGATGGTCAGATGAACATCTCCTGTGCGCCCGGGGATATCATCCGAATCACCAAAAAACCGTTCAAAATCCGTCTGATCCACCCGACGGACCATAACTTCTATGCCACCTGCCGTGACAAACTTGGCTGGGCAAGTGAAATCGCAGCGAGTTGATCATGGCTGGTAAGAATCCCTCCGCAAATCGCGGTTTCGATATCATTGGCGACATCCACGGTTGCGCCCACACCCTGGAAAAGCTCCTGGACCGGATGGGTTATCGCAAGGTCAACGGTGTTTACGAACATCCCCGTCGCCAGGCCATTTTTATTGGTGACATCATTGACCGGGGCCCGCGTATCCGGGAAGCACTGCACCTGGTGCGGGATATGGTGGAGCACGGCTCGGCACGGATTGTCATGGGCAACCACGAGTACAATGCCCTGGGTTATTGCACCCGTGCGCGTCCGGGCAGTGGCAAAACCTGGTTGCGGGAGCACAACCCGCGCCATGATCGATTGATCAGGGAAACTCTTGAGCAGTTCGATGCCCACCCCCACGAATGGAACGAGTTTCTGGAGTGGTTCTATACCATCCCCCTGTTCATCGAGGAAGAGGACTTCCGGGTGGTGCATGCCTGCTGGGACGGGGATCTGATCGAGAAGTTCAAACAGGTCCAGGGTGGTGCCTGCATTGACGAGGATTTTCTGCACGCCTCGGCGGCCATTGAGTCTTTCGCCGGACAGGTAATGGATACGCTCCTTCGGGGTACGGACCTGCGTCTGCCGGAGGGTATGTCGATTACGGGCAAGGACGGCTATGTCCGCGAATTCTTCCGGACCAAGTTCTGGGCAGACCAGCCCCATACCTATGCCGATGTGGTGTTCCAGCCCGATCCGCTACCGCCGGAAGTGGCGAAGCACGTTCTGACAGAAGACGAGCGCAAACAGCTCATCAGTTACCCCCTGGACGCGCCACCGGTCTTCGTCGGCCATTACTGGATGGAAGGCCGGCCGGCACCGTTGAAACCCAATGTGGCCTGCATCGACTTCAGTGCGGTGAAGTACGGTAAGCTGGTGGCCTACCGGTTTGACGGCGAGCGGGCACTTTCCCGGGACAAGTTTGTCTGGGTAGATGTGGAGCGGCCGGAGGCTCCGGAGTACCCCACCAGTGAAGACAGTGTTGCGCGCTAGCGATTTGTCTTCCGGTGAGCCAATACCCCTGATCGAGAGGTGAGAATTGTATCGGGTAAAGCAGTTGGATATCTCGGTGAACCTTGCCGACTTCAGCCAGTGGCTGAGGGATCAGGGCGTGGGGCATCGTATAACGGAAGAAGGCAGTCAGCAGGTGCTCTGGCTGGAACATGAAGAGCACGCCGAACCGGTCCTGGCGGCCCTTGAGCGCTACCTCGCGGAACCCGGGCTCAGGGAAGCGGTGGCCAGCCGGAATCGTTCTCCGGCCTTCGTTGGCGGTCGCTGGCAACCGGCACCCCGGCACGCGCCCCTGGTCCTGGGTCTGATCGTATTTGCCGTGGTGATGGTCTGGTTGACGGGGATGGGCTCCAATCAGCTTTCCGCCGCGCTGATGGTGGTGGACCCCCGCAATTTTGACTGGACCACCTTCGACGGCCGTATTGACGCGCTTTCTGCCACGCTGGCCAGTGGTCAGGTCTGGCGACTGATCACGCCGGATTTCCTGCATTTCAGCTGGAGCCACATCATTTTCAATTCGGTGATGCTCTGGTTCCTCGGCAGTCAGGTCGAGTGGTTTGACGGCAAGGGTCGGCTGATCGCCCTGTTCCTGGTAACCAGTCTGTTGTCCAATGGTTTGCAGTACCTGGTCTCCGGGCCTTTGTTCGGCGGCCTGTCCGGGGTGGTGTACGGGATTCTCGGCTATTGCTGGCTCAGCCAGCAGCGGGCGCCCCGGTTCCAGTTCCCGCCAGCGCTGGTGACCTTCGCGGTGATCTGGATGGTTCTCGGTTTTACTCCATTGCCGGAAATGCTGGGGCTGGGCAGGATGGCCAACGAGGCCCACCTGGGTGGTTTTATCGCCGGACTGCTCTGCGCACTGGTTTTGCCCGTACGGAAGGTGAGGGGGTAAAAAAAAGCCCCGCCAAAGGGCGGGGCGCAAAAAGAGCTGTTAGCTCCTGATGAGAGAGACCGAATGATACGACCGTTGTCATTTGGAGAGTTAATGATACGTATTATCGTTTGCGTCTGTCAAACGATTCTGCCGATTATTTTTGAAGTTTGTTCAGGGGAGCGGAATGACATACGAAGAGCTGGTCGAACGTCTGGACCCGGCGGTATACCGGAACCTGCGCCAGTCCATTGAGCTTGGCAAGTGGCCGGATGGTCGCAAGATGACAGCTGAACAGCGCGCTATCAGCCTGGAAGCGGTGATTTACTATGAGAACAAACACAAGGTGCCCGAAGAAGAGCGGGTGGGCTACCTGGACCGTGGCAGCAAGGCGGGGACGGCCTGTGATCCTTCCGTCCAGCACACCGCCAGCCAGAACCGGAATATCGATCCGGACCAGTTCGTCGAGGTCAAGTCTTGAGCGAAGCCATCGATGTCACCGGCCGGTTGCGCAAGATGCCGGTGGAGGCCGGGCAGCCGGTGAACAGAACTCCGTGGAGAATGTAATGCGTAGCAACCAGCCACAAACCATTTACCTGAGCGAATACAAAGTACCGGCGTATCTGGTTGATCATGTGGATCTGAGGTTTGAGCTTTTTGAGGAAGGCGCCCGGGTACACAGCACGATGTCGGTCCGCCGTAACCCCGATTCCACGGAGGCCGGTGCCCCGCTGGAGCTGGATGGCGACAGCCTCAGGCTGGAGTCCGTCGCTCTTGATGGCGCCGAGTTGTCGGCGGCCGATTACGAGGACCGGGGCGATCAGCTGGTCATTGCCTCGGTGCCCGGGCAGTTCGAGCTCTCCGTGGTAACCTGGATCGAGCCACAGAACAACACCCGCCTCGAAGGCCTGTACAAATCCTCCGGCATGTTCTGTACCCAGTGCGAGGCTGAGGGCTTCCGTTGCATTACCTTCTTCCCGGATCGCCCTGATGTCATGGCCCGTTTCCGGACCCGTATCGAGGCGGACAAATCGTCGTATCCGGTGCTGCTGTCCAACGGTAATGATGTTGACCGGGGCGAGCTTGATGGCGGCCGTCATTTTGTCACCTGGGAAGATCCGTTCCCGAAGCCCTGTTACCTGTTTGCCCTGGTGGCTGGCAATCTGGTGGAAAAACGGGACACCTTCCGGACCTGTTCCGGCCGTGACATCGACCTGCGCATGTACGTGGAGCCGCGGAATGCGGAGAAGTGCGATCATGCCATTGACTCCCTGAAACGGGCCATGCGCTGGGACGAGGAGGTCTATGGCCGGGAATACGATCTGGACATCTTCATGATCGTAGCCGTCGACGACTTCAACATGGGCGCCATGGAGAACAAGGGCCTGAACATTTTCAACTCGTCCTGTGTCCTCGCCAGCCAGGATACTGCCACAGACGCCGCCTTCCAGCGTATCGAGGCGATTGTCGCCCACGAGTACTTCCACAACTGGTCCGGTAACCGGGTCACTTGCCGTGACTGGTTCCAGCTGAGTTTGAAGGAAGGTTTTACCGTGTTCCGGGATTCCCGGTTCTCCGCAGACATGGGATCGCCGACGGTGAAGCGTATCGAGGACGTCACCCTGTTGCGCACGGCCCAGTTTGCCGAGGATGCCGGTCCCATGGCCCACCCGGTGCGCCCGACTTCCTACATGGAAATTTCCAACTTCTACACCCTGACCATCTACGAGAAGGGTGCCGAGGTGGTGCGCATGATCCACAATCTGCTCGGGCCGGAGATGTTCCGCAAGGGATCCGACCTCTATTTCGAGCGTCATGACGGTCAGGCGGTAACCACCGATGATTTTGTCCGCGCCATGGAAGATGCCTCGGGGCGTGATCTGAGCCAGTTCCGTCTCTGGTATGAGCAGGCGGGTACACCGGTGCTGAATGTCTCCGATGAGTTTGATCGAGAGCGGGGCCTTTATCGCCTGACCATCGAGCAGCACATCCCGGATACCCCGGGCCAGAGCAACAAAAAACCGCAACACATTCCGTTCGCCCTCGGCCTGTTGGGTAGCCGGGGTGAGGCACTGCCGCTAAAGCTTGAGGTGGGCGAGGAAAATGCGCCGACCGAGCGGATGCTGGAGCTGACTGAAGCAAGCCACACCTTCGAATTCCCCGGCATCACCGAGCGGCCCGTCCCTTCCCTGCTGCGCGACTTCTCCGCGCCGGTGCGGGTGAATTACCCATGGTCGCGGGAGCAGTTGCTGTTCCTGATGAGCCACGATCCCGACGGCTTCAATCGCTGGGATGCCGGCCAGAGGCTTGCGGTGGATGTGATCCGGTCACTGGTGGGCGCACCCGGAAACACAGCTGTCGAGCCGCGCCTGGTGACTGCCTGTCGCCACCTGATCTGCGACTCCTCCCTGGACCAGGCGCTGGTGGCCAAGATGCTGCAACTGCCTTCAGAGGCGTATCTTGTCGAGCTGGCGGACAATGCCGATGTCCCGGCCATCCACCATGCCCGGGAACGGGTACTCAAGCATCTGGCCAGCTCCCTGCGGGATGATCTGGTTGCCTGTTACCGGCGCAATCTCGAGTCCGGGAACTACAGGATTACGCCGGACGCGATTGCCCGCAGGAGTTTGCGCAATACCGCCCTGGCATGGCTCCTTATGATCAACGACGAGCAAGGGCGTGAGCTTGCCCTCCGCCAGTTCGGTGAGGCCGATAACATGACGGATCGTATGGGCGCGCTTCGGGCCCTGGTGAACTCCGATTACGGGGAAGACCGCAACCTGGCACTGGAAGAGTTCTACCAGCAGTTCCGGGAAGATCCGCAGGTGATCGAGCAATGGTTCTCCGTTCAGGCTGCCAGCGACCGAGCAGGCCAGTTGCCGCAGATCCATGCCCTGCTGGAGCACCCGGCATTCGACTGGAAGAATCCCAACAAGGTTCGTTCGGTGGTGGGTGCCTTTGCCGGCCAGAACCTGGTGGCCTTCCACAACCCGGATGGCTCGGGCTACGACTTCCTGGCCGAGCAGGTGTGCCGCCTGGATGACAGTAACCCCCAGATTGCCGCCCGTCTGGTCACGCCCCTGACACGTTGGCGGAAGTTTGCGCCGGAGTATCGCGAACAGATGAGAGCTGCGCTGGAACGCATCCGTGACAAGGCCGGTCTCTCCCGGGATGTCTACGAGGTGGTTCACAAGAGCCTGGCTGGCTGAGCCGCCGGTGTCCGGTTGTGATTCTGTTTCAGAATCGTCGTTACAGCCGGCTACAAAATCGTACTTTCGGTCGATAGACAATATTGCCCGATCCGTTAATCTGGCCAAACGTCTCAAGTTCCACGAGACCACAACAAAAAAGCCCCTCAAGAGGCTTCCAGACACGGTGTTGAATGGCCTGTTGGCCCTGTCTGTCCGGGTGCGGTGCCGGACTGGGTGGCAGTCATGGCGTTCAGGCTGTTTAAGAAAAGCCCGCTCTGCGGGCTTTTTTGTTGTTGGGTCAACTGGTTAGAGAGCTGACTCTGACTTTATTTATGCCATAAAGTGGTCTATGTTCTAAGTCGGACACGAAATATGTCCGTATGAGAGACGGACATTCTTTAATTACAACGAGCAGAAAAGGAACGACCCACATGACACTGAAACTCAAAGCTTCCGCTCTTGCGTTAGCCGCTGCGGTCAGCGTTGGTGCTGCCTCCACTTCGGTCTCTGCGCAGGAGCAGCGTTTCGTGACCATCGGTACCGGCGGTGTGACCGGTGTTTATTATCCCGCCGGCGGCGCAATCTGCCGCCTGGTCAACATGGACCGGAAAGAGCACGGTATCCGTTGCTCGGTCGAGAGTACCGGTGGTTCCTTATACAACCTGAACGCGATCCGTCAGGGTGAGCTGGATCTGGCTGTGGCCCAATCTGACTGGCAGTACCATGCCTATAACGGCACCAGCCAGTTCGAAGACGATGGCGCCAACAAGAAACTGCGTGCGGTTTTCTCCCTGCACCCCGAGCCGTTCACCGTGGTAGCCAGCAAGGCATCCGGTATCAAGAACTTTGAAGATCTGGAAGGCAAGCGTGTTTCCGTGGGTAACCCCGGTTCCGGCCAGCGTGCCACTGCCGAGGTACTGATGGATCAAATGGGCTGGACCATGGACAAGTTCTCCCTGGCCGCCGAGCTGAAGGCTGCCGAGCAGTCCCAGGCTCTGTGTGATGGCAACATCGATGCCTTCTTCTACACCGTTGGTCACCCGTCCGGTTCCATCAAGGAAGCAACCACTTCCTGTGACAGCGTAATCGTCAACGTGAACAACGATGCGAGCAAAACCCTGATTGAGGAAAACCCGTACTACCGTAAAGCGGTTATTCCGGGTGGCATGTACCGTGGCACGGATGAAGATGTCATAACCTTCGGTGTGGCAGCGACCTTTGTCTCCTCCACTGACGTGCCGGATGAAGTGGTTTATGAAGTCGTGAAGGCGGTGTTTGAGAACTTTGACACCTTCAAGCGTCTGCACCCGGCCTTCGCCAACCTGAAGAAGGAAGAAATGGTGCAGGATGCCCTGAGTGCTCCGCTGCACCCGGGCGCTGCCAGGTACTACAAGGAAGTCGGCCTGATCGACTGATCCGGCGTTTTCCTGAAAACCGGCCGCGGGCAGCCCCGTCCGCGGCCTTTACTGATCTTCCCGATTTCCCTCTGACAGGATCCGGCTATGACAAATAGCGACCCGAGAGCCGGGGATGCCATCAATAAGCAGAAAGTTGAGGAATTCCTCCAGACCGAATCGGGCGGAAGGGCTGCGACTGGTCCCGCCGCTGTCATTCTCTTTATCGTTCCTCTGCTCTGGTCTCTTTTCCAGCTTTGGATAGCGTCACCGCTTCCGTATATTTTCGAGATCGGCGTGTTCAATTCCACAGAAGCACGTTCGATTCACCTGGCGTTTGCCTCGTTCCTGGCGTTTGCCGCTTTCCCGATGATCCGGGGCAGGCATCAGAATCATGTTCCGGTCTATGACTGGATACTGGCGCTGGCGGCTGCCTTTGCGGCCTCCTACCTTTACGTTTTCTATGATCAGCTGGCCACCCGTCCGGGGGCACCGAACACTCAGGACATGGTTGTGGCCCTCGGTGGTCTCGTGCTGTTGCTCGAAGCGACTCGTCGCGCTCTGGGGCTGCCGCTGACGATTGTGGCCGGTGTTTTCATCATCTATTCCCTGGCCGGCCCCTACATGCCGGATGTAATTTCCCACAAGGGTGCGAGCCTGGGCAAACTGGCCTCTCACCAATGGCTCGGTACCGAGGGTGTGTTTGGTGTAGCCCTCGGTGTTTCAACCAGCTTTGTGTTCCTGTTTGTCCTGTTCGGGGCGTTGCTTGAGCGGGCAGGAGCCGGTAATTACTTCATCAAGGTCGCCTACGCCCTGCTGGGCCATATGCGTGGAGGCCCTGCGAAAGCGGCCGTGGTCTCCAGTGGTCTCAGTGGCGTGATTTCCGGCTCCTCCATTGCCAACGTGGTAACCACTGGTACTTTCACCATTCCGCTGATGAAGCGTGTGGGCTTTCCCGCAACCAAGGCAGGTGCGGTTGAGGTGGCAGCGTCCACCAACGGCCAGCTGACGCCCCCGATCATGGGGGCCGCAGCCTTTCTGATGGTGGAGTATGTAGGCATTTCCTACCTGGAGGTCATCAAACACGCGATTTTGCCGGCGATGATCTCCTATGTGGCACTGATCTATATTGTCCACCTCGAGGCCTGCAAGCTGAACATGCACGGTATCGAACGGCTGGATCGTCCGACCCTCGCCCAGCGCATGTTGAACTGGGTTGTGATCCTGTTGGGATTGTGTGTGTTGACCTTTGTGGTCTATTACGGCATCGGCTGGATGAAAACCGTCCTGGGCGAAGCCGCTATCTGGGTTCTGGCCTCCCTGTTGCTGGCGGTCTACATCGGGCTGGTCGGCTACGCCAGCAAGTTTCCCGATCTTGCGGAAGACGATCCGGAGAAAGCTCTGGAGGAATTGCCTCCGGTCGGTCCGACAGTCAAAACCGGTCTCTATTTCCTGCTACCCGTGGTAGTGCTGGTCTGGTGTCTGACGGTAGAGCGCTTCTCCCCGCAGCTGTCCGCGTTCTGGGCGACCGTGTTCATGATCTTTATCGTGATCACCCAGCGGCCGCTGAAAGCATTCTTCCACAGGCGTGGTAACTACATTGCGGGGTTGAAGGAGGGCAGTGCTGATCTGGCCCGTTCCCTCGTAACGGGGGCCCGGAACATGGTGGGCATCGGTGTGGCAACGGCTACCGCCGGCATCGTGGTCGGGACCGTCACGCTGACCGGCATCGGCCTGGTGATGACCGAGTTCGTCGAATTAATCTCGGGTGGCAATCTGCTGCTGATGCTGATCTTCACGGCCATCATCAGTCTCATTCTCGGTATGGGGCTGCCAACCACCGCAAACTACATCGTGGTGTCCACCCTGATGGCACCGGTTATCGTGACGCTTGGTGCCGAGAATGGTCTGCTGGTACCGTTGATCGCGGTGCACATGTTCGTTTTCTATTTCGGTATCCTGGCGGATGATACGCCCCCGGTGGGGCTTGCCGCCTACGCGGCCGCCGCCATCTCCGGTGCCGATCCGATACGCACGGGTGTGCAGGGCTTCACCTATGACATCCGGACCGCGATCCTGCCATTTATGTTCATTTTCAACACGCAGCTGTTGTTGATCGGACTGACGGGCTGGGTGGACCTGCTCATCACCATCTTCAGTGCGGTGACCGCCATGCTGGTGTTCTCGGCAGCAACCCAGGGATACTGGTTCACCAAAACACGCTGGTGGGAGACGGTTTGTATGCTCTTGATCACCTTTACGCTGTTCCGGCCGGGATTCTGGTGGGACAGGATCTATCCGCCGACGGAGGAGCGGCCCGGATCGGAGATCTTCCAGTATGTGGAGGACGTACCGGCGGATCAGCCCATTATTATCCAGGCTTCCGGTATGTCCATCGGTGGCGACGAGGTGTCGAAATACCTGCGTTTACCCTTGCCCGAGGCGGAGACACCGCAGCAAAGACTGGCTCAGGCCGGGCTGGAGGTCTCTCCCCGGGGCGAGCAGATGGTCGTGGACTTCGTGAATTTCGGAAGTATTGCGGAGCAGGCGGGAATCAGCTTCGGCTGGACTATCGACAAGGTTCAGGTGGAGAAGGACCGGCCGCCCAGGGAATTGATGTTCATTCCGGCATTGCTGCTGCTGGCGGCACTGGCCTTTGGCCAGTTCCGGAGAAAGGCCAGGGAAGAGGCGGCAACGGCTCCGGCCTGACCGGCTATCCGGTTTTTGTTGAGTCCGTAGAAACCCGGCGTTAACCCGCCGGGTTTTTTTCTGGTAGACTCGCCGCAGGTCCGGGCCGCGGTTTGTGTCGCGGTGTCCCGGCACCATGTGATCTTTGGTATAGATCACCGCTGAGTAAACCACAGGAGTATTCCATGCCCGTCATTACCCTGCCGGATGGCAGCCATCGCAGTTTTGCTGAACCCGTAACCGTACA
>Ga0114984_1000239_pt1 | contig 22106 bp, 22 predicted proteins | sample Shrwel1BS1Day1_FD_96987 | JGI IMG/M metagenome (GOLD analysis project Ga0114984, IMG submission 96987) | Subsurface microbial communities from deep shales in Ohio, USA - Utica-3 well 1 S-1-Day1 | ecosystem: Environmental > Aquatic > Deep subsurface > Shale gas/oil reservoir > Produced water/Flow...
AATAACTTTCACCTGAGAATATTTCAAAAATTGATGAAACGAATTTTGCAAGAACATTTTTGACTTTGCCCTCAAGGTTCACATCGGAATCATTGATATAGAAATATATTTTATGGCTTTCTTCTTCCCATATTATCTCAGCCGGCTGCATATCAACTTTAAAGGTACCTTTAGTGCCATTTCGGTTATAATCGCCGGTTATTTCGATATTATTTTCGAGTATTTTTACGTTTGTATTCTCAATCCCGTCTTTCGCTAGCTTATTTTTAAATTCTGTATCCAGGCTGATTACGTGATTAATCCGTTCTTCGCTTATGTGTAAGACATGTTCTTTTTTTATTAATTCATTTATATTATCATACTTGTCTTTAAATTTTCCCACCAAGTCGTTTAATCCCATCAAATTTCTCCTTGTCATTTTTGCAGCAAATTTTTTAATTTAGCAAAATCAATACTATATAAAGGAAAAAAGTACTGCCTGCTAAATTATATAACAGGCAGTTTTGTTACTAATATTCCTGCATAGCCATATTATCCGGATTGTCACCATATTTCCAGCTTCTGTACTTTTCTATGTCTTTTCCGATCATTTTCAGTGCAAGAGTCACTATGAAAGCATCGTCAATATAACCCACAACAGGTATGAAATCTGGGATCACATCAATCGGAGATACAAAGTACAGCAATGCTGTTACTATTGCAGCAATAGTCCCGAAAGGTACATCTGGATATTTTTTATTCCAGTAGTCTTTTACCATATTCCACATGTCTTTAATATCCTGCCACAATGATTCAAGCGCATCTGGGATATCATTTTCCAGTACACCAATCTTTGCTGCACCTGAATCCACCACTTCTTTAATATCTTTTTCATCCACATTTTTACTTTTCTTTTCAAAATGATCTTCCAGCTTTTTTTGCTGTTTCGGATTTAATTCTTCTGACATAACTGCCTCCTTTGTGATTTATTAATCACAACATAATGACACCGTGCGAATGGGTGGTTTCGTTCAGTAAAGGCTTTCAAGAAAATCAGAAAAACTCTTTGTTACTGAAAAGTATTTGTCAGTTTCGTGATCATAAAAAACAATTTCTTGAAATTTATCCTTTTCATACTTAAAACAAATAAAGTTACCAAAAGGGTCTGTAGCAAAAGGAATAAGACCCTCGGGCAAATTTTTCATAAACTTTGGTATTTCATCAATGTCGATCATATAATCTAAAACGCATTCTTTATTTCCTGTTTTAAAAATGTATTTTTCAGGTTTACCTCTGTTAATATAGGGCAATTTTTCTTTATAATCCGAGGGTAACTCAAAACCTAAAAAATCTTCTAATTTTTTGATTTTACCAGCATTCAAATTTTCCACATATTTCCATTGATTATTCATAATATTCCTCCTTTATCTTGCATCAGTACCGCCACCCCAAATAAACCTTCCCCCAGTATGCCCTGTATCTGCATGTATATCACTAGGTACAAGCTCTAAAATTCCTTGTTGTTCACTATGGTGCCAAGTAAACTTTTCAGGTTTATCTCCATTAGATATTTGTTCTAATTGCCTATCTGAAAAGTTTGAAGTATCTAGTACTTTATTATCAAAAGATGACTTCAATTCTTGATCACAAAATTTAAATTGCTCTGGATCAGTACTTTGATATAAATTTTCTGGTAGTTTTGCCTCAAACATTTTCTCACTGCTAAAATCAGGAAAAACGCCTCGAATAATTTCTCCATCCGGATTTACAATTTCTTTTCTATTAAAAGGGATTTGTGTTGCTGGATGTAATTTGCCGTCAAGCTGACTATTAGTTTTTATCTCTTTTACATCACTAACCAACGGCTTATCGGCTTCTTTTAAGCTTTTGATACTTGGTTCTCCAAGCTTTTCAGAAAAACTTGGCAGTTCGAATTTTTTGCCAACTTCAGAAGAATTTTTTACGACTTCTTTAGCTGCTGCAGCAAGAGATTCAATCATAACTTCCTCCCTAATTTATTTCTTGCAAATTCCACCCAGTGAAAGTAATAGTTTTCATATTTAGAACTTATCCTAATTTGTTCTCTCAGCAATGCATGAAGGATTGAATATTCAAATTCTATATTGTTGCAGGTATCGATCAAATTTCTTAAATTTTCCAAGCAAAGGTTTGTCCATTCCTCAAAATTATCTAAATTATGTTGAACAAATAATATTAGCTCCGGATCGATAATTTCTGCAATTGCCGATGATATGAATTTAAATTCGTGTTCTTCAGGCTGATAATCTTTTATCTTAGACGAATTTTCTATATATTTTTTACTGATATTAGATAAATATGAACAATGAAGCCATTTCTGTAAATCTTTCAACTCGTTGCTATTGAATGTAAATTTATGTTTTTCTGACAATCTATAGTTTATTAACATTTTCAATGCCAAACTTTTCATTGATTTTTCGTTTTCATACTGTTCTTTTATGTTTAAATGATTGTACTCATAAGGCTCCCCTTTACTTTCATCGAATTTATGAATTTTAGTTAAAATTGGGTCGTACCATCCTTTTTGATAGGTAACTGCAACACCGGTTTCTAACTTCGAAAATTCAGAAATCTGATCTTCATTCAAATTAACTGATAGACCGACTGATTCCATATCTTCTTTTTCTGAAAGATTTAAAAGAATTTTAGTGTTTGTGTTTCTAATAACTGCAGGGTCTAATAAGGATGGAGATTGATCTGCAATTATAAACCCTTCACCGTATGTTCTCATTTCGGCAATAGCATTTGTGATCATTTCTACGGATTTACCTTTTAGATTAGCGCCTTCCTGATTTTGATCTATAGAAGTTTTTCTCAACAAATGATGTGCTTCTTCCATGACTGTGATATGTTTAAGCGGAATATTGTTTCCTTCACTCTTACTTTGTCGATATTCCTGCAATTTTAAGAAAACTATTCCCATTAATAATGCTTTAGTCTCAGAAGAACCCACGCGGGAGAAATCAAGTATAGTATTTTTATCAAACAAAACACTATTGTCTATCTCATCTCCGCCAAAAATTCTTCCAATAAGACCGTTAGTTAAAGATTTAACTCTTGTTATTAATGCTCCCTTGTAGTTCGATTTATTTTCATCAGCATAATCAGAACTTGATATTACAAAAGGTAAAGTCTCCATAACATCATGTACTTTTGGATATTCTTTGGGATTCTTAGTACAAAGAGAATATTCTAAATTCCATCCATTTCTAATATAAGCTTTTTCAATTGCATCTTTTAGTATTACTGGCATCGCTGCATACATAGGCCACGCAGCATTAAAAATCTCTACAAGCCTGTCTATGTGTTCTAACACATGTATTTCATCCGGAAAAACAAAAGGATTTATTCTTAATAATTCGGTCAGATTAGGGTTAGTGCCAAATACTTCTACATCCTTTCTACCACCAAATACATTTTTGTACTCACCTTTTACCGGCTCAATAATTAGAAAGTTTTTACCTTGCTTTACTATTTTATCTAGAAGCAAATAAATTGCATTTGATTTTCCTGACCCTGTACTGCCTGTGATTAGTGTATGCTGAGTCATCAATTCTGTATCTAAACTTACGTCAACGTCTTCTTCGTTTCCTATATGATATAGCTTCCCAAAATTTAAACTTTTATTATTTGTTTGAAGCACGTTTCTTCCAAACTCTGCTGTTTCTGTAATGTTTAATCCGGTAACAGACTTTTTAGGCAAACCAGCAGCAACGCATAACTCCTTGGAACTTATCATTGTACTTGGAGTTACTGGTGGGAGATAGATATTTTCATTTAATTGTAGATCAATTCGTGGTTGAACAAAATTTGAAAGATATTTAGTGAAATTATCATAATTTTTCTCCCCAACTGTTTCTTTATCCCATAAATTAATAAAAGTATTCTCAGCAGAGGAATTTTCACCCCTTATTATTGAAGCATAAGTATTAGCTGCAACTTTTGATGTTGCGGTTGTATCTGCTACAAAATATCCCGAAAATGACCATAAACCATAATTTTCTGACTCTTCAATCCTTTCGACTGTTGAATCTATTTTGTCAAGCAAACCTTTTATTGTTTTGTTTTCAAATTTAATTTGCAGGTTCTTGGAAGTACCTTTAGTTTTTTGATCTGTTTTTGTTGTACCTTCAGAATAGGATTTTGAAGTGCCTATTTGCGAAGATTCTGATGTGGATTTATTCGTAGTATTTGAAATTGATTTGTTCCTATTATAAGAATAAAATATACCAAACGTATGTGAAGAACCCTTAGAAACAGATTCTGTTTTCCCTTGCGTCATCGTTTTTGATATACTGCCATTTATCCCTTCGGTAAAGTTTTCTGTAATTGCGTTACTTACAGAATCTGACTCATTTTCACCAAATTGTAATTGCGTTTCAGAAAACGGCACTAAGTTAGTGTATAGTGCTTCAAAGCCCTTTTTTACAAACTCAATATCCTGCTTACCGAAAGGTTCTGCTAATATTATTGCTGTATACTTCTCGTTTTTCATTGTATCAATAAACTTTTCCAAACCCTGAACATACTTTTCAGTATCATCTTTCTTTAAAGAAGGTATACAACTTACAGAAGTAATACTTTTATTTTCTTCAGAAAATATTGATGAACTGACCTCATCAATATCTTCACTGTATAGATTATTACTATTCACTCCTGGAAAATTTCCTTCTATAGATTTTTTAAGCACTTCATAGTCCGTGTTAATTTTCTTTAAATTATTGTTTCTTATACCCAAATAAACGTCAGTTGTTTTCCCGGTACTTTGTAAAATCAGGAAAAAAGTAGTTTGACAAGAATTGATTGCCGTATAAATATTTAATAATTTATCCAGATTATCTTCATTTTTATCATAGGTAATCTTTGTAATATGCAATATTCTTAGATACTTTGTCCCAAGCTCAAAATCTTTATCCATATCAGTAACATTATATTTGTTTAACTCATTTAAATATGATTTATTTAATAATACATCTAAAGTTTCAAAATACTGCTGAAGATTACTTTGGTCTTCCACCATTTGATCGCTGTTTTTGGCTAACTCACTCACAAGAAACCCCCTTTAACTCCCATTATTTAGTAATATTTTTATTAAAAATATTATGATAACAATTATACCTATTCCAATTGAAACACTTGTTACATGTGACCAATTAATATTATTATTCTTTTTATCATCAGTCTGTATTTCATCTTTGTAAATGTAGTTACCAACCTCTATAGCATGATTAAGCAGAACTTCATCAAAACCTGTCTTCATTTTTGTTATAAGATAGCTGAAATAATCTTTATCCCACTGTTCTTTATATTTTGTTTCCACATTTTGGTGCTTTATGAAACCCTCCCAAACGGATTTGGCCTTCTGAAATTGTTCTTTAATTTCTCCATTAGAATCAGTAGGATTGCTTTGTAATGCAGAGGCAAATGTACTCCCTATCCTGACAGCACTTTTTTCTTCTAAACCTGATTGAATTTCATCTAAAATGTATTTGTTCATAATTATACCTCTTCACCTTTTATCTTCTTTAGTTCTGTTATTGCATCATTAAGCCATTCATAATTTTTCTTATTTTCATGAATAATTTTGTTTAATCTTTGTTTATCATTAGCTAAAATATTTAAATCTTCCATTTTTTTATCTAATTCTTTTTGAATTTCATCTATTTTATCTTTAGCCTGATCTTTCAATTTGTCGATGTATTCCTTCAATTTTCCCTGGGCTTTTTCAAAGTTTTCTGCTTCAACTTTATTCAACGGCTGAATTAATTTCTCTATATCTACCTTATATTTTTTGCCTGTTTTTGTGACTACTTCTTCTTCTATTCTATATTTATTGCCAAACCAGCGTTTTGGGTTCCATTTTGATCTTTCGACTTCTACTTCTTCAGTTGTTTCATATTCGTAAGGTTTAGTTTCTATAAGGTTTTTTTTGTTAATTTTTAATGAATTAAAGACTATTTTAGATATAGGACTTTCTATGCTTATATCTCCAATGATCGTATTGGCGAAATCTTGAAATTCTTGTATGATTGAATCAATTTCATTTTCTGTTAAATGTTTAATCTTGTTTTCCAGTTCTAAATTAATTTTATGCTCTATATCTTTTAGGTCATTTATAAGTTTTTCATTTTGTTGTTCACATTCAGCTCTGCTGGCAAAACCACCTCTATTTTTATATTTGTCTCTAAAATTTAGTATTGTTTTTGTGTATGGTGTTCTTACTGCATCAAGTTTATCAAAGTCAGGATAAACACTGTCTATTTTTTTCTTCAATTTTTCTACTTTTCCTTTTTTGTTTAACTTATTTTCTATTTCATCAATATTTTTTATTATTTCTTTTCTTTCCTCTTCACTTTCAGAAATCATCTGTAATGTATTTTTTTCTATATTTTTTTCTTCAAGTTCTTTTTCAAAAGCTTCAATAGCATTTTTTATTTTAAAAGGTATTGCATATTTTTCTAAAAATTCATTTATACTTGCTTCAATAGATGGAACACCTGTTAGATACAGTGCCTTTTCATAATCATTATCCGTTTGTTCCATTTGTTTTCTCAATTTTGACTTTGTTACTTCACTTAAAGAACTTTGCTGTATAAAATCAAGTTCCGAGTACTCAAAAAACATATCATATATGTTCTTTGTTCTTTTCTGGAGATTAGTCAATTTTTTCTCATTCAAATACAGACGTAAAACTTTTGCAAGTTCGGCTGATGTCGGAAAAATTTTAGGATTTTTTATACCGTGTCTGTTTAAATATTTTACTACTTTGTTGAATGCATCATTAATATCTTCTGTATCGGGATCAAAACAATCCATTTTATTTACTACAAACAAAAAACGGTCTGCAACAATTTTACCACCATATCTCATAGCCTCTGCAATTTCCTTTAGGAAATTGCTGTCGTCATCAGTCTCAAGGCCTGTACCATTTAATACATATAATATCATGGAAGGATATTCACTTTTAATGTGGCGAAAAGTCTCTTCCCTGTGATGTTCATTTTTTGAGTTATTAGGTCCCGGAGTATCAATTAAGACTAAATTCATATTTGCATCTGAAATATGCGGTACATCGCCCTCTATTTCTATATGCGAAATATTTTCATCTTCATTATATTTTTTAAGCAACTCACTATCAGCGTTAGACCAATCCTTTACCAACTCACGTTCATTATTTAGACTTCTGCACCTGAAATATTTCATTTCGTCAATATCTTTTATTTTTGCTATTGTTGCGGTGCAAGCCTCATTTTTTGAAGGTAATAATTCTTCACCTAACATAGCGTTTATAAGAGTTGATTTACCTGAACTCATTGTAGCCAATACAGAAACTTCAAATTCATCATTAACAGCTTCATTAAAAGCTTTTTTTATACTATCTGATTTTAAATCCTCATAAGGACCTTCTTGTATTTTTTTGAATAATTTTTTTAACTGTTTTAATTTCCCTGCTTCGTCAAATAATTCTTTGAAGCTTAGTTCTATCTCTGCCTCATTTTCATAACAAAATTTATCTTTGTACATTTTAATATCTTCGTAATCTATTTGGCGTCCCTTGAAAATCACGTTAAAAGACTTTGAGTTAATTTGATTTATTAATTCCTCAAATAATCGATGAATCCATAAATGTAGCCTTTGATTTTTTATGTTGTTTAAGTAGCCTTCTGTTTTCAGCGGGATATCATCAACTAATATTTCAGTATCAACCACATAGGGATTATGGGTTATTGTTATTTCCTGCATCAAGTACCCCCTCATTAAAAAATTTATCTATTAGCATTTCAACTGTTACTATATTTGTAGCTTTTAATGCTTCGTATAAAACATGTGAGTTGTATCTATAATTTTTTAGAGAAATATCATAATTTGTTGAAAACCGATTAAACCATGTAAAAGGATTATAAAGTCTGAATTGTTTTATCTCTCTTTTAAAGCTGTATTTTTTATATTCTAATTTTTCCATTATTTCATTTAAATTATCAATATACTTTGGTGCATTAGTAAAGTTATAAGCCTGAAATAAATTGTAAAAAGACTGTAGCTGTTTAGTTTCAAAATATGTAAAACTTTTGTCCTCATTATAAAGCAATTTTTTGAATAAAAAGCTTGGCAACGACGCAACAGGGATTATTGTTGCTGATTCAAGGTCAAACTTTGAAAGATAATTTATAGTACTTGCTATTAAGTCCTCTAAATTTTCACCTGCTTCTATATCTAAATTATCTGCTTTGTTTAAAATGAAGATTATATTTTCTGAAGGGTTCTTGTTTATTATTTTTCTTTCTGTAATAAGCTGAGATAACATAGTGAAGTCATCGTCAACAGCTAAATTTGTAGCATCTAAAATATATATAATGAGATTATGGAACTTCTTGTTTTTAATAATCTTTTCAAAATATTCTTTATGATTTAAATCACTTGAATTATTCGGCCCGGGCATATCAACGATAGAAACCATCTGACCGTTTATATTATCAAATCCTTTTATATTGCCTTCAACTTCAATCGAGTTGATTGAAGTGTTCTCATTCCAGATACTTATTTGTTCCTTTCCTATTTTATCAAATGATTTGTTTATTTCTTTCCCAAACACCTTGCCTTCAAAATATTCAAAAGCATCATTATCAATTATTCTAAGTATCTTAGAAGTAGTAGCCATATTTCCCGAAGGCAGCAAATCTTCACCAATTAAAGCATTAATAAAAGTTGATTTGCCGGAACTTACCGTACCCATTACAGATATTATGTATTCATTATCTCTAAAATTAATTTCCATGGTGCATCCTTAGCATAAAGTGTGATTTTGATAATAATAACACAAAACGAATACATGGTTTCGCTAAAACATATTTGATTTTGTGACCCTGGATAGTTAGAAAAGCTCTAACTTATTGACCCCTCAAAAAATCAAAGGAGTGTTTTGGTATATTAAAAACAACTTAACAAGTGTACCTGTCATAAATTCTATATGTCAAATAAAATTGGTTATTTTTTCATCTTTTTTTCCTGGACTTGATTTTATCATCAATAAGATTCCAAATACCAAAGAATATAAACATAAACAGAAAAGCCGAAATTGCCATGATCCACTCATTTTCAGTAAAAAAAGACACAATAAGTGCAAAGAAAAGATAAACCCAAATTATTTCACCCGAAATCATTTTCATCACCTCTTACTTGAAAATTATTACGGCAAAGCGAAGGCGCGTATCCGTTAATCAAAAAATTAATATTTTTGGGCTACGTTTGATATTCTTCAATCATACTTCCGCTTTCTTGGGTAATGCACTTTAAAACCTTATTGGTAACTACATGTATTATTTATTCTGGGCAGATTTGCTAATCTCGATTATGACAGAATCTGGATAGAAAAAACCAAATTTTTGTGTGCCATCTCTAAAACCGACTTGTATGCCCCAAAGATGAATGAGTAAGTGAATTGTACGTTTTTTCCCGGAACGCTGGCTCAGTTTGTGTCGGAATAATGATTCATAAAAAAACATCCTGAAAAAACATAAGAAAAAACATTGCCTGAAAAAACGAATTGGTAATGCTTGAAAAAACGCATTAAAAAACGGTGGATTAGTCTCGTAATTCTTAGCCAGCTTATGGGGTGAAAATTCAGAGGCATTTACATTTTTAATTACTAACTGTCCACTTAAAAGGGAAGCTTACGGTTCCGTTGAACATATACGAGTTGCCGCAGCCGTACTTATTTGAATGTGGGAAACCCCTTCTTTATAATTCGGACGGATTATTATGAAAAAGACGGATTAATCAGAAAACTTTGGACGAAATAATCTGATTCGCGACAACAGCCTTTAATGAATTTTCATCAAAAGGTAAAATAAACATGCAGAAAAAACTTGGCACTATTTTTCAAATTCAAATATAATATTATTAAAGTTGTTTATGAAATAGAAAGATGGAAAGTGGGCTGAAAACAAAGTTATTTATAATCGTAATTTTTTAGTATGAACTTTTAGATTATAAATGTGAGGTAAAAATGCTCAAATTGATTGAAGATAATCATTACCATATCTGGACTGATGCTCTCCACGCACAAGCCCTTTCCCACGAGGCAAATAACAGATGGGATCGAGGTACATATGTTCGATGGACTATTATGACATCTTGGATTGCCCTTGAAATTGCCTGTCAAGAAGCACTCGAAGATAGACAAATTTCATACAGTTTCAAGAATAATCTGAACTATGCAATAGAAAATAAGTCCTTACCAAAACTGAAATGGGGGAAAGGAATATGGCAACAAGTTCTGAATTTGCAGGATCTTAGGAAAAATTGTATTCATAGGTTCTCTCAGGAGTCTGACTTATTTCCTGGCGCAAGTGTTGCCGATAAAGCTATTTTTATTGCTCGGGAGGCAATAATCGCAATATATAATCATGTTGGAAAACGCCCACCTCTTTGGATTAGAGATAATGAGGATCAAGGTTGGTGTGATAAAGGTATGTCCACTTTTGCCAATGCATATACACCGCCACTAGGCGTAAAGGAGAATGCACCAGACATAATTAAAATTACATATATTTATAAAGATAACGAATGTATCCGCAATGTATTGCCAGCCAACACAGATTCAAATCCTTATGTTGAGGAACTTATTGCCACCATTGGGCTACCAATAAGTGGAATCAGGGTATACAAAGGTCATGAAGTAATAAAAGAAATTCAATATCCCATGGACAAAATACGGGGTATATAACAATGCGCTGTTTTTCTAATTTCCTGGTGAGCACAAACGTTATACCTCTCAAATAAAAATATGCATAATGGAGGATGAGTATGAGTTTTTTTAAACCAACACTAGCAGAGCAGACTCGTAAGAAGCTACATCAAGACGAGAAGAACAGAAAGGCTGCCGAAAGTGAATTCAACGATTCACCAGTTGGCAAAGCGCGAGCGGCTAAGGAAGCCGGAGCGAAGATTTTTCAAATTGATATGCCGCTTAGCCAGTCAAAAGGATACACAATGGCGATGTTAGGTGCTTATTCATATAAGTCGAAAACGAAAGATTATTCCAACTTAATTCAGGCAATCGAAGAGGAAGGTTGGCGTCTAGAACACGTAAGCTATGTTTTTCGGTGGACAGGGAGCGAATCTCGGGATAAATTTTTGGCGAGTGGCCAACAGGAATCTGTAAGCGGCGAAATTATAGGTATTTATATCTTTCGTGCCACGGAAACTGACTAAGCATAGAGGTCGTTGCAGTTGACCACTCAGAAAGCAACTGCAGCTTAGACGTTAAATTCAAAAAATGCTTTTGTTGAATTAGCTCATAATGTCATAAGTTTCCCTACCGGAACTAAATGGCTCCCTTTGCTGGAATGCTAGCTCAATTTTTCAACCGGGTGGGTATTAATCACCCAAAACGGCATCTAATTTATTTCAGAACCCTCTGCAGGAAATTTTCATTTGACTCGCCGGTTTTAATTGGTGAAATTTAGAAAAACTAAATTAATTTTTATAAAGTTCAGGTCTTCTCATTCTAAAATAAGGGTGAACTTCATTAAGTTTTCCTTCCCGGCTTAATTTGATTAAATCTAAATCTATCTTTACAACTTTGTAGGCTTCTTTCTGCCCCATATCTACAACATCTCCCAGCGGAGTAACTACACGACTATGACCATAAAAGTCATGATCATCATTTCCTGTTTTAGATTTACCAGTTTGATTGCTGGAGATTAAATAACAATTATTTTCTATGGCTCTTGATCTTGTTGCTAAATCATATATTTTTCCACGAGCTGAACCAAATGCCATTGAACAAACTAATAATTCTGCTCCATCTAAAGCTAGAGTACGAGCAAACTCAGGGAAACATACTTCTACACAGTTTAAAAAACCAACTTTTATTCCTTTTATATCAGTTACTAAGGTTTCGTTACCTTCTTCAAAATATTTTTCTTCATCTCTGAATAAGTGCGTTTTTCTATACAAATAAGATTCTCCGTTATTTTTAACAATAAACATTGAATCGTAATATAAGTCATCATCATTTTCACCGATTCCTCCGACAATAGTAACATTATTTTCAACAGCTATATTTTTAAGTAAATTGCATGTTGTATTAAAGCTTTGTTTTATGACTTTTTTGATCTCAGGATCCCAATAGTAACCAGTATTGAATAGCTCAGTAAGGCATATTAAATCTGCTCCATCTGTAATACATTTATAAATATATTGCTTAGCTCTGCTTATATTGTTTTCAATGTCTCCTCTTTCTGAACGCATTTGAATTATGCCTATTTTTATTATGTTTTCCATGTTTAACCTCTCTATAAGATAAGTTATTCTAAAAATATATATAAAACATCATATTTTAAATATATAATTGTTTAACTCATAAGACAATGAATAATATAAAATATTTTTTTATTTTAGCAATTTGACTGTTGCCTCTAAAACCTTTATGTAGCAAGGCTTGATGAGCAGATAATAATATGTTCTGAAATAATACAAAAAAATAATTTAAGCTTGTACTATTATATAACGTTTTTGTATTGAAATATTACGCAAAATGAATATTTTTAAAATAAGTTCAATAATAAGGGGGTAGTATGTCTTTTAAAAATTTTAGTGTAGTTGTTTTAAGTTTCACAATGTTTATATTGTTCAGTTTTTCAGCGTATGCTGAGAATGTAATTAAGCTAGGGAGTGCAATAGCTTTCACAGGTCCTTTAAGCCGTAGCGGAAAACTTTATATTGATTCTTACAAAATGGCGGTAGATCAAGTGAATAAAAATGGAGGTGTAAATGTTAATGGCAAAAATTATAAATTTGAATTAGTTTTTTATGACGATAAAAGCGATTCTACCGAGAGCGCAAGATTAGTTGAAAAGTTAATTACAGAGGATAAGGTTAATTTTTTATTGGGGCCATATAGTAGCGGGATAACTATTCCTAATAGCATTGTTGCAAGAAGATACCGTGTTCCTATGATTGAAGGTGGTGGTTCCTCTGGAAAAATTTTTAACAGGGGTAATAAATATATTTTTGGTACTTTGCCAAGTGCAGCTGATGATTACAAATCTTCTTTAGAGTTCTTGAAAAAACAAAATCCAACCCCTCAAAAGGTTGCTATACTATATGCCGATGATAAATATAGCATGAGTGTTGGGGAAGGCGCAAAAAAAGATGCTGAAAACATGGGTTTTGATGTTGTGTTATTTGAAAAATACACAGAAGGAGCCTCCGATTTCACATCAATTATTACTAAAGCTAAAAAATCAGGAGCAGAAGTTGCGCTGGTGGCAGGCCATACAGAAGAGTCAATGAATTTTGTTCAACAATCAGCAGAGTTAGATTATTCTCCTAAATTTCTCAGTCTTTCGGTTGGACCCTCGTCTCCTGATTTTAGGAAGGCTTTGGGGAAAAATGCTGAATATATTTATAGTTATGCAACATGGTCACCTACAATGAGTAGCAAAGGATATATTTTTAAAAATAATCAATCTTTTGTAGAGAAGTTTAAAGAAAGATTTGGATATGATCCTGACTACCATAATGCTTCAGGTATAGCTGACATAGCAATTTATAAGTATGCCATTGAAAAAGCAGGGACATTAGACAGAGAGGCTGTAAGGGATGCAATAGCGTCTATTTCAAATTTAGAAACAATATATGGAACAATTGACTTTAAAGAAAACGGTCAAATAGATATGCCTACAATTGTTCTGCAAATTCAGAATGGTAAAATACATCAAGTTTATCCAACTTCAGATATAGAAGCTGTTTATCCAATGCCTGCTTGGGATAATAGATAAGTTAGATCTACAGTAGCCCCACTCAATTTTTTGATGGGGCTGCTGTAATAAATTTCTGTAAATAATTATGTTTATGTACATATTATTAACTTTGTGACTTTGTATGATTTGTAATGTCAACACAGGTGGATCTTTACCCCATTCGAAGGTGTTGAATATTTTGGAGTAAAATAATGGCTCAATTTCTCCGGAATGGTGGCCATCAATCACCGGATAGAGTGATCAATTCCCCTTGAAATACTCATATAGGTACAGTTTTTTGAAAAGATGTGCTACGAAATAGAATATTTGAATAATTTAGCCTGTAGAATTTCTATTCAGAATTTATTGTTTTTAAAGTATGAATTTTGAGTTATTATCTTTAAAATGGCAAAAATCGTCAATATGAAGTTGAAAATGCTATATTAACCTTCATAAAAGGAGGTGATTCATGAAAGATACTTTACAACCAGGGATGGAATTTAACCTTGAGTTTCAGGTTCCGAAAAATAAGACAGTTCCGTATCTTTATCCGGAATCGGATCGGTTTCAGGAAATGCCGGAGGTTTTTGCAACAGGTTTTATGGTAGGTTTTCTGGAATGGGCATGTATGGAAGCTCTCGAACCGCATCTTGATCCAGGTGAGCGAACTGTTGGCACTATGATTAATGTAACACATGAAGCTGCGACGCCTCCAGGAATGAAAGTGACTGCACATGTTCGTTGCATTGCTGTGGAAGGCAGAAGGACACGATGGGAAGTAGAAGCTCGGGACGAAAAGGACATTATAGGACGAGGCCAGCATGAGCGGTTTATCATTGACTTAGATAAATTCTCAGCTCAACTAGCCAAGAAACAATGCTGATAAGTGCTCACTTATCGCCAATATGTTTGTATTGACAGAACATATGAGTAAGGTAAGCTTTTATACGAAGAAGAATTAAAAAAGTTTTTTTGTTATATATTTACTTTACGCAGTAAAAACAAAATATCCTGAAAACATATGCTGGTGGAACTTTTAAATCATGTTTTCTGCACAGACAAGCTTGCATACTTTTGGATGCCCATTTCCGACTATTCTTCTTGAAACAGTATGTTGCATAAGTAAAAAAGACTCTGTTAACTTTTAGCTTATGTTGCTAAATTAGCTATATAAACAAGGGCTAAAAACGAGGCAAAATAATGTACAAGTCAAATAACAAAAAAAATCTGAAGATAGGCAGTCATGGAAGGCAACCTTTGCTATTACAATTAATGTACCTAATCTTATGTTTGGCTTTTAATTAAGATGAAACTGACTGCTCAAATTGATTCAGACTGTAAGTGCATGAAAAACTATTTCACTAATTTACTAAAGCTTCTTAATGAAAGCCGAGAGGCGGAAGCACTTAGCCCAACAGAACTTTATGATCTTGATGCTGATGAATCACAATCTAAATATCATGGATTTTCTCATTTTATCAAGCCAGATATGGTGATCAATATATATAGCCTTGTTGATTATTGGATGACCTCTATTTGTGAATATCATAGGAAGAGCAGACAACTTAGCCTAAAAATAACAGATATAAAGGGTCACGGAGATCTTGATGCACGTCATAAATATTTAACTAAATACGCCAACATAAACTTAGATGGTGTCAAGGATAGTTACAAGCACCTGGGACAACTTCGAAAAATAAGAAATAAATTTATACATGGTGGCGGTCATATTAACAGTGATAAGGAAGATCGCGAGTTCTCTAAGATAAATGGGATTACAATATCGGGAACATTAATTATTATCGAAGAAAGCTTTATATGGTCTAAACTCTATCACGCCCAGAAGTATCTTTTAGCCGCAGTAAAGGCTTAGTCATATGTTACACATAGCCGTCCAATGAAACACCTATCCCTAGTTGCTCTGCGTCTGCGATGTCAAAGCCGGTAAATTTTTATCCTATTTGCTATCGGAAAATTACGCCACTAATCTTTCGATTTTTTGCGTTTATTAAACTTAAATATATTCCCACACTGACCTGTCTGCCGCTGAGAGAAATATGTCAAAAGTAATCGGGGATTTTTTCATCCGCTGATTGTGGAGTATTTATTTCGAGGTTTTAATTTACTTTCTAAGGGTTTCATGAAAAAAACTCACTTTAACCAGGATAGTGGCTCAATTTGCTCTGGAATACTCACCGAAAGTTGGCAACACTGAAAAAACGTTGCTCGGAAAAACACAAAATCTATTTTTGATAATTGCTTAAAAAAACTTTATGTTTACTCTTGTTAACTGATTGGGATTTCTTCAACTCTATCAACCTATCATATATATGATTAACTTCCGATGTTTTGAATTTGATTGTCTTTTTGGAATTTATATACCTGGACAGGCCGCTGGATAAAACATTCGAAGGCATGTCGGTTTTAAATTCAGCATTTCCGGCAAAATAGACGACAGAAAACATTTTATCCGTTTCTATATCCAAATATTCAGCAAGGGCTTTTACATGTTTATAATTTTGTCGAAGAGGGTTTTGAAGTTGGTTTTTCTTTGAATAAACAACCTGTGTCCAATTTTTCGATTTCTCATCACCAAAAATCCATCCACTATAATTTTTAATTTCAACTACAAAAATTCCGTAAACAGAAAGTACCAGCAGATCTATTTGTGTTGCAGACTCTCCTGCGGGCACATATAGGTTTTCAAATATAGAATAAGTTTTTCTGTCAAGTTTGAGACTCAAGGCTGTTGATAAGCCTTCCTCTCCTATGAAACCTTTCGCCTTTTTTCTCACAAATACAAAAAGCAAACTAAAAATGATCAACAGAATTCCAACCGGTAAAATAAATTTTAAAAATACTCCCCAAATCATCCCGGCCACTACATTACCCAAATCTATCGCTGGCTCCGGAGTTTGGGCATATAAAATATCAATATTAAATAAAAACGTAAGCACAATAAAAGAATTAAATGTTTTCACTTGCTTCCCCAAAATTTATAATGAAATCATATTTATTATAACCCAAAAAAATATTAATGCAGTTCTAATTCTATTTTCTCTTACAACTTCCGGAAAAAACTCAACTAATTTTCCAGACATTTAATTGATAATGTCGCCCATAAACAAAATACAGCTTAGAAAGCGTCGGATTGATGAGATTTTAATGTAAGGATACGATTATCAAAAAGCTTGAAAAATGATCTTGGTATTGTATAATCATTTTATGATAAAAGAGAGAGTTGAAAGCACATAAATAAAAGAACAGCTTATTTTTCTATCTGCTGCAAATTTAGGAAAAATATAATTATTATGCAATTTAAAGACAATACTATGAAAATTTTCATCGATACTAATGTATATTTAGATTTTTATCGTTCTAAGGATGTCGCAACCTTAATTCACCCCTTAACAGAACTTTCTGATTATATTATAATAACAAAGCAAATAGTAAACGAAGTTTATAGGAATAAATGTGCTCGAGCTGTTGAAATACTAAATGATGATATAAAAAAATACCAGTTCAGAAGGCCTTTTATTGATTTTTTAACAAAACAGGCTATAATAGACATTGACCCCGAAATAAATGAGAAAATAAATAGAGTCCAAACAAACGCCAAAAATATCAATAAAGAAATAGATGAGCTGAAGAAAGCCCTCGAAGAAGTATACCAAAAAACAATCGAACATGTATCAAAGAGTGAAGACAAGATATCGATTGAATTAGAGGAAATATTTAAAAATGCATTAGACCATACTGACAATCAATTAAAACGTGCTCAGATTCGGAAAAATTTGGGGAACCCACCTGGTAAAAAAGGCGATCCAATAGGTGACGAATTGAGTTGGGAACAAATATTAGACTATTCCCAAGAAAACAATTGTCCCATTTGGGTGGTTTCAAAAGATGGCGACTTCATGATAAAATCAAACAACGGACAACCATTAGGGAATTCTTTGCTAATCAAAGAAATACAGGAAAGAAAATTGCCTGAATTTTTATTTTTTGATGACCTTACCTTTGCTTTGAAAAAATTTAAAGAAGAAATAAAATGTGACTTCAAGTTACCATCAGAAGAAGAATTACAGGCAGCATCAGTTGCTATAAAAGAATACCGATCAAAAAAAATAAACGAATGTGAAGAAGGGAAACACTCTATAGAAATTATACAGGATGGGAGGTTTGACGTCTACTATTGTACTGTTTGTAAAAGAAGTATAGGTGCTTATCTCTCTGATTGTTGCGATTGAAATTAAATTAAAAAAAACAACCAAGTGAACAGAAAATACATCTATACAAAATTGAAAAGCAAAACTAAATCACTGTGGTTCTTAAAACCTAATTTCATCACCGGTTAAGATTAACCGTTATGTATAAAATTTACAACAAGTCTATAGAGAATAAAATAAATGGTCAGGTTCGCTACTTAAAGCTTTCAAAGGGAAACTAGGTAAAGCTACGTTCCAAACTGTCTCAAAGTAAAATATCCGTAAGCTTCCAGTAGATATGTACTTTAATTCCACATCTGACCTATCTGCCATTGAGAGAAATACTTTAAAAGTATCAGGAACAATTTTCATCCGCTGATTTTGGTTAAACTAATGCTATGTTTGAATTTACATTTGAATGTTTTCATAAAATGGTTCACTTTACTGGGACTCTGGTTCCCTTAGCTCTGTCATATAAAGCTAGGTTTTCATAATCGCTTGACAATTAGTAAAATTGAGTTAATCTTTGCATTATTAAAATTTATCTTTTTCTTGTATAATAAATATAACAACATTATGATTCAAATTATAAATAAACACGAGTTGTAGCCAGTAATACACCAAAACGGTATAGAAGATGATAGAATGGAATCTCCAAATATCTTAAAATTGCATAACACCAAAAATCCTACTGTTCATGATGGACTAAAAGGAGGGTATGAACTAAAGGAGAACCACATAGTTTACATTAAACCAAAACAAACCAAAACAAAAGAGCTTGAGTTTCTTCATACTTTTAAAGAGTCAGGTTTTTTTAATAACTATCTCTATGGTAATAATGAGAATTTTACTTTTATAGAGGAGCCATACACTGGTTTTGGGTATCCAGATTTAGTATTTTTAGCATGGAACAAAAAAATTAACAAATTATGGGTAGAAGAAAGAAATAAGCTAACTTTAAACGATATAAAAGTCGCTCAACACCTGTATAATAGCAATACAGAAAAATCTCTATATAGTATTGCAAAAGAATTAGGCTTCTCTGACCGACAAATACATAATATTTTATATAAACTATATGCAGCAGGAATTGTCGAATACAAAAAAGATTTATGGGCATTAAAAGAAATAAAAAATGTTTTTTTCATAGAAAAAATTGTCACAATTGAAGCCAAACTTAAAAATTGGCGTAGAGCATTGTTACAAGCGAGTAGTAGTGAGTATTTTTCTTCTGAAGTTTTCACTCTTTTCCCAGATAACATAATAAATGAAAATTTAATAAACAGTTATTCTAACACGAATGTCGGTATTATTTCTTATGGGCAGAACTATAGAATCGTTAAACCTGCGAATCAAAAAAGTTTGCCTATTACTATTAATGGCTGGTTGTTTAATGAACTAATAGGAAGGATTTTATGGCGGAAGAAAAGAAATTAGATAAACTTAACCCAAAATATTTTGAGCAAAAACTTTTAGAAAAAGATATTTCTCTTACAATAGAAAAATTGATAGGAAAAGGTGGCCAGAAACAAGTTTATTCAGCTCAAATGAAAGATAATTCACAATCTGTTGTTTTTAAAGTAATGATACCGTCAGGTAACATGGTTGAACGAGTGAAAAGGGAAGTTAGAGCTACAGTTCTTATTAACCATCCAAATATACCAAAGATCTTATTTCATAACCTTCATGATACCCTTATTCAAAATGATTTTGTATGGATTATTGAAGAATTCGTTGCAGGAGATTCTCTAAGAGCTTTACTAAAAAGTGGGAAAACATTCAATATAAGTGAAATGGTTACTTTTCTTAATACAATGTTATCAATTCTATCAAAATCTGAGCAACATTCTATTGTTCATAGAGATATTAAACCTGAAAATATAATTGTTGGAAAAAATGGAAAATTCTGGCTTATCGATTTTGGAATTTCAAGGCATCTTGATTTGGAATCAATCACATCATCTAGTTCTCCTATAGGGCCTCATACACTTGGATATTCGGCTTCTGAGCAATTCAGAAACAGAAAAAAAGACATTGATATTCGAGCAGACTTTTTTTCTTTAGGCGTAGTTGCCGCTGAAATGATCATTGGGCAAAACCCATATTTGGAAGGGACTCATGATGCTCTCCAGCTAATTAAGAAAATAGAACAACAACCATTACCGATTTTGCGGATTGAAGGGGATTCACAGTATTTTCTTGCAAGGTTTATAAAGACACTAGGTGATAACCGCCCATCAAGAAGGCCAATGAATACTGATTCAGCTATAAGAATATTCAATCTTGTTAAAGATTCATTAAAATAGAAGGTGTAATATGGAGTTATACTTACAATATGGTCATGGAATGAAAGCCCATTCAGAAGAATTAATAAAATCTTGGAATGGAGGCGCAGTTATTTTTAGTCCAAAAAACATGACTCTTGAGCAGATGAAGGACGCAGCTAGTAAGATTAAAAGCTATAATGGACATGTTTATCTAGATCCACAATTTTATATACCTCGCTCTGATAATGGTAACCTTAATGAACATTCTTTCTGGCCACTTAACTACAGCACAAATAGTTTTTTTAATGGTAGCGGCATTACTGATATGATAAATACCCTTGTTGACGATTATTTGCTTCCTATTAAAGCAAGCGCATTTATCATACCTTCATTCTACTTGGAAAAAATTGATGAAGATTGGAATAGACTTACAGATTTATTTATTGATGTATCAATGAAAAAAAGTTTTCATGGAGAAAAAATATTAACATTATGTATAGATGACAAAGTTTTGTCATCAGAAGAATCAATAAACGATCTTTTCGAAAAGATAGAAGATTATCCAGTAGATGGTTATTATATTATTCCTAAGCATCCAAATTCTGATTATCTTGTAAGTGATGTAAATTGGCTACTAAATCTAATTGATTTATGTGCAGCTATAAAACTTCAAAAGAAAAAAGTAATTGTAGGATATTCAAGTCACCAATTTTTATTATTATCGCTTGCAAAAATTGATGCTTTAGCAGCTGGTACTTGGTTAAAGACAAGGAATTTTCCACTTACAGATTTTGATGATAGTGAAGAACAAGGATATGCACGTAGAACGACGTGGTATTATTGTCCACAAGCATTGTCTGAGTATCAAATAAACTATTTAGATATAGCTTTTAAATTGGGTTTATTGGAAAACTTAAAAGCTCCAGATAAATACGGAAGCACTTATTCTGATATATTGTTTAGAGGAGCCCAACCATCTACAACTAATTTCCGAGAACCTAATGCCTTTAGACATTATCTTCAATGTTTAAAAAAACAGTGCGAAGAAAGTCCCAAAAACTCGTATGAAGCGACTAAGGATTATCTAAGGATTCTATTCGAGACAGCGAATGATTTGACAAATTATTTTAAACAAAATGGCATAAGAGGTAAAAGTAGAGATTTTAGCGAAGTAGCAGAGTCTAATTTATCAATTATTGATGCGTTTGATAATCTTAGAGGTTTAGTTTATAAAACTAGCTGGAATCATATATAAAAATGCCTTTGAATGTCCCGTGTTCTGAATAACTGCATAGGTATTTTTTATATTAGTACCAGTGGCAAAGAGGAATCTCCTATAACAACGTGTACGCTCCTTAGTTTGGCTCCGCACAAATTGACTTACATTGGCAATTAACTTCCCCAGATACTCTAGCAATGTTAAATTAGTAACCCCTGAAAAACGAGATAAATATCTGATATTGCTTGAGTTAACCATGGATATGTGCTATAGTAATCCCACAAGAAATTGAGAAATAAGCAAAAAAACCGGGGGATTACATGCGTCCAAAGAAGCAGGATTCAACGACACAAGAGCTTTTAGAACCCTTGCTTGTTAACATCATAGATGTGCAACGTCCATTAGTACAATTAGCAGATAAAATAGACTGGGAATATTTCGAGAAAGAATTTGGTGAGTATTCCAGGTCAAATTGAGCCACCTGTCCGGTGATTGAGAGCCACCAGTCCGGTAAAATAGAGCTATTTTTCACAAAATCCCTTAAAAAGTATAATGCACATTAGCGCAAATACGTTTATAGAGAGGTCGTACATGAACGACTATCGTTAAATCCTGCGTATTTATGCATTTGGGATAAGTTGCATGT